>Ga0056116_1000011_pt1 | contig 61292 bp, 55 predicted proteins | sample WorMetOlspDAHAB2_FD_67352 | JGI IMG/M metagenome (GOLD analysis project Ga0056116, IMG submission 67352) | Marine gutless worms symbiont microbial communities from Max Planck institute for Marine Microbiology, Germany - Olavius sp. DAHAB.2 ...
GTGCCTCGGGTTGCTCCCAACTGGTCGCAACCGGCCATACCCTTCGAGTCCTCTCCCAAAGGCCGCTGCTAGTGAAGTCGGGTGTATCAAAAGAGCACAATGAATTCGCTTCGATAAGAAGCGATTAATGCCTGGAAGAGGACTCGAACCTCCACGACCTTGCGATCACTAGTCCCTGAAACTAGCGTGTCTACCGATTTCACCATCCAGGCTTGAGACAATGTTGAAAATATCGGTTGTGTGTTGGCTATGTCAACATGATAGGATCGCTTTGCCTGGAAGCTTGGTAAGGTGGGTTTAAGCAGGATGAGGGTGTTGGATTTTGCCGAAAACGGGCTGCTCTTGAGGAAGCGGAGCTAGGCAATTACCATAACCCTTATACCTTCTATAAGGGATGATGAATGACGAGAGTTGTGATGGTTGAGAGTGTGAGCGAGGGGGTGCTGGTATCTGATCCGGAACGAGCCAGGGGGAGTGTGAGCTTCGGGGTATCGAAGCGGCGGAGCTTCCCGGTGGCAAACACCAGGGGTCTGGCATTGAAAAGGGGGGATTTTGTGGAGATTGTTTTACCAACCGGTAGAACAGTGTTACAAACGGCGATTACCTTTTTGCTGCCTCTGATATTGTTTTCTGTGACTTATGGAATTTTATCCATCTTTGTTACAGGGACCGGAGAAGGTGTTCTGTTCCTTGCAGGTTTTGGGGCCCTGCTGTTGGGATTTCCCCTTGGCGCCCTTCTCTGTCGTATTGTGGGCACGAGACTTCCGACTATTTCGAGGGTGTTGGCTGACGAAAACGCATTGGTACCTGATGACTGTCCCGGCTGTGGTGCCTGCGCAGATTTCGACTGCCGAATTCGTGGAGTGAATGGTTAGAGTTGTGAAATACTTATCGGAAATCCGAAGTCGGGAGGAGCAAGCAGCCATTAGAACCTGTATTCAGCAAGAATTTTGGATGAATAAAATTGAGAAGGCCAATGCAGTAAGATAGGTTTGGATGCACATGGGTTTTTCGGCGCTTCGCTACAAGTCGGTATGGATTACAGGGGCCTCGTCCGGGATTGGTTTGGAGATGGCGCTATTGGCAGCGGGGGCCGGGGCAAGGCTGTTTCTTTTTTCCTCTCGGGCAGAACCCTTGAAACAGACCGCAAGCCTGTGTGCTGCCAAAGGCGCGATGGTAGTTCATTTTGAAGTTGTCGATCTTTCCGACTATAATATGGCTGCGGAAGCTGCGAAAAAAGCGCTCGAGTTGGACGGACCGCCTCAAATATTGATTCTGAATGCGGGGGTTTCACAGCGTTCTCTCGCTTCCGATACAGAGCTGGCTGTAACTTCAAAGTTAATGAATCTCAATTTTCTTGGGGCAGTCGGAATGGCGCGGACTGTTTTAGCTTCCATGCTCGAAAATGGCGGCGGAAGATTTGCTATTACCAGCAGTTTGACTGGCCTATTCGGCTTTCCTCTAAGATCCTCTTATGCGGCGAGCAAGCACGCACTCCATGGATACTTCGAGAGTCTTGAATTGGAATACGGCGCTTTGGGAATTCGTGTTACCCTGGCGGTCTTGGGCCGTATTAGCACCAAGATTGCGCTTAGGGCGCTAAAGGGAGATGGAAGCAGTTATGGAATTCAGGATTCCGCGTTGAATATGGGAATGGATCCCCGCCGCTGTGCGACCAAGTACTGGAGGGCCATTTTGCAGGGAAGGCGGGTTAAGGTGATTGGGGGTCTCGAAGTGCTAATGGTTTTTTTACATCGCTATGTTCCGGCGCTTTTCAGGTTAATCGCTCGAAGGATAGATCCAAGATAACAATCCCCTCTGCGAAGCCAACGAGCCAATCGCCTGCTCTGGTTCAGGGAGGGGCATTTGCCGATGATGACAAACAGCCTGCGTTTAACCGGCAGCATACTCTCTTGATGGCAGGCAGCTGCTGCGCCGAAGCACTATTCTTAATTTTGGGTTCGGGGTTCCATTGAGGGTCAAAGCTCTGTAAACTTGTCCGGCAACGAAAGTGTAATTGCTACAGAATTGATTTGCATATGGATAGTCTTGAATGGATCACATCACAAGGTTAGAGAATACCAGCATCCATATCCTGCGTGAGGCGTATGCCAATTTCGAGAACTTGGGAATGCTATGGTCGATTGGGAAAGATTCGACAGTACTTCTATGGCTGTCGCGAAAGGCGTTTTTTGGCCACGTGCCTTTCCCGCTAATTCATATAGACACACGTTTCAAAATTCCCGAGATGATTGAATATAGGGATCGTCTTACAAGGGAGTGGAAACTTCCGATGGTTTATGGAGAGAATAGAGCCGCCCTTGATGCGAAACAAACCTTTCCTGACGGAAACATCGATCGGATTAATTGCTGCAGGCTCTTGAAGTCGGAGGCATTGAAGCATACTCTCAATGGCACCTGGCCCCGTTACAGGTTCAATCACGAGGCGGACGAATACCAGTTGGATGAGGACACCGAGGCATATACCGGGGTGATAGTCGGCGTACGCTCCGATGAGGAGGGTTCTCGTTCAAAAGAACGCTATTTTTCGCCAAGAGATAGAGAGAATACCTGGGATGTGGGCGACCAACCCCCGGAATTCTGGAACCAATTCAAAACGGACTTTGCACCGGGTACTCACGTTAGAATCCATCCTCTTCTCGACTGGACTGAAACAAATATTTGGGAGTACATTGAGCGTGAAAAAATCCCGACAGTGTCGCTTTATTATAACCAGGGTGAGGGAAAACGTTATCGCTCGCTGGGCTGCGGCCCTTGTACCAGACCTGTTGAATCCACCGCTAGAAACATTCCTGAAATTATCGAGGAACTGAAGTCCGGCAAGTTCGCAAATATTGCCGAACGCTCCGGCCGTGCGCAGGACAAGGATGATGGTGGGGGGTTGGAAACTCTGCGGCGAGAGGGGTATATGTAAATGCACAGCAATATGAACGTTGTGATAACTGGCCATGTGGACCATGGGAAGAGCACGGTGATTGGACGTTTGATGGCTGATACCGGCAGTCTCCCGAACGGAAAACTGGAGCAGGTAAAGGCAAGCTGCGCGCGCAACTCTAAGCCCTTCGAATACGCCTTTCTCCTAGATGCCCTGAAGGATGAGCAGAACCAGGGGATTACCATAGATTCGGCCAGAATTTTCTTCAAATCAGAAAAAAGGCATTACATAATTATCGATGTGCCCGGTCATATCGAATTTCTGAAAAATATGGTTACTGGCGCCGCACGCGCAGAGGCCGCATTTCTATGTATAGATGCGCATGAGGGAGTGCAGGAGAATTCACGACGACATGGCTACTTGCTCTCAATGCTTGGCGTCAGACAGATGTGCGTGCTGGTTAACAAGATGGATTTGGTTGATTACGAAAAGAAGGTGTTCAAATCCGTGGTTCGAAAGTATTCCAGATTTCTGAGAAATATCAACGTATACAACGTTCCCTTTATTCCGGTGTCCGGAATAAAGGGGGATAATATCGTATCTTCCAGCGAAAACATGCCCTGGTGGAAGGGTGGTACGGTTCTGACGCTTATCGATAAGTTTAAAGAGGAAAATCCACCGGATAACCTGCCTTTTCGAATGTTTGTTCAAGATGTGTTTAAGTTCACCGCGATGGGCGACAAGCGGAGAATCATTGCCGGCACAGTATCAACCGGCAAACTTGAAAGGGGGGATGAGCTGGTTTTCTATCCATCGGCCAAGAGGAGCAGAGTATCTGGCATTGAGCATTTTGGTGAGAACAAACCCCAAGAAGTGAAATCGGGAATGGCCGTTGGATTTACTGTAACCGAGCAGATATATGTAAAACGAGGTCATCTTGCCGTTCGTACAAATGAAAAACCACCACAGACCGGCAATGTCATGAGGGTTAATCTGTTCTGGCTGGGCCGCGAAGCATTTGAAAAGAATAAGGAGTATATACTCAAGTTGGGCACCGAAAGGGTTAGGGTAAAATTGTTTGACACCCTGAAGGTTATCGACGCGTCAAGTCTGCATCCCGATGGAATGAAGAAGATGGTTGAGAGGCACGATGTAGCCGACTGTGTTCTGACTACCCAGCGTCCGATTGCCTTTGATACAGTGGATAGTTTTCCGATTACAAGTCGTTTTGTAATAGTCGATGGATATGAGATCGCTGGTGGCGGGATTATCAGGGAGGTAATTCGGGACAATCAGGCGAAATATCGAGACAAGGTAATCGACAGAAACTTGAGATGGGACATGGGAAGCATTACACGAGAGCGCAGGAAGGAGCTTTATGGACATGGCCCGTCCCTGTTAATGGTGGGCGGGCCTGAAGATCCGCGCAAATCCGAATTTGCCAAGGCACTGGAGCAGAGTTTTTTTAACAGGGGTAAGAAGGTTTACTATCTTGGCGTGCGCAATGTGCTTGCCGGACTGGATTCCGATATGCGAATCAAGCGGCATAATCTGTATCCCGAGAACAGGGAAGAGATGATTCGTCGCTTTGCGGAGTTAGTCAATATACTGTTGGATGCGGGTATCATAGTTATCGCGACGGTATCCGATTTGAGTTACGACGAAAGGGAAATCTTTCGAACCTCGGTTTCACCGATAGAGGTTCACACTATCTGGGTGGGAACTGCCGAGGAGTCCGATATCGAGGCGGAATATATCATTGAAGATGCTTCTGAGGCCAAAAACCACCTGGCCCGGGTGCTTAGTCATTTGAATCAATTGGGGGTTGGAATCTGAAATTCATTCCCACGGAGTACCGGCTCATTTCGGTGGAAAATGGGCGTATTGAGGAGGATGCCGGGGGGTGGACTCTGGACATGCCTGGAGAGAGGCCTTCCCTAATCCGGGCGCTTTATGCAAGAAAAAAATTTCGGCTCAGAGACGAATTGGGAGGTCTCTACCGCTTTGCCGACTGGCTGCCCATTCGCAGAGTTCTCAAGAATTCCTCGATGCCTGTCTGCTACAAGAGCGAGGGCCTGTCGCGGCATCTGGGCCTTGAAAAACTCTATATAATCTTCAACGGCTGGTGGCCGGAAAGAGGGGCCGCTATGAGTACCGGTACCTTCAAGGAATGTGAGGCCTACAGTGTTTGTGCCAGGCTTTCAGCAAATTTTGAAGGCATCCTGGTTGTGGCCTCAGCTGGCAATACGGCCCGCGCCTTTGCCAGGGTTTGCTCGGATAACAACATCCCATTGCTGCTATTTATGCCGCACGATAATCTCGATGAGCTGTGGTTTGACTCGCCGCTGACATCATGCGTAAAACTCGTCTGCGTGCCTCCTGGTTCGGATTATTATGATGCCATCCAATTGAGCATTGCGGCTGCGGCTACATCGAAAAGACTCATTTTGGAGGGCGGCGCAAAGAATATCGCGAGACGGGATGGAATGGGAACAACCCTTCTTAGCGCCACGGCGACAATTGGCAGCATACCGGATGTGTATTTCCAGGCCGTTGGATCCGGCACCGGTGCAATCGCTGCATGGGAAGCCGCCATGAGACTTGAGGCCGACGGCAGATGGGGTCCAAACAATATGCGATTGGTACTAAGCCAAAATGCCCCCTTCATTCCAATGGTAAAAAGTTTGGCTGCCGATAGCCGCGAATTCATAGTTGCCGATGATGCCACGGCCCGCCATCAGATTAGTCAGGTGACAGCCAGAGTGCTCACGAATCGAAACCCACCTTGGGGGATAGCAGGAGGTCTTTACGATGCGATAAAAACTTCCGGAGGCACCATATTGGAAGTATCAAACAACGAGGCCTGTCAGGCCGCGTCTCGATTTCAGCAACTAGAAGGCATAGGCATTTCACCAGCCGCCGCCGTTGCCGTATCGAGTCTTATTCAGGCCGTACGATCCGGGAATGTAACAGGGAATCAAGTTATTGCCCTGAATATCACCGGCGGCGGCATTGATAGACTCAAGCAAGATCATTCGCTTTACAAACTTGAACCGTCTGTTATTCTGTCCCCAAATTCAGATTGCCAAGATATAGACGAAGTTCTTACTTCGATTTTCGTCTAATCACGAACAGGAGAAACAATGCTAGATATTTTTGGTAAATGCGCCACGGAGGGGGGGTATTTTGGACAATTACGAGCCGCCAAGGACCGGTTCTTTACCCTGCCTGTAATCGACGATATTCCAGGTCCCCACATGAAATTTCAGGATCAGGACAATATAATGTGGTCCGTAAACAATTATATAGGGCTGGCCAACGATACCGATGTCAAGAATGCCGCCATAAAAGCCATGAAAACCTGGTCCATCAGTTCTCCCATGGGTTCGCGGATGATGAGCGGATCCACCTCCGAGCACATAGCGTTAGAGAAATCACTGGCCGAACATGCCCAGAAGGAGGACTCTTTCCTTTTTAACTATGGCTACATGGGAGTGCTCGGGACAGTCACCGCGCTCACTGGACCCGACGACACGTTGATAGTGGATAAACTTTCTCATGCTTGCATAGTGGATGCCGCCCTTAGCTCCAGGAGTCAAAACTCCGGCAGAACTACCGTCAGATTTTTCCGTCACAACGACATGAACGATCTGGAAACTGCCTTGAAAAGCGTGAACAAAACTCGCAAAGGCGGCTTGATGATACTCGTCGAGGGGGTATACGGCATGACGGGCGACCTGGCCAACCTAGATGATATCACGAATCTCGCCCATCGCTACGATGCCCGAATTTTCGTAGATGACGCCCATGGCATTGGCGTACTTGGCGAAAAAGGAAGGGGAACCGCCTGCCATTTGGGTGTCCAGGAAAAAATAGACATATACTTTGGCACCTTTGCCAAGGCATTTGCCTCCATCGGGGGCTACTCTGCCACAAGCAATCTGGTCCGCGATTATATAGCCTACAATGCGCGTACCCAGGTTTTCGCCAAGGCTCTCCCAATGCACTACGTACTGTCTCTAAAGGTGGCACTTCAAAAAGTAATCGAGGGAGACGAACGCCGCAGAATTATGTGGCAGCGGTCAGGGGAGCTGAAGAATGGACTTCGCAAACTGGGTTATCATATCGGAACCGGAGAATCGCCAATTTGTTCGGTTTTCATACCAATAGGAAAACGCCTTGAAGCCATCGGTATGGAGATGCTCGCCTACCTCCGCAAAAAGGGTGTATTCTGCACAGGAGTGATTTGGCCCGTAATTCCTCCCGGCCTTATGCTGCTCCGTATGATACCCACCTCGGCCCACGCGCCGGATGATGTTGTCAAAACCGTCGAAGTATTCAAGAGCATGCAAGATGATCTTAGAATGCGAGCTCTCGACAGTTCTGAACTCGGCAAAATCGCCAAGATCTATCGGAATTAGAGTGAAAAATGGGCACGATGGACGAGTGATGGGCAAATCAGTACAGTTTAAGCTGCCTGCCGGCGTGGGCAAAGTCAAGGTGGGAACTCTCAATCAGAACAGGGCTGCGTCCGAACTTCCGTGATGGATATCGGAGAAGCTATGCAGGCTGGCAAAAAAAGTTGAAAAACTGTGATATAAGTGTTATATTGATTTTCTTAAAACCGGCGCCTGACGGCGTCTTCTTAGGAGTGTATATGAAAGCCTTGACTCGATTCGGATTGCTGATAATTACGGCAACATTGGGCCTTTTGGGCTGTGTGTCCAAGAATGACAAGGTGCCCGAAGGTCCGGCCAAGAGTAGAGATTATCCTGATTTCTTTCTGAATCCGCCTACCCCGGAGCATCAATTCGTGGGACTTGGCATGGCAAAGTTGCAGGATGAAAATTTGTCTCGAACCACTGCACTTGCCAGAGCGAGGGCGGATATTGCAACTCAGGTTTCAGTTAGTGTTGAAACGATGCTTACGGATTACGCGCAGGAATCAGGTGCGGATAACAACGTGCAGACCCTATCGTTTGTTGAACAGATCTCAAAGGAGGTTGCCAGCATCGAACTCAAAGAATCAGTTACCAAGAGCAATTATCCTGCGAAGGATGGCACCTGGTTCGTGATGGTGTATTATCCCAAAGCCGCGTTGCTGGATCAGGTTGGCGACATATTCGCCAGGAATGAGGATGCTGCCTTTGCTGAATTCAAGGCACAGCAGGCGCTTGAACGCCTGAATGCCGAAGTGGAGAATAACCCGCCGGTATCGGCTGGCCCCGATTCCCCGATAAATCAGTAGCTCTTCTCTAGTCTGGATAGGCAGCGTCCAGGGTTCTTCGAAGCCCGGCATATTGGGTAGTCGGACGCAGATACCACATCCGACTGCCATTGATGACGAGCCGAAAAATTGCAACCCGACCCGATATTTGCCTATCATGATGCTGTTTGGGATTATCGGTTTTTATGCCTATGCCCGGGCATAGACCCGATAGGTTAAATTCGCCCAGAGGAACGTTTGGTCCTATGAGATGCCGAATAACACTCTTGACTCTGATATTGCTGATTACTGTTCCGAATCTGTATGCTCAGTCGACGGTGGGAATAATCAGTTATCTTGAGGGCGAAGTCGCGGTTGCTCGAAATGGTAAATATTTAAATCCCGACGAGGTGACTATCGGCTTGGAAGTAGGTTCCTTTGATACCGTTGAAACCGGGGCAGATGGATATGTCGAACTCCAAATGAACACCCCAATCTCTGGCTCCCGCGTGAGAGTGAGGCCATCCTCGACTTTCTATTTCAAAAACACACCAAGAACTTCCAAGGCCTCGAGTATGACTTTTCAACTACTGCGGGGCTCGTTAGCTCTAAAGGTGGGAAGGCTTTTAAGACTGGATTCCTACGCCGTTCAAACCGACTACGCGGCAATAACGGTTAGAGGAACCGATTTCAGCGTAGATATATCGCAGAACAGATCGACACTCGTTTCGGTTTCGGAGGGCATCGTTAGGAGCGAGGTTCTTGGCAGATCCGTACTTGTTGAGCCGGGTATAGTTGCACTAGTGGATCAGAACGCCAGGCTATCCATCGAAATAGTGGACAAGGCCGATCTGGAAATGTATCGCCAATTCTGGCACAAGCGGAGACTGGAAGCTCTAAGAATCAATGCAAGTCTGTCCATTCAGCACTACTCACGCTTATGGGATCATCAGTTGCCTCGTTTGCGGCACGCAATGACAGAACTCGAGTCCCACATCGAGATATTTCAGCGTTGGTCGGATTTTGCTGATTCGCCCGAGAAAGTCCCGCCCTTTGTATCCGAAATCATACGAGATGAAATAGCCCTGAGTAAGGGGATGTTGGCTCTTAGGGCCATACTGCCACTTGCCGAACGAACCTACTACACCCTGCTGGATCTCAGGGACGTCTATGAACAGGGTTACGCAGAGGGACAATTCAGTGCAGGACAATACCGCGACGCGGCGGATTTCTATGCTTCATTTCAGACATACGAAGTGGAGATGCGAAGTACCTTGGGCAGGGCCAGATGGATGATAGAGATTTACGGGATATTGAATTCCGAGAAGGCCAATCTTCTAAACTCAAATATGCCCAGTCCCGATTTCATTTCCCGATAAGGATTCAATTCCATCGTCCTTATCCCGAGAACAGCTTCCCGGCGAACTATCAGAATCCTGGTCCGAACCCCACTCCGACTTGTATTCTGTGCCCGTAAATTGAGGATGCTTCTTTCTGATTCTGATCTGCTTTTTATTCTCGATCATTATTGTGGAACCCTGAATTTGAAGCGCATTACATCACCATCCCGGACAGCATAATTTTTACCCTCCACCCTGAGTCGGCCAGCCGATTTCAAAGCCGCCTCGCTTCCGAATTCAAACAGTTCTTCACAGTGGTAAACGTTCGCCTTGATAAAACCCCTTTCAAAATCGCTGTGTACAAGTCCGGCGCACTGAAGAGCGGATGCACCCCTTGGGAAGATCCAGGCCCTGTTCTGCGCCCCCCCTGTGGTAAAGAAAGTGCAAAGGTTCAGCGCCAAATATGTAGCGCGAATTAGTCTCGATAATCCGGATTCGCCAAGACCCAATGCAGATATGAATGAATCGCGTTCTTTGGCATCCCCTAAATTGGCAATCTCAGATTCCAATTTGCCGCATAGAATCACAACTTCGGAACCCTCGGACTCGGCAATGGCGCGGACCGAACAAACCCAATCTGATTTTCCCTCAATATCTCTCTCATCCACGTTGCAAACATAGATTTGCTTCTTCGCGGTAATCAAAAACAGATTTTCGAGACGGGTCATTTCATCGCTGCCGAGATTCATCAATCGGACAGGCATTCCCTCATTCAGTTGAAGAGCGATTTTTTCCAATAAGACTTGCATTGCAATCGCTTCGCCGTGCACTCTGGAATTTGCCGCCTTAACCAGACGCGCATTCTTCTCCAAGCGTCTCTCTACACTCTGCAAATCCGCCAAGGCAAGTTCGGTGTTGATTGTGGCAATATCTGACCCCGAGTTTATCTCACCGGAAATATGCGCCACATTATTGTTTTCAAAGCAACGAACTACATGGGCAATTACTCCAACTTCGCGGATATTCGATAAAAATCGATTCCCCAAACCCTCGCCCCTAGAGGCCCCCCTGACAAGCCCCGCGATATCCACAAATTCAGTAAGTGCCGGAACCATCCTGTCAGCGGCAACAATCTGGTTAATCCTGTCGAGTCTGATATCTGGCACCTGCACAACCCCTACGTTCGGTTTGATAGTGCAGAAAGGATAGCTCGTAACCTCCGCAGAAACCGCCGTGAGAGCGGAGAAAATGGTTGATTTCCCCACATTGGGTAGCCCGACAATTCCGCAATTCACGATCGATATCATATCTGCCTGACAGGTTGACGCCAAGCTGGCACCTACATATTGTTGTCCAATGTCCAGCCCTGCGCAAATCATATCCGCGTTATCAATCGCCGTTCTCACTTTGAATTCAGGTTGCCGCGGCCACCAGGATATGAAACTCCTAACCGATCGCAAGGAACTGGCGCTAGCCGTCGAGGCGTACAACATGGAGAATGACAAGATTAGCCTCACTCTCATCTACACGGAAAGCATAAACGCCAAAAAAATTCAGCTTGTGGAACCCGATGTAATTATTGGCGAAAACATCTCATCAATAGATATTGTGGAACTCCTGCGTCGAACGAGAAATGCGTATCCGGTGTACGAAACCCTGCAAGGTCCCCTGGATAAAAAAGGCAGAGCATATCTCATTCCCCTTTCGTTCAAACTCCCTCTAATCATGGGGAAGAAAGAAACAATGTCAAAACTGCCCGATCCAGTTCTAGTCAGAGCGGACGAATTGCGTGAAGCATCCCAGCCCTTCTCCGTGAGAAACAGGGAAGGTCGCCTTACCCGCCTGGCATTTTCCCCGGGCTGGAATCCGAACTTTTACCTGGATATTCTGGCGACAAAAAATTCCGAACCCTTCTCGATCAACATGGAAAACATCGACGAGGAATCAATAAACCAGGCGGTAATGGACATCCGCAATTGGATAACAGAAGGGGCCGGCGATATAGAATCCGACATACAATTCAGTCAGCGATATCGCTACATTCCGGATGAGGCCTTGATACTAAATGGACGCATACTATTTGCTCGCACAAATTTTGAATACTGGAATTCGCTTCCAGATGAAATAACCCGGGAATTGGAAATTCGCTATTTTGGAGGTCCGCGATCAATACCAGTAGCATCCGTGCTGCGAGCCGGCATTCCCAAAGAAGCGAAATCAGTAGAAGCCGCAGAGGATCTAATAGAATGGCTAATGCTCCCGAGCACTCAGTCTTGGCTTATAAGAAGTTGGGAGGATGCCGGCATCACAGTTTTTGGCTTTCTTGGCGGCCTATCATCCCTTCAGGGAGTTAATCAAAGAGTTATAACTCGGCATTTCCCACGTATAAAAATCCCCGAAGGCCAGTTCTTCCTGGCCCCCCAATACCTGCCAATGAAGTGGGCCAGAATTCGCGGCGAAGTAATCATCCCCTGGTTCGAAACTGCCATAACCTCCCCCCAGGATAATCATTCTCTACCTGACGCCTACCGGAAATGGTATTTATCATCATTTTCTGAATCAGAATAGCTATATCATTTGACAAATAATGTAGAGCTATGCTACTATAACTATATTAATATTAGCCCATGTCGGGGAGGTGGCCGAGTGGCAGAAGTATTGCTGAAGGATATCATTAAGATTTACGATGGTGAAGTTAAGGCGGTTGACAGGGCAAACATAGAGATTCAGGACAGGGAATTCATGGTTCTGGTTGGGCCATCGGGATGCGGAAAGACAACAGTACTCCGGATGATTGCCGGGTTGGAGGAAATTTCCGACGGCAACCTTTTAATTGATGGCAAACGGGTGAACGATGAGGCCCCCAAAGATAGGGATATAGCGATGGTTTTCCAGAACTACGCGCTCTATCCCCATATGAGCGTCTATGAAAACATGGCCTTTGGTCTCCGAATCCGGAAATTCGCTAAAACCGAAATTGAAGCTCGAGTAAAGGAAGCTGCACAAATCCTCGATATCGAGGAGCTGCTGGACAGGAAGCCGAAGGCCCTTTCTGGCGGTCAGCGGCAAAGGGTGGCTGTTGGACGCGCCATAGTCAGAAAACCAAAGGTATTCCTGTTTGACGAGCCTCTTTCCAACCTGGATGCCAAGCTGCGAGTGCAAATGCGCGCCGAGATTTCCGCTCTGCATAGCCGCCTTCAGGCTACTATGATCTATGTCACCCATGATCAAACCGAGGCTATGACCATGGGCGACAGAATTGTTGTTATGAAAAGTGGAATAATTCAGCAGATAGGAACTCCTTTGAAGTTGTATAACTCCCCGATTAATCGCTTTGTAGCCGGTTTTATTGGCTCCCCCCCCATGAATATTGCCCTCGCGGATGTATCGGAAGAAAGTGGAAAGATTGTTGTCAGGGAAGAGGGAATGACGGTAGTCATGCCAAAATCGCGGGAGAAGGTTTTACGGCCCTATATAGGCAAGAAGGTGCTGATGGGAGTTCGATCGGAGGATCTGAATTTTGCCAGCAAACCAGAAAAGAGCAATCTTAACGCAGAAGTAATCGTTGTTGAGCCTCTCGGAAATGAAACGCATCTCTACCTCGACACCAAGGGGTCTCAGTTGATTGCCAGAACAACCGCCGAGCACGAATTCCAAGTTGGCGAAAAAGTCAATTTCACGCCAGATGTGGAAAGGATGCAATTTTTCGATATTGAAAGCGAGCGGTCGCTGCTTTACAGCGAATGAATACTGTTGAGGCAGTGAACCGGATTGTAATATCAGGGGTTTATGGTTTGTCATCCCTGTGAATAAATGCTAAACACTAGTGCGTAGGAGGTTTGTATATGGGAAGAATTTACCATTTGGGTGTGTTTTTTATAGTAGCTTTGGTTTTACTTGGCCTTGCCGGCTGTGAAACCCCTCCAGAGCCGAAAGAGGAAGAAATAGTTGCCCAGGAACCAGAGGTTGTCCAGGAGCCGGCAGAAAGCCAAGTCGAAGTGACACCACTGTCGGATGAAGAGATTGAAGCCGCAATGGACGCTGTGCAGCGCGCAAATCTGATTGGCGCCAATAGATATCTTCCCACGGATTATAGTAGTCTGGTAGACAGCCTCAATTCGGCCATTACCGCTGGCGATTCCGATCCCGATACAGCCAGAATACAACTTCAGGATGTTATTAATGAGGCAAATATCCTATACGATGAAACTATAATCATAAGAAAGGATGATTACATCGCAAAGTATTGGCGAGCCGATGAGGCCCTTTTGCGCATAGAAGCCGAAAAATTTGCTCCAAATGAATACTACAACACCCAGAAATTGGCGTTGAAAACCGTTGAATACTATGAGGCGGGGGATATCGACTCCGCGATAACAAAGGCTGATGAAACAATTTCCGCGCAAACCCGCCTGTATTATAATCTATCCGAAAATATTCGCTACATTGGAATCCTGAAACGTGATGCGGAAAACTATTTGAGCGACGCGGAAGACAACGAGGCATTCGCCTATGCCCCCGAAGACCTGGATGAAGCCAATCGACTCTATGAAGAGGGCTTGGCCGTTTACGACAATTACAACATCGAAAGTGCGGCAATTATTCTGACCGAGGCGAAAAGGCAATCCATTATTGCGGCGCGAGCCGGCGCCATAGGCAAAAAACAAGCCGAAGTTGATCTGCTGTTGTCCCTGGTACAAGAACGCATTGAGGCCGCATCCACGCGCAAGGCTTTCGATTCCGAGGGCACGGTAATCGAACCTAGCCCCTGGGATGGCAACGCCTACATAGCCGCGAATCCTCTGGTGGATTATTCTGCAGATTTAGAACCGGTGATTATAGAAGATGCAGTACTCCGCAATTTGGATGATCCACTCGATAGCGAACTTGAAGGTCTTCCGGAGGATATATTGATAGAAGAGGAAGGCACACAGGTAAATGCCGATGAACAAACTGCCGACTATCTTGCGTTGGCCAAGAGTTTTTGGGAACAGGGAGTAACAGCCAGAAACAATGGCGAATTTGATGCGGCCAGGAAGTATTTCGAGCAGGCCAGGGCATATACCGATATGTTCGAATCTAACCTGGTATCAAAAACCTATACGGTAGTTTATCGCGAAATTGCTACAGACTGCCTTTGGAGAATCGCAGAGAGAGTTGAAATTTTCGATAATCCCTTTATGTGGCCCAAAATCTGGAGAGCCAATCGCAAAGTCATCCAGAATCCGGATTTAGTGTACCCGGGACAGGTTTTGTTAATACCACCTCAATAGGCGTAAAGCCGGGGCTTTAGGGTTGCGATCCGCTAGAGGAAGGATGATAAATAGGCCGAAAACCTTTTATCGAAGACTACCTCTATGAGTTCGATCATATCCCTATAGGCCCTGGACTCGGCAGCGGTGAGACTGATTCCCGAGGAGCGGTTCTGCTCTGACAGTGCAACGAGGGAATAGCCGTTCGTATCGGTTAATCCAATACTAAGCGTCCAATTCAAGTTTTCGTACTTGTTATTCAGTTCCAATTGCCTGATTTCAACGGCAGACGCCAAGAGCATATTCCCAGAACCGGAGCTGGTGAAACCCCTTTCAATAACCCAGTTTTCAAGTGCATCGGCAATTCGTTCATCAGTATCTCCGGCAACTTCCACACGAATCTTCAGTTGCATCGCCTGATTCGCCCTAATTGCCCGAATTTCTTCTCTGCTGTGTGGAGGCATCATCAGTTGAGCCATCGGCATGTTGATTATTTCCAGCTGTTCCAGCAATACCTGGTTGGCTTCCGTATACACTAGGGCGGCATCCAGAAATGCATAGCTTTGCAGCGGTTCTTGTTGACCTTCGGCCCTAGCCAGGAAATCGGTTATTCTACTGATGTTTCTGTCGATTCGCTCTCGATACAGGTTTCCCGTTTCGAGCCTATTCAGGTAGGCGATTGTATATACACGGCCAACCTCGTCAATCCAGGATTCACCATATCTAAGATTTGTAAGAGTTTCATCGGCTTCTTGTCCAATTTTCTGATCGAAATCGGTTTGACTGAAAAGACTTAGCAATTCGTCCCTATCCCCAGTAATCTCCGTGTAGCGTGTGCGAATTTCGCTGTCTACTTCCACCTTCAGGCGAAATATCCGCGCTATCGCTCCGGCAGCATTCGCCCTTGCCGCGCTCAAGCTGTCTCCCTCGCCAAGTTCCGTCAAATATTTCTCGACAGGATAAACCGCATCCTTATCGCTTATCCATAGGGGGATGTTCGCCCTGGAAGCCGACAAGCCTCCTACACAGGAACAAATGGCCAGTAATGATGCGGCAACAGTATTTGATATGATTAACCTTGTTTTTATGCTGCCTGTCATATAATTCTCCTTTCATTGAAGCAAATAGCTTTCGATAAGATTCAATTCATTTGAACGAAAATGTCGTACTCCATAGTCAATTTCCTCAAGCAGGCGATTCGAGCTCCAGTATTCAACGGCAATATGGTAGCTGCCTGGAGTAAGCTCGAGTTCCGCAACATGAGCTGAAGCAGGAAAAAACTGGGATACTCTCAAATCGGCCTTCTCCGAGACGTCAAACGCACTATCGATTATCAGATGCGCAAAAAAAGTCTTCGCTTTCTCCCCCGTGCCCATTTCACCTAGCTCCCTCTTTATCATCTCCTTGGAAACTGTTTTCAGAATAGCCCGGAGGATAGTTTTACCAACACTCAGTGGCTGTTTAATCTTGAATGCCTCTTCCGATAACTTCTCCATGCTTTCTAGCAATTCAAGTTCCGCATATTCGACACCATCCAGCTTAACAACAATTCTGTCTACAAGCGAGGAGCGTTTGGTTAGTCGTGGAAACTGAACCCTAAGGTGAATACCTTCCTCAACTTCGGGTACAACAAGGAAATTGAATCCAATCAGCTCTGTTACATAGTCTTCGTTTTGCCCGGTCATTGCCAGGAAAACTATGTCTTTTTCGGTTCGGACAAGCAAAGTGTCTGCCAGCTTCGTAGGAGATAACCCCGAAAAAGAAAGGAAATTGATAATAGCTTTTTCCTCTTCAGGCAATTCGATAACCGGCAAGGAGGGCTTTGGGAAATCATATAGCTGACTCTGAGACTTCCACGCCTCATCTATGAGCTCTCTCTCTATCCTGGCATCGTCCGGAAATCCCTGGGCGCGATACAAAAGCAATCCCATATATCTTGCAAGTGCATTGTTGTGCAATTGGAATTCTCTAAATATGATTTCGCCTCCGGCATCTTCGGAATTATTATAGGCCTCGGTAGATTTTCTGTACTTGTCTTCAAGGAGATTCAATTTTATTTGAACTCTACGGATTTCAACCAATGCGGATTCCTTATCGCCCAATGCGATATAATTTAGGGCCTTAAACAGATTCAGGTAAATATCCTCATAATCCTCCCCAGAGTAATCACGCAAATTGTCATTCAATAGCCAAGAGGCAATGGCCTTCGATGAGCTTGCCGTGTAAAGCTCTTCAATTGCATCTTCTGCCTGTGTGAGTAGTTCGTTACTCAGTTCATATTCTCCAGACCAGTGGTAGAGCATGCCCAAATCTAGATAATAGAGGACTCTGTCCTTTTTCCGGTATGCGCTTTCTTTCGCTTCCTCTATTACCAGGCTAGCCTGCTTATAGTTTCCGCTGCGAACCAGCGGAATTGACACCTCGTATTGTTTTTGCTGAGTTTTTAGGCTTACACACGAGAAGATTGCAGTGCTGCTGGCCAAAACGAGTAATGCAGTCCCAATGCTCTCCTTCCCGCCACCAATTGCTACCATCCAACTCTCTTCTGCTCAATAAGCTTCTTTATACTTTTGGTTCCAAGCCAAACCTTCTGATTGCTAACCAGATTTACCAGTTCCATATCCACCCTGTACAAGATGGTACGCTTACCGGATACTGCATCAACCTGAGTGACAATCACGCCCTGCATGATGAAATCGGCGCCGGTTTCCGCCGCCAGGGCCGCCGCAGATTCAGCTGTGGAGTGTGATTGCTGGTTTTCCCGCTCTGCTCTAATTTCCTCCCTTGCTACGCCGCCGGCTACAAATTCAACCTGCCCACTGTTTACAAGCTCCCGTTCTATATCCTTGATAAAGGTGATCGAATCGATATGCTCAGAGGATCTATTGCTTATTCTGCCTACAATTATTACAGGTTTTTTCCCCTTCTCCATCTTGAAATTCTCAAGCCAGACATGAGAGAGCATACTGGAAACCATGGTCTCGGCGGTGATTCTCGAATCAGTGTCGTTCCAACGTCCGCTCAAATCCGTTACTTCATCCGACGGAGTTCGGGTAACCTTAGTACCTGCGCACCCAAAAACCAGCAAACCCACCACAGAAAGCAGAAAAGATCTGAATTTCATTTTTATGCCTCCACAATGTACAATTCTATTCAATAGTATTTAAGCTTACCACTGTCAAACGCTCATGCATGGGAAGTAGTTCAAACAGGGCCCTTGAACAAGGTTCATACATCATCCATCATTCTCGGAGTTTGTGGAGGATAGAATGAAAACGCCCTTTGGAGTTGCCATCGTCGGCTGTGGCACGGTTGGAAATGCGGCAGCAAAGCTGCTGCTGTCCCAATCAAAAACACTTTTCGAAAAAACAAGGCAGCAAATTTTCCTGAAGGCTCTGGTTGATGTCAATTTTGATAGAGCGAAGGCGGCTAAACTGGATGAAGAACTCTTCAGCGAAAATTTCGCCACTGTTATTGCCGATGAAGAAATTCATCTAGTCATCGAAACCATTGGCGGCCTTACCATAGCCCGAACAATAATCGAGAAAGCACTTAAGGCGGGAAAACACGTTGTAAGTGCCAATAAGGCATTGTTGGCCAATTATGGCGTCGAACTGTTTGAATTGGCGAGAAAGAATGGGGTTTGCATCGGATTCGAGGCAAGCTGTGCCGGAGGCATACCCATAGTAAGGGCCTTGGTGGATGGATTGCTCGCAAACAACAACGAGGCGATTTATGGAATTGTCAATGGAACTGCCAATTTCATACTCACCGAGATGGTGCAGAATGCCAAGACCTACGCCGATGCCCTGAAACAGGCGCAGGCAGATAATATCGCTGAGGCCGATCCCAATCTTGACGTTAGCGGCATGGATTCCGCTCATAAGCTTACGCTACTTGGTTCACTTGCCTTTGGAGCAAAAATTTCCCTTGATGAGATATCGATAGAAGGCATAGATACGCTGGATAGCTTTGATGTTTCGGCCGGTTTGGAATTAGGATATGTTCCTAAACTACTCGCAATAGCGCGTCAAACGGACAAGGGACTGGAGTTCTCCGTCAGACCTGCATTTATTGCCGAAACTCATCCACTTGCCAGGGTTTCAGGTGTTTTTAACGCGATTAGCGTTTATGGCAGTGATGTGGGTCACACCATGTATTACGGCAGGGGTGCAGGCGGCAAAGCAACCGCATCGGCAGTGGTATCTGATGTAATATCGATTGCCCTGGGCACCTGGCAATTACTATTCTCGAATCTTGGCATTTGGCCCGATCGCGGTAAAAATGTCCAAATTGCGGATTTTAGAGAATCCACTCATAGGCAGTACCTGCGCTTCCTGATAAAGGACAGGAGCGGTGTAGTGGCAGAAATAACCGCCGCCCTGGCGAGCAGAGGAATCAGTATAAAGGTTTTTGTGCTGCGGGAAGATCGCCGCCCTTCGAATCTTGTGCCAGTAGTAATTATCACTTACGAGGCCAGAGAAAGGGATATCAGCGAGGCCTTCGAATCCATAATTGCCATGCCTTCGGTTGACAAGGATGCTGCCCGAATCCCAATCTTCGATGAGCAGGTAGAATCAGTCACCTGAATCGGAGCTGCGACAGTGAATTTCAGCAAGGATAAATTCGAAGAGAGGGTGGTGTATTGGATAAACAGAGGCACGGGCGACGGAATTGAAGACGCCACAGATCGCCAAACCTACGAAGCCGTATCTCGGGCTTTGATGGATTTAATCTGGAACGATTGGCGAGACTGCGAAAGAGACATCAAAGCCAGAAAGCTAAAGCGGATTTACTATTTCTCTGCCGAATATCTTATGGGCAGAGCCCTGGGCAATAATATAATGAATCTCGGATTGCGTACTCGGATCTGCGAAGTTCTAGACGAAATTGGACTGAGCCTAAACGCTGCCGAAGACATCGAACCCGATGCCGCGCTTGGAAATGGTGGTTTGGGCAGACTGGCCGCCTGCTTCATCGAAGCCCTCACCACCCTGAATTTGCCGGCCCGGGGTTACGGCATACGTTACAGGTATGGCATGTTTCGGCAGAAAATAGTTAACAGCCGGCAGGTAGAAGTGCCGGATGACTGGATTGCGAGCGGAGACCCCTGGTCGATTCGTCGCAATAACCGGACGGTTCTAGTTAGATTCGGGGGACGGGTGATAACCGAACAAGCTGCTGGAGGCAGACTTGTTTATAAAACTGTCGATACTGAAGACGTTTGTGCGGTTCCATTCGATATGCCGATTATTGGCTGGGATACCAGCACAGTGAACACACTGAGACTCTGGGAGGCAGAGAGTGCCAATGGATTTAACCTTCAGCTCTTTAACGACATGGAATATCTTCGCGCGGTGGAACCCCAAAATCGTGCCAACGATCTTTCGCGCGTTCTTTACCCGAACGACAATGGCCCCTTCGGTAAGACTCTTCGCCTTCGACAGCAGTATTTCTTTAGCTCCGCATCCCTGCAAGATATCATACGTGAATACAAGCAGGTTAGCGGCGGCAGCCTTTCCAATCTACCGGATATGGCGGTTATCCAGCTCAATGACACACACCCCGTAATTGCAATTCCCGAGTTAATGCGGCTTTTGATGGATGAAGAGGGTTTGGGCTGGGATGAGTCGGTTGAAATTACAAAGCGAACATTTGCCTACACTAATCACACAATTCTGGCCGAGGCACTGGAAAAGTGGCCTATAGACCTTTTCCGAGCCGAATTTCCAAGACTTTTTCAAATCGTCGACGAGATAGATCGTAGATTTATGGCCGAGCTGTCCAGACGATTCCCCCTGGACAACCAGCGTCACCATCGGATGTCAATAATTGCCGATGGCATGATTAACATGGCTTGGCTGGCAATGGTAATATCGTTTTCGGTTAATGGGGTTGCATCCCTGCATACGGAAATACTGAAAAAAGATGTGCTGCGAGACTGGTATGAAATCTGGCCGCAAAAATTTAACAATAAAACCAATGGTGTGACTCAGAGGCGTTGGTTGAGAAAATCCAACCCGGCTCTTGCCAGTCTTCTTGATGAAACCATCGGCCCCGGGTGGACAAAGAATCTATCCCTGATAGCTGGTCTCAGGAACTGGGTTGAAGACAAGAACTTGTTGAGCCGTATTGGCGAAATCAAGGCCGAAAACAAGAAATACCTCGCAAATACAACGCTTAGGCTAACCGGGATATCAGTGGATCCGGATAGTCTGTTTGATATCCAAATAAAAAGGCTTCATGAGTATAAGCGTCAGATATTGAACCTGCTATCTGTTATCTATGATTGGCTGGCCATAAAAAACAATCCTGGCCTCAATTTCCCCCCTCGTACAGTTTTCTTTGGCGCCAAGGCCGCCTCTGGATATCGTCGTGCAAAGCAGATTATTCACTTGATCCATGCGGTGGCAGAGAAAATAAATCGGGAAATGCTGAACAACCTGAAAGTGGTTTTCATTCCGGATTACAGGGTCAGTATCGCTGAAATCCTGTTTCCGGCCGCGGAGATATCCCAGCAGATTTCCACAGCAGGGAAGGAGGCCTCGGGCACCGGCAATATGAAGTTCATGATGAATGGAGCGATAACGCTCGGTACAATGGATGGGGCAAATATTGAGATAGTCGATGAGGTGGGTGAAGAGAATGCTTTCATTTTCGGCTTAGATTCTGAAGAAGCAAAGGAGCTCAGAAATAGCGGTTTGTATAAGCCGTGGGCAGTTCTTGATGATAATCCGGCGTTGAAGGAAGCTCTCAACACCTTGATAGATGGCACTTTTGGCCCCTCGGATAATTTTAGGGAGCTTTACGACTCATTGGTATACGGTGAGGAGGGGAAGTCTCCCGATGAATACTTTGTGATTCAGGATTTTCAGTCCTACTCTGAGACAAGACGGCTTGCGGGTGAAACCTGGAAAGACAGGGAAAAGTGGAATCGGATTGCATTGCTCAATATTGCCGGCAGCGGGAAGTTTAGCGCAGATAGAACAGTTCAAGAATATGCATCCGAAATTTGGCGGCTCGAGGCACGACTCTAGAGTCATTTTGCTTGATTGGCAGTTTCGGGAAAGCTTATTCCCCAATCAGTTGAGCCGGCAGAAAAAATGAACACTTTTTTTAGAATAAAAATTTTTTCCATGAATAATAATCAGTCGATTGCCGATATACTTCGCAAACAGATTACAGCGGAAAAAGGATGGCCCCCATGTTTCAAGCTGTGTTAACAAAGCCAGGAAAAAAAATTTACTGTGCAAACTGCATGCATTGCAAGCTATTTCGTACCTTCACCGAAGAGGGAAAGTACGTTCTTAGAGTAAGGTGTGCAGCCGGTCGTTGGCGCAAAAAGCTAGGCGGTGAAAAACTGTACAAATATTTCACCGTTGCCAGACGTGCTCTGGATGAATGCGATTTCTACTCTGAAATGGGTGAATCCAAGCCATTCATGAAGGATCTGAGAAGAAATTTGCCTGTCAAAGACGAAATCTTCGATGTATCCGATCAGAGTGCCTGATTAATACTTGATTTACGTCTAAGAGGGTGTTAGGATGATTACAAGGAGTACTGTGATTGTCCGGATTGCAATGGTATGCGCCCGTATGCATGCTGGTGCTGTTTTCCTGCGCTAGCGAAATCAAGCAGGTTGATTCTCAATGGACAGAGGAAATGTTCTTCAAGCAGGCCCAGTTGGCCATGGATGAATACCGCTATCAGAGGGCCCTCTATTACTATGAGGTTTTTCTTGTGCGTTACCCTGAAAACCGCCATTTAGCGATTGCCGCCGAGTATGAAAGGGCATTTATAAATTACAAAATGAGAAATTATGCGATTGCCAGCGACGCTTATCATGAAATCATCCGTAAATACAATGAAAGCCCATACTCAATGCTCTACCATCCCAAATTTAAACGACTATCCGAAATCGGGCTCGAGAATATCGAGAAAAAAAAAGCCGTGGATTTACGCTTGTTCTGGAGAGCAAGAGAGAAGGCCTGGGCAGAGGAAAACGGAGAAAGCATCATCGACACCCAAGAGACCTTCTAAAAGCATGCAGGCTTCTACACAAAAAACCCCGGAGAAATCCTTATTTGAGATTGAATCTTGTTCTTTACCGGGAACCAAAAACAAGTAAACTTGTGCGCCTCAAAGAGTTCGGATCTGCATAAAGGCCCTGTTCTTAGGTTGAGATTTTGAGGTGCTAACCCTTAACCCCACCTTCTGACAGTCCGCCAGTGAGATTTTTCTGTATGACCATGAACAGGATAATCACAGGGGTGGCGGTGAGCATCGATCCAGCCATAATGCGATCCCAGATTGCATTTTTCGAAAAAAAGAGGCTGCGAAGTCCCATGGGAAGAGTATGAAGCTGATCGTAACCCTTTAGAAGCACAGATGCGAACATGTATTCATTCCAAGCTATCATAAAGGCGTAAATAAACACCGTGACGATGGCCGACCAGGAAAGGGGAATGATTATGCGCCAGATGATCCGATATCTGGCCAGTCCGTCAATGAGAGCCGCCTCTTCAATTGAATAGGGTATGGTCCGAAAATAATTCCCCAACAGATAAAGAGAAACTGGGAGAGTTTGAACCAGGTAAATTATCATAAGAGTAAGAAAGGTCCCTGCCGGCGTGGCCAAAAACCCCAACGCCACTGCAATGCGATATAGAGGGATCAATAACAGAATTCCTCCAATCATATACACGAAAAGCACTCCCCTCTGGATAAGCCCGCGACCCCGATATCGAAGTCTGCTAAAGGAGTAAGCGCCCATTATGGCCAAAACAACCGATAACAGGGCTGCTGTTATGGAAAGTACAAGGGAATTTCTGAAATATTTTAGAAATGGGAAAACATCGCCCGTGTCCTTATACCTAGCAATAATTTCATTTCGCTGCGCCCTTGTAAGATCTGATTCATCAAGCAGATTTCTTATGGACTCAGGTACAATTTTCTCCTCCTGCCCGATGTTGAGCAGTTCCTTGTACGCTTCGAGATTAACCTGAGTTGGTATCAGGGAAGGATTTCCCCAATCCCATTGGTATTTCAGAGAGGTTGACAACATCTGAATAAATGGGAAAACGCTAAAAAGCACAATAAGCAGTACGAGAAACGCAAATCCAATTTTTCGGAAAATCCCGCCTGATCTTACCATTTGAGAACCCTCTTCAGATAAATCAAGATGAAAATCATCAGCAGGACGAACTGGAGGATAACGAGCGCCGAACCTTGGCCCAAGTCGATTACCCCCACGAAGGCCTTGAAGTAGGTATATATCGATAGCACCTTGAGATTGTCGGTTAATAGGTAAATATCTTCGAATTTGTTGAAATTCCAGATTACCCGGAGCAGTACGATGGATCCGACAATGAAGTATAACTCTGGCAGAGTTATATACCGAAATTGCTGCCAGCGATTCGCGCCGTCTACCTCAGCGGCTTCGTAGAGATTGTTATCTATCGCCTGGAGTCTGGAAAGTATCATCAAATACGTGAAGGGGAAATACTTCCAGATACTAAAAATTATGGCCACCCATATAGCGGTGTCCGGATTCCCGATAAGGTTGAACCGTTGGCTGAAAATCCCGAGTTTCTCGACGGTTAGATCCATGAAAATGCCATTCACCGGGTCGAAAATGAATTTCCAGGCATACACTACGGAAAAAACCGGAGCCACATATGGAAGGAGTATCAAACTGCGTATAAGGCCCCGAAGCGGGAATTGCCTGTTCATCACCAAGGCAACTCCCAGTCCAACCAGGGCCGTTCCCAATGTCGTTGCAATAACATAAACAACTGTGACGAGAACCGCCTTCCAAAAGTCGATGTCGGCAAGAACATTTCGATAGTTTTCCAGACCGATGAAGGTATCTTCTTCTACAAGCGACACCTTAAACAGGCTGGAGATTATATTGGAAACTATCGGGTAGAGTATCAGGCTTAGGATTATCACGACAGAAGGAAGAATCAACGTCCATCCTAAAGCCGATTCGCGCTGTTGGAGACTTCTACTCATCACAGTTCCTCAACGAGGGGGGCGATGCCCTCCATTTTACTCCATCAGTTTGCTTATTTCCCCTTCCGCCCACGCAATTGCGGAATCAACACTTTCGTCTTCCCAGAGGATCCGGTAAATCATCTGAGGGATGATCTGTTTGGAGAAAACCGTACTTGCCGCCGCAATTCTCTTGCCATTGACAATGCTAAAGGTTTCAATGCTATCCAATCCCATGATGATTTCTTCCATCTTTTCAGGACCATACCTCTCAAAGAGTTTGCTGGGATCCCTCTGGAAATCCGGATCTGTTGCAATGTCTCTCAGCACGGGATTTTTGCCTCCGGGCGACATATGAAGAAAGGAAATATAAGGTTTGGTTTCAAAAAGATACTTGGCAAAACGTACGGCAGCGATTGTCTTATCCTTATCCTTAGTATCCGGAAATGTCAGAGAGACTATCGTTCCGTATCCTGCATCTCTCGTCTTGTGGATCGCCGATACCATCTTTGTGTTATTGACAAGATCTGGATCGAAACTTGCACCCGTCAAATCCTTAAAATGCTCGCTCGTAAGGGATCCCGCGGCAACCTCCGCCATGGCTAAATCATCCATGATATAGGTTGAGTAGAAGAACATAGCCATCTTGCCCTGGATGTAGTAATCCCGAGCACGCCAGGTTTGTGGTCCCGGGGGAGTGTACTTAGCTAGCTCAGCATAATACTCAAGCGTCTCTCTCATTTCCGGAGTGTCCAGAGTGAGATTCCCATCTCCGTCAAAAAGCCAGGCGTCGTTGGACCGGGCAAATTGCGTAAATACTTGCTCAGTAAATGCTTCGGCCATTGTGCCTATTAGAATGCCGTACTGGTTTTCCTTGGGCTTATTGAAATACTTGGCCGCCGCTAGGATGTCGTCCCATGTTTTGGGTGGATTCAATCCGGCCTCTTCGAACCAATCTGCACGGTACCAGATGCCTTGAACCCAGCCATGAAAGGGTACGGCGTAATAACTATCACCCGATGCCATCTGATTCAGGCGAAGGACTCCGCTGTAAAATTCATTCTTGCCAATGTCCTCTATTACCTTGCTGGCTGCTTCGGTATTCAGAAGACCCTCGGTGCCGAATGCTACAGCATTTTCCGTTGCAACCTGCACCAAGCTAGGAAGAGTACCGGCTACCGCGGCCGAATTAATCTGCGTAGCCATGTCATTTTCGTCAACCGCAACTACATCAACCGTGATGTCCGGGTTAATTTCCTCGAAAACATCTGCCAGCGTATTAATGACGGCTAAACGATCCGATTGAGTTTCCGTTGTCCAGAATTCCAAAGTAACCGGACCCGACAAGTCTTCTTCTCCTCCATTGGCGAAAAGAATCCCCGTAGCGGCAATCAGCATTAACACTAAAGTTAGAAATCGCTTCATAAGAGCACCTCCTCAATTTGGGGCTAGTATAGCAACCGAAGGTTTTATTGTCTATCTATGGAGACACAAAAATTTTGAACTTCAGAGATTTATGGTCTTAATGGAGCGGGGGCTGCAAGTGGGCGAAAAAGGATGTATAACAGAGTTCTTTCCAAAGAAAGATACAAACCTGAAAGAGCAAATTACTGATATAGTACAAGGAGGAGTAGCATTTCATGCCGGTTGTCATTGTAAAAACAATAAAAACTTCATATGGAGAACTGAATGTGGGCAGTATCGACGAGAAAATCTGTCTTTGTGATTGGAGATATCGCAATATGCGACAAAGCGTCGACAGGAGAATTCAACGGGGGTTTTCAGCAACTTACGGAGAGGGCGATTCACTCATACTTGATGAACTTGAAAGGCAGTTTACAGAGTACTTCAGTGGACAAAGAAAGGTGTTTGAACTCCCCCTAGTAACCGTCGGAACAGATTTTCAGGAGAGGGTATGGAAAGCCTTGATGGAGATTCCCTATGGCAAGACAGAAACTTACCAGGAACTCGCGGACAGAATTGGCCGGAAATCCGCTGTCCGCGCCGTTGGCTCGGCAAACGGCGCAAACGCCATTGCTATAATAATTCCCTGCCACCGAATCATCGGAAGCAATAACACCCTCGGAGGATACGGGGGAGGCCTAAGTGTTAAAAAGCGCCTCTTGAAACTAGAATCGAAAAACCGTTGAAGGGGAAGCCTCTAGCCGGGTATATACACAAGTGCGAAGGCGCTGTATCCCAACTTCCGCATCGGTCGATTTTGGCTCTTGGAAGAGCTCCAGAATTGCAAAGTAGTCCAATTTCAAAAAAGTCAGGTTTGGAAAGGCTTCCCTATAGTGGAACCTGGCAGCCAGGGGTTAGAAGCAAACTACGCCGATTTGGTAAATTATGCCCTCACTTGTTTTGCCCGCAGTTTTTTGCGCCTGTCAGGAAGATTCATTTAGCATAGGCTTCGATATGAGTATCCGGAGTGAATTTAAGACCGCAAGCATTGTAACGCCCACATCGCCAATAACAGCCACCCACATTGGCAATCCAGCAAAAACCCCAAGTGTCATAAAGGCTGATTTAACTATCAGCGCAAAACCAATATTGGCGATTACGATGCGCCTGGTGAAACGTGCCAGCTTGATTAGCTGTGGAACCCTTCTTGGGTTATCGTCCATAAATACCACATCGGCCGCCTTAATTGCTAAATCCGTGCCCGCAATACCCATAGCCATTCCTACGTCGGCCCTGAGAATGGAAGGAGCGTCGTTCAATCCATCGCCGACAAATGCCACCCCCAACTTCCTTGAAGCCGTCAGAATCAATTTTTCCAGAGCCACTATTTTACCTTCAGGATTTAGTTCAGCTTGAAAATTGTCAATTCCAACCAACCCTGCCAACCTGGCGGTGTTATTCCGGCGATCGCCACTGAGAATGACCACGCGCCGCACTCCCAGCCTCCGAAGTTCAGCCACTGCGCCGGCGCTGCTCCCCTTAACCGAATCGTACAGAATAAGATGCCCCACATAGTTCCCGTCAACCGCAACATGGACAACCGTACCGCTTTGAGCAGGCTTCGGTGCAGCAATTCCCCTGCGTCTCAAGTGAGACGCGCTTCCGACGACTATCTTCCTCCTTCCCAACGTAGCAAGCACTCCATATCCCTTAATTTCCCTGAATGAATCAACATTCATTCCCTCTCCGGTCATAGTCCCGGTGCCATCATCCCGGTCCCCGGCCAATGTCGCGGAACGTTCGGAAACAGAGGCAAATTCCCCCCACGCCGTTTTCACCGATCGCGCAATCGGATGATTGGATGCGGAAAGAGCCTTGGTGGCAATATTCAGAAATTCTCGCTCATTCCAACCTTTTTCAGTAACCAGTGACTGAAGTTTAAATCTGCCTTCCGTCAGGGTCCCAGTCTTATCGAATACCACAGTGTCAATCTTGCCAAGCGCGTCCAGCACATCCGCACCCCGAAGCAGGGACTTATCCCGCGAGGCCCTCCCTATGCCGGCAAAATACGCCAATGGCACCGAGACAACCAGGGCACAGGGACAGGAGATAATCAGCAAAATCGTTGCACTATAAACAGAATCAGCAAAGCTCCAGGTAGAAAAAAAAGGCATGGCAATAGCGAAGAACAATGACATCCCCACAACAACGGGAGTATATATCGCCGCGAATTTGCTAAGCAGCATTTCCGTCCTGGCCTTCCGGGAAGACACTTCCTTCAGCAACTTCTCCAACTTATAGATTGCACTCTCCGAAAAAATCCTCGAAACCCTGATTTCCAGCCTGGAATCGTGATTCACATAGCCGGCACTCACCTCCTCGCCAACGTCGATTCTATGCAAGGTGGTCTCACCGGTGAGAGCGGAGCTGTCCATCCAGGACTCACCGCTAATAACCATGCCATCCAGCGGTACAGCATCTCCGGGAAGCACCTCGATAACACTCCCAACTGTCACTCTGTCGGGTTCAACCATCCGCACCTCCCCGTTTCCCACAAGCCGGGCAGTACTAACCCGCAAATCCAGGGCAGCTTGTATGGAATCTCTGGATTTCGAAACAGCAAGATTTTGTAGGTACTCGCCAATAGAAAAAAATAGCATTACTGCGGCAGCTTCCAGGATTTCGCCAATCGCAAAGGCCGCGGCAGTCGCCACGGTCATCAAGAAAAGTTCGTCCATAAACTTGCCGCGCCGTATGTTTCGCAGGACAGCAAATACAACTGGATAACCCACCAACACATAAGACACCACGAAAAATATCCGATGCGTCCAGGGATTTCCAATTTGCGAACTCCTGGCAAGGATGCCCAGGCCCAGGCCAAAGCAAAGCAAGGATAAGATTAGCCTTACTAGAACCCCCTTCCTTTCCCCGCTGACCCTATCCGTGGCACAGCAGTCACCGCAATCTGACTTGTTTACTGCACTTCTCATTTTTATTCCCCTGTAATGGACAACCGCCACTGTAAGCGGTGAATAATTGCCGGCTCTTATCCAGGAGCACCGACAACTCGAAAAAACTTCGGATTTCAAAAGCGGTTGAAAAATGCAGACATAAGACTTGTCGGCCATAGTTTTGAAACCCCTTCAACCTTATGCGGGCAGCCACAAGGCTATCTAGGCTCCTTATCCTATGGGGTAAATCCGATTCAACCATAATTCTCCCCTGCTTTCGGTATAGTCAAACGATTGCATGGTTGGTTTTTATACCAACTAACTGCTGTCAAAGTAAACTATCAAAAAACCCCCAGATACTTGACTCTAAAATTAATTGGAGTTAACTTTATTTCCCTTGCATACTATTATGAATGTCGTTTACACGACAATTAATGAAAACATGAGGTGATTATGAAAGCCAAAATGGGACTAACAGAGTTGGAAGGGAATAAACAGGCGGTAATAATGAAAATCGAGGGTGACACAAAGTATCGTAAAAAACTGATGAAACTAGGCATCATCCCCGGCGTATCTATAAGGATAATCCGCAAGGCTAATCGAAATCCCATGCTCCTCGCGGTAATGAATCGCCAGGTGATACTCGGATACGATATCGCAGAAAAAATATTAGTTAACCAACTGCCCCCCGTGAGTTCTGAAAGTGGATAAACTGTGCATCGCGGTGGTGGGCATTCCAAACAGTGGAAAAACCACCCTTTTCAACGGCATGACGGGCGATACCCGGCATGTCGGGAACTGGCCAGGGTTAACTGTCGAAAAAAAAAGCGGCCTGCTGCTGGGAAATAAAGCGATCAAAGTGGTAGATCTTCCGGGCATTTACTCGTTAAACGCGAGTAGTGAGGATGAAATAATCGCCAGAGATTTCATGCTTTCAGATGAATCCGACTTCATAATCAATACAGCCGACTCCTCGAATCTGGAAAGGGATCTCTTTTTAACCCTTACACTGATCGAGATGGGGAAACCCATGATGCTGGTGCTAAATATGATAGACATAGCGAGTAAGAACGGAATTAAAATTGATGTAGATGGTTTATCGAAGGAACTCGGTATTCCTGTTATAGCAATCAACGCGCTTAGGGGTAGAGACATAAGAGATCTTCGCAGAACCATAAGGAAATATCTGTTGAATCCCGAAATTCCCAAATCAAAGCCAATCTACCCAGGGATTATTGAAGAAATAATCGAAAAATGGACTTTGAAACTGGGCAAGAGAGGCAGATTCAACTCGATTTGTCTGCTTGAAGAGGATGAGGAAACCAGGCAAAGAATTATATCCGAGAACCGTCTTGATTCTGCTGAAATCGAATCGGCAATACGCAGTATCAGTGAAGCATGCGCTGGCACCCCTGATACAATAATCGCCAAAAGCAAGCATAATGAGATTCTAAAACTGATTAGAGCAAGAACCAGGCAGAGTCGCTTCGGGAAATCAGCCTCCGAGATGATCGATAAGTTCGTACTAAATAGCTGGTTGGGTATTCCAATTTTCCTGGTCGTCATTTACCTGCTGTTCTGGGTGGTAATTCATGTTGGGGGCGCCTTCATTGATTTTTTCGATATTGTCTTCGGCGCGGTATTTGTAGATGGTCTGGGCATGCTGCTGATGCGCCTGGAATTGCCTGATTGGCTCAGGTTTATTTTGACAGATGGACTCGGAGGCGGAATTCAAACAGTCGCAACGTTCATACCCCTTATTTTTTCCATGTTCTTCATGCTCTCTCTATTAGAGGAATCCGGTTATATGGCCCGCGTCTCCTACGTGATGGATAGGTTTATGCGAGCAACCGGTTTGCCTGGACAGTCTTTTATACCGATGCTAGTGGGTTTTGGATGTACCGTACCTGCCATATTGGCAACCAGAACGCTGGAAAACTGGAAAGATCGCTATCTCACTGTATTTGTAGCTCCATTCATGTCCTGCAGCGCACGCCTGCCGGTCTATGCACTCTTCGGCGCCGCGTTTTTCGGCAGACAGGCCGGACTAGTGATTGTGAGCATCTATCTTTTTGGCATTTTATTGGCCGTTATAAGCGGTTTTATACTACGGAAATTCTTGTTTAAAGGACCGGTACCACATCTTGCCATGGTACTGCCGCCTTATCACCTTCCAAAGATTGAAGCCATTCTTCACAGGACCAAAAACAGACTGCGCGACTTCGTGCTGCGAGCCGGCAAGGTAATTGCAATAGCAGTTCTACTTCTATCCTTTTTCAATTCGATGGGAATCGATGGTAGCTTCGGTAATGAAAACAGTCCTACCTCCCTGCTGTCTATCGTTGGCAAAAACATTGCCCCGGTGTTTGAACCGATGGGACTCAAGCAGGAAAACTGGCCAGCCGCCGTGGGACTTTTCACAGGAATTTTCGCGAAAGAAGCCATAGTGGGCACAATAAACAGCCTCTATAAGCAAAACGCCGCGGACGAGAAGAAATCGACAAGCCCGGATAACACAGAGGTATTTCTCCAATCCATCAAGGAGGCCTTTAGATCGATTCCTAGGGGACTGTATGCCGCCTACTACGCCTTTGTCAATCCCCTGGGAACAAGGATGCTGGGCGAGGGAGAAGAGGTAATCGCCGAGGAAATCGGAGCCTCTACCGGTACATTCTCGGTCCTTCGCCACTCTTTTGGAAATGATTGGGTTAGAGCTTACGCATATTTGCTCTTTGTACTAATCTACTTCCCCTGCGTTGCTGTAATGGGCGTGACGATAAAGGAAATAGGCATCAAGTTCGGAGTTCTTTCGCTCTGTTATCTCACCATTTTGGCCTGGAGTGTAGCTACATTGTTTTTTCAGATAGCTCGGGGTCATAGCCTGCCAATGATTATTCTGGCGTTCGCTCTTGTGCTTGTTTTTGTACCAATCTTCAATCTAATTCGAGCCGGGAATACCAAACATACCTCGGCGAAACGATAGCCAGGGCAGTTTGCCGGATCCTTCGAAGTATTTACCAGTGATAGAGCTTCACTGTATGCCCACCCTGTGATAGATTCCGTCATATGCTTGACTTCAAACGTACCGCAAACTGCGGACAACTTGACATTGAAGATACAGGACGAACGGTAACCCTAAATGGATGGGTTCACAGAATACGCAATCATGGCGGCATACATTTCATAAACCTGCGTGATCGATACGGGAATATGCAGTTGGTTATCGATGAGGAGGCCCCGGCCGAAGTCAGGAGCATTGGCGAAAAACTGAAGATGGAATTTTGTATCGCCGCCAGAGGGACGGTGCGGGCGCGACCGCAGGATATGACGAATAAGGATATGCGAAGCGGCGCAATTGAACTGGTCCTTACAGAGTTGAAAATACTCAACAGCTGCCCGCCGCTGCCCTTTATGCTGGATGGCGAAGACGAAGCGAATGAAAATTTGCGCCTTAAATATCGCTACCTCGATCTTAGAAGCCAGGGCATGAGGCAGAGACTCAAACTGAGACATGAATGCACCTGGGCACTGAGAAAGTATCTTGGCGAATGCGCGTTTTGGGAGATAGAGACGCCCACTCTAATCAGATCGACCCCTGAAGGCGCCAGAGACTATCTTGTCCCTTCACGCATCAATCCAGGTCACTTCTATGCCCTGCCCCAATCCCCCCAACTCTACAAGCAAATATTGATGGCAGGCGGTGCCGATCGCTACTATCAACTGGCGCGCTGCTACAGGGACGAGGATGCCCGCGGCGATCGTCAACCAGAGTTCACTCAGGTGGATTTGGAAATGAGCTTCGTTGAACGAGACGATGTGCTTGAAGTCGTAGAAGGAATGATGGCCAGAATCTTCAGGGAGACACTGGATATTGAGATCCCAATCCCCTTCAAAAAGCTTTCCTGGCAGGAAGCTATGGAAAACTATGGAACGGACAAGCCAGATCTTCGCTTCGGCCTGGTATTAGCAGATTTTTCTCCCTTTGTCCCGGGCTCTAATTTCAGCGTGTTCAGGGAGGTTCTGAGCTTGGGCGGCATCGTGAAAGCTATACTGGCACCTGGTGCGGCGACGAGTTACTCGCGGAGAAAGATTGCTGAAATCGAGGAAATCGCCAGACTTCAGGGCGCAAAGGGTTTGGCATGGATGAAGGTGCATAAGGATGGCATCGAGGGCGGGGTGTCAAAATTCTTTTCCGAACAAGCATCAAGGATAGTGGCACATTTTGGCGCCGAGGCCGGCGATCTCATTCTGATCATCGGGGCCGAACGAGAGATTGCTCTTAGGTCTTTGTGCAAAATTCGCAGCAAACTTGGCTACGACCTCGGATTAACCCAGGCCAATATCTACAAATTCTGCTGGATAATCGATTTCCCGCTCTTCGAGAAAGATCCGGACAGCGAGGCCTGGAAAGCGACTCACCATATCTTTTCCAAACCCCAGGATAAATTCCTCGACAGAATCGAGGATGAACCTGGAGAGGTGATGGGAGACCTGTATGATTTGGTGCTGAACGGCAACGAAATCGCCTCAGGCTCTGTCAGAATTCACGAGGCGGAGTTACAGAAGCGCGTATTGAAATTGCTTGGTTTTACAGAAACTCAGGCGCGGGAGCGGTTTGGCTTCCTGCTGGACGCTCTTAGCTATGGGGCGCCGCCACACGCGGGTATAGCCATTGGATTTGACAGACTGATGATGCTAATGGCTCAGAAGAACAGCATTCGAGAAGTTATAGCCTTCCCAAAGAACACACAGGGTGTAAGTCCGATGGACAGCAGCCCCTCGGCAATTGACAAGAAGCAGCTGGCCGAGCTTCATCTCTCAGTGATGTCGCATTGACTTGTCATGTTAGCCAGATTCTTATTGGCACGCACCAGCTTCCGAGCCAAAATTTTCAGGAGGAATATTGAATACTGGGGGTATTTTCTTATCACTTCGACGAAGTTTTTGCGTGGAATCTTGATTACTTGGCCAGCTGTTTTCGTCACCACCGTGGCGCTCCTCGTGTTGCCAAGAAGAAAGGACATTTCTCCCATGAATACATCGCCCGGCGTAATGATCCCCACGGGATTATCCAGATGATAGACTGTGTACTCGCCGCTGGAAATGTAGTATATACAGTCCCCATATTCGCCTGCACGCATCAAGATGTCTCCCTCCTCTACCCTTATTAACTCCTGATCTAAAAAGCCAACCGGAGCCGGGTTTTTAGTCTCTCTTTGCAAGCTGATTTTCAAAGTGACCCTGTTGCCCTTCTCATTGTAAATCAGTTCATCTCCACCGAGCTGCGCCATCAGAATTCCACGCCCATGCAAACGCTCATGAGAAAGTGCCTTGATCTTTTTGTTGTAAGCCAAGACGTCGAAGCCCTCACCCTCATCACTTATCGCGAAATTGCAGGTCTTTTCGCCTATCTCCCAACTGAGCAGAGTCTTTCTCGCTGCAATTTCCGGATTCTTGCAACGTTCCTCGATCAGTTCATTTATGCTCTCGCCTGTCGCAAGCCATTCAGATTTTTCCTGATAACTGATACCGCAGTTGCCATGTTCGATGGAATTGAGCAATAGTTCGCTTAGGCCCATCTGGACCATGAAGCGATCCTGAAAGGGTATCTTGCCATATCTTACAAGGAAATTGGCAAGGATTCCTCCGTATATTGAAACTAGCAGATAATCTCTGTTGTCGATTTCGAACCTTCCGGACATTCGATTGACAAGTTTATCGGTAAGGAAGCTCTGAAAAATCATCTGGCGATTATTATCGAGAATCTCCAGAGACTTGCCCAAATGGCTGTTTATCCTGCCAAAGTCCACCAAGGTGAGTAGATTGACATCCCTGTTTCTATCAATTATGCTCTCCTCACTGTCGGTTTCAATGTCGTATAAGCCGATAATTCCGAAATTATGCAGCCAAGAGTCCTGAATAATCAAATCTCTGAGTTTCGTGCTATCCAGTTCCGAATCTGAAAAATTCACTATGAGCAACTCCGGAGTCTCAAAGTTCAACATTTCAGTAATTGACTCTTCTGTTGATAGAAACCGGAGGGAAAACCTTGCCTTGAAATCTCTCTCTATCACATCCCGAATCTTCTTGCCCACTCCCTGATTCGAACAAGTTGCGATGATAGTTTCCATAGTGAAATAATAACCTATTCACAGATTAGTCGCTAGCTCGACAAAAAACAACTTGATTTTAACAGACATCAGAGCTATTGACGACATGTTCCTGTCGTTGTACCTATACCCGGAAGGAGCACAGCGGTGTTCAACATCAAAATACACGACAAGATTGCCCCACTCGGACTTAGTCAATTTGATTCCGGAAACTACAGGTTGGGGGGCAATCCAGACGCCCCCGATGCAATTCTCCTTCGAAGTCATCGACTTGCCCCTACTGAAATTGAACCGACTGTGCTGGCAATTGCCAGAGCCGGAGTCGGGGTGAACAATGTCCCAATCGACATGTGCACCGAGCGGGGTATAGTTGTTTTCAATACCCCGGGCGCCAATGCAAACAGCGTCAAGGAATTAGTCATTGCGGCCCTGCTTCTTTCTTCAAGACGGATTTACGATGGAATCAACTGGCTTGCCTCCCAGGCCAATGCTTCAGAACTGACAAAGACCATAGAGAGAAAAAAGTTCTCATTTGCGGGTTCGGAGATAAGCGGAAAGGAACTTGGCGTAATTGGGCTTGGATCTATTGGAGTGCTGGTGGCGAATTCCGCCGAACAGCTTGGTATGAGGGTGAGTGGCTACGATCCCTTCATCTCCGTTAGCGCCGCATGGGGCCTATCAAGCGGAGTAAGACGCTGCGAAAGTCTCGGCCAGCTAATGGCAAATAGCGATTATATAAGCCTCCATATACCCCTAACAGGAAACACCGAAAACCTGATAAACAGGAATTCCCTGAGAAAAGCCAAGCCCGGCCTCCGCATACTCAATTTTGCACGCGATGGACTCGTGAAAACCGATGAAGTGAAAACGGCCCTGAAAAATGGAACCCTATCGTGCTATGTCACGGATTTCCCCGTTCCCGAGCTCTTGGGTGAAAGGGGCGTAATCTCAATTCCCCACCTTGGGGCCTCGACAACGGAGGCCGAAGAAAACTGCGCCGTTATGGCAGTGAACCAACTCAAGGACTTTCTGGAAAACGGCAATATTAGCAACTCGGTCAATTTCCCAGACTGTTCCATGGAATCGACCGGTAGCGGACGTCTAATTATCGCAAACAAGAATGTGCCAAATATGCTCACTCAGATACTCTCAGTACTGGCTCAAGAAAATCTGAACATCGAAGACATGATGAACAGACATCAAAACCAGATTGCATATAACATAATCGAACTCTCAATCCCCCGTCTGGGTTCCGATTCCATAAGACAGTTGAATGCGATTGACGGAGTGATAATGATTAGGCAAATAAGTCGCGATGCACTTGTCCAGCATGGGTCTGATTCTTATCCTGATTAGACATCAAGTAAATTGGGAGTACCTTACATGAGTATTCACATAGGAGCCAGCAAAAACGCTATTGCACCCAGGGTTCTTCTTCCGGGCGACCCACTTAGAGCCAGGTTTATCGCGGAAAACTATCTGAACGACGTCAGGCAATACAATGAAGTAAGAGGAATGTACGGTTACACCGGCACTTACAAGGGCAGCGAAGTATCGGTTCAGGGCACTGGAATGGGAATGCCATCGCATGCAATCTACGTACATGAGCTAATCAACTTTTACGGCGCAAAAACCTTGATTCGCGTAGGCTCATGCGGCTCGCTTCAGCCGGGCATCGCACTGCGTGACATTATACTGGCCATAAGCGCATCAACAAACTCCGCCATGATAAGCCGGCGTTTCGACGGTATGAACTTCGCACCCACTGCGGATTGGGAGCTCATAAGCACCGCCGCCAAGTGCGCCCAGCGCCTTGGTATCGATATCAAGGCAGGCGGCATACTCAGCTCGGACGTATTCTACGACGAAGATTCGGAATCCTGGAAAGACTGGGCGAAATACGGAGTTCTGGCCGTGGAAATGGAGGCCGCTGCGCTTTACACATTGGCATCACGATTCGGAGTGAAGTCACTTTGCATACTTACAGTGAGTGACAGCCTTGTTTTCCGAGAAGAAACCAGCGCCCATGAAAGAGAAAAAACCTTCACCCGGATGATGGAACTGGCCCTCGAAACCGCAATTGATGCGCCCCAATCCTAGCTAGAGGTGTATAGCATATATTAGAACTCTCGATGTCAATTCTCCGATACCCTCCTCGACAACTGAGTGAAATCACATATATACTCGAAACTCTAGCTCCTATGGAGGACGCAAATGCGCTTACTGTGCCACCGGAGTCTAAATTGCTTTCCGGCCATCGCCATACTGGCTATCACATCATGTGCTAGGAACGATAGCAAACTCAAGAACGGCCTGTACACCAAATTAATCAGTGAGAAGGGCACAATAGTGGTGGAACTGTTTCCCGATAAGGCACCACTTACGGTTATGAACTTCGTTGGACTTGCCGAAGGCAAGCTCGATTTCGCCAACAGAAAGGGTGCCTTCTACAATGGACTCACCTTTCATCGGGTAATAGATGAATTCATGATACAGGGTGGAGACCCTGAGGAAAATGGCACCGGGGGGCCTGGATACACATTCGTGGACGAAACAGACAACAATCTCGTCTTTGACAGATCCGGGATTCTGGCCATGGCCAATGCCGGCCCAGATACAAATGGAAGCCAGTTCTTTATCACACATGTACCAACCGAACATCTAAACGGGTTACACAGCATTTTTGGAGAAGTTGTAAGCGGCCAGGATATTGTCGATTCAATCGAAGAAGGAGATATCATCAGGAAACTCAAGATACTGCGGGTGGGCACAGAGGCGCGGAAATACGAGGTGAGTTCTTCCGCTTTCAGAGAAATCGAAGAGTCGTTGATCGCACAGCGCAGCTTGGCAAGGGAAGAACGCGATAAGGCCGTGTTAAACGAGATTGCCAATCGCTGGCCGGATGCGATACGCGATGACAAAACCGGAATTTTCAAGCTAATCGAGAGGGAGGGTATTGGAAAGAAACCTGCCGCGGGCACCAAGGTTAACGTCCATTACATTGGAACCATGATCGACGGCACTCCATTTGACAGTTCCAGGGATCGAAACGAAGCTATGGAATTCATTGTGGGAGTCGGCCAGTTTATTCCAGGATGGGATGCCTCGATTATGGACATGAAAAAGGGCGAACGAAGTATAATAATAATACCTCCTGAAATGGGTTACGGATCGCGAGGTATTGGCCCCATCCCTCCTCATTCCTGGCTGGTATTCGATGTCGAATTACTTGATTTTTAGGATGCTTTATCTGATGAAACGATATCTTGTCACGATTCTTTTGCTCATTCCCGCCATTTCATGGGCCTCTGGTTCAAAGGAACCCCTACCCCCTGGACTCTACGCCGAGATCACCACAAATCGGGGGACGATGGTTTTTGTTCTCACCCTGGATGAGACACCGCTAACAGTAACAAACTTTTGCGGCCTTGCCGAAGGGAGCATATCCAATGAGGCATTTGATCCGGGAATACCGTATTTCGATGGCCTCTCATTCTATCGGGAAGCATTCAACTATGCGGTTTTTTCGGGAGATCCTCTAGAAGATGGAACGGGAGGGCCTGGATATACCATGCCCAGGGAAAGGCAAACTCAAATCAATGTCTCCGAGCCTGGCATACTGTTAATGGATGGGTTTGCAACCGAATCCGCTGGCAGCCGTTTTTTCATCACACAGCAGGGTGATTCCTTTTTGGATACCAAGTATACCGCATTCGGCAAGCTGGTTTCAGGAAGAGGAACACTGAGAAGAACTGGCAAGGGCGATCGTATAAAATCAATACGAATACTGAAAATCGGTTTATCTGCCATTGAGTTCGACGACACCAGGTTTGCAGAGCTTTATGCCGCGGCCAGACTGGCCGAGATTGAGAATATTATGGGAAGCAACCCGAATTTGGCAGAGGCCATTGTCGATTTGGGCGATGAGAGGAAGAAAACTCCAACAGGAATATACTTCACTGTGAAGGCAGAGGGCAGCGGCGAGAAGCCAGTTGCAGGTTCCACTGTATCCGTGCATTACACCGGAACCCTGCTGGATGGCACGGTTTTCGATAGCACCCGCGAGCGCGAACAAACCTTCGATTTCACTTTGGGCCAGGACGGAGTGATTCCCGGCTGGATCGAAATGATAACGGATATGAATCCAGGCGAAATTAGACAAGTGCTCATTCCGCCATATTTGGCCTACGGCGATACAGGTTACGGACCCATAGAGCCCGATAGTTGGCTGCTTTTCGAGATGGAGCTGCTTAGTTTTTTTTAGGGAGACGGATAAGAAGTCGGACTAGCCTCCTGCAATTGAGGTTAACCAGGGAATCGCAATGAAGAATCCCACAATGCTGCCAACCGAACTCAAAAGAAAAACCATCAAAATGCGAGTAACACGATTTCTATACCAACCCCTGATTCCAAGAAGATCTGATTTCAAATTTTCCATATCGGCAACCCGCGGCGTGCGGAACATATATTCAAGAAGTCCCGCCACCATGCCAACCCCAATTGTAGGACTTAAGGAGGTAATTGGAGCTCCAACAAAGCTTATTAAAACGGTTAAGGGGTGAGCCAGCGCCGCTAAGGCTCCCACTGCGGCCAAAACGCCGTTGGCGAAAATCCAGATCTTGCCCATTTCAAGCATTTTCCCGAATCCGGATCGGTAAATCCCAAATGCAAAGAGTCCAATAATTAACAGGGGTATAATCCATGGCAGGACCCTGCCATACCATTTTCGTAGTGGAACTATTTCTAAATCCTCTGTCTCAGGACTGCGTTCGTTGGCAACTATTTCACCCATAACCCTTACTATACCCCGGGCATGGGCCGCGCCAACAACGGCTAGAGTCTTCCTGCCGGGTGAACTTACTATCTTCGATGCCAGATAGAAGTCCCTCTCATCTATTAGCACTTTTTTGATGGCAGGGAGATAGCTGGCTAATTCGTTCATTATGCCTTGCATCGCATCGGCTTCTTTGAGTTTCTCGATTTCCACGGGGTCCGCCTTCTCGTTTACCAGTATAGAGGTGAGAAGGGAGGAGATAAGCTTCAATTTGGACCAAAAGCTGCTTAGCCTCCAAGCTCGGCTCAGAGTTACCTGTATTGATCTGTCGCAGCAGGAAAAGCCTATGTTTCTCTTTCTGGCCGCATCGACAGCCGCCTTCATTTCCGCGCCAGGTCGGACACCGATTTTCAGTCCCATGCGCCGCTGAAAGGAGGAGAGAGCCAAATTAGCCAGTAACATAAAACCTTGCCTCCTCTTCAGGATATTTCTGACATCCGTTCTAGACCACTTGCTCTCATCGTCCAGATTTTTCAGACGATCCTCATCAACCTCCACGCAAACATGATCCGGAGCCTTGATCTCTATTGTTTTCCCAACTTCGGCTAGACTCTCGGCTGAAATATGGGCGGTTCCAAGCAGCACTATCTCTCTCTCGCCAATCTTTATCAAAGTCATGGTTTCTGAGATTTTTCTGGTGCTAAATTTTCTCATCTATTCCCCATCCTCTCGAGGAAGGCCCAGGCTAAATCGTATTCCATCTTCCCCATCCGCATTTTCAGACGTTCATAAACGGCAATTGCCGCCTGGTTGTTGTTTTTGATTTCATACATCGCACCCATATAGTACCACAGTCTTTCTCGGAGCGATTCATCTGTTTCCCTGTTCAGGGCGTTTATCGCGTAGTAATCCGAATTCCTTTCGGCACAAAACCTGACAACCTCGTATGCTGTCCCTCCCCTCTCGAGTTTTTGCAAAATCCGCTGGAAGAGTCTATCTGCTTCGACCGTTTTTCCCAAACGGAATTTTGACATTGCAAGCATCAACTCCAGAGTATAGTCCTCAGGATCCTGTTCCGCTGCCTTTGCAAACCACTTCTCAGACTCCGCATACTCGCCGACCATCCATTCCAATTTTCCAAGAGGCATGTAGGCCCAGAAGTATTCCGGGCGCAGTTCAACCACCCTAAGATAGTAGTCTTTGGCCTTAGAAAAACGACGCTGCTCATCATGGAGTCCGGCAAGGTAAACCAGGGCAAAAAAGTTATCCGGATCTAACTCTTCAACAGTTTCCAAATCTGCCAGGGCGCCTTCGTAATCCATAAAATGCCGAAGCCGAATTCTGGCCCTATCTAGATAGTGCCATTGAACATTCGGTTCCAGCTCTATCGCCTTATCCAAATCGCTCTCGGCAGTGCTATAGTTCCTTAGAGCTACATTGATTCTGAATCTGTCCACACGAGCATAGACATATTCAGGATCCAGTTCCACCGCCCTGTTTAACAGAGTCAAAGCCAGTTCCAGTTGTTCTGATTTTGCCCTAACCCAGGCCATTGCAGTCAGTGCCTCGACATTTTCGGGGTTGATATCCAGGGCCCGCTGCAGATATGCCGCGGCTTCTTCCCAATTCGAATTTTCGATGGCCAATGTTCCGCGAAACATCAATACTTCCGCCCTGCCATCGTCCAACTCGATTGCCGCTTCAATGGCAAGGTCTCTCATCTCAGTATTTCCAACTGCGTGTTCCAGTAAGGCCAGGTTGTACCACGCCATGGAATTCGATTGATTGTTTTCGATCAGCTTTTTTAGCTGAACTCTGGATTCCTCATATCGTTCCACATTGCGAAGGAGTATCGAGTAGATCAAACGGGATTCATCATCTAAGGTATCTATGCCACTCGCTTCAAAATCGGCAATAAGAATATATGGATCGTAGATCTGCTTATCCGCATCTGGGCTTGCTGAAGCACACGAAAAAACGAGAAGTGAGAAAAGGCTCACAAAAGAGACTGATATGCGGAACATAAGAACTCCAGGGCCAATGATAGCTGAGGTTTGAACACACAGGCAAGCTTGTCGGAAAACCTCATCGCGGTTAGTATTGGAACAATGAGTCAGCTGCCTCGGGGGGGAATATTCTTTCCCTCGGCCCACGTATTATTGGCAATTGGATTTCTAATCATACATTGTACCAGAGAGGGGAATTTTAGCGTCCTGGTTGGCGGAATCGAAGTTAGGGAAAAAACCTCTGTCGGCAGCGCACTCACACCACCCAGAATCAAAAAATTGACGGTGACCGTTGCTGGTTTGGAATTGGCATTTAGCAAATTGAATACGGCTGTTCTTACAACAGAGGACGGAATCCGTCACCGGCTGGCAATAAACGGTTGGAGGGAGGGTGATGGTTTTGTTAGCATCTTCCTCAGCAACGACACCGGCATCGAAGTCAGTTCAAGCGGCCAAGATGGGATTTTCAGCCTAAGTACCGCAATTCCCGCAACAATCCCGCCTGTCAGATCCTTCGAAATCCCGTTGCGGCCTGCCAGCGGTACCAACGTGGCGATTCACCAGAACAATACTCTCACCATCAAGATAGATGACACCGAATATGTGCTTATTCTTCCGCCAAATTCTCTTTGGAATCGAAAACTACAGCGACTGGTTGTAAATGTCAAAAAAAATCCGGCTCTTGAGCTCTCCGGACTTCCCGGTGAATCGGGATGAGTACCATCGAAAGGATGAATCAGAACAGCCCCCCGGAAACGGCCACTAACAGACCATCGACAGATGCAGCGGCTAAACCTGTGAGAGATGGGACACTCGCATGGCTCCGAATTCCTAGGATAACAAGCTAGCCGATGGGCTGCAGAAAGAGTAATTGCAATCTTGAATTTCCGGTGCCAGATTTGTCGCCGAAAACTAGATTCGGGTTCGATGTCCGCCAATCACCCGGCAGAGCCAGATTTCCGTCTTGAACCTGCGCAATTCCCCAGGAGCATCTCGCAACCAGGCTTCAAGGTTGATTAGGCTTCCTATTGCGGAATCCAATTCGTTTTTCCGGTAATTACGGAAGCCGTTCATATAAGTGCCAAGTATCCTTCTCCCACGTCCCAATTCCAGCTCAGCGGCCGCGCTTTCCGGAGTCGACCCCTGAGACAGCAATGAAGCAAAATCACCCAGATGGGCCAAGGGGCCGGCCAGCATTGACAAAACCCTATCCCCAACGCCTGAATACGAGTAGTTGTCGAGTGCGCCTAGAACGCCATCCAAATCCCTTCGACAAAATCGCTCAAAGAGACTGAAGCCAGTTTCCTTTCGACTGTGTTCCAAAATTCTGTCAACATCTGATTCCAGAATGGTTTCTTTGGAATCCATCGAAAATACCAGCAATTCACAGGCTTCACGAAGAGAATCGCTGCTGCCTTCGGTTATGTCGAGTAAAAGATCAATGGCCGCTTTTTCAGCCCTCAAACCGTTCTCATTGAGCAATCTCGTCACCCAACCCCGTTTATCCCGCTCAAACATCTCCCAAAAGACTTCTATTGCTTTTTTGGGCAATACGTTAGCCAAGGTTCTGGGATACTCCCAGGACCCAGGAACCTTATCGCAGGTAAATATAAGTACTACCTCCGAAGAGGGGGTCCTTATATATTGTTTGAGAGTTTGTATATCGCCTTCCCCAAGGGCCTGAGCCTCCGCAATTATCACCAGTCGTCCCTTGGAAAAGAGAGAGCTGTTAAAGAGCACCGATACAATATCAGAGATCTGACTATCATAGGGATAGTATTTATGAACCTCCGGCACCTCTTCGTTTTTATTGTGGAGAGCCTGCTTAATTGCCGCAATTCTCTCGCGCTTATGTCCAATCTCCGGTCCGGGGAAAAAGTATACAGGTAGAAGCGGGGATAACATCATCCAGGCTGGTTTAATACGAACGAATCAGAGCCACCAGACGCCCCTGGATATATGCGTTCACCGTGTATATTGGCGGATAAGCCGGATTCTCGGCCTGAAGAAGAACACGGTTTTTTTCTTTGAAAAACCGTTTCAGAGTGACAACTTCATTGATCATAGCTATTACAATCTGCCCATTCTCCACCTGAGTCTGATAGTTGAATACCGCAAGATCCCCGTCCATTATTCCGGCGTTAATCATGCTGTCATCCCCAACGCGCAGGGCAAATACACGGCCCCTGCCAACAATCGAATTAGGAAGTGGAATGAAGTTTTTGCTGCTCTTTTCGGTGAATAAGGGGATATCGGCCGCAATTTTGCCGAGTAGTGGCACCAGTACCTGTTGATCGTCGGTTTCGAACGGAGTTGTAACCACTGTACGAGATCGGTTGCTGTCGGAGGAAAGGAGGGATTTTTTTTCAATCGCCTTTACATGATCGTAGGCGCCCTTGAAAGAAATTCCGAAATTATCGGCAATCTCTCTGAAGGTTGGAGGATAATTGTTCTTTTTTAAGAATGACTCAATGAAATTGAGAACTTCAATCTGTCTTTTAGTGGGCGCCTTCATCTTCTAATCTCAATTTCGTATTTTCTTATCTTACCGTGCAGATTGCTGGGATATACTCCCATGTTTTGTGCTGTTTTCGTGATATTGAAGCCGTTTTTCTCCAGACATCGCTCCACCAATCTTTTCTCGAACAGTGCCTTCGCCTCACTTAGTTTCATCCCGTCATACTCATGAAACAACGAAGTTTCGGAAGGCCTAGACTCTTTTTTATCAAGGTAGTAACGAGCTGTTTCCTCTGTTATCTCGGTTTCATCAACCAATATGGTAATCCTTTCAACAAAATTCTTCAACTCCCGGATATTTCCTGGCCAGGAATAATCCATTAGCAGCCTCATAGCCTCATCGGTAAACCTAAGTGACAAGCCATCACTGTCACTACTCAGTTTTTTATGAAAATAATCAATTAAAGCAGGCAAATCCACCTGCCTCTCCTTCAGGGATGGCACGAAGAGGGGTATCACATTTAAACGAAAGTACAAATCCTCACGGAAATTACCCATCTCGATCTCACGGGTGATATCTTTGTTAGTGGCGCTAATAATCCTGACATCTACATTCAAATGCTCTTCTCCACCAACCCGCTCAAAGGACATCTCCTGAATTGCCCTAAGCACCTTGGCCTGGGCCCCGAGAGCCATATCGGCAACTTCGTCAAGGAAAAGCGTACCACCGTCGGCAAGCTCGAATTTCCCCCGTCGTCTGGCAACCGCATCTGTGAAGGCGCCCTTCTCGTGCCCAAAAAGTTCGCTTTCTATGAGGTTTTCAGGAATTGCCGCACAATTAACCTCGACAAACGGACCAGAAGACCGATTGCTTTTCAAGTGGATCATCCGCGCAACCAATTCCTTTCCCGTGCCGTTTTCACCAAGTATCATTACCCTCGAATTGGATGGAGCACTCTGCGCGACAATCTCGCGAATTTTCTGCATTCCCTCGGCGCTGCCAATCATCTCATCTTCGAGGAACTGGCCCTTGCGGAGGGCCGCATTCTCTCGTTTAAGATTTTCCAACTGAATACTGTTTCGAGCAAGTGTAACCACTCGTCCCAAATCCAAAGGCTTTTCGAGATAATCATAGGCTCCAAGCTTGATAGCCTTCACCGCTGTTTCCACTGTGGCGTGTCCGGATATTATTATTACCTCTACCTCGGGCCTTTTGTCTTTGATTTCCACAAGAACATCGATCCCCCCCTTGCCAGGAAGCCAGACATCGAGGAATACAATGTCAATCGGATGCTTTTGCAGTAGTTCCAGGCCCTCTATCCCATCATCCGCTACATATATCTGATAACCTTCATCCCCCAAAATATCCGCAAGCACATTTTGGATAGCACTCTCATCGTCTATAATGAGTATACTGCTCATGATTTTCTCCTTACCGGCAGCTCCACATAGAACGCCGTACCCCTGTCAACCTCAGACTCAAACCAGATCCGCCCATGATGATCATAGATAATTCTCTGTGCCATGGCCAAACCCAGTCCGATGCTTCGCTTACGGGTAGAATTATAGGGCTGAAATATCGATTCCCTCGATTCGGGGGGGATGCCATCTCCATTGTCCAGCACAGTAAAACGTACAAAGGGAGAGGATTCCCTGTAAACCATCTCCCACTCAATCGTAATCTTTGTGGAGTTGGCTTCCAGGGCATTCGTTATCAGATTCGTTATCACTCGTTCAATCTGCCACGTGTCGGCCATTATCGGCAATATCGCTTCCCTGGGTACTAGCAACCACTCTATCTCCGGACGCATAGTTCTGAATTTTTCAAAAAGTTCGGTTATCAGATATTCAACATCCAATCTCGAATGCTTAAGAGGTCTGCCTCCGGCAAAGTCTCTGAAATCCTGCAACAGCTTATCCAGACTATTAACCTCGCGGAGTATGAGTGCCGAAGCCTTTTGAACAAGAACTATGTCTAATAAGCCATCTTTAGCCTTTCCCAAAATTCGCTGCGCGGAAAGCTTGATTGGCGTTAGGGGATTTCTCAGTTCATGAGCCAGACGTTGGGCAATCACCTGCCAGGTTGCAAGTCGTTCATCGTGAATGGTCTTGGCGCGATTTTCCGAGAGTCCGATAACCATCCTGTTAAAAGGTTCCATCAGAAAGTCAAGTTCACTTTCCTCCGAGTCCGGGATTCTGAAACTGAAATTCCCTGCAGAAATCTTCCTTATTGCCTCGTTAAGAGTAGCTGCGGAACTTACGAGCCTATCGCTTAGCGCGATGCCAGCAAATGAAACAATAAGTATCAGCGGACCTATTATAAGCAGCATAAAACCCCATAACAAACTCTTGAGCGTACCTCTCATCTGATTGAAGCGCTGCCATTCTCCATGAGCTGCGATTATTCGACTCACATCCGTCTCGAAGTTTTCAATCAGTGCCGAGGTTAGAATTATCCTGCGATTGTTTCTGAAACTCTGCCAGGAAAGAACAGTCTGTCCATTCACCTCTCTCGCGGGCAAAGCTCCCTCCTCATTATATTTTCCAAAATCTCCCGGAGGGAAGAATAATTCAAATTTCCCCATCATGAGTCCCGGTCCATTCCCGACAATCTGAATGGCATTCAAATAGGGCGCCACATCCAGAAGGTCTTGCCAAATCTGGGCGGCATTTCGACTCACCTCATCCAGAAAACTCCTTAGATAATTGCTTTCGGCCAAATTTTTGAGTCGGTTGAGAGCATCGTTTCTATATTCCAAAGATATGTGTTCGCCGGCTTCCAGCGCCAAACCGTTTTCTGGCGTTAGCCACAATTCGATTGAGGTGTCAAGGAGGAATATGGGGAATAATCCCGATAGAAGTACCGAGCTGATTACCACCAGGGTGAAAAGTCCTGTCAACTTAAACTTCAACCTGGAACCCAGGACGCCAAGTTTCTTTTGTCGGAAAAATCTGACCCAGATAACCGCGGAAACGCTCAGGAATACCGGGGGGATCAGAATTGTTGGAATTAGAACAGCAGGGGAGTTTCCAAGTGGAGTCCCCTTGATAACCGCATTGAATACCTGAGCCGCCCAGAGAAGAATCAGAACGGCAATGGCTGTATAGACTACAATTATAAGACTTACATATCGGTAAGAGGTTGGAGAAGTATTTCTTCCCTTATGCATGTGAACCCCGCATCGACAATGGACTTAGGAATTGCGACAAGCTACTCTTCCTTGAATTTATTCTCGAACAGACGGGAGAGTTCTACGACAGCGTCATCCTCATCGGGACCCTCGGCGCTTAGCGCCAATTTGGTTTGATAGGTGGCCTCCAAAGTAAGCAAATTCATAATTGATTTCGCGTTAATTTTCACACTGTCTTTTTCAATCCAAATCGAGCTCTCAAACCCCTGGGCAGTTTGTACAATTAAAGATGCTGGTCTGGCGTGAATACCCGCTCTGTTTAGTATTGTCACGGTGCGCGTAGTCATTGTTAACCCTGTTTAACTGCGGCGACGTTAATCCACTGATTTCCTGTATTCTCGCCCCTCATCCACCTACTGGAATTCCTTCCGAAATTCCCTGCCGCATGCACAACCTGCGATTTCAATCTGTGATTCAGCACCGCCGCCTCTATTATGATGGGAATGTTGCGGCCAGGCTTAACCGGCAATGTGATTAGGGGAATATCAACACCCAGCAGGTTTATCGTCGTATTCGACGTCCCAAGGCGATCGTAGTTCTTATTCTTGTTCCAGGCTTCGAGTTGGAATGCCATTTCCACGGTTTTCCGTTCTCTTATTGAGTTAAGACCGTAAAGTTTGACCGTGTCGATAATTCCCAATCCTCGGATTTCCATATGATGTCCCATCACCTCGGAGGCATTGTACCCCCAGAGTGTATTGCCGTTTAAACACTTCAAAAGCACCGCGTCGTCAGCAATCAGGCTATGCCCTCTATCTAGGAGCTCCAATGCGGTTTCACTTTTTCCGATTCCGCTCTCTCCCTGAATCAGCACACCCTTTCCCTCCACTTCGACAAATACCGCGTGAATAGTCTGCGAGGGAGCGAACACGTAATCGAGAGTTCGCATCAGTCTTATCGAGAGTAGTGAGGATGCCAGGGGGGTTACTAAAATCGGAATCTCGGCCTTTTCCGCAGCCTTTGTGAAGTATTCTGGGGGCTCGGGGTCTTGGCTAAAAATGAAGCACGGAATATCATACCTGAACATCCTGGCAAGCTGGGGTGCGAGCGTCTTCTCGGTCATACATTCTATGTATGCAAATTCACCTCGTCCGATAATTTGAATCCGCTCCCCAACAAATTTTTCAAAGAAGCCGACCAAGGCCATACCGGGTCGATTGGTGTCGGTAGAATAAATCTCTCTTGATAGTCCCTTTCGTCCACATATGCAGCGCAGCTCAAGTTCATTGAGCGGTTCAGGCTCCAAACTAAGCAAATCCAAGACTGTGAACTTATCCATTGTCTTCATTATAACACGGAGAACAAAAAGTATTAGCAGACTTTATCAATGTTCCTGTATCTTGTCCTTCTCCTTCGTTGCCTTGACTTCAATTTTGTCGAAAAGAAGATCTAGGGTCTTGAAGAGGTCTCTATCTTCAACTCTGATATGTCCCATGGCTCCCCAACGAAAGTGAATGTTCGCCTCGGCTCTGAATTCACCGTTTTTTTCTCTGTCCAAAGCTAAATGCAAATCCGCTATATGTGCTTCGACATGTCTTAGGCGTTTCAATTTCTTGTCGATGTATTCTTTGGTTTTTACGCCCGGACTATAGCCGTGGGTTCCCTTGACTTCCAAGTTCATCGCATCCTCCTATTGCTAAGAACCCTTTGATTATCGTCGGTTGGATGAGGGTAGATCAAGTTCATTTCGGTATTTGGCAACAGTTCTCCGCGCCAGTTTTATACCCCGACTTGCAAGTAGGTCGCTAAGTGCCTGATCGGAAATGCGTTCTTCTGTCCCCAGTTTTGCCATCACCTCTTTTATAATTTCCTTTGCTGCCACCCTAGATACGTCCGATTTCGTATTGCCAAATCCGGAAATGGAATTGGTGAAGAAAAATTTCAGCCGAAACAACCCCCAGTCGGTTTGTGCGTATTTATTCGAAGTAATCCTGGAAACAGTTGTCTCGTGAACTCCTATCGCACTTGCAACTTCCTTGAGCGTAAGCGGTTTCAGAAATCTCGGACCGCCGGAGAAGAAATCCCTTTGAAATTCCACAATGGATCTCGCAGTTTTTAGCAGAGTGTTATCTCGCTGTTCGAGACTGTTGATGAAGTATCGGGCTTCTCTGGAATAATCACTGATAAAGCGCTTCGCATTTTTGTCGATAGCGGATTCATCTCCTATCCTCTCAAATTCCGGGTTGATTTGCAGAACCGGAAGAACCTCGTCATTGAGTATCAGTGTAAGTTCGCCCTCCCTCTTCCGGATAACCAAGTCCGGAACAATGTACTGCGGCGAGTCGACAGAGTACAGGCGTCCCGGGAATGGCGTAAGCGTTCGAATGTATGCTTCGCAGAGTTCCCAGTCTTCTGGGGACATTCGTAACGATACTCTTACATCCTCGGGACGTTTTTTCTCCAGCAAACTGAGCCCCTTTTTTACAAAGCGCTCGAAATTTGCCGGGCTGTTTCCCCTAACCTCGGCCTGAACCAGAAGAGATTCCTGCCAATTGCTGCATGCGCAGCCTATGGGCTCCATGGATCTAACCAGTCTAAGAGCCGATTCCAGCAGTTCCGGCTTGTCACTGGTAAGCAGCAAATCGGGCGCTTCGTTATGAAAGCCATCTCCATTGAGATTCCATATAATCTTCTCGGCCAGATCCGCAAGTTCCGCCAGAGTATTCATAACATGCAGCTGATCTATCAGAACGTCGTGCAGTGTTTTTTCACGGGCGACAGCTCCCTCGAGGAATAGCCGCTTGCTGTCGGAGTCGCCTGCGGATACGGCCTGGTAGCCTGGATCGGAACTATCGCCAAAGAAATCATGTTCGTTTGAGCCGTCTTCCTTATCCGCATTTTCGCTTTGGGGGGGGGTGTCCACCTCACCTGCTTCTCGAACGATTTCCAGCGCCGGATTTTTCTCTACCTCTTCCCGAATTGCCTCCTGCAATTCGGGAAGAGGCATAGCCATCAGGTTAATCGATTGAATCAGTTTGTGAGTTATTGTTTGTTTCTGCGCAAGTTTTTGGCTGGTAGTTAACCGTTGTCCTTGTTCGGGCAAATCAACTCTCCCTTTTCATGCTCTCCTAATCGACTGTCCGAGTCAAGGTTGATTTTTATAAACAGCCTACATGGAGAAATCTCTACCCAAATAAATCTCCCTCGCCCGTTCGTCTTCCAATAGCTCCTCGGCAGTCCCTCCAGTGAGTATTTCGCCATGGTTAATTATGTAGGCGTGTCCGGTAATCGAGAGCGTATCACGCACATTGTGATCGGTTATCAGCACTCCTATCTGACGATCGGCCAGACTCCGGATAATATCTCTAAGATCGCCGACGGCAATTGGATCAATGCCGCTGAAGGGCTCATCGAGTAACAAAAATTTCGGATTGGTAGCCAGCGCTCGACAAACCTCGGTTCGGCGTCGTTCTCCGCCGGATAAGGTATCCGCCTTCTGGTTTGACAGTTCACTTATGCCGAGATCCTTCATAAGCTCTTCCAGAATCAATTCACGGCCCGGCTTATCCAATTCCTTCCTTGCTTCCAAAACTGCCTGAATATTTTCGGCTACGCTCAATTTCCGAAAAACCGAAGGTTCCTGGGGCAAATAATTAATACCGAGTCGCGCACGCTGATACATTGGTTCGTTGGTGATGTCCCTTTCGTTGAGCCACACTTTCCCCGAAGTCACCCTTACAAAACCGGCAATCATGTAGAAGGTTGTGGTTTTCCCCGCTCCATTTGGTCCAAGAAGTCCCACAACCTCGCCCTGCTTCATGCTGAATGAGACATCGGATACTGCTATCTTCGTACGGTATAGCTTGCGCAGTCCCTCAGCATGAAGCACGGAAATTTGATCTGCCCGGGGATTTGCATTGACACTATTCTTTTTCATCTTCGGTTATGATCAGAGTTCCTTCAACCGCCCCCACTAGCTCGATTTCATCGGTTTCAAAATTTATTCGTATTCGGTCGGCGCGGTAAACATCGTCGTCACGCCATATCACCGGATGCCCCGAAACTTCCAGAATGTCTTCCTCAACCCAAAGGGTTGCAAATTCCCCTCGACACACCGTATCGTCCTTGACGAGTCTAACCAAGATTTGCATGACTACTAGATCTTCTTCCCGTCGGAAGTCCAGGGACTCACAGTGAATAATCACGCTATTCTCTTCATCGATCAGCGTAACCCTTTCCCGAAATCCAATAACCTCGGTTATCCGGTTGTACTCAAGGCGCTCAGAATTTACCCTAACTTTTCTCTCGGTATCGATGAAGGCGACTTTGTCGCTGCCGCTTATATACTCATTATCCTTTCCGCTGAGCTCCAAATTGCGGGCACTGATTCGCATTGTGTCAGACTCCGCATAGGCGTTTCCGCTAAGAGCGGTGAGTGATTCGTCTTCCCTGTCGATTCTCTTGACCTCATTGGCTGAAAACTGCCAACTTTCGGCCCCAAGCCCAAGCATTGCGGGACTCAGATAGATCCAGATCCAGATCCAGAATATGGGAACAGGGAATTTCTTTTTCAGACTCTGGACTCTCATTGGCGCATACCTAATCCAAAGCTAATGGGAGCTACTGCTCATCATCAATTTCGAACACGCCACTGGCTCCCTGTTTAAACTCGTAAACTTTTCGGGCAACATCGGCAACAAATCCCTCGCCGCTGATTTTAACCTCATCTTTGAACTCGATACTCACCACACCATCTCCGCTTAAAAGTCGCTCCCTATTTTTCCAGGTTAGTTTCTCGGCTTTGAGGCTGGTATTGTCGATAAAATCGCGCACATGGATATTTCCCTGAGCCGCCGCATCATTGTTACCCTCTAATTCGATTATTTCCGCCCCCCCCTCCATAAGCACCCTGCCACCAGGGTCATACTCCGTTAATTCGGCTTCAAAGAAAACGAGTTTATCTTCCTCCTGAAAAGCTTCAACCGAGCTCGCTATAACCTCCACCCTACCTCCCGATGATACGGTAATCTGCTTATAGTTTTCCGCGACATAGTATGGAATCTCATCTCCTAAACTCGATACGGACGATTCGCTATCGCAGGAAGCTACAAGCAAAAGGCAAATAAATACTACACTCAGATTCGACATCGGGTTATTATCAGAGACTCCTGTAAATTCAGTCAAGAAGAATAAAAACCGGATAATAGGAACTAAACGATGACATTCGTAATAAGCGGCATCCAACAAATCGGAATTGGTATTCCAAACCTGGAAACGGCCTGGCTCTGGTATCGATGCCGGTTTGGCCTGGACATCCCTATCTTTCGAGAAGCCGCCGAGGCTCCATTCATGACGGCCTACACCGGTGACAAGATCCAATCCCGTGATGCCTTGCTGGCCATAAACCTGCGAGGCGGAGGGGGACTTGAAATCTGGCAGTACACCAGCAGGACGACGGCATTCCCGGCAAAGCCTCCGGTGCTTGGAGATTTAGGCATATTCGCGGCCCGAATAAAGACGGACAACCTTGCCGCTGCTCACCGCTTTCTGGTGGATTCCGGAGTGACGGTTCTTGGCAATCCGGAGGCCGCCCCCGATGGACGCATGACATTTTATGTACGTGATTCCTGGGGGAATCTTTTCCAGATTGTGCATTCGGATTCTTGGTTTAAAAGCAGGGGTCATCCAACCGGCGGGGTGGCAGGAGCACTTATCGGTGTAAGCGATATCAATGCGGCATTCACATTGTACAGGAATCTTCTAGGCTACGACAGGATTGACTTTGATGAAACCGGCGTCTTTCCCGATTGGAGCTCCCTTAACGGGGGCGGAGGTAAATTCCGCCGGATTCTGCTTAGCTCCCACAAAAAGCCGATGGGTCCATTTGGCGCGCTTCTCGGTTCCAGCAGCATCGAGTTGGTTCAAACCCTGGATCGGAAACCGAAGAAGATTTTCGAGAATCGCCTTTGGGGTGACGCGGGTTTCATCCATCTCTGCTTCGACATCCAGGGAATGGATGCCTTGGGAGCCGAGCTTAGCTCCAAGGGCTTTGACTTCACCGTGGACTCGCGCACGTCCTTTGATATGGGCAATGCGGGGGGGCGATTTGCCTATATTGAGGACCCCGACGGCACTTTAATCGAATTTGTGGAGACATATCGACTACCACTGGTCAAAAAACTGAACTGGTTTGTGAACCTTGGCAAGCGTCGAAGGGGAACGACGCTTCCATCGTATATGCTTAGGGCCCTGGCCCTGAACCGGGTTAGGGACAACTGCGATTCGCTCCGGAACTAGGCTCTAAAGGCGCGGCGGATGTGAGAGCGGCAATGTGAATAGACGCCGTCTGAACACGGGAACGACGGCGAGTGTGCGCAAAATACCGTGTCCCGCGAAAGCGATGAAACTGCCTGGTTTCGTATAATCAAATTCGGACTTCCAAAGTCTGATCGCCTTGCTGCCCATCCTGCAACTGGCAGCCTTTGTGGCTACTGCCCTTACGAATACCGATTGATACTGGACATGACACTCGGCCAATAGGATAAACCAAACAGGTTGAGATGGTTTAGCAGATGGTAAAGGTTGTACAAATTCTTTCTCTCACTGAAACCAGGATCCAGGGGCCATGTGTCCTGATATGCATCACGAAATCCGGATGGGAACCCCCCAAAGAGTTCCGTCATTGCGATATCGGCCTCCCTGTGACCGTAGTACACCGCAGGATCGATTAGCCAGGCGCATCCCTTTATTCCAGCCATCCAATTACCACCCCAAAGATCGCCATGGAGGAGGCTGGGTCCCTCTGAGGCGGGCAGAATATTCGATATATTGGATTGGATTCTTTCCATTGCCCGGTCGGCGGTCAAATTCCCAAAACCATTCTTTCGGGCCAGTTTCCATTGAAAGCCCAGACGATATTCGGCGTAAAAAACATGCCATGAGGCCGTCAGGTTGTTTAACTGCGGAGTCGATCCAATCCAGTTATCCTCTTCGAATCCACAGCTGTCATTCCGGGCACACCGGTGCAGTTCCGCAAGGGATGCGCCAAACGAGGTACCAGATTTTAGCCTTCCCTGGTTGATATACTCCATCAATAGGAAGGAACAACCACCATCTAAACCCCATGCGAGGGGGTTGGGCACGGATATGCCATTTATTTTCTTGGCAGCATTGACCAGAGCGAGCAGACCCGTGGATTCCGCTGCGAACATGTGAACGAGCGAGGATCGATTCTCTTTAAGAAAAAGCATCCTGCCGGAAGAGAGAGTCAGTTTGAAGCATCTGTTAATATCGCCGCCGGAAATCCTCTTCCGATCCGCTATCCGACAGCCGGGGCCATCTATCGATTCGATGGCCTTTATCAAAGACGGGGAATTGGTTATCATCAATCCTAGCATGAGAATTATTTCCTGGAATGTAAATGGAGTACGAGCCGCCCATAGAAAGGGTCTGATGGAATTTATCGCCGCCTCCGACGCTGATATCTTTTTCATACAGGAAACAAAGGCGCACCTTGAACAATTGGGAAAGGAAATATATGCCCCTGCCGGATACAAGTCCTGGTGGAATAGCGCCGAAAAACGGGGATATAGCGGTACCGCCTTTTGGACAAAAAAACAGCCCGACGAGATTGAGTCTTTGGGGGTGGAGGAATTTGATTCGGAGGGCAGAGTGCAAGTTGTTTCCTTTGGTAGCCTCGTGTTGCTGAACTGCTACTTCCCGAATTCTCAGGCCGAGGGGGCCAGACTGGAATACAAGCTTGGATTCAACAGGGCGGTCAAGAAGCGTGGCGATGAACTGGTAGATGCTAGAAAAGAGGTTATAATCACAGGCGACTACAATGTGGCTCACAGACCCATAGATCTGGCTCGTCCGAAGGAAAACGAAAAAACTCCGGGATATCTGCCTGAAGAACGAGCCTGGATGGATTCCTTCATCTCCGGCGGTTGGACCGATACCTTTCGCATGTTCGAAACCGGGCCGGAACACTATACATGGTGGTCTTATAGAACTAACGCCCGGGCCTACAATGTCGGATGGAGGATTGATTATTTCTGTATAAATGATGCAGCTGCAGGGAGGATAAGGTCGTCTGAAATAATGCCGGATATTGGTGGAAGCGATCATTGCCCGATAGTTCTGGATTTGAATTAAATAAGCATGCCCGCAAATAAAACCGATACACTAATATGAAGCTGGAATACAGGCTCATGCAATTCCGGAATTGCTGTAACTACCACGACGATAAACCAATATGAAACTGAAATACAACGCTCCAGCCGCGCTTACATTGGCCCTGGTGGCAACAATTGTCCTTTTAATAGACCAGTACATTATGCCTGGGTTAATCAAAACGCTTTTCACGGCCGAGGGATCGACAACCTTCCAATTCGACAATATTCCAGCCTACGTGCGTATGTTTACCCACCTTTTTGGTCACGCCAGTTGGGAGCACCTTCTTTCGAATCTGACTCTTATACTGCTCCTTGGCCCCATACTCGAAGAAAAATTCGGAAGCAGGGCAGTGGCCTGGATGATTGTGATTACGGCAATGGTAAACGGTCTATTAAACGCCCTGTTCTTTGAAACCGCTCTTATGGGATCGAGCGGAATAGCCTTTATGATGATATTGATGGTTAGCTTCGCAAATATCAAATCTGGAGAATTCCCCCTTACTGCCCTGTTGGTTGTAGGTCTATACCTGATTAAGGAAATTTTGACAATTTTCCGCTACGACGATGTCTCTCAGATATCCCACCTTATCGGCGCCGCATGCGGGGCCGTGTTTGGCTTCCTGCGCACTGTTGCCGCAAAGAAAACAGAGTCTTCGAATCTACCCGTCTCCGCCGATAGTCAGAACATCGCCAATTGAAAACTCGATGAGAAATGACATTGCACTCATTGAAAGGCGCATGGAGACAGTTCAAAAAAGATATGAGGAACTGCAATCGCTTATAAGCGATTTCGACTTCCCCAAAGAAGCCAACGCCTACAGGCAGACCATGCGAGAGTACGCCCTAATAGAGGAAGCGATAAAAATATACAGGGCCTTATGTTCCAAAAGTAGTGAATTGGAGGATGCCAGAGTAATGGCCAATTCGGAATCGGACGTGGAGATCAAGGCAATGGCCTTGGAGGAAGTCGATTCCCTTGAAACCGAACTTGAGAGAATCGTTCACAAGCTCAAGGTAGTTCTGGTTCCCGGGGATCCACTAGATGGAAAGAACATCATTGTCGAAATCCGTGCCGGCACCGGTGGTGATGAGGCCAGTCTTTTTGCGGCTGATCTATATCGTATGTACGGCCGCTATTCCGAAAATCGGAAATGGAAGGTCGAGATTCTGAATTCGAGTGAAACCGAGGCCGGCGGCTTCAAAGAAATAATCCTTTCAGTAAGCGGCAGAGCCGTATATGGGAACCTCAGATATGAATCTGGCACACACAGGGTTCAAAGGGTTCCAAGCACGGAATCGCAGGGCCGAATTCATACCTCGGCGGTAACCGTGGCTGTGCTCCCCGAAGCCGAGGAAACCGATATCACAATTCAGGATTCCGATATCAAGGTGGATGTTTACCGTTCCAGCGGCCCGGGCGGACAGAGCGTGAATACAACCGATTCGGCCGTTCGACTCACCCACCTGCCATCGGGTCTGGTGGTAACCTGTCAAGATGAGAAAAGCCAGATTAAAAACAAATCCAAGGCATTGAGAGTGTTACGCTCTCGCCTGTATGAACTGGAAGAATCAAAGATACGGACGGAAAGGGCGGCCAACAGGAAAAGCCAAATCGGATCTGGTGATCGCTCGGAACGAATTCGCACCTACAATTTTCCCCAAAATAGGATTACCGACCATAGAATCAACCTTACTCTCTATAAGCTGGAGCAGGTAATGCAAGGCGATTTGGATGAAATCCTGGATGGATTGAAAATCAGTTCCCTGGAAAAATCACTGGGGGGCGATAAATAATCCGGCAGCCAATCCGGGCTTCCTGGTTCGTCTGCCATTATGCGTGAACTGTGAGCAAGGTTCCATTTTTGGACAGAACCCGAATTGCCGATATCAAAATCAATAGACTTAAATGTTGGAAGATTGGCAGAATCAACTCGAGATGACTGTCAGAGAAGCCCTGGCCGAAGGCAGGTTTGCCATGAAGCAACTTGAAGGCGGCACAGTAGAACTGGATGTCTCTCTGCTTTTGGCGCATGCCTGCGGACTCGACAGAGAGCACCTGTATATGCGCCTGCCGGAAGGCTTGGACAACACAGAAGTTGAGGAATATCGACTCGCGGTGAGACGTCGCATCTCTGGTGAGCCCGTTGCCTGGATTATCGGCAAAAAGGAATTCTGGGGTAGAAATTTTTCCGTGGGTCCCGGAGTTTTTTGCCCTCGGCCAGACACAGAAACGCTCATTGAGGCAGCATTGGAGGCCATGGCCGAATACGATTTCAAAACCCGTCTTCATGATTGCTGCTGCGGTCCTGGAACTCTTGCATTGACGCTTGCCGCCGAACAGCCTGGTTGGAGCATATCCGCATCGGACATTTCTCCCCTTGCCGAAGGGTATTTTGAAAGAAATAACCAGGTGATAGGCAATGGGGATGTAGTGTATTTTCATTCCAATCTGATGGAAGATGTGCCGGGACAATTCGAGATTATAGTATCCAACCCGCCATACCTGACACCGGCCGAGTTTAGCCAGCTAAAACAAAGGGGATGGAAGGAACCCTCACTTGCCCTGAAAGGCGGCGATTATGATGGCCTTGGCATAATTCGTCGTTTTATCCCCCGCGCCTGGACTAAACTTGTCGACAATGGGACATTACTGCTGGAAACGTCTCCCACTCAAATGCGCAAAACATGTCGACTGCTATCGGATGCCGGTTTCAGACATATTTGGCATCGTGATGATATTGGAGGGAATCCCCGTGTGGCCATCGCCAGAAAGGAATCTGGATGAGTTCAAGCACTGACACCCTAATCCTCACCAAGGCGGAACTCGAAACCGAAATTCGCCGATTTACGGGCCGTCTGGGCATCTATCCACGCGCAGAGCGCAGAGACATACTCAATGCCCTGCATTGGTCTCGGAAATTGCACGAGAGGCAGAAGAGAGCCTCGGGAGAGCCCTATATAATCCACCCTATTCGAACCGCAGAAATACTGATTGATTTCAAACTGGATCCGCAGGCGATAAAGGGAGCCCTGCTGCACGACGCGCTGGAAGACACAGAAGCGACCAAAGACGATATTATCAAGAATTTTGGAACCGAGGTGGCCGCGCTCATCGAGGGTGTTACGAAAATCGACTATATGAACGTCGGAACCAAGGCAAGGAAAACGGAATCTCTTAGAAAAATGATTTGGGCGATGGTTGACGATCTAAGAGTTATATTCATAAAACTTGCGGATAAACGTCATAACATGCATACCCTCCAATACATCACCGAGGATGGCCGACGTGATAGAATCGCCCATGAGTGTCTGGAAATCTATGCCCCGATGGCTGGAAAACTTGGAATGAGCTCGCTTAAGTCTGAATTGGAAGACCTTAGCTTCAAGTACTTGCAGCCCGAGTTCTACACTTTGATCCGCGATCATGTGGCGCTCAAAAAAGAAGAACGCAAGCTCTACCTGGAATATATTCAGGCCGATATCCTGCAAGCCGCCGAAAAGGAGCGTGTCAAAATAGATGTTTCTACCAGAGCCAAGCATTTCTATTCGATATATCTAAAGATGAAGGATAGAGACAAGGATGTCGACGAAATCTACGACCTTCTGGGTGTTCGGGTAATCTGCAAATCGACAGTGGCCTGCTATACGATACTCGGAGTGGTGCACAGCCTTTGGGCCCCCCTCGAGGGTCGATTCAAAGACTACATTGCATGCCCAAAAAGCAATGGTTATCGATCGCTTCACACCTCGGTTCTTACCCAAGGCGCCCGCCCATTGGAAATACAAATCAGAAGCCGGTCGATGCACGAAACAGCCGAATATGGTATTGCCGCACATTGGGCCTACAAGGAAGACAAGGGCAGCAAGGACTTACAAACCAGTCGCTTCGCTTTAGTAGAGCAGCTAAGAAATCTGAGAGATGAGAGTCACGATGACGATGCGGGTATCTTTCTCGACGCAATAAAGCGAGATGTGCTGCGAGATTCCATAATTGTCTATACCCCTAAGGGCGATCCGATTGAACTACCCGAGGGATCGACAGCCATAGACTTTGCATATCACATACACTCCGAAATCGGCGATCGCTGCATGGGGGCCAAGGCAAACGGCGTAATCATCCCGCTAACCCGACCGCTTGCCAACACTCAAACCATTCAAATTCTCACCGCGGCCCACGCGAGTCCCCATGTCAACTGGCTCAAGCATGTCCGAAGCACCCGAGCCCGCAACAAAATTCGCTCCTGGCTAAATCATCACGAGACCGACGTTATAATCGATCGCAACATAGTTGCCCGCAAGAAAAAATCCGCGGCTCCAGTCAAAGAGGCGGCAGCAAGCGGCAAACTCGAAACAAAGGTTCTCGATTTATCCAAGATTGGGATCCGCATAGCGAATGAGAGAAACATGATGATAAGGATTAGCCGATGCTGCTCACCATCCCCCGGCGACAAGATAATTGGCTACATATCCTACGGCCGTGGCATTATCGTACATGGCGAAAACTGTCCAAACCTCAAAGGCATCGCAAACTTTGAAGACCGCCGAATCCAGGTGAACTGGGAAACAGCCAGCCCCGGGAACACTCAGAGATTCAAAATACACTCGAGGTATACGCACGATCTTTTCAGTGAGATAGAGGGGGCCATTCGTAAATATCACGGCCATCTAATATCGGGCAGCCTCGACGAAACCGAGCGAGGAGAACTCGAGGGATTTTTCACGGTGGAGATGGAAAACGTCAACGATTTCGGGAAGATATCTAGGAGCATCAAGGCAATACCATCTGTGTTATCGATTCTGAGAGTACAGACTCTGCAAAACAACTATTATGGATAATCTACGTGGAGCTTCATATAGTACTGCACCAACCCGAGATACCGCAAAATACGGGGAGCATAGGCAGAACCTGTATGACGACGGGTGCCTCGCTTCATCTGATTCGCCCTCTGGGCTTTTCCATAAACGACAGGCTCCTAAGAAGAGCGGGTTTGGATTATTGGCATCAACTCAATCCCGGGATATACGAGAATTGGGAATCCTTTCTTTGCGCGAATAACAATCCTCCACTGTGGTGTCTTACAACCAAGGCCCCCCGGAGCTACGACGAGGTCGAATTCAAAAATCCCGTTTACTTGATATTTGGAAAGGAAACCGCGGGACTGCCTCGGAGCATACTCGGCCTCGTTCCGGAAAAATGTCTGAGAATACCGATGACAAAAGAAGCCAGATCGTTAAATCTTTCGGTTGCTGTTGGTATTGTGGCCTTTGAGGTGCTAAGACAGTACAATTTCCCCAATCTCCACAGAAAAGATCCCCAAAACCGTTTAAGAGATAGTGACCTTCCCCCCAAAAATGGGGCCAGCAGTCACTTAGTGTTCTGACCTAGAATTCAAGCGAGGTTAGAATGAAAACGAAGTACTCAAAAGAGAAGATTGTCCAGATTCTGAATTAAGGTTGTTGCCGGCGCGAAGGTTATGGTGTAATCCCCCCGAGAAATGTTCGTCGTCATAAGTAGAGACTCTGATTATCCAGTAGGAGGAGCTCTACATGAAGAAATCTCGTTTCACCGACAGTCAAATCATGGCAATTCTCAAACGA
>Ga0056116_1000047_pt1 | contig 36784 bp, 27 predicted proteins | sample WorMetOlspDAHAB2_FD_67352 | JGI IMG/M metagenome (GOLD analysis project Ga0056116, IMG submission 67352) | Marine gutless worms symbiont microbial communities from Max Planck institute for Marine Microbiology, Germany - Olavius sp. DAHAB.2 ...
TCGTTTGAGAATTGCCATGATTTGACTGTCGGTGAAACGAGATTTCTTCATGTAGAGCTCCTCCTACTGGATAATCAGAGTCTCTACTTATGACGACGAACATTTCTCGGGGGGATTACATATCGATGCTATTTTATTTCCGGATATATATCTGTTGTTCTCATATCGCTAGGAAGAAACCCCGGACTCATTCAATTCGCTTTCCAAACTGTAGTCTTGAATTTTGCGATGAAGCGTCTTCCTTCCGATTCCAAGCGCCTCCGAGGTGCGGCTCTTGTTCCCGCCAAAAGCACTCAGATTTGCACGAATAATCAGTTTTTCAGCCTCAGCCATCGAAGTTCCAAGTTTGATTCTTATGCCTTCCTCATTACCGCGCGAGGTGATATAACTCGGAAGATTGCCGGGTGTCAAATAAGAGTTTTTGCTCATTACCACGGCGCTTTCGATTATATTTCTCAGCTCTCTTACATTTCCCGGCCAACTATACGATCTTAGCATCATCGCTGTTTTGGGTTCCAGGCCAAGTATTTCCCGCTTGTTTTCCGCGGCAAATTCCTTTAAAAATCTCGCTGCCAGTAAGGGGATATCCTCGGGTCTTTCCCTTAGGGGCGGAAGATGAATGTTTACCACATTCAGTCTGTAGTAAAGGTCTTCCCGAAATCTACCGGCGGCAACCTCCGTCTTCAAATCCCGGTTGGTAGCCGCAATCACCCTGACATCGACAGATACTGTCGCTTCTCCGCCAACCCGCTCAAAATTCTTTTCCTGCAAGACTCGGAGAATCTTGATCTGTGTGGATTGATTGATCTCGCCTATTTCATCTAGAAATACTGTTCCCCTGTCGGCCAGTTCAAAGCGTCCTTTACGCTGATTCACCGCGCCAGTAAAGGCCCCCCTTTCATGTCCAAAGAGTTCTGTTTCCAAGAGGGATTCGGATAAGGCCGCACAGTGCACCTTGACCAGGGGCGCCTGGCTCCTGGGCGACTGATTATGCAGGGCATTTGCCACCAGTTCCTTGCCGGTTCCGCTTTCCCCCGTGATGAGCACACTCGCTCTTGTGGGAGCAACCTGCCTAACCAACTCGAATATATGATGTATGGATGTGCTCTTGCCCAGGATTTCCGCCCCCAATCTCTGCTTCTCTAACCTGGAAACCTCGGCCTCGAGTTCCCGGTGCTTGCGGGCCAATTCCCTGCGGCTAAGTGCCCGTTTCACAAGTAGGCCAAGCCGTTCGAGATTTACCGGCTTCGTAATAAAATCGTAGGCGCCGCCGCGCATGGCCTCTACAGCGCTGTCTACCGTTCCATGCCCCGTAAGAATGATTACCGGAATCGCGGGGTAGCTAGATACGACTCTCTTTAGCAATTCATTGCCAGGAAGTTTGGGCATACGTAAATCGGCCAGAACAAGGTCTATCTCATTCTTCAGCATCAGTCTTAGCGCTTCCTGCCCATCCTCGGCCTGAACAACTTCGTAGCCATCCATTTCAAGAAACTTTGCAAGCCCCGAACGGATGTTTTTTTCGTCGTCGGCAACCAGAATTTTGAAAGTCATATCTTCTCCTTCGGACTGCACAGAGAGATGCTGCACCATGGAATGACAACCTGGACAATCATGAGGTTCCCCCCGGAATCAGCTTTCGTTCAATTTGGAAGATGGGCAGGGTAATTCGAAATGTGCTTCCTCTACCCGGATAGGAATTCATATGCAAATCACCTCCATGCTCCTTTATCACCTTGTATACTACTGTCAAACCCAGTCCGGAACCTGTATCGCGGGTTGTGAAGAAGGGCTCAAATATTTTTCCCTGCAATTCTTCCGGAATACCCTCTCCTGTATCGCTTACTGCAATTATTACACTCTCTTGTTCCCTGTATGTCTTCAGACTTAGCTCGCCGCCGTTTGGCATGGCGATTATTGCATTTTTTATGAGATTCAGTAATGCTCGCTTTATCGCCCCCTCATCCAGCGGCATGGGGGGTATCGATTCACTCAATACGGGAAGCACTCGCACCCTGGCCTTTTCCATCTCATAGCGCAGTAGTTGAATCAACTCGCGTATTAGCTCGTTCAAATTCGCCTTCATGGGCCGCGCGTTTTGGGGTCGAACCGCAAAGAGGTAATCGGAAACTATGTTGTTCAATCTCTCAACTTCTTCTTCGAGGACAGTCAGGGAATCCCCCAGTTGAGGCGGAGGTTCACCATCCTTGTTCAGTTGTCTTCTAAGCAGCTGCAGATGTATGCCCATGGACGCGAGGGGATTTTTTATCTCATGAGCCACCCCCGCTGCCAGTGTAGTGAGTGAAGCTAGGCTTTCTGCCCGCTTGAGTCTGGCGTCCTCCTCCCTGTCTTCGGTTACGTCCTCTATGTAAATCATATTCCCCACAATGCTTCCGCGATCCACAAGGGCAAGAACTCCGCAGCTCAATATAATGCTGCGATCCTGCCGCTGGATTGGGAAGTCCAGCATGGACGCGCCCCTATCCTCGTCCAGGGCTTCTCTTACATAGGTGGCTATATCCTCGGATTCGATGATTTCCCACACCAACCGGTCCATGGGATCGCCCGTACTAAGCGGAAGCAAGCGACGCGCGGGGTTGTTAATCATGATTACGCGGTTATCCCTGTCGGTAACTAATACTCCGCTGGGTATGGATGAGAGAACAATTTCAAGCTGATCGTTGTCTTCCACCAATTCCTGAACCAGGGAATGCAGCCTATCATGATCTAAGCGATCGAGGCTCTTTAACGCCCGCCGGATCAGTTTTCGCATCAGAGGCCATTCATCGCACAATGAAGCCCGCGGAGAACCAGGGGAATGGGCAGATTCAGATTCTCGGCACGAAACTTCGCCTCCCTAATCCATTTCTGTTCGCTGCGGAAGCGGTTATGCCGGGGAGATTCGGTTTTTCTCCAACGATTGCGAAGCTCGGTGCCAAGGGCTTCCAAAAAATCACGCAAATCTTCCAAATCCCTTATTTCAAGCGCCTCTCGCGGCATTGTCCGACTGTCGGAATTTGCCTGCTCAATAAACTGCTTCGCGATAATCATGCTCGAAGACTTATTCCGCCAAGTGCTAAAAAACTCCCGCAGCCCCCTCCCCTCCTGCCTTTTAAAAATTCGCCGAATAACTTCGGCTTCCTGCGCATGGTTCCGTCCTTTGAATGAATAGTCTCTTAGACGAGAAACTATGGTTGGAAGCAGCATCTGCCTGCGGTCGGTAATCAATACAATACTTGTATTGGCAGGAGGTTCCTCGAGAAATTTCAAAAGGGCATTCTTCGATGCATCCGGCATTCTGGCTGCGCTGTCGATGATAATCGTCTTATGATTCTTTCCCGCCGAATGATGAGCCCAGCGACGAACATGACGAATTTGGTTTATGGGCAAAAGAATTGGCAGCGATTTCTGCATTTCGGCGCAGTCATTTACCAGGGAGGCCAGAAGTGTTTCTCGTTTCTCCCCTTTTGACATCCCTGGCAGTATTGAGTCCACGGATTCTGACAATCGCTCCATGGCGGAACGCAGCTTGGCCAGTTTCTTCTCCTCCCCCTCCCAAAGAATCGGATCGAATCGGCGCAGAAGTTTTTTGACGGAGCGAATCATCAGATAGAAAGACGAATCAGAACTCTCGTTCTTCATCAGTTCGGCACAGGCGGAAACCTCGGGAATCAGGTTGCGATGCCCCATCAATATCGTGTGGGGATGCGACAGCACTCTATGGGTAGGGCAGTGCTTGCATTGGCAATTCCATCTCCCGTCTTTCTCACAGCAAAGAATGCGGGCCAGTTCGAGGGCCGCGGTGAGTTTTCCAGACAGGGGCGGCCCTGAAAAAAGCGATGCCGGAGCCAGATAGCCCCCAATAATCTCCTGTCTAAGCTGACTTGCTACCCCTTTCTGATAGAGAAGGTTTTCGAACACTATACCCCCCCCACCATCCCAGAGAGTGCGGGCTGCGCAATGTAATTAAGGGTTGAAACTATCAGGCTTTCTCGAAGCATCTGATTGGAAAGGGGCCAGGGTAGACGGAGCAACTGAGCAGCGAACAGGAGAGTAAACAGGATACCCGCGCAGAGCCCCAGAACGCCGCCAAAAATGCGGGACATAGGATTGGGTTTTGTTTTGTACCTCATTTTCTCGATGCTGGCGATAGAAAAACCAAACACCGCCAGCAGGAAGAGGGCGACAAGGCTTGGAAGCAGTGCCGTCACATATGCGGCGCCTATCCGTCTCTCCAGAATCAGCACCGCGACAGCTGGTGCATCGGGATATTTTTCGGAGCCTATTTTGATGATGTTGAGAATGAGCCTCTCCATGGGAACCGTTAGCAAGAGCACAGCAAGTGTTGTCGATAGCAGGGTTATCATGAGATAAAGCCCAGACTTCAATCCCCGACGCGCTCCCATGCCGATGGCGAGTAGGAGAATTACAACTATAATTACGTCTAGCAAGTTCACCCTGTATACCCCGTCAAGTCTCTTTCAGCACCGAAATATGACGCGTGAAAGGATAGCAGCATTCGGCTCATCATTGATATTCTACCAGCATTTCAACAATTTTATTCGCGGCTTCTCGAGATGAGAAGGCGTCTGCGGCATCCGACATTCTGGCCAGCCTAGCCGGGTTGGACAGTAGTTTCATAACTAGTTCCCCCAGTCTATCAGAATCGGAATCTATCTCAAGGGTTACTGACATGCCAGCTTCCTCGGCAAGTGCGGCATTCAATACTTGATCTCCCCGCGAGGCCTCTCTAAGAGGGATGAATACGGCCGGGGTCTGTGTTGCGGCAAGCTCCCATAGGGAGCCAGCGCCGCATCGGGCAATTGCCAGGTCTGCAGCTGCCAGGAGGCAGGGTAGTTCTTCACAGAAGAAGGGTTGGCTCATATATCCTCTTGAATCTTGACAAGGAGGTTTGTCCGAACCCGTCTGGTGTACGATGGCAGCAATTGGAAGAAGCCGATCTAGGGAATCTTCAACTAACCTGTTTATCTCACGGGCGCCAAGAGAGCCACCTAGAACGAGTATTAATGAGCGTCTGTCGTCTTTGGGCAGGCCGGCAAGCCGCCTTCCCTCCTCGGGTTTTCCGTTCAGTAGTACATCGCGCACCGGATTTCCAAGCACTACGGCGCTTTTTCGAACCGATGCGGAGAAATAGTCTAAGGTCTGACTATGTGCGACAAGCGCTCGGGCGCCGAATCTGATGTTTAGCCGGGTGGCCAGACCGGGGCTGACATCCGATTCGTGGGTGAGCGCGGGAATTTTCAGTATGACGGCAGCTGCCACCGGGGGAACGGATACGAATCCGCCCTTGGAGAAGAGTGCGATTGGTTTTTCACTGCGCAGAATCGTTAGAGAAACAAAGAAACCTATGGCGATGGAGAAGAGGTCAACAAAATTCCTGAACGAGGGGTAACGGCGAAGCTTTCCCGAGGGGACCGCGAAGTACTTCACACCAATCCCGCAAAGCAGCTCCTTTTCCATTCCGCGGGGAGAGCCAAGCCAAATTATGTTGAATCCCCTGTCCCGAAGCCTATCTATCACGGGAAAGGCAGGAAAAACATGCCCTGCGCTCCCCCCCCCAGTGAAGGCAATCGTAGCATTGGTATTTTTCAAGTGTACTAAATACTATCCTATTAAGACGCTTTGTTGAAACCTCACGCTTATCGATGGGCAAGCTGGGACTCGAACCCAGGACATCCGGTGTGTAAGACCGACGCTCTAGCCATCTGAGCTACCCGCCCGATTGGCAGACATACATTAGCAAGAAGTCTCACAAGGGACAAGGGGGAAATGACTCGGGGAAGGCCAGGAGGACATACCCAGATTGATTTTTATGCAAATTCGCAATTCGTGAGTATATTCACGATATGCTAACTGATTATATGTTAAATGAATAAATATGCGCATTACAATATTGAACCTTAGTTTGTTTAACCGAATTGTCTCCCTGTCCGCCTTCCTGCTTATAGCATTATCCACAGTCCGGCCGCTTCAGGCCCAACCTACCGAGGCGGGAGGGATGAACGTGGAATCTCCGGCATTTGTCCCCGGCGCCGCAGAAATACGTCCTAGAATCTCGGCCACTCTGGCTTCCTGGGATTCGGAGACTCTAAGAGGGCTGATTGCCGTGCATTATGAGTATCCTGAGGGATATCATCAAATCGACAACCCGGTTTATTTCACCCTCAAACCCGAGCCCGTGTCAGGTGTTATGTTCGGGCCCCCTATAAAGGCCATGCCCCTCTTTAGGGACGGCATTGCCGAATACTATGATGAGACTACAATACTAATCGAATTTCAAGCGACTCAAAACGTTCGATCTCAGCCCCTTGCCATAAACGCGCTATCCCAAATCTGCAACTACCAGGGAGTCTGCCTACTGCCGGATTCAGAACTCCAATACGTGAATTTCGATCCGGCAGCGCCAACCATATTACCCAGCGAAGCAACCCTTGCCATTCTCGATTGGTCTACAAGCAGGAAGGAGGCAATAACCGAGCTTGCAAGCGCAGTTATTCCAACAGACACCGGCGCCAGTGAAACAGGGATAGGCAGGGTTCTGCTAATCCTGCTGATGGCCTTGGTCGGAGGTATTCTTCTGAACGTCATGCCATGCATTCTACCGCTGCTTTCCGTCAAGTCACTCAACCTTGTAAAGCAAGCCGGACAGAAAAGAGAAGCCATATTTGCACACTCACTGCTATATGTTGCCGGGATTGAGGTATCTCTGCTCGCATTGGCCGCAATTGTAATTGCACTACAGACCTCGGGTCGACGTCTAGGCTGGGGATTCCAGTTTCAATCTCCCCTATTCGTATTGATTCTGATCGCCATAATTTGGATATTCGCCCTTAGCCTGTTTGGTGTCTTTGTAGTAGAGGCTCCAAGGGTAAGTGGAAGAACCAGAGTGGGCAAAAAAAGCGGCTTTTGGGACAGTTTTCTTACGGGAATGTTCGCGGTTTTGCTTGCCGCGCCCTGCACCGCGCCATTGCTAGGTGTAGTTCTGGGATTTGCCTTTTCTCAAACAGCTCTGATGATAATTGCGATCTTTGGTCTAATCGGCCTGGGTTTCGGACTTCCGTTTTTTCTGCTTGGGATAGGCCTGGGGAACAGACTTCCAAAGCCCGGTGCTTGGATGAATACCTTCAAAGAGGCGATGGGATTTGTACTCATAGGCGTAGCTGTCAACCTGCTTACAACCTTTATCAAACTGGCGCCGGAGGCCGTTGGCGGCGCGTTTTGGTGGCTGCTCTTTCTTGGCCTCTCCGCATGGCTTTTGGGCAGGGCTAGAAGCCCCCTTGCAAAAAACACCTTCAGGATCATTGGGCAGATTATGGCCCTTGTAATAGCCGTCGGTTCGGGATTTCTGTTTGTAGACCTTTCGCAGGCTAATGTGACAGGGTTGGATGCAGCGGAGACTTCGCAGCGCCTAGATGAAGGGGTAAATGCAGAGCTCCCGGATAGAGTAAACACCACCATTGCATTCAACGAGCAGAAGCTTCAAACCCTCATAGCTGCCGGCAGGCCCGTCTTCCTGGAATTCTCCGCCGATTGGTGCACAATATGTAAAATCAATCAACGCGTAATACAGCATAAAAAAATTCGCAGCCTGATGGTCCAAAGGGGTATAACCCACATGAAGGCCGATCTTACAACACACGATGAGGAGCTTACCCGAGCTCTGGCAGGCTATGGACGCGCCAGCGTGCCGCTTTATGTGCTCTACAGACCAGAGGTGGAAAAACCCCACATTTTCCCCGCATCTATCAGCGTTCAGAAGCTGAGTACCGAAATGAAGAAAATCCGGTAGGCGCCTCACTTGATTATCTCCGGTGCTTAAAGCTGCCTTGTCGATAGCAGAACCAGGGTCATGCCTCAATCCAGGGGATATTGGCCTTATCCAGTGCCTTTCGGGCCGCTGCCGACTCGGCTTCAGGGTTAAGTATCACGCGCCGGGGTCTTGCCGCAATTATATCCTCCAAATCCAAATGAGACAGCGCCAAATAAACAGTTAGGGTGCTATAGTTCTAGCGGCATCCTGCACCCTCGCAAAGACCTGGAGTCCCTCCACTTTCTCGTAGGCGGGATTCACCGGAATCACCCGATAATCGGCTGCCTTCAACCGGCGAATTGCCTTGCTGCTATATCTGTTTTCCTTCGGACTGGCTCCCAGAACGGCCACAGGACTTATTTGGTGGGAACAGCACCATCAGAAAACACAAGTTCGTCAATGACCCTCCTGGTTCTGGTTCCCGTTTCCATATGCCGAAAGTCCTTCGGAATCAATTCAGGATCGCCCGGCCAGCCGATTGCCACGGCAGTAAGAATCGCAAAATTCTCGGGAATCCCGAAGTTCTTTCGAAGCAGCTGCGAATCAAAGCCTATCATCTGATGAAATACCAGGCCCTCCCGTGTTGCCTGAAGCGCCATCTGAATGGCAGCCATCCCGGTCTCGTACATGGCCAGGGCATTTTTTCTCTCCGCGCCGGATTCGTCGATCCGACTGAGCACGAATATCAGTCTAGGGGCCGCAAGTGCCCATGCATTTCTGGGAACCAGGGAATTGCGAGCCCTTTCTAGCGCATCCGCATTTTCCGGTCCAAAGCTCAAAAAGCGCCAGGGTTGATTATTGAAGGAGGAAGGCGCCCATCTGGCCGCCTCAAAAAGTCGTCCAAGCAGCCCAAGCTCGATTGGCGCGGAGGCATCGATGGCCCTGGAACTCCATCTACCCGCGATAATATCTACAATCCCCTCCATATTTGTTTCTGATCTCATAACCGGTGCAGTTTTGTTCATCATCGATAGAATATAATATCGAGACCTGAAAACGGCAAAGATATTTCACAGACTATGGGTCAAAATATGGGTTTGGTCCCAGAATGGAGTAATGATGAACAGGCCAAAATTTTTTGAAAAGTTCAAGAATATTGAAACGATTTTTGATGATATCTATGGAGACGAAGAGATTGATTTTCACCTAGAACGATGGGCCGGACTAATTGAGATTCATAGAAACCGCTACAACGATGCCTCACCCAGACTTTTTTCCGCCCCCGGACGCACCGAACTCTCCGGCAATCACACCGATCACAATGGAGGAGTCGTACTTAGTGCGGCGATTCAATTAGACACAATAGCCGCGGTTACCCAAAGAAAAGATGGGGACGAAAACCTTGCCGAAATAATCTCTGAGGGATATTCGCCGGTAAGCGTCAATCTTTCCCAACTGAAAAGGGTGGAGGCTGAAAGGGGCACTAGCGATGCCCTTCTTAGGGGGATGGCCGCTTCTATAGTACGCCGAGGCGGCCATATTGGCGGTTTTAGCGCGAGTACAAGCAGCAGGGTGCTAAAGGGATCTGGACTGAGTTCGTCTAGCACGCTGGAAATACTGATAGGTTCAATTTTCAACGAACTCTTCAACGATGGTCGCTTCACCCCTATTGAGCTTGCGCAGATGGGACAGGAGGCTGAAAACAATTACTTTGCCAAGCCCTGCGGTCTTATGGACCAAATTTCCTGTTCCCTGGGGGGTGTTCTCGTTATCGACTTCGCGCAAGTTAACACTCCCGTTGTACGCAGAGTTAACTTCGATCCCCTATGCGCGGGTTTCACACTCGCGGTGCTTGATTCCGGCGGCAACCACGCGGATTTAACCGCCGACTATTCATCGATACCAGCAGAGATGCGGGCAGTCGCATCTGTTTTTGATGCCGAGTATCTTAGAAAAGTCGACAAGAAAATACTCATGTCGAACATTGATAAAATCAGAGAAAGATGCGGCGACCGCGCCGTCTTGCGCGCTCTGCACTTCTTCAACGAGAATTGCCGCGTTCACAGCATGGTTAGAAGTCTGAAAAGAGGCGATATCAAAGCCTATCTGGAAGGAATGCGCCAATCCGGCAACTCGTCCTTTTGTCTTCTGCAAAATGTGTTTTCACCTGACCACATTGCCAACCAATCACTATCCCTGGCTCTAGCGCTAAGCGAGGGTTTTTTGGGCGAAGCAGGAGCGGTTCGGGTTCACGGCGGTGGTTTCGCCGGTACGATTCAGGCACTCATACCAAAGAGTCGTTACCCGAAATACAAAGAATTCATAGAGGGATATTTTGGCGAGGGTGCCCTTATTCCACTTTCGATTCGGCGGCGTCCAGCCGGTGAACTGCGATAGACTTTTTGTGTAACAGGCCCATCCTTTCTACCCCGCCAGGTTTTGGTAGAAAGAGAATAGCGGCTTCTCACGCTGCATGCCAAAAATCTCCCGCTTGACTTACACCCTACCAGACATCCCATTATTGTGAGGTATTAACTCTCATAAGGAAATTTTCGAATAATGCCTAGTGTATCCCCACTCCAACAAGCGCGTCTTGCCTACAAGCCGAAATTGCCGAGGGTTCTTCGCGCACCAATAGAAAGTATCGCTGTTGTTCTGAGTGAGATTACCGAATCAGTGGTCGATCAGAGCAGACTTCGCGAGCTTTTCCCCCTCACCTATGGTGCGCCAATCGCCAGGTTTATCGAAGGAAAGAATGCCTCGCCCTCCAATCCTAGGAGAATCGGGGTAGTCCTTTCAGGCGGTCAGGCACCCGGTGGTCATAACGTTATAGCTGGCATCTTCGATGCGTTGAAAAAGGCCAATCCAAAGAGCCGGCTCTTTGGATTTAGGGGTGGTCCTATAGGGATAGTCGAGGGCCGGTTATTGGAAATCACATCAGAGCTCATCGACGCCCATCGCAACACCGGCGGCTTCGACATCATCGGATCGGGGCGAACTAAGATTGAGACCGCAGAGCAATTCGGGGCGAGTCTTGCCACCTGCAAAACTCATAATCTCGATGGCGTTGTGATAGTTGGCGGCGATGATTCAAATACAAACACCGCTATTCTTGCCGAATGGTTGAAGAAAAGGAATTCCGATATTAGTATGATTGGCTGTCCAAAAACAATCGATGGCGATTTAAAAAACCAGCACATCGAAACTTCGTTTGGTTTCGATACTGCCACAAAGACTTACGCCGAATTGATTGGAAATATCGCAAAAGATGCGAATAGCGCCAAAAAGTATTGGCACTTCATCAGACTGATGGGGCGCAGCGCCAGTCATATCGCCCTTGAATGCGCCCTGAAAACACACCCTAACATCTGCATAATCTCCGAGGAAGTCAGGGCGAAGAACATGTCGCTTGATCAGGTGGTGGATTCGATTGCCAGGGTTATAGCGGCGCGTGCCGAGCGGAATGAAAATTTCGGTGTTGTCCTTATCCCCGAGGGTCTAATAGAGTTTATTCCGGAAATCGGCAGGCTAATCACCGAACTGAACGGATTGCTGGCCAAGGAAGCTGAGTACTTTGCCACAATCAAAACCTTTGAAGATTCAAGGGAGTGGGTGAATCATGAGCTGTCGCGGGATTCCTCCTATGTTTTTTCCTCTCTGCCCCGCCAAATTCAAATGCAGCTTCTCGATGACCGCGATCCTCACGGCAATATCCAGGTTTCCCGAATTGAAACTGAGAGGTTGCTAATCGAATTGCTCGAGGCGCGTCTGGCCAAGATGGGACTGGCGGGTGAATATCGCGGTAAATTTAGCGCTCTTGCGCACTTTTTCGGATATGAGGGACGCTGTGCCTTTCCTAGCAATTTCGATGCGAATTACTGTTATGCGCTTGGCTTCTCGGCCTACCTGCTTCTTTCGGCCGGATTATCCGGCTATATCGCTAATCTTACGAATCTCCATCTCGACGCCTCCGATTGGATGCCGGGCGGTATCCCGCTTACAATGATGATGAATATGGAGCGTCGCCACGGCGAGCTAAAGGCTGTAATCCGCAAGGCCTTGGTTGAACTGGACGGTGCTCCCTTTGCCGCCCTTGCAGACAACAGGGAAAAATGGGCGTTTGAAACCTGCTACGAGTATCCTGGCCCAATTCAGTATTACGGTGATAACAAAATCAGTGAGGAATTGACAAGTACGTTGAAACTGGAAAAGGGAGTCTTTGCAAAAAACTAAGCCTGTGGTAGCATGGAGCCCATGAGAGCAGCCTATATTACAAAATATGACCACTTTAACAATATAGCATTCGAAGAACTGACAGTGCCTAAGACAGCTGACAATGAGGTGTTAGTTACCGTACACGCATCGTCTATCACCTTTTCCGATCTGGCGCTTATTACCGGCAAACCCCTCATCACGCGCCCATTTATGGGGCTTTTCAGACCCAAATACAGAATACCAGGCTCCGATATTGCCGGACGTGTGGAGAAAGTTGGACGCAGAGTGAAGAAATTCAAGCCCGGAGACGAGGTTTACGGAGACATCTCGAATGTAAATCGCGGCGGATTCGCCGAGTTTGTATCTGTTCCTGAAACGGCGATTGGCATCAAGCCCGCCAATCAATCCTTTGAAGAGGCCGCAGCTGTTCCCGAGGCGGCCCATGTAGCCCTGCAGGCCATTCGAGACTGTGCCAAGGTGAAACCCGAAGAAGAGATTCTGATAATCGGCGCCTGCGGCGGCATCGGCAGCTTTGCCGTTCAATTTGCCAAATACTATCAGGCCAATGTCACCGGACTTTGTTCTACAGGCAATATGGAACTTGCCCGTTCGCTAGGCGCTGCCAAGGTAGTCGATTACACAAGGGAAGATTTTGGCAGGTTGGACAGGAAATTCGACGCGATTATTGCGTGTGTGGGAAATTATTCGATATATGACTATCGAAGGGCCCTGAAACCCAGGGGGCGTCTTGTGATTACCGGAGGTACAGCGAGGCAATTTCTGCAATGCGCGCTGCTAGGCCCCATCCTGTCCAGCAAGGCGGGCAAAAGATTTCATACCATGCTGGTGAAACCCAATGCGGATTTGGATTTCATACGCCATCTCGTTGAAGATGGAAAGATTAAATCGCTAATTGACAGGCGTTATCAGCTAAGCGAGCTTGCAGCCGCTCTTCGGTACTACATGAGCGGCCATTCCCGAGGCAAGGTTGTTATCAGCATAAGAACCTAGGCAGGTTTCGATGCAAGTCAAGGCTCCGGCCGATAATGAGGACATAAAATTGCTCGTCTTCTGATTGTTCGGGTGCAGTGCGCCTACCTTTTCGTAAAGTCTTTTAACGTTGGCAAGCCCTTTGATGAAACTTGGACTTGTTATCCCGATCTATGGGGCAGTTGTTAAGCATATCCTCATGATTAATCCCTTGAGCAACAGGCCGTCCACTATATCTTGGTTGAATGATGATGCAGAAGAAAACATGGCATACATATTGGATAGCCTTCAGGACCCCGAAATTCTCAACTAAAAATATGATGTTGTCTAATAAAGTACCAAAGAGATAGAGAAATACCAATAACAGCATTCTGGATCCCAGGGGCAGATTAGTATTGGAAAGAATCAATAGCGGAAATAATGTAGTAAAAACTCTATGTACAAACGCCCCTATTAGGAATAGTTGGACTTCAAAGCGTCTGCCGATCGCTCTTATGTTGCCATTGAACAAATCGCTAAGAAGTTTTGTGCCTTGTAAATAAAAATATCGTCATGACCTACATAAACGGTTTCACAAATTGAATAGAACCTTTCCCTACTGACCCCGTAAAAAATATACTTATTGGTTCCTCAGATGATAAAATTTTGTTTTTTATGAAGCGTAGAAAAGTTACCTATTGAATTCAATCGATATAAGCCCAAATAGAACACTCGTCGTGAGTCAATATCGGTGTTTATTTCGAAGTCTATTATTACCCTCAAGCTTTAAACCTGATTTTGATAGTAGTTTCGCAACTATTTTATTGATCGTATTGCTATTCACGATCCCTTTATATTTGCTCTGAAAACAGTAGCAAAGCCAGTCCGTCTAAAGCTTGACATGCTGGAACTGGATGGTGAACTGAACGATATCGGCGAAGTCCGCAAAGATATAGAATGCTCTCGCCGGCAATTTTACGAAATTCAGAGGAACCTCACGGTGAAGGAGGATAGTTCGACTAGATTTCTGGTGCCAGGAACCCTCACCCAAAAGGGGATCAGCAGGAAACCGTGAAAGTCCTACTGGATTTCTGTACGTAATACCTGCCCCATGGCTGTCTCTGCGTATCTCAGGAACTTGAATCTACGGAGTATCAATGTTAGTTCCAATTGGCGGTCATCTATTGGGTGTGGGACGCGGATACAGATCCTGACTCTTAGCCTCGGTTATCCTGATAGTTACATCCCGGTTATCGAGGACGGCATCAAGGGGGAAGCCCATTACCACGGCCCATACACGTCTTTCACCCTGGGACATCGCGGGGTCTACCATTTTTATCGGGTGATAGGAAAGGCTTGGAAGGTCTGAGCCCAAGGAGATATCCAGGGACAGCCGGAAAATGTCAGGCATTCCGCTATTTGTTAGAGCAAGGTCCATTGTCAGTGCCAGACGATCGTATGCCTCGATCACTTCGAATCGTCGAATCTCCGCGTCAATCGAAACATTCTCGGATCTGGGTGTATCCCAAACCAGAATGGGCCTCTTTAAATCCCAATTTGGCTTCTCTTGCAGCAATTCGAGTTCTAAGGGGGTAATTTCCAGCTTATCGACAGAGATTTCGGGTTGGACAAGCCAGCGAAATAGCATGAAAGTCGTGCTATCGCCTGGAGACATAACGGGCGAATTCTCGTCCAGAACGGTCCAGGGGATGGTAAACAGCGTGCCTCCTGAGGCATCCCTGCCCCTGACAAGCAGGCGCATCGCCTCTACGTACTCCTTCGAAGCTCGCAGTTTCCCCAGAATTTGCACGAACGAGTCATCGTTTCGCCGCCCCACCTTCGCCTGAACAATTTCCGCTTCCCAATTGTTACCATCGAAATCGCCAATGTCGACATCGACATTCCTTGTTTCGGGGGGGCCTTCCCGCTCAGGCGGCAATTCGCTTGGAGTATCACTGATTTCTATGCTGGAATTATCGGGTAGGTCCCTTTGCCATAGGGCTATCGCTCCAATTATTCCGGCGAGCAGGAGTATAGGCAATATGTATTTACGATTTCTTATCGATGAGAAATCGGAGTGCATTCTCCGATAATTCTGAAGAAACAATTTGGCCCTGCTGTCTGTCGGATTCAGTATCAGAGCCGTTTCAGCAAATTTTACCCCTCGTTTTCTATCGCTTCTTTTATACCCCCTTTCGAGGGATTTTTGGAGATAGATATGAGCCAGTTCAATTCGGGGGGCCGGATCCAATGGTCTAAATTGAACTACCCTGGTCATTTCGATTATTGACTGCTTGTAGGCGTTGCTGTCCAGGGCCGCCCTCGCACGACGCAGATGACCTTCCGCCAGGGAGTCGAGTTTGTCCTTCTCGGCGTCTGTGAGTGATGCCTTTTTTTGCAGGAATTCAAGTTCGGCCGGAGTAGGTATTCTCTCCCCGGGCCATTTCTCTAATTCTCTGATGTAACGCCTAAGATTTCCGCTGTCCACGGCTTTTTTCTTCACCGTCTCGTCCTGAAGCCAAAGTTTACAGCCGAGACCGGAACAGCGCAACCAAAGAGAGACTCAGAGCTGCAGAGCCTGGCTTAGCTCTTCTTCGACTTTCAGGGATGCGCGCGCGGTAGCCAGCATTTCCTTTGCCGGCGTGAAAGATGGATCTAGAGAAATGGCTTTTTCGAAATAGCTAATGGCCAGAAGCAGATTCCCCTCTGCATAGGCGCTCAATCCCTCAAAATAAAGAGCCTGGGCATTTTCCCTGAGCAGGATCTGATTCACCGTATCCATGTTTATTCTTATTGCTATGCTCATTCGGTCGAATAACTCGGGTCGGCTGGCAAGATCGAAGGTGTAATTTGTCTGAATGGAAAAATCACCCAGCATGATATCCGTTCCAACCGCGAATCTGAATTTGCCTAATTTGACAAGTATTCCGCTGTGTGCGGAAACGAACTTCGAGATATCGGCATTTAAGCCAATAGCAGCACTAATCTTGTCGGACTTGCTGCCATTCAGATTGAATGGCACATTCAAATCAAGGGCCAGGGTAATCAGGGGTGCCGGTTTGTATGAAAGCCCGATGCTGGCCAAGGAGGGTAGTGGATCGGGATTACTTATAAACTCCTTTCCAAGATTCTTCACGGTAATTCCGACACTGCTGTTCATGTCGCGCCCTACGTAGGTTTTGAATAAATTGAACCGTGTCATTATTCCAAAGTCGCCCATCAGGCTTGGAGCGCCCTGATTCGGCTCCAAAGTTGAGCTCACCCCTCGATATCCGGCCTTGAAACTTGCCCCTACCGAAACACCGCCAAAATAGAAGCTCCTCAGAAAGTTGTAAGACACTGCCGCCGTGCCCAGTAATTCCGTGTACCAGCCTACGGCGGATGAGCCATATCGATCGTACTGCGCTCCCCATGCATTGTATCCCACAAACGGCACGTGAAGAAATTTCGCGCTGAAGCCAATCCCGAAATCCTCGTTCTTCTCCGGTCTAAAAGCAAAGGTAACTGTTTCCAGTCCGGAATCCGCAATCCAATCCAGATGGGAGAAGGTAAGTGCAGTTCTGGGCAGGAAGGATCCGCCTGCGGGGTTTGACTCCAAATAGCCTCCATCTAGGACCATGGCAGTATGTGCCGTGGCCATTCCCTCATACTTGCTTCCCCCCGGGATGCTGAGGATGTAGAAGGAATTCTGTCCGGCGTTTGGGTCTATTCCGGAAGCGCTGGACAAGTCCTTGTAGATATCATTTCCGTCGCCCCAGATGGAGAAGGTTATTGCAAGGATTCCCAGAACTAAGAGCAGTGCCTTCATATGTATTCCAACTATACCGCATTTCCGGAGAAATAGCCTCAAGAAGTCCACAATTTGTGGCGAAAGCAGTTTTGTTGATATATTCTGTAAAAAGATTGATAGCGGTTATCCTGAAAATGCTGTCAAAAAATCGAGAGGGTGTAGAGGCGCATACACCAGTGATGATGAAAAACTCGAACAAAGGGAGATATGACGTTCTTATGCTAGTCCTCCTGTTTATGAGTGTTTGCGTCCCACTATCTGCTGGCGGCAAGGCTGGTGACAAGCAAGATTCAATTCCGCGCCCTGAACTTGAAACTGCTTCAAGACTGATCGAAGAGGGTCAACTGAATGAAGCCATGCGCATATTGGTCGAAGTCGGCGAGACTTACCCCGACCAGATAGAATTGATACAGGAATTTGTTCTTGAAATTCGGGAAATCAAGAACGAGATTACAAGGCTCTTTAGAAGGGTGCGGGACATCCTTGTATCGGAGGAACTGAGCCTGGATCAGAAGGTTGTGGTAACTGAAGAAGTTATACAGCAGATCAAATTGAAGGACAGGAGTCCTGCAGGCAATACCTGGAAAAAGATAGCGATTATCGAGAGCATATTGGGGCGTTTCCTGGATTTGCTGCGGCGGGAAATTTTCTTCATAAGGGGTGAAGAGAAACTTGAACAGGGATTGTACCGTGAAGCCGTCCAGGAATACAGGGGGGGGTTCATCGACGATTCCTTTGGCGAGGCTCAAACCTATGAAAAATATAGAGATGCGGTAAATCCCTTTGATATTGAAGTGATTTCGCCCTTTCCAGACAGAAATCTGACGATATTCGAGGCATATAAGCTCCATGCTCCAGAAGGAGATGAAATCATTGCGGAACTCATATCGCTAGTTGATGAGTGGAGCCTGGCTAGCGCGGAGCTTTCGAAAAATATCGACGCATTATCCACGCTCCTACCCCGCGAGAATTTCGCCGGTTGGATAGAGCTCAACCTTGTTAATCCACTTAATCTCGAATACCAGAAAGCAGAGGCAGTGCTGCAGCTGGGCCTGCGATTGAACGAGGTAATGAATCAGCTTTACGAGAGCCTCAATGGAGTTTTCGAGGATTTCCGCTACGACAGAATCCTGACTTTTTTAAATGGCAGAGCCGGGAATGCCGAGGGAATAATCCACGCACAGACGCTTCAATGGGAAAGTTCCTTTTCCGAAACTCTCTTGGCATTGCTGGATGTTGTCTCTTCCACATATTACGAGGGCATTGACAGGTATCAATCCGGACTATTTGCCGAGAGTGTGGACCTGTTCTCGCTATCCGGCATCAATTCGGAGCATGTACTGGAATTCACCAGAGTGGCGGACAGTCATTTAAGGGAACTTGTCGATGCCAAAATTCCAAGATTCACAGACCGGCTTGAACCCGTTTTGCTGGAACTGCAAACCATCGCGGAGGCGTCTGAAACCCGCGCGGCGCTAGTCAAAATCTCGAGGGAGCTACCCGAATTCAGACCGGAGAATCTATCGGACGCCGATATAGAATTGGTGCAGGTATTGTCGGAGTCGGTAGAGGATTCGGTGAATCAAATTGAAAGCCTTCTGACCGATTGGAACTTGTATTCGGATCAAATTACGCAGAGTGGAATGGTTGCCAACGCGAATGTAAGGAAGATTGTCAACGATTTGCAGACAGACCTGTTGGACTTGCTGCAGTCTCTATCGGGCGAGAGGGCCTATTTCTTTCTTCAGTACTTTGAACCTCGTTACCAAATTCTGGATTTTGGGGTTGGGGATTTGACTCGGGAGAGCGGAGAAAGATTTGTTCTTGCAAACACGCTGCTAGACGAGGGTAGACCCAAGGCGGCGATAGAAAATCAGATAGTCCCCTCTCTGGTATCGATGGAGACTCTTTCCGGAGACATCGATGATTTTCTTGTCAAAGTGACCGAAACGCGGGTAACCGAGCTCGATGAGGAGATTCAACGAGATTTGGCCGAGTATAGCGATGAAGCCAATAAATTGCTGGCCGATGTCGAGCAATTGAGAAATCAGTGGCTAGCCATTCAGGCCAATGCGATTGCCAGGCAGAACGCCGCACTGCGGGCCGAAACCATAGCTCTTGCGGCTCTCGAAGAAGCCGAAAGCACACTGGAGGTGGCGAGAGAGGCCAAGGTCAGGGGGCAAAACAGCATCAACATAGATGATTCTTACCGGGCTAGAGATTCTTATTTTTCATTGACGGAGAATTTGGCCCGTGTCCGTGATTCGTTTTTGGAGATAGAGAAGAATGACACAGATATCGCCAGTGACTCGCAAATACAGGAGCGGTTGGCGGAATTGGAAAGGTTCGCATATAGCGAATCAAGAGATCTGGCGGTAACCGTCCGGGATTACGCCATTGCCGAGGCTGACAGGCAATTCTCCGAGAGACTTTTTGACAACGGATTGAACCTCTTGCTTTTGGCGCAGGATTTTTGGGTTATCACATTTGGCGAGGAGGATACAAGATTGAGACTCCGGATTGTTCGATTTAGAACGGCTCAGCATTCGGCCCTAAAAACCAGAATCGAACCTTCGGATCCTTTGTTTAGGGAGATGAATCAATATCTCAATTTGGCGAATCAGCGCTACCAAAGGGGGATTAGCCAGCTGGAATCCGATACTGCGGATGCTCTGCGCTTGTTTTCCGAGGCCGAAGATTTGATACAACAGGTTCTGAATATGTTTTCCGGCAATGCGGCGGCCCTGCTGCTGCAAAAGAAAATTCTGAAAATCAAGGAGCCGGATGTATATACTGAAACTGTCAGGAAGTTGATCGAAGATGCGAATACCGCCGTGCGAAATGGGAACGGCGAGGCATTGACAACGGGCGTTGGCTTCGTTCCACCGCTGGATCCTCAATTACAGGCAGTTTTTGCATTCGATTCGGATTTTCCAGGGCTAAGATTGGCGATTGAAAGGGTTGATATATACCTTGGGAGAATAATTCTGCTGCCCACTCAGGCTGAAATAGAGGAGAGCGGCCGCATTACGGAATCAGTCAGAAATGACTGGAGGCAAACCCTTGGCCTTAGTGTCGATGCGATTGAGGCGGCGTCGCCGGATCTGATCGGACGTCTCGATACGGCGCTTCAATTATGGGAGAATAACATCAATGCGTCGAATCTTCAGGATGAAATACGCTTCTACACACAGCCGCGAGCCCTGCCCAACAATCTGAGAAATCTCATTGCGGTGGCCGATGAGCAAAGGCTTCAGAATAACAGGAGCTCCGTTGAAACTATCTATCGTTCCATAACCGGCAGTTTTCCGGCCTTTATCAGACATCCCGAGGTTATGAAGATTAAGTATTGGCTGGATATCGAATAATAATGATAATCAAGGCTATTTCGACATTGCTCCTACTTGTTCCAGTCATAATGGGTGCCCAGGAATACCTGTTCTGGGACTTTCCAGAACCACTTGGGAAGGCGTCGGGAGGACGTTTTCCCGAATTTGTCGAGGCAGGTGAATATTTGGCCGTCCTATGGCAGGAATTCGAGGGGGAACCGGACGAGAGAAATACAACGGTTGCAATCCGCGTTCAATTCTACAGCGATGAGGATGGCTGGATGGAATCTCCGATCACAGTGGTGGAGAATCTTCGGTACAGCTGGCTGGAAGAGGTTCCCCTGTATTCGGCGGTGGCGGATTCTGATGGGCGCTTGATAGTTGCCGTTGCAATCGATGGGGTAAAGGTATATGGGCAAAAGCGGGCTCAAGACGATTTTCGAGAGGTTGCGTCCTTCCCTCCGGGTTCCGAATATGCTGATATTCCGGTAGCTCCCATTCTGGTTACGGATAAGAGGGATGAGTTTCGCATCTTCTTCACTAGGCGAGTCTCGGTTCCAAACATCACTCCCAATAGGGATTATATGCTCACTATCCTATCGGCCAGTTCAAACGATGGCGCGATCTGGAGCGAGGCAGGGCAATTTATCGACATTGACAAAGATAGAAGCATCGACGGGGCAATTCTGGATCAGAATTTTCTTCCGGCATACCTCTCCTACGGAGACCAGGAGTATGTGGCATTTCAAACTCAAAGAGAGGGTGTAGACAACCTGGTTTACCAAATCTATCTCAAGCGTCGTTCCAGGGGAGGGCCATGGACTCCGGCGATTCCAATAACGGAGAAGATACTCCCCGAAGGGCCAGACAGCAATCCGCTGGAGTGGGATAATCAGCGGCCTTCGCTCGGCGTCGATGACAATGGCGAAATTCTCGTTACCTGGGAGCGTCGAAGGGGGCAGCAGTTTTCCTCAATCGTCGCCGCTGTCTTGAATCCGGATGGCAGCCCAAAATCTGCCTCGGTCGAAACCATCTCTTCCGAACCCGACCGATCGAGCTTCTCATCAAAAGTTATCGGCATCAGAGGTAGAACCTGGCTTTACTGGTTCGACAGCAGTGGTATCCGAATCGCGCTGCGGGAGAGGAGCGCCGATTCTTCCAGGGCGCGCTATCTGGTTCAAGCCGCCTCCCTGAATTCCAAGACAAGGGGCGCGGATCAGAATTCCGCATCCTTCCCCAGGGCCTCCGACTATCGGGGGAACACCTACTTCCTCTGGGAAGACAGAAGTGGAAGAGCTTCCCGGGTTATCTTTCTCAGGCCCGATCTTCACGTCGATACACCTCGACTGCGTTCGGCAAGCTTCGATTCTGCAAGGCCTGGAAATGCGAAATCTGTAGTGGTTGAGTGGGATTCACCAGATGATTCGTCAGGAATTCTCTCATATAGCTGGCGTTGGTCCAAGAGTCCGGGCGATTTGCCTTCGGTGGAGGAAGCGGACCAGTTGTACAACGTTAACATGGCGCAATGGGAATTCAACGAAGATGGGGATGAGGGAGACCTGTTTTTCACCCTGATGGCAAGGGATATAGCCGGCAACTGGTCTGAACCGCTGCGCCTCTCATACACCCTCGATCTTACCCCCCCGCCGCCGCCTGTCATCAGGCCGCCCCCTATTAGGGATGACGGGTTCCTGGAGTCAAACACTTTCACGCTCGCATGGGACAGCGCGGAAATCGAACCCGCATCCTATTATCGATGGCGCAGGGAGAGGCTGTCTTCATTTGTCAGTTTGGAAGCAATGGAGATATTGAGCGAGCAGTCGGTGCTGCCTGTAGGAGAGGATGGAGTGACTGTGACATCCGTAAACTCCCTAAGCCAGGAAAACATCGACAACGGGATCTGGGGCTTTTCCATATCGGCCGTTGATCAGGCCGGCAACGAGGGTAGTCCAAACACAGTAATACTCCTGACAGATAGCTATGTTCCGGTTACCTATGTATCGCTTGTCAGCAGGCGAACAGACAGTAGGGGACAGGTTTATCTGAGCCTGGCGGGCAGGGGTTTCCAAGTCGGGGGATATCTAACCGAGGGGATAATTGATGAGGATGGCCAGGAACCCTGGGACTATGTGTTTAGCCTGGAATCCAACCTGCTAAGTGTTCAAAGCGATATTCAGGCAGAAATAGGCCCCCTGGACAGTCTAGGCAAGGGCGTTTATCGCATCGGAGTTCACCACCCCTTAAGGGGTACTGTCTTCTGGAATTTGGCGATGAGCCTCGATTCGGGCGGCAATGTGAAATTCGGACCCTACAACGCCTACACTTATGAACCTCTTTGGAGCCCCCTGGGTATGTATATAGGATTGAGCGGTAATCGTCTTTTGCTCTTCATTGTGATGCTGCTCTGCGTTGCCTCAATCACGCTGGCGATAGTCAGACTCAACACTATTGTCAAAGAAGCCCATGTCCTTAGCATCAATGCCGAGGCGATATTGAAAAAATCTCCATTAGCCACCACCGCGCAAAAGGAAGTAGTCATGCTGCTCAAGAAAAAAGGTATGGGCCTTCAGGCCAAATTTACCTTCGCATTCACCCTCATGGTGCTCTTTACCATACTTATGATAGCCGTGGTACTCGGTGTCGTCTGGGTAAGTATGGAACGCGATACCCTCGCCGAGGGGCTTGAAAGTGAATCGCATTTGCTAACCGAGACCCTCTCTTCGAGCGCCAGAACGAATATTCTGACTGCCGACCGCGGCAGTCTTCTGCTGCTCCCCGATCGTATCGACGCGCTTCCCGATGCTCTTTGGACCACAGTAACGGGCCCCAGAGGCGAAATAGGCAACAATGGACTACGGGCAACCAGTGAGGGGTATGATTACATCTGGGCCACAAACGACCCGGATATTCTAGACAAACTGAAAATTCCCGGGGAACTGAGCCAAAACGAATTCGCGCAGGCGCTGACTGGATTGGATGTGGAGGAAAGGGAGGTATTCCATAATTTTTATAAAATCGAATCCGGCGGCACTTACAGTTTCCAAGGCGTCTCTGAAGAGACTGATCGCAGTGTTGTTACAAATGCCCTCCGAAGTAGTAATCTGATGCCGCGGGAGATCGAGGTTGGTTTCAATGTCCTGGAGGATGAACTAAGCTCGTCAATTCAACTGATGAGAGAGGGCGTATTGGAAGCGGCTCGGGAAGCGAATCTGGATTTGATGATTAGAACACTGGATGATCTAAGGGAGAATTACAACCGGGAACTAAGCAGAATACTTCCCAGTTTCGATTTCAACGATTCGGTCTACATTGAGGCCGAAGACGCCCTGGCCGCCCAGCGCAAACTGTTAGAGAACATGCTCTTGGACATATCGAATCGGTTTTTCAGCGTATATCCAAACTTCAATGCGGGGGTTCTTCGTTCGGATGAGGTGGACAGGTTTGTCTTTTACAAGCCAATACTCTATATTGACAGTCAAAATCCGGATATCTTCAAGGGCATAGTTCGTCTTGCCGTTTCGGTTGAGGATATCAAGGCATCGTTGGCCCGAGTGCAAAAACGCATCCTGCTGATCACGCTTGGTGCGTCAATTGCTTCCCTCGTACTGGGAATCTTTGTTGCGCTTTTCGTATCGTCGCTGATGCTAAAGCCGATTCAGGCCATCATACGTGGGGTTAGTTCGATTCGGGACCAGCCGAATATGCTGGAGCATGAATCATTCGAAATCGTATCCAGGACAAAGGACGAACTCTCGGAACTCTCTGATACAATCAACGGCATGGTTCGGGGTTTGTACAATGCGGCGCTTGAGCAGAAGGAATTGATAGCGGGGCAGGAAATCCAGAAAACCTTTTTGCCCTTAAGGCAGAATGAGCATGGCGTCAAACTCTCCATTGGGGGAGCAGAAAGCCCATTTTTCCATCTCTTTGGCTATTACGAGGGTGCGGATGCCGTCTCGGGTGATTATTTTGACTTCCGCCAACTCAATGAAGACCATTATGTGATGATAAAGCTGGATATTTCTGGGCATGGAGTGACAGCCTCGTTAATTATGGTGCAGATTGCGGCACTCTATGTAGATTACTTCAGGAAGGTGCGGGAATCCGCGAAGAAGACAGGAAAACTTGCCTACAATCTTCGCGATTTCACCTTTGGAATCAACGACCTGATCAACGAAGTGGGATTTCAGGGGCGCTTTGCCGCATTCAATCTCTCTGTTATCAATGTGCGAACCTCCGAATATGAAATGATTCACGCTGGGGACAATCTTGTTCATGTTTTCGACGGGAAGAGCAGGAAGATGAAAGAGATCGAGCTTCCCGAGGCGCCGGCGACTGGTCAAATCGACTCGTCGCTGATAGAAATGAAGCCTACAATGTACTCGGTGGTTCGCGGTAAGTTAAACAGGGGGGATATCCTGTTTAACTACACGGACGGCATCGAGGAATCTCATCACATATTCAGAAATGAAAACTTTGAAGCAGTATCGCTCAAGGAGCTGCCCGAATCGGTTCGGGCGGCCGACGCCAGGTTTATCGAAGAGGGATACAAGGCCCTTGGTGATAAAAACGAGGAATTCGATTCCGTTCGTATCAACAGGGTGATTGAAGCGGCCATAAACAAGAAAAATTTTGTCCTGGAGCGGCGATGTGATATGACTATTAGCAGACCCTTGCATTTCAATTTTTCCAGCCTCAGAGGAAATGGCGAGGATGCGATACTCGCGATAGCCTCCGTTGAAAAGGTCTTTCGTATCGTACCCGACAGGTCTGGTGGATCGACCACACGCGTCAGGGTTGATCGGAAAATTGCCGATTTTCTGAGGGAGCACTTCCGAGAATACAATGAATTCTACAACCACCTCGTGGAAGATGACAGCGCATCGCCCTATGTGTATTTCTCCCACCTTCAGGAGGATCCGCAGGACGACGATTTGACGCTCTGGGCCTACGAATGTCTGTAGCGGAAAGGGGCATCTACCACTGCGAGATTTGCAGGACGAAGGTTGACTGGAATGCGAAAACCTGCCCCCTCTGCGGGGCTCTTTTTGTCGGCGCGCTCTGTCCCCAATGCGGGAATATGGGAAGCAGCCGGGCATTCCTTGATGGATGCCCGAAATGCGGAAATTCGCGCGAAAGGAAACTCGCCAGCAAAACCACGGATCAGAGAACCGCCCCTCAGGAAGACGGCAGGCACGGAAAAGACCACCACCCATGGCGCTCGTCTTTGTACTGGGTTCTGAGCCTTTCCCTAATAGTGCTTGTAGGCTTCATTATGGCTCACTGGCTGAAAAGCTGAAGTGATCTAGCTGATTAAACCCACTTCAATGCCCGCGCCAAAAACGGGACGAACACTAAGGTATCGAACGCCGGTGAATACGGACAAATACGATGAACCGCCCAGAAGTTTAAAACTACCTTCCAAACCGCTCCAGAGTGCGGTTTGGACAAGGCCCCGCGGGAAATCCGACCCCCTGAGTGCCGTGGAGACCCCTACCAGGAATTTCTCACCTTCATAATACGCTCCAAGTCCAAGGGACTGGACGGTTCGAATCGGAGCCGCCAACCGCCAGTTTTCGCTGTCTGAGCCTAAAAAAACAAGGGAGAGAGTCGGCGAAAGAACCAGATTCCAGCGATCGAAGGAAAATTCCATCGGGGTTATGAGATGGAGCCCCGGGAGCATCAACAGGGAAATTGTTTGGGGTATGCGATTGAATCCGGAGGCGAGGCCATTGTGAGAGAAAAGCAGCGCCAAGTTGATTTCAAATGCTCCCGGCACTGGGTTGATTCGCCACGAGCCGGATAGAGACGAGTGAATGCTTGTGGTGTCAAATGGGCTGCGCACCCCTACGCCGAATTTTGCGTTGAGCTCCCACCTGCTGCCCGGGGAGACTCTAAACCCGACAGTCACCGGGAATTCACTGGAACCGGCAGAATTTCCGATGTCCACCCCAATCCCCGTGGCAGTCTGCCAGACTCCCGGAGGCAGCATGGATGTTCCAGGGGCGTAAAGCAATCCCGGCAGGGTATTTGACATAAGACGGGCCTCGCGCTTGAATCGCGAGTCAATGACTAGCGAGGCCGTTGAAATGCTGCTCTCATTGTCTTTGCCGGTGCCGCTCGCGATTATTCTGTATGTACCGTCTGTAAGAGCATTGCCGCCCGCCCTAGCCGGTCGCCAGTTTATCGAACCCCGCGCGGCCGAAATACTCACCGGCATCCTGCTTATCAACCTGTTATCTGAACCCAGAATTATGATTTCAATCCGGCCACTTGAACTTGCTGTCCAGTTGATTCTAAATCCGCGCTGATCCTCCGGTGGAAGCGACCTCGGAGAAACCCCAAATTCCTCGAGTTTAAAGGCCTTCTGCCTTCCGTTGTAGCGCCATTCAAGCCTTTCGCCAGGCGAAATTTCTATTGCCAACTCCCTAGTTTCCCAACCGAAGGCGCTTACCCTTAAGCGGTGCTTGCCCGCCCTTACCGAGATTTCATTTCCAACGTAGGTCTTCCCGTCTATTTCCACCCTCGCTCCACTCGGCATGTCCCTTAGTACCAGTGTGCCCGTCAGCTCCCCTAATGTGACGGTAACCACGATTCGCCAATCGTTATTGACAGTTACCGAAAATTCGTCTAGCTCGAAGCTCCTGAGTATCAATTGCACCCGGTATAGGCCGGGTTCCAGATTGCTTTGCTCCCAGGGAGTTCGGCCAACCTCCTCGCCCGAGAGCAGGACCCTAACATCCTCCACATCGGTGATTATTTCCAGGCCGGGCTGAAATTCAAAAACCCTCCGTCCCAGATAATCTTCTTCTTCCATCCGGGGGTGGCGAATATAGTTCCATGACTCGTATTTGCTGATTTGAACGGATTTGGAGCTTTCGGCGAAAACCCTTCCCGGAAGCAGCAGAAGAACAGAGAGAATGGCCAAACCCCAAGAGCCCTTAGGCATGTGATAATTATGTACCTGACTGGTATGCGTTTCAACCGCAAATCCTATCCTCTAGCCCCCAAATAGCCGATACAATTTCTAAATGGCTGCAATTCAGGTGAAGGAGGGGAAGCTTGCAAGAAAACTGGGATCTGCGGGGAATCTCATGATAGTCGGCCTGATTTTTTTCCCCCTCATGGGGCTTGCATCCCAAACCCCAGATTTCCAAGTCCTGGATGTGGAAAACCATGATGAGGCCGACAAAGTTATTTCTCGTAGCTACCGAGGCTACTCCCTTGGGATGAGTCCAAACGAGGTCAAGAACAAACTCGAGTTGGATAACAGGTTTAACTATCGGGGCGACCCCGATCTAAGCTTGCTTCAACGTCCGCGCGCCTCTGTGATAGATACCGAGGGATTACTTTTTATCAGCAGAGGCCTGTTCCAGTTTGAGAAGGATGCGCTAATCGCCATAGTCCTGGAGCTAAACCCCAAAAGACTTGACTGGTATACCGTCTACTCGACGCTGGAAGGCAAGTACGGGGCCCCCTCGGATCTGGGGCCGAGCAGGATTGTCTGGGAAGATGCCCATACCAGGCTTACGATGGAAAAACCTCTAACCGTAAAGTACTTGGACAGAGCTGCATTTAACGCGGCATTAGATGAGGTTTCCAATCGAAAGGCCTGGCTTGCCCAGGCGAGGGGAGAATTCCTAGATGAGTTTTAAAATCAATTGTTTTGGCGGTTCTTGCGGCCCTGCCAATCCCGGCGGGGGGAACGATGCGGGCGCGGCATTCATCCAAATCTGCGCCCGAATTTTTTTGATAACAATGCTCCTGACGGCGATATCGGGCTGCGGCGTGAAGGCCCTGCCCAGAAAGGACATCTATATCTCGGGCCACAAACTGAGCGTCGAAATAGCCGATGAGCAAGAGGAGCGCGTCAGGGGGCTGATGTTTCGCAAGAGACTGGCAAAGAATCGGGGAATGCTGTTTGTTTACAAAAAAGAATCAAAACTGACATTCTGGATGAAGAACACCCCCCTGCCGCTTTCAATCGCGTTCATCGCATCAGATGGAAGCATAAGGGAAATTCGGGATATGGAACCCTTCAGTATCAACCCCGTTCGCTCGAGCAGAAATGTCCGATACGCCCTGGAGGTTAACCAGGGGTGGTTCGAAGAGCGTGGGATAAAGGCCGGAGACAGGGTTCAACTACCGGAAGACCACTAGGGCTCAAAGGGCTTGAGCTCCGCCTCCCCGCCTCCATCTAGGGGGGGATCGTTCGAGAGAATCTCGATCTTTCTCTCGAAGCCCTGAAGTTCCTTTTCCAGACCCTTTGACAGTTCGACACCCTCATCGAACATTGCCATGGCCTTCTCCAGGGGAATATCCCTGTCGCGTATCTTTGCGGCTAAATTTTCAAGATGAGCCAAACGCTCTTCAAATTTCTTCATTGCTCTCCTCATTCCAATCGGGTTTCAAGAATTTCCGCATCCGCCCCTCCGCGGGCGAAGTTCAGAGCTATTTTATCGCCTCTTGCAAGCTGGGCAAAATCTTCAATGCCAGTACCGTTTTTCGTTACACGCGCGAAACCGCGCTTCATGACGGCCCTTGGAGAGGCGTCGATTAGCGCACGCGCCGCAAGTTCCAGTCTGTGTCTTACTTCGACAAGGCGGTTTTTACCGGCCGCATCCATGGCCTCCCGCGCCTCGTCGCTTCCACGCAGGGCTTCCTCAAGACGCGCGCCGACCAGTCTTGCCAGCTTGGCGGCATTCAGCCTGCCAAGGCGCAGCCTAATGGCGCCAAGGCGTGCTTGAATCGCCCAGATAATGTCCTTCACCAGTCCCCTGGTGCGAAGAAGCAGATCCTCGGAGCGATCGCTAACCAGTTCGGCCGACGACGATGGGGTGGCGGCTCTGACATCGGCCGCTAAGTCGGCAAGACTCACATCGGTTTCATGGCCCACTCCGCTTATCAGGGGAATCGAAGAATCGGCGATTGCCCGAACTACAATCTCCTCGTTGAACGCCATCAGATCCTCCAGAGAACCCCCTCCCCTTGCCAGAATCACCACATCCCCCATATTGTAGATTGAGGCCCTTCTTATCTGGGAGGCGATATTCTTTGCCGCATCAAGCCCCTGTACCACGGAAGGCAGAATCGTAACCCTTGGGGCGGCCGAACGTCTGGAGAGCACCTGAAGGATATCCCGCAATGCGGCTCCAGTCGGTGAGCTGATAACAACAACGCTTCTCGGATAGGAGGGGAGGGGTTTCTTGCGAGACTGATCGAAGAGCCCCTCGGATGCCAAGGCCTTCTTTCGCTGTTCGAGGGTCTCAAGCAGTTCTCCGCGGCCGGCGGCCTGTATATCGGAGGCTATAAGCTGGTAGGAGCCGCGCGGTGGATAAACATCGATCTTGCCGCTAACCACCGCCATCATTCCGTTTGCCGGCCTCGTCTTTATTCCCGAAGTTTTGTTCCTGAAAAGGGCCACGGCGATAACCGCTCCGGAATCTTTCAAGGTAAAGTAGATATGCCCCGCGCCGGAAAGTTTGCAGTTAGATATTTCGCCTTCGACTTTAACCATGGGAAAGGATTTTTCGAGCCGTCCCTTGATGGCTGTCGTAAGCTCGGTTACGGAAACTATTTCCAGGGCGCTAATCTTCTCGAGCACAAAATTCTCCTTTTGTAGCTGGCTGCGGGGAAGCCCCTCCTGGGATGCTGAAATCAAAGGCCGCGGTGAATTTGCCATCCCTGTCAGGGAACCGCGTTCTCTTCCAGAGATGAAAGGGCATCGCGGAGACTGAGTGCCGATTCCGCTGTGTGCATCAGAGTCCTTTTTAACTCTCGGGCTGAGGAAGAGACCGGAATACGCATAACATAAACCAGAACATGTCTTCCATCTGATGTCAGGCCCGCCAGGGCCCAGGTTCCCAGAATTCGAGATTCCCAGGCGTCGGCCAGGAGGTTTTCGGCAAGGCCATCGGGCAGTTTTCCCGGAATTCTTCCGGCTACCGACCACATACTGCGCATTCGAATCTCCTTGCCAACGACAACGGAGCTGATTCCCACTATGGTCTCTCTGCCGTCGTCGAGCTTAACGTTTACCCGGAAGTCTCTCTCCTCGTCCAGGGTGTATTCCAAACCAAGCCTTCGAAGAATTCGCTCGACAGGTACCTCCTGCGTGCAGGAGAGTGAGACTGACAGCAGGATTGGCAGCGAAAAGAGCGCAAGAAGGCGATATCCGTGGTTCCGACTGGTCACCATCGAGTCTTATATGATAATTTGAGAAGGCGCAGCTAATCAAGCTTTGGTGCGAGCCAGATTTCAGGATTGTAAATTGGACAGTCGAACACGAGTTGCATATTCCAACAGCAAAAACGCCGTCAGGATGCGGAAGCGACGGGGTGTATGCCTATGAGCAACCTGGCAGTCATCAACATCGCGGGCATTTCCCCCCTGGCTTATCAGCCGGTTTTCGACGGGCCCTCGGCATTCGATCGGGTTATCAAATGGGCAGATTCAATACCCGAAATCGCCGGCGTGGTTTTGCTTGCTGGGGACGAGACGGAGGTTCCAAAGGATGCGGTTGAAATTCGGCAAGATTCAGAAGGCGGCCATTTTGCCCCGCTGCGGGTAATACGCAGAGCGCATTGGACCGAGAAAATTCTGATCGAGGCCCTGGCGGTCGCCGCCCGCGGAGCCTCAAGCGAGAACGTCCCCGACGCGCTCTTCTACACCTGGGGCGACAGCCCCCTGATAGACCCCGTCCTGACTAAGACACTCTGGGACCTCCACTACAGGTACAGTGCTGATTATACCTTTGCCGATGGTTATCCACATGGGGTGGCTCCGGAAATTCTAGCCTCCACCCTCCCCGCGAAGCTCTTCCCCTATGCGGAGAACAGGCATCTTCCCCCGGTCCGCGACAGCGTATTCGAAGTGCTGAGGGGAGACATCAACTCCTTCAATGTTGAAACCCATCTTTCAAAGAAGGATTTGAGAATGGAACGCATTTCCGCAACCTGTGATACGCGGCGCAACCTGAACATAGCCATCAAGCTCTATAGGCGGGGCGCCGTAGACGCCGAATCCCTATGCGAGATAATCCCCAGAAGTCACTTATTGCTCCGTGACATTCCCGCCTTTTTCCCCATCCAGATAACAAATCACTGTCCGCAGGCCTGCTCATACTGTCCCTTCCCCAAGGCATATGGCGACCCAAGGGAGGGTGGCGCCTACATCGAAACCGCCAGTTTCGCCAGACTATGCGAAAAAATTACAGAATTCGCCCCAGATGCGGTTTTTGGGCTATCGCTTTGGGGCGAGCCATCCTCCCACCCCGACATAGGGGGGCTAATCGATATCGCACTGGGCCCGCCTTCTTCACAAACCCGCTTGCTAATCGAAACATCCGCTATTGGGTGGTCCCATAAGATGCTAGAAAGCATCGCCCTCAAAGTCGACAAGAGGCGCATCATGTGGATACTCTCTCTGGATGCCACTGATTCCGTTCTCTATGAAAAACTCCGTGGAGTGGGGCAGAAGGAGGCCGAGGCCACAGCCGAACTCCTAGTTGAGCTCTTTGGAAGCAGCTCTTGGGTTCAGGCCGTTCGAATGAAAGACAGCGAAGAGCATCTTCGGGCGTTTCATCAGAAATGGAAGAAAAAGGGAGCGCAGACAATCATACAGAAGTACAGCAGCTTTGCGGCCTATTTGCCCGAGCGGCAGCCCTCCGATCTTTCCCCCCTCCAGCGCTTTCCATGCTGGCATCTGAAGCGAGACATGCCCATACTCTTAGATGGAACCGTACCCCTTTGCCGTGAGGATATAGAGAGAAAAATCATCCTCGGCAATGCTTTCAGTGATGATATCGAAAAGATCTGGAATGCCGGAGACTCTATATATAGTGCGCATGTTGGAGACAGTTACCCGGGACCCTGCGCCGATTGTGATGAGTACTACACCTTCAATTTCTAGCACGGCCGAAAACTACGGCGGCCCATATACGGTAATAGGAGGTGGAATCTCGCGGAGCCGCGCATACCCGGCCGGCAAACCGGGCCTTGCCATCCTCCTTCTCAACCGTGGTTCCCGTCAGTACCGCGACAGACTTTTTCAGGAGATATGCTCGCTTGGCTCAGCGGAGGTTCTGTCCCTGGAGCTGGGCCCGGCTTCCCACGATCTGGAATCTCTGAGCAGGGAATATGAAAATCTCAAATTCCTGATATTTGCCCAAAAGTCGACAATCGGCGCCCAGATAAACGCCGCCATAAGAGAGGCCAACAGTGAGCACATCTATGTCATGCAGGGGGATATGAAGGTAAACATATCCGGGGTGTTCCCGAAGCTAACCGACATACTCTGCACCACGCCGGTGTTCGCGGACAGGCAGGGGAAAACCATCCCCACCTCGATAGGTCCCGTCGCCGGAAACAAGCGTGTCTTCGATACGCAGCCGCGAATTCCCGAAAAGAACGGAACTCCCTGCCTGATTCCCTGGGACTACACCGGAATATACAGCAGGACGAGGCACCAGAGCATAGGGGGATTCGATTCTCAAATAGAAGAAGAGTGGTGGCAAAAACTGGACTATGGAATGCGGGCCTGGCTCTGGGGCGAGGAAATCAGAACCTACCTGTCATTAAAAATTTCCTACCTTGACGAACTGCACATGGAGGACCTAAGTCCGGGCATTGGATATCTGCGCTTCTATCTCAAGAACCTCGCGGTTAGGAGAAACAAAGATTTTGCAAGTTTGCCGTTCTATCTGATATGGCCGCTGCTGTTCTCGGCGGGTTTGAGAATGAGGACCGTGCACAGGCAGGTATGCGAACTGCGTAATTGGGTGCAGGTGAACCGATATCGCTTCAAAAAGGATGCCGCCGAGCTCACCGAACTGTGGAACTGGAGTGACTAGAAAGGCCCCCCCCGAGGTGTCCATATTTCTCCAGGTACGCCTCGATTCCACCCGTCTTCCCCAGAAGGCGCTGCTTGATCTGGCGGGACTGAGCGTGGTAGAACACGCAATGCACGCCCTGGATACAGTTTCGGCCAATCATCGGGTTCTCCTCACTACCGACAATTCCGAAGGCAAGCTTCTGCCGATTGCGCGTAATGCTAGTTGGGAACTATTTGTCGGGCCCGAAGACGATGTTCTGGCCCGCTTCGTACTTGCTGCCAGACGATACCAAAGCAGGCTCATCCTCCGCGCCACCGGGGACAACCCCCTGGTGTCCGGCATAGTTGCGAAATCCTCCCTTAGCCTCGCCGCAGCAAGCAGCGCGGATTACGCCGGCCTCACCCAAATCCCCATGGGCTCCGGGGTGGAAGTAATAGGGGTTCGGGCTTTAGAAGATGCCCACAGTGAGGCCACCGACATGTTTGAGCGCGAGCACGTGGCGCCGTTTATCTACAGGCGCCCCCAGAGATACAAAATTCAAATTCTCGCCGCGCCGCCCGAACTTAGGGATTCCACCCGAGTCACTCTCGACACTCAAAAAGACTACGTCTTTCTGAGAGAAGTCTTTGGGGAGCTATACAGCGGCCAGCCGATCGATCTTGACATCCTTGTCCCCTACCTGAGGTGGAGAGAAGCCAATGCCGGCTAGGGCCCTTATCTTCTTCCCCCTAAGTCGCCACAAAGAGGGCTCGGGCCATATGAGACGCACATGCGAAACAGTAACCAAAATCGATTCTCCCAGCGCAGTGATTATCGACGATGGCTACCCAGATTTCAAAAAACCCCAAGAATGGATGCGTGAAATCCCCTCCTTTCCCGGCCCCAGGACACTGCTCGCCTCTAGAGCTTCTGGCGCGGGAATCAGCTCCATTTTGAAAATTGAAGGGCCCATATCCGAAACTCTGTCCACCCCCAGCCTCCCGGGCGTCCTGGCCGTCTTCGACCAGCGCGCAAGCAGCTTTGCGACGCTGGCTCCCTGGGCCCGATGGGGCGCCACTCCTCTCCTGCTGGATGATTCTGGCCCGGCTCGCAGGGTTGCCCCCTTTGTGCTGGACGCCATTCCCGGACCCAGAAGCGGCGAGGCGAATCAAAGCTCAACCAGCTTCCTTAATCTTCCGCCCCCCTCCGGGGATGCAGAATCCCGGGGGCCCATTCTAATAAGCTTTGGCTTTGATGATCCTGCAAGACTTTGCGTTTGTGTCGCCTCTGGCATGGTAGACGAACTTGGAATAGACCCCTCGCGGATACAGGTTGTCCTCCCCGGCAATGCCTCCGAGGAGGATTTTCACCAGGATGTTGACATCCTTTATCACCCGGATAATCTCAAGGCGCATCTTGCCAAATACTCCCTGCTGATCTGCTCCTACGGAATTACCGCGTGGGAGGCTATTTCCGCTGGAACCCCCCTTATTACGGTTGAGCCAACAAGGTACCACGCCAGTCTCTCCAGGAAAATGAAAATTCCAAGCATTGGCTATGTAAGCCCGAGGCGCGACTTCTTGCCAAGACGGAAAATCGCGCGGCTTGGAATTCTGATAGATTCATTGCCCAGGCTTCGCGATGCCGCGCGTGCAATCGGAAAAAGGCAGATTAGCCGAAGTCCCGCTTGCGGCATCGCCGTATTGCTTGGCTCGTTAGAGGCGCCGCCTCCCCGTTGCTGCGCCTGCGAAACCCTTCTTCCACCTGTAATAGCCAGGTTCCCCAGAAGAACCTACTACCGCTGCCCTAACTGCCGCGTAATTGGTCTCTACAGCTTTATGCCCCCTCCAAAATACAACTCCGATTACTTTGGAGAAGAGTACAGCAAGCAGTATGGCAGAAACTATCTGGAAGATTTCGATCACATTAAATCACTTGCCATTTCAAGACTTCGAAGCATCTCCCTGCGGGCAAAATATGGCATGAGTCTTCTGGATATCGGCTGCGCCTATGGCCCATTTCTGGCGGCCGCCAGGGAGAGCGGCTACCAGCCCTATGGAACGGATATTTCGGAAGAAGCGGTGGAATATGTCAAACAGAGGCTTGGCATCAAGGCCCTGGCGGGGGCCTTTCCGAGCGAAAAGCTAATCGATTCACTTCCGCTCAGTAAGTACGGAGTAATCACCCTATGGTACATCGTTGAACACTTTCCCAAGCTGAAGGCGGCCCTGGGGACGATAAACCGGCTCCTGCCTCCTGGCGGCGTTCTCGCGCTCTCAACCCCAAGCAGCAGGGGCATATCTGGCCGTCGTTCCCTGAGAAAATTTCTGGAAAACAGCCCCAAAGATCACTACAGTATCTGGAATCCCGCATTCGCTCGCCGCCTGCTCGCAAAACACGGATTTAAAACATACAAGATCTGTATCACCGGACACCACCCTGAACGAATAATTCCCCGCGCCAGGCCCGGCAGTCTGTTTTTCAGGATGATCGGCCTGCTAAGCCGCCTTCTTCGTCTCGGCGACACCTTCGAAGTCTACGCGACAAAGGAGCGCGAGGATGTCTAAAACGATACTCATCCTGGGCTGCGGGCGTATGCAGATTCCAGCCCTGGAAGCGGCCCGCTCCATGGGCCTATTTGTAATCGCAGCCGACGGGAATTCCCGGGCGGAGGGCCGAAATCTTCCCCATGAATTTCTTCACATAGACCTGGTTGACAGCGAGGGGCTTCTATCGGCGACCCGCCGCATTCACGGGGAGCGGGGCCTGGATGCTGTATTCACGGCCGGAACGGATTTCTCCATGGCCGCTGCGCTAATAGCAAAGGCCATAGATCTTCCAGGCCACAGCCTCGCCGCCGCCACTCTTGCCAGTGACAAGGCCCAGATGCGAAGAAGCTTCAAGGCGCAGCAGGTTCCCTCTCCCCCATACGTGGAGGTGGAACTTTCCGATGTCCTTCCCGCAAAGGTTCGGCATTTGCCCCCGCCCTGGGTGGTAAAGCCGGTGGACAACATGGGGGCGCGGGGCGTCAAGCGGGTAGACAGGATTGAAAAACTCCAGGAAGCGGTAAAATTTGCCGCAAGGCATTCGAGAGCAGGGCGAGTGCTGGTGGAAGGTCTTGTCGAGGGCCCGGAATTCAGCCTCGACGCCCTGGTGGAGAATGGCAGGATAATCCCCTGCGGCATTGCCGACAGGCACATCCACTATCCGCCGCACTTTATCGAGATGGGCCATACAATTCCTTCAAGCCTTTCCGCCCGCAAGCAGGAATCCCTGTGGGACACCTTCGAAAAAGGAATAAGGGCCCTGGGTCTAAGCCACGGCGCCGCCAAGGGCGATATCATGCTTGGTCCCGGGGGGCCGGTAATCTGCGAAATTGCCGCTCGGCTTTCGGGAGGCTTCATGTCCGGCTACACCTATCCCCACTCGAGCGGAATTCGCCCTACCGAGGGAGCCATCCGCCTCGCCCTTGGCATGAAGGCCAATCTTCCCGAGGCGAAACTGAAGCTAGTTTGCGCCGAACGCGCTCTTGTCGCAATCAATGGAACAGTATCCGACATCAAAGGCGCAAAAGAGGCGTCTTTGCTTCCGGGAGTGAAAAATCTCTTTTTCAGGGTGGGTAAGGGCGAGAGGGTAAATTTTCCCCGCAGCAATGTAGAGAAAATAGGCAATATAATCGCCACGGGAGGCAGTCGCGACGAGGCTAGAAGGCGCGTTTTTAGGGCTCTTCGTGCAATTGAAATCAAGCTGAACATAAAAGACCCGGACACCGGCGCCTATCTCGATCAAGAAGCTGACTTTCCGCCGAACGCCTTCGATTTAAACCAGGACGGCCCAGGCAATCTGTCAGAGTTCCTAAGGGACCTCTGGCGGGCAAATCCTCCTCGGCCTTCTAGGGG
>Ga0056116_1000055_pt1 | contig 34834 bp, 26 predicted proteins | sample WorMetOlspDAHAB2_FD_67352 | JGI IMG/M metagenome (GOLD analysis project Ga0056116, IMG submission 67352) | Marine gutless worms symbiont microbial communities from Max Planck institute for Marine Microbiology, Germany - Olavius sp. DAHAB.2 ...
GTATTATATCGTCGATACGTGAAATTCCGGCAGTCGGAAATTTTTTTCAAATATCCGCCCCCATTTCGCCGGGTTCAAGCGGCAGTCCGGTAATCAATTTGAAAGGGCAGGTAATTGGTGTGGCGACATTTCAATTTGTTCGCGGCCAAAATCTCAATTTTGCGGTAGCCGGAGAATCGGTATTAAAACTAAAACCGACCGGCCCGGCCCTGGCGATATCGCGGTGGACCTTTAACCACAGCCTGGAGCAACCCAAACTTGCTGAAGAACTGTGCCGCCAGGGATATAGTTTTTCAATAAACGGTGAGGATCAGAAAGCCCTGCAATTTTTCAAACAAGCCATCGAAAAGGATCCCAAGAATACGATGGCCTGGAATGGGCTGGGTTATTGCCACGTCGGACTGAACGATCCCCAGGCGGCCATTAAAGCCTATCAACAGGTGATCAAAACCGATCCGACCGATCCAACGTTGCACTTTAATCTAGCCAATTATTATATCAAATTGGGACGTCAGCAAGATGCAATCGATTCCTACCAACAGGTGACATCGCTAAATCCGAAGTTCGAACCCGCTTATTTCAGACTGGGTGTAATCTACACCCAGCTTAATCGTCTGGATGAGGGTAAAGCAGCCTTTGAGAAGGTGATCAAGTTAAATCCCGATGCAGCTCCGGCCTATTACAATATCGGCATTGCATTGACCAAACTGGGCCACTACCATGAAGCGATCAACGCCAACAAGGAAGTGCTGCGTATCAAGCCCGATTTTGCGCCGGCCTACTATAATATGGGGTTGGTATACGGCAAGCTGGGGAAACCGTTGGATGAGGTTAAGGCCTACAAGGAAGCCATTCGCGTTGAACCGGATTATGTATCCGCTCATTTTAATTTAGGTACTGCCTTGCTGCAAAAAGGAGATAAAACGGGCGCTCTCGATGAATATAAGATATTGAAAAAATTAGATAAAGAGGCGGCTGATAATTTATTCAACAAAATTTACTACTAACCATGGAACCAACTAAAGACTGCCAGCACCTGCCAAACAGCTCGGATCATTATTGTTTTGGCTGCAGCCCGGTAAATCCTTCCGGGCTCCAGATGAATTTTTTTGCCGACCGGGAGACGGTCTTCTCCAATCTGACAATACCGGAACATCTCTGCGGATGGAGCAACATCGCCCATGGCGGCGTGTTGACGACCATTCTTGACGAGATCATGAGTTGGGCGGCCCTGCACTTTATCAAGCGTATCACCATGACCAAATCCATGAATATTGAGTTCATCAAACCGGTGTATATCCGCAACCCGTTAAAAGCTGAAGGCAAGGTGCTGGAGATATCCGGCAAACACGATGTGGTCATGGAAGGCATTCTCTACAACGATAAAGGTGCGGCCTGCGCGAAATCCACTGCTAATTTTGCTATATTTTCACCGAAAGTTGCAAAAAGACTCGGGATTGCCGATGACGACTCATTGAAATTTTTTGCTAATGTGTTCGGGATAAAATAGCTGTCTCAATAGGTTAACCGGCTAAATAGGTCATACAGCTCGAAAATTAATTGCTTGCTGCGCCTATAACAAATCAGCTATTCCCTCCCAGCCAGCATCCTATCAAGTTCAAGAATTGTTTCAAGCTGTTCCAGTACCGGGTTGGTCCTTATCCCTTCGATCCGGTCGGCCTGACATTTCATTTTTTCGAATGCGCGCCGGGTGATCCGCTCAGGGCCTGCTACCAGCCGCACGCAGATCTGAAATAGAAAAAAGCTCAACAACAGCACAATGCCGATCGTCCACAGGGCGTGCAGAAAAAAATCGAAGGTAAGATAGCTGCCCAGCAGGAAACGCTGTACGGTTATCCAGCCGGTATAACCTAAAATGGCCAGAGCCGGCAGGTTGAATAAAATTTGCAGCAGCAAGCCCGATAGTCTTCTTGAAATACGCTCCATCTCAGATTCCAGACTGCTGCTCCAGATGCCCGCGAATTGTTCGCTGAAAGTGCTGTCGGCCGGCAGGGATTCATCCATCCGGCGCACAGTGCTGTCAAAACCACCGCCGATCATGGATTCGGCGATATTCGGCCAACTGCTCATCGTTGCCAGGCGGTAGGTTCGCAAGCCTGCTCCGACCCTTTCATCGTCGCTGGAGTCGGCCATGGCCGATTTGGAATTCTGATAATGGCGCCAGGCCGAAATCAGGCCGATGATCTGGCTTACCGGACGGCCAAATCGAAATAAAGCGGCAATACCGGCACCAAAGAGCAGCAATCGCGCCCAAATGGCCGTCATCCACCCAATAGGACCGATCCAGTGCTGGGCCAGCTTCTGGTAGACCATCAGGCTGACTCCCAATAGCTGGTGTGAATCATCGTTTTTCATGGCAGCAACAGCTTCTATATAAGATTTTTTTTCAGCATCCCGAAACTGCTCCGCTGCCGCCGCCAGGGACTCGCGGTGCCTCGAAATTTCCCGGCTGACTTCATTGAACACAAAATCCCGAAAGCTGCGAGCATTTTCGAGCCGTCTATCCACCACATAGTCGGCCCGGTTTAGGTTGTCGAAAATCAGTTGCTGCAGCATATCGAACTGGTCAAAATCGTGTTTGGGACGGGCGGTTTCATCCCACTGCGGATTTTGCAGATGACTTCGGGCGCAAATGCACAGCATCCGCTGGACCGTCGTCTTCCAGCCGTCCTGGATATAGGTCGAAAAATCCGGTAATATTCGATTTTTCAATTCCATCTCGTCCAGGCGATCACATTTATTGATGACCACCACCAGAGATTCGCCATTAAATCTTTGAATAAACGGGGCCAAAAAATCGACATGATCCTTTCTTTTGGGATTTTCAGAATCGAACACGCAAATAAGCATGTCGGAGCGCCCGATGGCTTCCCGAACAAGGGGGCTGTGTTTTTGATAAGCCATGCTGTCGGTATCCGGCGTATCAATGATGAGTACGTGCTCCAGTAAGGCCGCCGCAGGACTTGATTTAACCGCCACCGAATCGGAGCCAAGGCTTTCAATCAGTTGGCCGGCATCCTGGTCGTCACTGCTGAAAACGATGACCTGTCCGGTGGTGGGGCGTTGATGGCCGGCCGGTGATAAATCATCAACACCGGCCAGAGCATTCAACAAGGTCGATTTTCCCGCACCACAGGGTCCGACGATGGTCACCACCAGTCTGCGTTCGAAACGTTCGGCAATATTGTCGATCATTTGAATCGCCATCTTGCATTGTTTCTGATGCGGCGCTGCCGGGTGCCAGAGTGACAGGTTGCCAAGGGTTGAATCCAGCCGGCTCAGATCATTTTTAAATCCTTCAATTTTAGCAAGGGCCTTTAGCGTGCTTAACTGCTGCGTTGATGTCATATCTTTTCATCTCCCTGGGCGCAGGTCAGCAATGAATCATCGATGTCATTGATCAACTGATCTGCATCAGCAATATGCCGGCGCGCACAACGGATAATTCCACCGGTTATATTTTTCTCGAGCAGTTCCTGCACTATTTTTGACTTATCTTTTAGCCAGGTTTGTAAAATAACCTGCAGCATCTCTTCAATCTGCTGGCGGTCGGCCTTTTTCAACCCGGTGGTAAAGGGAATTGCAAACAGTGCATACAGATCCTTGGCGCCGAAAAGTCCGGCCAATTTAACTTTTATCCCGGCACCGCCCACCGGGTCCCCGGTCGACAATACATAGGTAACTGCAACCGTTGCCGGTAGCACATTCAGAAACGCCCAGAATGTCTGGTTGATTTTGCGCCACAGTCCCATGTCGTGACGGAAATCATCGGCCAATTTTTTAAGATCCGCTTCCATATCTTGTGAAATTCCCAGAATCGTCTCTTTTTCGGCCAGAATAGACTGTAGTACCGATTTAAAATCCCTGGATCGCAGCAGTTCCTGCTCGGGATGAACCACCGGGTGGGCATCGACCACAAAAGAGAGGGTGAATCCATCACCGGAGGACTCAGTGCGCGGATTTTTTCCTTTGGCAAGATTTTTGCGGGCCTGAATGATGTCAACGGCATCAACCATCCGCCGGGCAAGCGGATCTTTCGGTGAAGCGTTGACAGCTAACTGGGGGCTGACGGTTTGACTGTGTATGCCGGTCACGGCCGTCACCAGATCCTCATCCACTTTTTGGGCATACTCGTTGGTCGAAGCGGTATCGGTCTTCTCCAGCGACATCTGATCCTTAGCCCAGCCGGCCGCACCCAGGAGCATTTTAAGGGGAAATTCAATTATGCTGCCGGTTCGGCGCATAATTTTAACATGGGCCGGATCCGTGGCGGCCCAGACCCGGGCAAAGCGACGCATCAGGCGATTGATGGGAAAATTCTTCAGTGCTTCGCGCACCGATTGGCTCTGAGCAACCTGAAAGGCATTCAGATACAGACGCAGTTCATCGCGGCTGACTTCCGAGCGGTTCCTGATATTATCGGCCCGCTGAACGGCGTCTTTTAAAATGGACGAAAATAGTTCAAGCCTGATTTCGGAAGCATTGATTGATTGCAGGGATTGCAAAAATTCCGGTTCTTTTGAATCAACCGGCCGAATCTCCAGGAATCGTTCACCGGCCGCCACATCGTTATCCTCATCCGTGCGGTAAATACCCAGCAGGTATTGATCGGCAGATTTGCCGTAGATGCCTTGGGCCACTATCCGGGCATGTTCCATAACCTCCTGATGGGCGTAGCTCGGGTAAACCCGATACACCAGAAAGCATTTTCGTTTCCCGATTCCGGTCAGCATTTGGGAAATAAAATCGGTATTGTCCCGATTGTTATAATTGGAATTGGTAAAAATATAGATAAAAATATCCGAAGCTTCCAGGGCCATGCGGGTCACTTCCCGATTGGTATAGGCACCCCTGGCACCGGTATCGAAATCCGGTGTATCCAGTATCACCATTTTCTTTAGGGCCGAGTGGTTTTCGACATACAGTGGTTTCCCCGGATGGGTCAACGCTTCGATATCGTTCAACTGTTCGGGCGGATCTTTGAAAGGTCTTGCAAGATCCTTCAGAAAATTGGACTGCCCGGCCCGCCGGGCTGGAACTGAAAAAAGCACCCGACGGTTGATGCCCGCCGTCCCGCCCGTCGGTGAAATATGTTCCCCCACCAGCGAGTTGAACAGGGTGGATTTACCGGAAGAGCCCCCACCGCATATCGCAGCAACTACCGGAAAATCAGGTGCCAGCCGGCTTAAAAGTTTGGCATCAACAATATCATTCCAGAGGCCCAATTCCGCATCCACCCCGAGTTTCAAGGCATCAGCCAATCGGGGTATATATTCTCGGAGTTTCTTTAAGGCGTCGTATAATTCGGTATTCATTTCGTTGCCCATGGTTTTTCCTAATACCCGCAAGGATCTAAAACCAGATAATTTAATTCAAAGTTCGCATCGCTCTCCAATCTGCAGACCAACCCCTTAGAATCCTGAACTTCGCACCCCTGATCGTTGAATCCTGAACGGTTAACTAACGTTGTTACACATTGACACTATTAAAACAAAAATAAATCTTGTGCAATATTGAAAAAAAAGTGCCTAAATTGCCTGAAATGCATTAAAATGGCTAAAAATATTGCGTGGCTATGCTCTGTCTTTATATAAACGGGAAATTGGTGTATAGGAAGACTGATTTCCGAATCCTATTTTACTTCGCAACTTGGATGCGAGTGCTTGATGCCGGCTACCCTCCCAGATTTAGAAATTTTGATGTTTGACTGTCAGGCAACGGGCGCCAATCCCGCTAGAGGACATATTCTCGAAATGGGTTGGACCCGCACCCGCGCATCGTTAAACCATGCTGCGGGCAGCTTCGACACCCAAGTTTATTCGATCCGCTTACCGGACGGTGTGGTCATCCCGCGGGCCGTGCAACGCATCACCGGAATATTGCCCGAATCCCTGGAAACTGCGGTTTCACTAAAGACGGTTTGGCAACATCTGCTGGCAACCGCCGGGAACACTGTTTCCGAAGTTCCGGGGGCGATCTGTCCGGTGGTCATCCATTTTGCCCGTTTTGAAGAGCCTTTCCTGCGTGATCTCCAGCGTAAATATGGTCCCCCTGGCCGATTTCCGTTTCAGATCATCTGCACCCATAAAATTGCGGCACGTCTGCTGCCGGATTTACCGCGCAGGGGCATCAGGGCAATCGCCGGCTACTATGGCCATTGCATGCCGGAACTCAAACGCAGCGGCGACCATGTCGAGGCGACAGCGTTTATCTGGCAAAAAATGGTCCAATTATTAAATACGGCCTGCGGCATTACCCAACTGACCCAGCTAATTGACTGGCTGGCAGCCACCAAACCGGCTGGCCGCTCAAAACGAATTTTTCCGATGAATCCCCAAATCAGGCAGCAATTGCCGGATCAGCCCGGTGTCTACCGCATGTTGCGAACCGGTGGTGATCTGCTTTACATCGGCAAGGCAAAATCTCTCAGACAGCGGGTCAACAGCTATTTTCGCCAGAAAGCCCCCCACGCCGAACACACCCTGGAGATGTTGACCCAGGCCCAGGGACTGGATGTTACCCAGACCGGTACTGCCCTGGAGGCGGCTATTCTTGAATCAGACGAAATCAAACGCCATTCTCCACCTTATAACATCGCGTTGCGCCGGAGACAACGTCGGCTCGTGTATTGCTCCAGGGATTTCGGCCGGCAGGCGGTGCAGGCCCGGAAAGATTGTCCAGTCGGACCGCTTCCCGCCGGAAAGACAATTGAAGCGCTGGCAGCATTTGGCTTGTGGCTTAGGGAAGAAATGGAAATAGGAAGCAATCCGGACTTCAGCATGGGATACTCGGTGCTGGCCCTGCCGGCGGAATATGCTCCGGAAATCGACTGCTTAAGGCAGGGCTTTAAGATTTTTCGGAATCGATATCGCAGGCGGCTGAATAATCAAACGCCGTTGCGGTTTTTAACCGGCCTGGGTGCAATGCTCTGGCAGAAGAAACTGGAGGCGGCCGCCCAGGCTGCGGCAGATGCAGAAAAACAAAACCATATCAATGGTCTTGAGGAGCAGGAGGAAGAACCGGCCGACACGCATTCCTGGACCCCCGAAGCAGTGACAAGTGCCATCGAAGCCATGATACGGCACAGCGCCCATCTGATCCGGCGCACACGCTGGTTTTGTCTGCTTAGCGAATCAACATTGAGCTGGAGTTTGGCCGGACCAACCGGGCCGGAGATAAACCGGCTGGTTTTTGAAAATGGAGCGGTCGCGAGGCATGGCAAGGTAAAAAAAAACGTCGAATCCATACCGCCGCCGGGGTACACAAATTCATTTCGTAGGCGGCAAAATAATCTAGACTTGATGACCTACGACCGCCTGCGGGTCGTCACCACGGAACTCAGGCGGATTCTAACCGAAGGCCGGGATTTAAATCTTTGTTTAGGCCCGAAGGTGATCCTGGGTCGTCAAGAATTGATCAAGGCCCTGCGATGGATATAATCCGTGTTTTGTTCCTGGCCGATACTCACCTTGGCTATGATTTGCCCTTTCGTCCACGAATTGAAAGGCGTAGAAGGGGCCCTGAGTTTTTCGCCAATTTCCAACGGGCTCTCCAGCCCGCATTGGACGGTCGGGTAGACTGCGTGGTACACGGTGGCGATCTATTATTCCGCAGCAAGGTGCCGGCCAGGTTGGTCAGTATGGCTTTCGAACCACTTAAACAGGTCGCCGATTCGGGCACCCCGGTATATCTGGTTCCCGGTAATCACGAACGATCGGCCATTCCCCACCGTCACCTGGGCGAACATCCCCTAATCCATACTTTTTATAAAGCCGCGGACCTTCCGGCTGCAGAGAGATAATTTCACCCTGGCCCTGGCAGGGTTTCCTTTCGTGCGTCAAGGAATCCGCCGAAATTTTGTTAGCATGGTCAATCAATCCGGCTATTGCAGGGTTCAAGCCGACATTCATCTGTTGTGCATCCACCAGGCAGTTGAGGGGGCCACCGTAGGACCTGTCGGTTATACGTTTCGCCATGCATCGGATGTCGTCAATGCATCCGCAATTCCAGGTGATTTTTCTGCCGTTTTGGCCGGTCACATTCACCGGCATCAGATCCTAACTACAAACTTGCAAGCGAAACCGCTGCCGGTTCCGGTTTTTTATCCGGGTTCAATTGAACGCACTTCCTTTGCCGAAAAATATGAAAGTAAGGGCTATCTGATTTTAGAATTAGAAATGGGAGCTTCAAATAAGGGCAGGTTAAGGCAGTGGCAGTTTCACAAGCTACCCGCAAGACCAATGATCCAGCTAAACCTGCATACTGCTAATATGAAAAACGCAGAACTTCGATCATGGATTGAAACCCGCTTAGCGGTACTGCCTGAAGACAGCATTGTGAAAATAAAAATTCACGACAGCGTCTCTCAAAAAGCCCTGGAGGTTTTAAATGCCGCCTCCCTGCGTGCCCTCGCACCGCAAACCATTAACATCGATGCTGTATTCGTCGAAACACGCAAGTCTCAAACTTCAATCTGATTGTTTTTCATCGGCATCCAGAAATTTTAACACAGAAATAACATTTTTATCAATTCGTCGTCGATAAGAAACACGGTCCATCATTTTGCGGATTAGATGAATGCCCAGACCGCCGATTTCGCGCTCTTCAAGTGAAAGTTCCGTGTTCGGAGTCTCGATACCCAATGGATTAAACGGGATGCCGTCATCCACCATTGAGACTTTTAACCGATCGGCGGATAATTCCACTTTGATACAAATGTCATGACTTTCCTCATCAAGGTAAGCATAAGAAATGATATTCATTAAGAGTTCGTCAATCACCACGTGCATTTTTAACCGAATTTGATCCGGGATGGCGTAATGCTCCGCAAAAGTATCAAAATGCTCTTTGACGCGCGCGTTTTCAGATAACCGATTCGGAACCGTGAGTTCTAATTTGGGGCCCCCCGGCTCTTCCGGGTTTCTGGTAAATTGAACGGCCAGCAAGGATATGTCCTTAATTTGATTCGCCCCGCCGATGATTTTTTTTAACTCTGAGATCGCCGTGGCCACGATGTTCCGGACCGATTCATTTTCAGGAGAAGACAAAAGCTCCCGCAGTCGCTTTTTGGAAAATCGTTTTTCCGCGTCATTACTGGCTCCGGTCACCCCTTCAGAGCAGAGCAGCAGCATTTCGTTTTTTGACAGCCTGGTTTGACTCTCCCGGTAAACCATTCCCCTGGCGGCGCCGATTACCGGACCATGGATCCGGTCCAATCGTTCGATAGCGCGGGTTTTCCGTTTGAGATAAGGCGGATTGTGTCCCGCATTGGTATATAGCAGCTTCCCGGTTTTAATGTTCAGAATTCCGATGAAAAGCATCACCAGCATGGATGCCTGGTTAACTGCGCTGAGTTGCTCATTAACATGGGTGAGGATGCTTGCCGTGGAGAAATCATCGCCCGCCCTGGATTTTATGATGGTTTTCGTAACGGACATAATCAAAGCGGCCTGCACGCCTTTGCCGGCAACATTACCGATGCAGAAACAAAGTCGATCATCACCGATTAAAAAGAAATCATAAAAGTCCCCATCAAATTCGCGGGCCGGCTGAAGGGTGGCATAAACATCGAATTCGTCATGGTCCGGGAACGCCGGAAAGTCCGAGGGTACAATCCGCTCCTGAATTTTCCGGCCGACCGTAAGCTCCTTTTCCATTGTATTTTTAAGGGTTTCAATCCTTAAGTTGGCTTCGTGCAGTTCGTCGCTCTGTTGTCTCAAATTCAGATGGGTCTGTATCCGGGTCTTTAGGATGGCAGGAGAGATCGGTTTGGTGATGCAGTCCACGGCCCCTGATTCCAGGACTCCGGTCTGCCTGTTGGAGGCGATTAAAATCACGGGGATACCCCGCATGGCCGGGTCGGCCATTAAACGGCGGCATATGTCGAGGCCCTCATTTTCAGGCTTCATAATTCCCAGCAGAATCAAATCCGGGTGGGCAACAGTGCGGATGGACGTTAAAGCCTGTTCCCCACTCGTGGCCGTCACAATCCGGTAGTCGGGTTTAAGCAATTCAGCAAGCATGTCAAGGTCGGGTTGCTGATCGTCAACAATCAGAATAATTTTTTGTTTATCCACGACTGACCTTTCAATGGATTGAATCAAACTTTACTAAAAACGCAATAGAATCAATCCAATCAACTCGTTTAACTCAACATGGTTAACATAATCAACCATCCAACTCCCCGGAGATCTGGAAATTTTTCATAAATGTCTGATCGATATAGTTTTTCAGGGCAAATCCGAGTCTGCCGCCCCAAACGATCGAATGCCACTGAACGACCGCCGTGCCGTCACCCAGGTTAAATGCGAGCATGACGGATTTTTGCGGATGAAACGGCTCCAGTGCTGTGCCTTTTAAAAATCCCTGCAGGTTGTTTAAGAGTATTGGATTCTGTCGCACGGCGTACACGCCAACCTTTGCCAGGGGCTGCGGCTGGAAACTGATGCAGTCCCCACCACCAAAGATCTCCGGGTAAGAGACAGACTGTAAATATTGATTGACCAGCATCCCGCCGTCTTGGCCGATAGGTAATCCGCTGTCTTCAATCACGGGTGAGGGTTTAACCCCCACCGCCATGAAGACGATATCACTTTCAATTTGGCTGCCGTCAGTCAGTGCCACGGAATTATCGTTGACGGCAGACGCCCGGACACCTTCAATCACCTGCAGTTGCCGGCGGACCAGTGCGTTCCGGACGCGATTTCGAACGCTGCTCTTAAATTGCCGCAGTAGACGGGTTCCGGCGACCAGCGTAATTCGACCCTGGCCGCATTCATTGCGGATCAGACGCTCCAGGTTACCGGCCACTTCAACTCCGGTCGGTCCACCGCCGACAACCGTTATCCTTAATTCCTTATTCTTCAAGGCCGCAATGATTTTGTTACGGGCATTTAGGAGATTCTCAATGGGCTTAACCGGTATAACGAAATCATCCGAAGATTCGGAATCTTCAACAGGCACAAAGCTGCCCGTGTTAACTGACATAACATCGTAGGATAGTGTTTGGCCGGAATGCAGATCGACGGTCTTTTTTTGCGGGTGAATTTTTACGACTTTGTCTTCTATGAATACAGCGCCACGATTCTCCGCCATTTTTTTTACATTAAAGAAAATTTCCTCCGGTCGATATATCCCGGACAACATACCCGGTCCCATCCCGGAATAATAATGAAGGGAGCTTGAACTCACGACAGTAACATCGTGGCCGGTACTTTTAAATTTCTGCAGGTTTTTCAGGATCGTTAAGTGCGCGTGACCGGCACCGACGATAACCAGTTGCTTTCCCATTGCTCCGGTACTCCTCTTCAATTCTGATCCGGTCGATGATACTGATTAAGCTAGCCTCCGCCAACTAAAAGGCAACTATTGGTTCATCAGTTCTTCGATCTCTTCGGCTTCCCGGGGTATTCCTTCCGTCAAATCGATCGGCTCGCCGGCAGTGATTAGGATATCGTTTTCTATCCTGATGCCGATCGCTTCGTCTCGAATATAAATTCCGGGTTCACAGGTGAGAACCATCCCGGGTTCCAATGGTCGGTATTTGTCACCGTAATCATGAACATCCAGACCCAGATAATGCGAGGTGCCATGGGGAAAATACTTCTTATACAGCGGGTCGTCTGCGGATTGATTCTTCACCAGTTTCGGGTCCAACAACCCCAGGCGGATGAGTTCCGATTCCATTATTTTGCCGACTTCCTTGTGGTATTCATCGAGGGTGCTGCCCGGCACAAGTAGTTTTATGGCTGATTTCAGCACATTTAAGACGGCATTGTAAACCAATTTTTGACGTTTAGAGAATTTGCCGCTGACCGGAACTGTCCGGGTAACATCAGCTGAGTAATTGGCATATTCGGCCCCAAAATCGATCAGCACAAGATCACCCGCCCGGCATTGTTTATCATTTTTGACATAATGCAGGGTGCATGAATCTATTCCGGAGGCGACAATCGTCTCAAATGCAGGGCCTTTAGACCGGTTTCTGATAAACTCATGATAAATTTCGGCTTCAATCTCAAATTCCCATACCCCGGGTTTGATAAAGCTCAGCAAGCGGCGAAACGTCTGGTCTGTCAGCTTGCAGGCCCGTTTTATCGGATCCAGCTCGAGTTCTGATTTAACGGCGCGCAGGCCATGCATGATCGGAGCCAATCGTTCGTATTTATGTAACGGGAAAGATTTGCGACACCACCTGAGAAAGCGATCATCGCGGGTCTCCACCCAGACATTGGCCCGCAGATGTTCGTTGGTATTCAGATAAATATTGTCAGATTGAAGAACCAGCTGCTGGAAAATATCGTTAAATTCATGATTCCAGTAGACGGTTTTAATACCGGACACCGCAGTAGCTTCCGGCTTAGTGTATTTATGGCCTTCCCATAAAGCGATCTGCTCATTGGTTTCTTTGAGAAAGAGGATCTCCCGGTGTTTATCTTCCTTTACATCCGGGAAAATAACCAGCGTGCTCTCCTCCTGGTCGATACCGCATAAATAATACAAATCAGTCTGCTGAATAAAAGGATGATTGCCGTCTGCACTGGTCGGCATCAGGTCATTGGAGTTGAAAACGGCGACTGAGTTGGGTTTAAGCTGCTCGCCAAACCGCTTGCGGTTCTGGACGAAAAGATTGCTGTCAAGCGGTAAATATCTCATTTTATTCTTCGTGATCTTCGTGGATTGATATCCATTTGATTCTCCGCCGCAGATGAAAATCTCCGATTTTTCCGCCTTGGGAGGATTTGTGCAAATTCAGATAATAATATTCAAATATATCCTTTATTAATATTTCGTCAAGTATGCATTTGTAGTGGTAGGCCTTCGGATGGAAATAAGGGAGATCAAAAGTTAGGTGTCAGGTGTCAGCCCCGCCGCCTGCAAAAAAATACGGCCAGTCTAATCAAAAAGGAGTTTCCTAAATTACTAGTGCCATTATTGATTGTGGGAGCGGTTATTGCTTGCATCCTGCTGATTTTTAGCGGGGCAACTGCGATTTACTTGGATTGGCATACACTTATAGATTGATTCATACAAGCGTTGCAAACGGCTTGAAAGGCGGCCAGTCAAATCTTAGAAGAAACTTAAGGCCATATGCGGTTTTAGGTGGCAGGGAGTTGAGGCGGCTATATCCTGATACCTGAACACTGGCACCTGAAACCTTCAGTTTAGTTTCATATGCGGGAAGAAAAATTATATGGTTAAGGCGATCAATCCGGTTTTAGAAAAGCACCAACGGGTACACTTTGATAACGGCACTAAACTTTTTCGACTGTTTTGAACCACGGATATCCACTCCGTCTTTGCTTTCGATTACAGTTAATACGGCGTTTATTGGGTAGCTGAAACGCAATTTTTGGTCCTTTACAAATACGCTGAAATATTCAGCATTGGCTTCAACGAGCTGTGCCTCCCTGATATCAGCCGAGTTGTCGTAGTTTATTCCGATCACCCGGCCTTTATATTTTTCAAGGATGCTCGGCATTCCGGTACCCGTCGCCATGCCGGTGTCGAGTTCGGGCTTGGCTGTTTCTGCAACAACGGATACTTTCCTTTTTGCGGCTTCAATTTCAGTCTGGGCTTTGGCTTGAGCCGCTTTTTTACGCTTCAAAGTGGCGGCTTTAGCCTGAGCCAGTTTTTGTTTCTTCTGGGCCTGCGCCTTTGCCAGGGCAGCTTTTTGATTTTTCAGCGCCTGGGCTTTGGCCAAATCAGCTTTTTGTCTATTTTCCTTTTGAGTCTCTGCAACGGATTCCGATTTTGCAGATTTTTCGTTCATATCCGGCAATTCCCCGACTGCTGGCTCAACTTCGTCGCTTAATTCCAGCAAAATAGTATCACCTAATGATTCTGTGGCTGATTCTGCCTTGGCATCAACCGTAATTTCAGCGTCGTTCTTTGGCTGTATATCTTCCAAGGGCTTGCTTGCGGGATTTTCAGCGGATTTTTCCCAGATCGGGGACTTCTCAAGCGTCGATGGGCTTTCCGACTCCTGTTGAGCAGCCTCGGGTTCAACCATATCCGCAATCATTTCCTCAAATATTTCGGATTCACCAGTTTCATGACCGGCTAATTCTACCGCCTCCAGTTCCACCGGTGACTGGAAATCACCAGCGGCAGTATCGGCTTGTATCTCCTGTCGGTCGATAGTTATGATATTATCAACAGCTGGAGTTGTTTCGTCTTCCGGAATTATGTCTGTCGGCGGTATTCCTTTTTGCGGTAGCGGCGGCGGCGACGCTTCTACCTGCGTTTTTTCACCGTCTTTTTTATCCTCGTCCGGCGGTTGTTGTACTTCTTCTACCATCGTTGTACCGCAGTAAGCGCATGCCCCGGCAGCATTGCTTGCGGAATGACCGCATGTTGGACAAATCATGTGGTTGGTATCCATCTTGTTCTGCTCCTTTTATTCTGAACAGCCTGAATTTTTTTTGCGACAATATACTCAGCCTTTCGAAATATTGACCCATACCGTAGTTTTAAATCCATGCTACCATTTTATTAGAAAGATATACCGATGTCAAATTATAGTAATAATTCACTCTAATATCAATTGGTTATGGCGTTTTTAATCTGGCGTTTGACAGAACTCGAATCGTTCGATAGGCTGCATTGCGGCCGGAGATAATTCCTCGTTTCCAAAATAACACCTAATTTTGAAAATCATGAAAAAGAAAATAAAAGTAATTTTCATCTGTTTCATCGCTATCGTTGCCATCATCGGTTTTTGGCCTTTCAGGGCTGCAGCCCAGGAGTATTCATGTCAGATCAAGGCTCATCGCGATAATATTCATCTTTATGTTCGCGATTTTGATCGTGATGGCAACCCCACGCGAAGAATGATTTTTAGGGGCTGGGTAATGCAAGGGCGGACGATTACCATCAAAAGCTTTTCGGGCCGCATCAACATCAGTTATAAAGCAGATTCTGACAAACGTGGGTCAGGGAACAATGAATTAAAATGCCGTGGAAACCATACCTATATACTGCCATAAACGAGTACGTGATGGAATGATGGCCCCCGGCTCGAAGATTCTATGGATCGGGGAGCAGGCCGGATAGCAATTTCGCGACGCATCCCGTGGCACCCGGCAGCGCGGTTTTCAACCATGATCAATCGCTACAAAGCCATTATATCGACGGATTGGAATGAATGCCTGGCACCCTGCAGGCCATTTGACTTCATCGCTTTTTACTTGCCGCAAATCAAACCGCAATTAAATAGCATCTTCCGCCGGTACACCGGCAATCAAATCACCCTGGGGCAAGCCGTCGGACAGATTCGCAAATTATTACCGGATCCTGTAAAGCCGGAACAAATGGATGCCTACCTGGATGAAGCCTTCACGACCTATCCCGGTGTCTCGGATCTGATCGAATGGTGTTTGAGCCATAATATTCTATTTATGATCAACACCACCGGCATAATCGGCTATTTCCAGCGGGTTTTTGCCAAGGGGCTCCTGCCCCGCGTGCCGGTCGTATCGGCCCACCCGATGGTGCGTTTTGCGGCATGCAGCAGCGATCCCCAATACATCTTTGACCTTTTCGAGACCGGCGACAAGGCTAAATCCAGCAAAGCTGTCATTCGCTCAATGGACATCCCCGCCGATAAAATAATTGTGATAGGCGACAGTGGCGGCGATGGCCCTCATTTTGAATGGGGTTCCAAGATCGGCGCTTTTTTAATCGGCAGCATGACTAAAGCGACGTTAGATGATTACTGCCGTATAAAAAATATCAAGATCAATTTGCGTTTTGGCTTAGACTACACTAAGGATGATAAAAAAGATGCTAAAAAAGAAATGCAGGTAAATTTTATGGATTTGGCCGCCACGATCGAAGAAGTGGTGGGTAATTAACATCTCGTAAATTCTATAATCTCCTGGAATTATTATTTTTTTGGTGTAAAGTCTCTACTGCAAGCCACATGGAATATTGGAATAATGGGTCTAAGGGCCTCGGAAACAAATAAATCCTAAATCTTGCTTGCCTTTTTGCCCGCCTTCAGACCAGTTTTTCCCCAAAAACTTCCAACGCTTTTCTGCTGATACGCGGATCATCGTAGTCAAAAAAATGACCGCTGAATTGCCGGGGGGCGTGCAGGGCCAACCAGGCGATTGAGCGGGCCGGTATCTCCGGCGGCTCAAGTTGCCCGTGATCTTTGAGCTGCTGATAGTAGGCCACCTGTTCGGCCGGCATGGCTGTCGGCCCCTCCCGGCGGATATAGGTCTGCATCGCCGTGTCAACAACCCCCGGCCGCACGGACAAGGTGGTCAGCGCCGATTCTTCGGCCGCCAGCACCCTGGTGAAATGATTCAGGGCCGCCTTTCCGGTACAATAGGCACTGACATTTACCAGGGCCAAATTCGCGGCGCCGCTGCTGACATTGACGATGCGCCCATTATGCATCCGCAGATGGGAAATCGCAGCTCTGATCAGATTAAAAGGACCGATGAGATTGACTTCCAGATTGTAGCGCCAATCAACAGGATCGCTGTCGGATATGGGGGCGATGGGCTGAACAATACCGGCATTGTTCACCAGCGAATCGATTCGGCCAAAACGCGCCATTGTGCTCTCAACAACCCTGCGGCAGGCGTCATAGTCGGAAATATCCGCTCGGCAGACCAGCGGCTCGCCATCCGGCGGATGTCCTATATCTTCGGCTAGCCGGTTAAGATCGCCTTCCGACCTGGCAACCAGAGTTAGGCCCGCACCGGCTTTTGCCAGCCAGCCGGCCACGGCAGCACCCAGCCCCCGCGAGGCGCCGGTGACGATGACTACGGGAGAATTATTCATGACAATATTATATCCCCGGTTTGGTTTTCTTTATTTTGATTGCCCTGAATATCATAAAACAGTCTTTGATTAAATTCAAAACCAATTTATCCACTTATACAGCAATTCTTAATATTTGCCGCTACAGCGAATGGGAAATACTTGATTAATAAACCAAATGAGCGATTAATATTGACGCTGTGTATTCGGGTTATTAATTTAGACAGTGCTGTTAAAAATTTACCAAAGATGAAAACTAAAGAAAATATATGGATACCCGCTCAATTCGAATAAAAGGTGCTCGCCAGCACAATCTCAAAAATCTGGATCTCGATATTCCGCTGAATCAATTTACCGTCGTCACCGGTGTCAGTGGTTCCGGCAAATCCTCTCTGGCCTTTGATACGCTGTACGCCGAAGGTCAGCGCCGCTATGTGGAGACGTTCTCACCCTATGCGCGGCAGTTCATGGACCGCATGGACCGCCCCCAGATCGAGAAGATTGAAGGAATTCCGCCGGCCATTGCCATCGACCGCAAAGACCCGGTCCGCACCTCGCGCTCCACCGTGGGCACTATGACTGAAATTACCGACTACGTGAAGCTGTTATACGCGCGTCTGGCACAGCTCCACTGTCGCACCTGCGGTCAGCCCGTGGAGCCGGAAACCCCGGCCCGGGTCTGGCAACTGCTGCGCAAACAGCCCGCCGGATCACACGTTGTCATTTCATTCCCGTATATGATCAATGGCGCTTCTGCGAACGAAATACGCAAGACGCTGATGCAGATGGGCTTCGATCGCCTGTTTGTCGCCAACCAAACAATTCAACTGGAGGACTGGCTGCCCGACCGCCGTCGGAAGGAGATCCCGGTGCTGGCCGACCGGCTCATCCTGAAACCTTCGGATAAAGCCCGGGTGCTGGACTCCCTGGAGCTGGCTTTCCGATTCGGCGGTGGTCGACTCGACGTCTGGATTCTGCCGGAGGGGCATTTTGCCTTCAGCAACCGGTTGGCGTGTGCCCGCTGCAAAATAGAATACGCCGCACCGATGCCCAACCTGTTTTCCTTCAACAGCCCCGCGGGCGCGTGTGACTCCTGCCGCGGCTTTGGCCGCACGATCGGTATCGACATGGACCTTGTGATACCGGACCACGCGCTGTCCCTGGCACAGGGCGCGATCAAACCCTTCGGCACTTCGGACAACGGACGCGTAGAGTTTGAGGACCTGATGAATTTTTGTCGTCGTAGGAAAATTCCAACCACTATACCATTTCGCAAGCTGAAAGCGGCCCATAAAAAAGCCATTATCAAAGGAACTTCCGCCTATTACGGTGTCGAAGGATTTTTTCGCTGGCTGGAATCCAGGACTTACAAAATGACGGTGCGGGTATTTCTGTCCCGCTATCGCAGCTATGACGTCTGCCGCGGATGCAGCGGCTCGCGCTTTAAGCCGGAGACCCTGCAGTACCGTCTCGGTGGGCAGGATATCGCTCAGATCTATGCCATGAATGTCACACAGGCGCTGGCTTTTTTCAATACCCTGCCGGTGCCTACACGGGATGAAGCCGCCTTGCTGGTATTGGCGGAAGTCAACAACCGCCTGAACTATCTCAGGGATGTCGGGCTGGAATATCTGACTCTCGATCGTCAATCCCGTACCCTGTCCGGCGGTGAAGTCCAGCGGGTCGCATTGGCGTCAGCATTGGGGTCGTCGCTGGTCAACACGCTTTATGTGCTGGACGAACCCAGTATCGGCCTGCATCCCCGTGATAATCATCGCCTGATTCGCATCTTAAAAGGGTTGCGCGATTTATCAAATACCGTCGTGGTGGTGGAGCACGACCCCGAAATTATTCGCGAGAGCGACAACCTTTTGGATCTGGGTCCTCAAGCGGGTGAAAAGGGCGGCCAAATAATGTATTTCGGACCCACCGCCGACGTCAATGGCTCCCTGACCGGACAGTATCTGAAAGGTCAACGAAAAATACCGACAGCCGGCCGGCAGCGCAGTCCGCAGCGCGGCCGCTGGCTGACGATCAAGGGCGCCGCTGAAAACAACTTGAAAAATATCGATGTGCGTATTCCCCTGGGATTGTTTGTCTGCTTAACCGGCGTTTCCGGATCGGGCAAATCAACTTTGGCCGAAGAAATCCTGTACAAAGCCGCCCGGCGAGCTCTGGGAAATCAAATGGGGCGACCCGGTGAACACACAACCATTAAAGGTTTAGACCACATCACCGATGTCGTGTTGGTGGACCAGCGCGCCATCGGCCGTACCCCGCGTGCCAATGCCTTGACTTACACCAAAGCCCTGGACCCGATTCGTCGCCTGCTGGCGGATACTTCCGAGTCGCGAGCCAAGGGGCTGGGTCCCGGCCATTTTTCCTTTAACGTGGCGGGCGGCCGTTGCGAAACCTGCAAAGGCGAAGGGTTTGAAAAGGTGGAAATGCAGTTTCTGTCCGATGTGTTTATCACCTGTCCGGACTGCAGCGGCAAACGTTTCAAACCCGAAGTGCTGGATGTCCATTACCGGGGCCAAAGCATCCATGATATCCTGAGCCTGACGGTGAACCAGGCCCTGGCGTTTTTTAAGGATCACAAAAAAATCGTCGGCGCACTGCAGCCCCTGGCTGATGTGGGACTGGGTTACATCCGACTGGGGCAGCCGATCAACACTATGTCCGGCGGTGAAGCCCAGCGCCTCAAACTATCCCGCTACGTCAAATTCGATGCGGTGGATACCGCGCCCAAGCTGTTCATTTTTGACGAGCCGACCACCGGCTTGCATTTTGGTGATATCGGTAAGCTTTTGGCCGCATTACAACGGCTGGTGGAAGGCGGCCATACGGTCCTGGTGATTGAACATAATATGGACGTTGTTAAAACCGCCGACTGGGTCATCGATCTGGGACCGGATGGCGGTGATGCCGGCGGCCGGGTTGTGGCAACCGGCCCTCCCACAGATGTTGCCAAAAACAGCAAATCACACACCGGTAGATTTTTAAAAGCCTATCTGAAAGAAGCGGGGCGGTTGAAACGCCAAAAAGCTAAGTCCGGTGGTGTTGCCGAACCGCTGGCATCATTTGGCACTGCGCCGTTTCCAAATGAGATTGCCTTGAAAGGTGCCCGGGAGCATAATTTAAAGGACATTGACCTGGAATTGCCCCACAACCAGATGGTGGTACTGACCGGTGTATCCGGCTCAGGCAAATCGACTCTGGCCTTTGATATTTTATTTGCCGAAGGCCAGCGCCGCTATCTTGAAAGTCTGGCGCCCTACGTGCGCCAGTACATGAAGATTCTGGAACGGCCGGAAGTCGACCTGGTGACCGGACTGGCTCCGACCGTGGCCATTGAACAACGCACCAGCTATGCCAGCCGGCGGTCCACGGTGGCCACCCTGACTGAAATCTATCACTATTTGCGGCTGCTGTACAGCAAGCTTGGCATCCAGCACTGCCCGGGATGTGACCGTAAACTATCGGCCCAAACCCAGACGGCCATTGTCGATCAAATTCGCCGGCGTTACCCTGATAAAGGAGCCACCGTGCTGGCACCGAAAGTGTTCGGCCGCAAGGGGTTTCACAAAGATGTGCTGGCACGCGCCCGTAAAAAGGGATTTAAAAAGGCCCGCATTGACGGCAAAATAACAGCGATAAAAGAAGGCCAGGCCCTGAGCCGATATCACGAACACAACATCGATCTGGTCATCGGGCGTCTGCCGGCCGCAGACCTGGAAGGGCTGGTAGACCGGGCGCTGGAAGAAGGCAGCGGCACGCTGATTATCGTCGATCAGCGACGCAATGACGAGGTTTTCAGCCTGCACGGTATTTGCCCCACCTGCGGTATCGGTCTTGAGAGGCTCGATCCGCGACTGTTTTCATTTAACAGTAAACAGGGTGCCTGTTCGAAATGCGGCGGACTCGGAACCATTGGCGAAGCGGATGATAATGACGCTGCCGATTTGAAAGTGTGCCCCGCGTGCAGCGGCAGTCGTTTGAAACCGCAGGCAATGGCCGTCAAAGTCGGCCGCAACAGCATCTGGGATCTGACCCAAAAACCAGCACGCAATGTCTATCAACTTATCAAAAAACTGTCTTTCAATTCCCATGAAAAACCGGTCGCCGCGCCGATTGTCGCCGAATTGCTGACCCGCCTGGAACTGTTGAATGAGCTGGGATTGGCCTATCTTTCCCTGGCCCGCAGCGGTAATACCCTTTCCGGCGGTGAGGCACAGCGAATTCGCCTGGCCGCCCAGCTGGGTTCAAATCTGACCGGAGTATGCTATATTTTGGACGAGCCCACTATCGGGTTGCACGCCCGGGATAACCGCATCCTGATCGATGCCCTGAAAACGCTGCGTGACCGGGGCAATACCATTCTGGTAGTCGAGCATGATGAAGAAACGATCCGCGAAGCCGATACCATCGTCGATTTGGGACCCGGTGCCGGCCAGGGCGGGGGGCTGGTGGTGGCTTCAGGCAAGCTTTCCGACTTGAAAAAAGTTCCCTTATCGGTGACCGGGGCTCTGCTCGACGGAAATCGGAAAAAAATCACCTCGCACCTGAGGCCCTATAAAAAATTGCCCGCCATCGTGATTCAAAAAGCCGGCGTCAACAACCTCAAAAATATTAGCGCAAAAATCCCGCTGGGCTGCCTGGTTGCAGTCTCCGGTGTTTCCGGTTCGGGTAAATCCAGTTTGCTCAAGGAAACCTTGTACCGCGGTTTGCGCAATCGACTGCTTAGGCAGCATCGACCGGCCGGCCCCTGCAAGGATATCAATGGCTGGCAGCACCTCGAACGCGTGTTGGAAGTCGACCACAGCCCTATTGGCCGCACACCGCGATCCGTGCCGGCTTCCTATGTCGGGTTTCTGTCGGAAATTCGTAAATTATTCTCACTGACTCCGCCGGCCCGTGCCAGGGGCTATGCGGCCGGCCGCTTTTCATTTAATGTGGCCGCCGGTCACTGCGCAACCTGCAAAGGGCAGGGTCGGCCGAAGGTCGCAATGAGCTTTTTGCCCGATGTCTACGTGCTCTGTGACGTCTGCCGGGGCAAGCGCTTCAACAACGAAACCCTGGCTGTTCAGTATCGCGGTAAGAACATTGCCGAAATCCTGGAGATGACCTTTGCCGAAGCAGCCAGATTTTTTGCGGCTATTCCCAAAATTCGGCGTGCTGCGCAATTTGTTTGTGATGTCGGCCTGGGTTATTTATGCCTGGGGCAGCCCAGCCCGACCCTTTCCGGTGGTGAAGCCCAGCGCATCAAACTGGCCCAACAGTTAGTTAAGCGTTCCAGCGGGCACACCCTTTACATCCTGGATGAGCCCACCACGGGCTTGCACATGGCCGACGTCCAACGGTTGATCGATGTTCTTCAAAAGCTGGTGGATGAAGGCAATACCGTGGCGGTCATCGAACACAACATGGAAATTATCCGCGAAGCCGACTACATCATCGACCTGGGTCCCGAAGGCGGCAACGAAGGCGGTCGGGTGATTGCCGCCGGCTCACCCAAAGAGCTGTTAAAGTTCGCCGGGAAATCCCACACGGCAAAATGGTTCAAAAAATACCTGCAAGGCAATTAGCATTAAAATTCCAAGCACCAAAAAAACAAATCCCAAATAAATCTCAATTGTTTAAAGCTAATGGATCGCATTGTTTTGATCATTGGTATTTGGAATCTTAATCTTCTCCTTTCAAACTTGTCATTGAATTAAAAATATCGTATCGTAACAGTAGGTTATTTTATATTTTTTCGACCGTACCAGATCTGTATTCCTAAAGAATCAATCCAGTAACATAACCTTCCGATCAAACAGGAGCCTAATTATGTCGAAAAAATTCGAGTTAAAATCCGCCGACCTCCGATGTGTCTGCGACCACCGGGTTTTCAAATTTAAAAATACCTCCCAGATCAAACCCCTGGATGAAGTCATTGGCCAGGAAAGGGCGGTGCAGGCACTTGAATTCGGCCTGAACATGAAACATTCCGGGTATAATATCTTTGTAACGGGTCTTGAAGGTACCGGCAAATCGACAATCGTCAAAGATTATGTGACCAAGCATGCCCGAACACTGCCTAAACCGAATGACTGGTGTCTGGTCAATAATTTTAAAGATGAATTTCGCCCCCGGGCCATCGATGTGCCCAGCGGCAAAGCCGTCCAACTCAGCAAAAAAATAAACCGATTTATCCAGGTTCTGAAAAAAGACCTGCCGGCCGCATTTGAAAGTCAACGGTATCTCAAACGGCTGTCGGTGTTAAAAGCCAGGTATTCGGAAATGCAAAATCGACTTTTCCAAAAAATTGAAGCATATGCCGCAAAAAAAGATTTACAGATTATGACAACGAATGAAGAGTATGAGACGGTCCCCGTCATCGATGGGCAACCGATAACAACAGAAGAGTTTAACAACCTTTCCACTGATCAGAAATCTGAAATTGAAGAAAATATTCGTCTGATCCAAAACCGGATTGCAATTGCATCGGTGGAGGTCGATAAATTAAACGGTGCCCTGCGCACCGACATCGAAGAATTGATGGATGAAGTCACCCAGTCCGTCGTTCAATCCCGCCTGGAGAAAATCAGATCCGAATTTAAAGACAGCCATAATATTATGGTCCACATCGATGCCGTTGAGCAGGACATCATCGATAACGTCAATTTTTTTATGCCCACGGAAGAAGGCAGCAGCGGGGAAGAAAACCTGATTTTACTTCCTCAAAAGTCCAAGCTGGACCGCTACCAGATCAATCCGTTAACAGATCACGGTTCACCGAAAGGGGCGCCGGTCGTCTTTGAAACGAATCCCACCTATCACAATGTTATGGGCCGTATCGAAAAACGCGCCCACATGGGTACTGTAACTACGGACTTTACCATGGTACAGGCCGGCTCGCTGCTGGAAGCCAACGGCGGTTTTCTGATAATGGATATGGAATCCGTGCTGACGAATCCCTACGTCTGGGAAGCACTCAAGCGCGCGCTGCAGAACGAAAGCATTCAAATCGAAGATATCGCCGAAGAAAGTGGGTTTGGGACGGTTTCTCTGCGGCCGGAGGCCATTCCGCTCAAAGTAAAAGTCATCTTGCTGGGCAGTTATGATGCCTTTGAGGCATTGCAAAATTTTGATCCTCGATTTAACAAGGCCTTCAAGGTCCGGGCCGATTTTGACTCCGAGGTTGCAAGAAATCCGGATACGGTCCAACAATATGCGCGTTTCATTGCCCGGGTTTGCCGGGAAGAAAACCTGCTGGCCTTCACGCCCAAAGGTGTGGCCACCATAGTGGAGTACGGCCAAAAATACGTTTCCGACCGAGATAAGCTTTCCATTCGCTTCGGCCCGCTGCTGGGGGTTATAAAGGAAGCTGATTATTGGGCGCGAAAGAACAACGCCCGGTATGTTACCGATAAATATGTGATCATGGCCTTTAAAAAATATCGCTTCCGCTACAACCTCTATGAAGAAAAAATCCATGATTCCTATCGCGACGAGACCATCATGATTGACGCGGATAGCGACGTCGTCGGTCAGGTCAATGCCCTGGCTGTTTATCAGATCGGGGAATTCTCCTTTGGCCGTCCGGTGCGCATTACAGCCGAAACGTTTATGGGCAAAAAAGGCGTTATCAACATCGAGCGGGAAGCCAATCTCAGTGGCAGTACCCATGATAAAGGGGTGCTGATTCTCTCCGGTTATCTGGGAAAAACATTTGCCCAGAGTTATCCGCTCAATCTGTCAATCAGCATCACCTTTGAACAAAGCTACGACGGCATTGACGGCGACAGTGCCTCGTCCACCGAATTGTATGCCATTCTTTCCAGCCTGGCGAATATCCCCATCAAACAGGGTATTGCCGTTACCGGCTCCGTCAATCAAAAGGGACAGATTCAGGCCATTGGCGGCGTCAATCATAAAATCGAAGGATTTTTCGAGGTCTGCAAAACCAAAGGCCTGAATGGTAAACAGGGCGTTATCATACCCCGGGCCAATCAAAAAAATCTGATGCTCAGCAAGGAAGTCATCGATTCCGTCAAAAAGCGTAAATTTCACGTGTATCAAGTTGCCACGGTTGAAGAAGGCATCGAAATACTAACCGGAACAGCAGCCGGTAAAGCGGACAGCACCGGCAAATTTCCCAAAGGCTCTGTATACAGCGCGGTTCAACAAAAGCTGAAGCAATATTATCAACGGTCTTTGGAATTGAGAAAAGCACGGTAATGCAAAAGAAAAAACAATACGGAAATACCCTAAAAGAAAAATTAATCGCCAGTGCCAAAGACCGGTTGTACAACTTCCTGCTGGCAGACGGAGCGATTCGCGGGGTGATCATGAATGGTACGCGAATGGTCAATGAGATGCGGGCCAACCACGGACTTGGAATTCTGGAGACCCTGGTTCTGGGGCGGGCTTATTTAGGGGCCGGCTTAATGTCAGCCGATCTGAAAAGCGATGACCGGATCAGCATTAAATTTGACTGTTCAGGACCGATCAAAGGACTGGTGGTGGAAGCCAACGCCTTCGGTGAAGTCCGGGGATTTTTGAAACAGGTGCCCATCCCCCTAAACAAACCCATGGAAAGTTTCGACCTGTCCCCGTTCTTCGGCGCCGGATTTCTTTCCGTGACGAAATACCTGGAAGATGCCCGGCAGCCGTTTACCGGACAGGTGATGCTAAAATACGGCAACATTGCCAAAGACCTGGCCAACTATTACCTCACTTCCGAGCAGGTGCCCACCGCCTTTAATCTGAGTATTAAATTTGATAAAAAGGGTGAAGTCGCGGGGGCCGGAGGATTGTTTCTGCAGGTCATGCCCCTGGCCGATGAGGATATGGCAGCCAGTCTGGAAGAGCGGGTCACCCGCCTGCCTTCGCTGGGGGAGGTATTTACGGCAGATAATGGTCCGGAATCATTGGTTTGCGAAGCCTTCAAGGAGTATTCGCCACAATTTCTGGCCAATCATCGCATCGAGTTTATGTGCCACTGCAATCCGGACAAGGTACGCAACCTGTTAACATTGCTGCCGATCGATGAGCTGAAAGATATCCGCGACAATGGGCCGTTTCCACTGGAATTGGGCTGTCACTACTGCAACACGCGCTATCATTTCACGCGTGAGGATCTTCAGGAGATTTATGGCAAGAGGTACCCCAATAATTGATCCGCCCTTATAAACAGCACATTAACGTTTTTAGAATTTTCATTTAATAGAGAAACGTTGATTGATCGAAAGTCCGGCGGATTAATTATTTTGCTTTTTCATCTGCTGAATCATTTCATCCACCGACCGTCCGGTGGGCGCCATGGCAATGGGGTTTACTGCCAGCAGCCCTTCCCAGGCCGCTATAGCACCGTCAAAATCCTGCATGTCATGCAGGAGCACGATTCCCTTGTTTAAGCGCGAAGGCTCATGCTTGGGATCCACCTCAATGGCTTTATCAAACGCCTGCAGGGCCTCTTTCGGTTTCCCGCTGCGCCGATACATGACGCCCAGATCGGTCCAGACATTGGCGTTGTTCGGATCCAGTTCCAAAGACTTTTGGTAAGCCCTGATCGCCTTTTCGTGCTGACTGGAATCAAAATATTCGTTTCCCAGCTGAACCCATGCTTTTGTATTCTGTGGATTTTTGGCGGTTTCATCCTCAAGTGACGCAATCATATTCGGTCGAGCCGCCGTGGCAACCTGGGATTGGGGTACCTGGGCCTGGAGCCTACCCGGTACGGCTGCCGAATCGGATTTCAGCACGGTAAACATCACGCCGCCGAAAAAGCCCACCGCCAGGGCCAAAAGGGTTCCCAGCCAGAAGGTTTCTTTGCGAACAAACTGGGCACTGTCATTTTTTGTTTTTTTTGCCATCGGTTCCTCCAGGATAAGTAAGCTCAAAGCTGATAGCTCAAAGCTCAAAGTTTTCAACCAGCACCACCGCCATCCCGACAGTCGGATTGCGATACTGAATCTGTCGGCAGCGGTCGTAATATAGCCTCTCTCTGCTGCCAATGAGGTTTATGTGCAAATGCTGTCCGCAATAGGGACAATATTTGAATTTCATCTGAGTTCGATTTTAAAAAAGCCCGGCAAATGTCCGGGCTTAGTAATTTAAATCTGTTTTTTAATTTGATACTGTAATACTAATTTATCCGCAATCATCCGATCAACTGCCGGGCTTCATTTTTCTATGGACAATTGGTCGGCCTGAGAGCGCGTTATTAAGGGCGGATAAATTAGCGGATGATACAAGCACGGGATCGCTGGCCGCTTTCCCGGGCTGCTTTGCGATAGCAGTTATGAAACTCTTCATAATCATCAGAACAGAAGTTGCATTTTTCAAGTTCTGCCATCAGTTTCTCTTTTTCCATTGAACAGCATTTTGAAGCTTCTGAAGAGCTGGCCATTCTTGCCACCTCCTTTCTGGTTTTCATCTCTGATATCCAACATATTCGGACAGTACAACAACTAATAAGTTAAACCGGCAGTAGGAAAAGTCAATACAATCGGCATCACGCTTTTTTTTGGAGCCAAGAACGCCAAATGTCAAGTCTGCCCTGCCGGCGCTTATTTCCTCCCGACCAATCTTTGACATATTCCCCATAATACTTAAATTGTTCTAAAAAGATGAATCCCTGAAAACTGGAACGTTGAACCTTGAACCGCTCAGCCCAGGTTTATTTAGATCTGTATCCTAATATAAATTAATCGAATGAAGCATCATTCTAATATATCGCCATTGAAACGTATTCTATTGTTGCTAGGCGTAATTTGGGCTCTAATTGCCCCTGCAGCGGCTTCCCAGGCTGCCGAATCAAGTGCGGTGCATAACCTTCGGGTTGAACTGGTTCCAGCGGAAAAGAAGCTGATCGGCAGGGATGATATCACGATCAAAACAGATGATATCGGCAGTCTGGCTTTTCGTATTGCGGAAAGGCTGACTGAAATCAAAATCTTTGTGGGCAGCGAACCGCGTAATTTTGAATTCAACAGCGGCCGTTTGCTGTTGCCCCTTAAGCCCCATGAACAAACCGCTGAAATACCAATCAGAATTCAGTATAGCGGAATTTTTGACGACCCGGTACCGGCTCGTCCCGTAAATACGGACAATCCCGGCTACGGGGTAACCGGGACCATCTCGCCCAAAGGCACTTTTTTACTGGCCGGCGCCGGATGGTATCCTGAACTGATAAACAGCCAGGCAACTTATCGGGTCACAGTCGAAGCTCCTGCCGGCTTGATTGCCGTCACTGCCGGCCGCTCCCAGGGGCATTTAACCGAAAACGGAAAAACCACTTCCACCTGGGAAGTCGATTATCCGGTCCGGGGTCTTGCCCTGTCCGTGGCCCGTTATGTGGTTGAAGAGAAATCAGTGGGCAAGGTGACGGCGGCAACCTACCTGTTACCGCAAAACCGGCATCTGGCAGCCTCATACCTGCGTGCAACGGCCGGTTATATTGCCCTTTATTCGGATCTATTCGGTGCATATCCTTTTGAAAAGTTTGCTGTAGTGGAAAATTTTTTCCCGACCGGATTCGGTTTTCCGTCCTACACATTGATGGGCGGAACGGTGCTGCGGCTGCCGTTTATCGTTCATACCAGCCTGGGGCATGAAATTGCTCACTGTTGGTGGGGCAACGGTGTTTATGTGGATTACACCACGGGCAACTGGAGTGAAGGCTTAACCTCGTATGTGGCAGACTATCTGTTTAAAGAAATGAAATCTGAAAAGGCCGCCCAGGATGCCAGGCGGCAGTGGCTGAGAAACTTCGCGACCCTCATCCAACCGGACAACGATTTTGCACTGAGCCGGTTTCAGAGCCGCTACAACCCGGTCACCAAAACCATCGGCTATGATAAAAGTGCCATGGTCTTTCATATGATGCGACGGCTGATCGGTGAGGAAGCCTTCTGGGGAAGCTTGCGGGACCTGTATCGGGCTCGCCTATACCGGCCGACCTCCTGGGCTGATCTGCAGCGGGCCTTTGAGAATCGGGGGAAACGATCTTTGCAGAATTTCTTTGACCAGTGGGTCTACCGCAAGGGTGCCGCGCAGTTTTCCCTGGATGCCGTTTCGGCTAAGCACACTGCTAAAGGCTGGCAGATCGCCGGAAAAATCATCCAGGATCAGCCATTTTATGACTTTCCTTTAACGCTGGCACTTAATACCGGGCAACGGGTCATTACCCAAAATATTAACGTGTCCGATCCGGTGACGTTTTTTGAGCTGATCAGTGCCGATCCGCCCCTGAAACTCACGGCCGATCCCGCTGATAATGTTTTTAGACGGCTAGCTCCATCGGAAATACCGCCAGCCGTCAATGCCCTTAAAAGTTCACCATCGGTGATAACCGTTCTGGCCGATCAATTGAATCCTGCGCTGGAGAAAGCTGCCAGAACACTGGCCCTTTCATTAGGGTTGCAACACAATCAATTTATTGCTGAAGACCAATTGGATCGGCAACGGCTGATCGACAGTGACATTTTAATGATCGGACGCCCCCGGCACGCGGAATTTTTAACAAATATTCCTGCCGCCGTCGATATCCGATCAAAATCTTTTTCACTTGACCAGTCGACGTACGACAAGGCATCCGATGCGTTTTTCGGTGTGTTTACGCATCCCTATGCACCTAACCGGGTCATCGCCCTGTTCATGCCGCTGTCGTCGGAGTATGCCGACATTGTGGCGGCCAAAATCACGCATTATGGCAAATACAGTTATCTTGTATTTCAAAATGGCAAAAATCAGGCTAAGGGATTTTGGCCGGTGGAAACGTCACCGCTGATTTATGAGTGGAAACAGATGACAGAGGACAGATGACAGAAATTAAGAAGGTGGGAGCGGCTATTTACCGCGAAAATAAGGATATTAAAATGAAGCGCATTTTTCCTATTGTTTTATCTATAGTTATATTATTCGGAGTGCTGGATGCAATCCAGGCGCATTTAGCACACCGAATATATGATCTGCAAAAAAATAAAGAAATGCCCATACCCGATGTGATTTCCGACCTCAAAAGAAACCGGATTGTACTCGTCGGCGAGCACCACAGTAATATTAATCACCATAAGGCCCAGGCCGAGATCATTCGGACGCTCAATGAGTCGGGGGTTCAGGTCGCAGTCGGACTGGAAATGTTCCGCAGTGACAGCCAGCAGGCGCTGGATCGCTGGGTTGCCGGCGATATTGGCGAAGCAGATTTTCAGCGGGTATTTTACGACAATTGGGGCTATTCCTGGGAAAATTATCGCGTTATTTTTGATTATGCTAAAAAAGAAAAGGTGCCACTGATCGGGCTCAACGTGCCCCGGAATATTACCAGGCAAGTATCGCGCCAGGGATTTCAATCGCTTAACAAAGCACAAAAAGGCAAACTGTCAAACATTGCCTGCCGGGTTGATAAAGAATACATGGCCTACATAAAAAAAGCCTTTGGCGGCCATGGCCACGGCAACCTTAACTTTACCTATTTTTGCGAGGCGCAACTGGTATGGGATACGGTGATGGCCATCAACACTCTCGATTACCTGAATAAAAACCCACAAGCAATGGTAGTCGTCTTGACCGGAACCGGACATGCGCAGAAAAACGCCATCCCCAGACAAATCCGCAAACGCTCGGAAGTGGCTCACGCGGTTATTCTGCCTGAAGTAAAAGGCATAATCGATCCCGAGACAGTCGATCAATCGGAGGCGGACTACATCATGCTGGATTTATAATCATGAACTTCTGCAGTAATTGTGGTCAGCCGGTGACACAGCGAACGCCGCCGGGCGATGATCGATCGAGATTTTTTTGTGAATCATGCGGGGTGGTCCACTACCAGAATCCCAAACTGGTGGTTGGATGCATTCCGGAAATAGAGGATCAAATTTTACTCTGCCGCCGCGGCATCGAGCCCGCTTATGGGAAATGGACACTACCGGCAGGCTATCTGGAAAACGGAGAATCCGTTGCAGCGGGCGCCAAACGCGAGACACGCGAAGAAGCCCAGGCCCGGGTTGAAATATTGGCCCCCTATGCGTTATATAATATTTGTCATGTCGACCAGATTTACTTAATGTTTCGAGCCCGACTAATTGACAAGCGCTTCCAGGCCGGCAGCGAAAGCCTTGAAGTCAAACTATTTAGTAAAAACGATATTCCATGGCAAGAGATAGCCTTCCGGGTGATAACTGCCACTCTATTTCAATATTTCGATGACCGCCGTAACGGTCAGTTTCCCTTTTATATTGGAAACATAGATATACCCTAGCCCGAACAGGCCGCAACCAAAAAAATCAATCTCGAAAGCACGAAATGACGAAAACACAAAATTAAGCTAAGAAACTTTATCCAATTATCTGAGGTCTATTGATGAAGTTTAACAATCTTCGGAACTTGCCACACCTAACCGTCTGCTTGTGGGTTGCAATTATAATCTCATTTCTGCCGATCTTCGTATCCTGCGGTGACAATCATGACTCTGCCGACCCATCGTCACTGCCGCCAAATACGGAAAGCTTTACGTTTTTTGGCCTTGGGAAAACGACTAAGCTGACAAGCGACGTCAGGAGTGACTTGAATAGCAAGCTGGGTCGCGATGCCATTGAACGCCGTAGTATCCTGGATTTAGAAAATCACTACGACGGGTTTTTAAAAAAATATTTCCCGGAATTGGACGTGCTAAACCAGGAACTAAACTTTCCTCCAGGAGAACGGGTCGAGCACAATACGGTCAAGCTGATGTATCGCTATGCTCAGAAAAAAAATGTGCCGTTTAATCTTGTTGAACTTGTTTTTTCAGATTACACCAAAACTCCGCTTCTGTTCAAAATAAACTTTAAGGCGGATGAAGCAAATACCGTTGCAACCCTGCAGGAAAAATACGGTCTGCCGAAAGTCATCGCTTGGAAAGAAGAAAATGGGAAATCGATGTTCTGGAAGAAAAACGGCGATTTATTAATCGTATCGCGCATACCCGATCGATTCGGCAAAATCGATCATCAAATCGTCATTTATTATACTGACAGCTTGAAACTGCTCAATGATACGGAAAGAAAAGAACAAAAAAAAAAGGAACAACAGCGGGCCAAGAGGGGGAAAAAGGCTTTTTGAAGTGGGAATTCGGAATGCGGAAGTGGGAAAAAAGGGCAGAAAAATTTCAATTTTTTATTAAACGATAAAATCAAATTCTAACATATGAGCTTTCAGCTTTGAGCTAAAATTTTCCAGCATCCAGTATCGAGAATCCAGAAACCAGTATCCAGCATCATGACCCAATTTGGGCGAATCTCTAATTTCCTCGGTTTACAGCGCAGCACCATCGGCATGCTTTTCATGGTGATCCTGGTTGGCATGGGCGAAAGGATGGCTGAGAGGTTTTTGCCGATTTATCTGATTGCCCTGGGCGGCGGACCGGTGGTCATCGGGTTGCTTAACGGCCTTGATAATTTGATGTCGGCCCTGTATGCCTTTCCCGGCGGCTACCTTTCAGACCGCCTGGGATTCAAAAAAGCACTGCTGGTTTTCAATTTATTCGCCATGTTCGGATATTTGATGGTCATCCTTATACCGGCGTGGCCGGCAGTCCTGGTGGGAACCCTGTTTTTTTTATCCTGGTCTGCGATATCGCTGCCGGCGACGATGAGCCTGGTTGCCAAAGCGCTGCCAGTGAACAAACGCACCATGGGTGTATCCATGCATTCATTGGTGCGGCGAATCCCCATGGCGCTGGGACCGATCATCGGCGGATTATCTATCGGCATCTGGGGCGAAAAAGATGGCGTGCGCCTGGCATTTGTGGTCGCACTGCTGTTGGCGGTCATTGCAGCTGTGATGCAGCAAAAAATGATTGAAGAAGATCCTACCGGGGTATCCGGCGGCAAACAGCCCCTGAAACCTGAAAAAAACCCTTTGCGTCTATTTCGTGAGATGTCACCGGCTTTAAAGCGGTTGCTGGTGTCTGATATTCTAGTCCGATTTTGTGAACAAATTCCCTATGCATTTGTCGTCGTCTGGTGCATGAAGGTCATTCAGACACCGATTACCGCATTTCAATTCGGTATTTTAACCAGCATTGAAATGGTCACCGCAATGCTGGTCTACATACCGGTGGCCTATCTTGCGGACCGCAGCACCAAAAAGCCATTTGTAGTGATCACATTTGTGTTTTTCACCCTGTTTCCCCTTGCACTCCTATACGCCGGATCATTCGAACTCCTGGTATTGGCCTTTATTCTCAGGGGGCTCAAAGAATTCGGCGAACCCACCCGCAAGGCTCTGATTATGGACCTGGCGCCCGAAGACAGAAAAGCAGCCATGTTTGGTCTGTATTACATGATACGCGATGTGATCGTATCCTTGGCCGCCTTCGGTGGGGCGTTCCTGTGGCTGATCGGACCCCAGTTCAATTTTATGGTTGCTTTTGGATGCGGTGTATCGGGCACCGTTTTTTTCGCAATAAAGGGTGATAGCCTATCTGGAATTCGGCCTCCGACGAACTCAGCCGAGCAAAAGGTCAAAGGTGAAAATGGGAAGCGTGATGCATAGAGCATAGGGCATGGCGCATATGGTAAGTACCGGGGCTTGAAGAGACGCGTGCTGACAAGATTGGAAGTATAGGTGGGAGTCCAATGGCCCTTGAAGAACGCATAGCCATCACGAATCATTTGACATCCAGGGAGCATTATAATATCGTTTTTTAATTATACTTTGAGGTCCAAAAATTTCGCTAAAAACGCTGGATGCGATGTATAAAATCTGGGGGAAATGTGAACGAAAAAATCAGAATGCTGGATGATCGAACGGTAGAAGTCAACTTACCCAATGTTAGCGGATATGAGCGTATCGCCATGGAATGCTCGGCTTCCTTTGCCAAAATTGGTGGTCTCGTCAAAGAGCGTATCGAAGATTTGAAGACGGCGGTCGCAGAAGCCTGCCTCAACGCGATGGAACATGGCAACAAGGACCATCCCGATTCCAGGGTCATCATCACCATGTATCTTGGCGACAAAGACTTTAAAGTCTCGGTGATGGATGAAGGCGATGGCATGTCTAATATCCCGCAGCATATTGATATAAAAAGAAAAGTTGAAGGTTTGGAACCGCCAAATGGGTTAGGGCTGTATTTGATACAGCAACTGGTGGACCAGGTTGAGTTTAAAAAAATGAATGGCGGCGGCCATGAGGTCAAAATGGTTCTGAAAATGGAAAACTAAGGTACGTGCTGACTATGGATGAAAAAAACGAACCCAGGATAGAACGCCAAAACGACATTTCCATCCTGCATATCCAGGGCGATATAACAGCCCATTCCGAACCCCATATCAATCAAGCTTATAAAAAACTGAATGATCAAGGGCCCACTCAAAAAGTTCTTATCCAATTTGATGCGGACGCCTACATAAACAGCGGCGGCATCGCAGTTCTGATTCAGATTCTTGCTCAAACCCAAAAAAACAACCAACAGATTGGAATCACAGGGCTTTCTGAGCATTTCAAAAAAATTTTCCACATGGTGGGCATCACTAAGTTTGCCAACATCTACGATGATCGCGATGGCGCCCTCCAATCCTTATCGTAATAATTAATCTTAATACTCTTAGATTACTGTAACCCAAGACAATGGGTTGTTGTTAGTTTTTCTACTGGACAACGGGATAACGGGCTACCGGGAAAACAGGCGAAATGGATTCTCAAGATGAAATCAAGCGGCTAAAAGAGTCTTTGAAACAGGCTGAAAGTGTCCAGGCTGAGCTCGATCTGCGGGTGTTTAACCTGAAAACGCTCTATGATGTCAGCAAGGATATTTATGGCAGTGTGGAATCGGAAACGATTATCAGAAATTTTCTTCTGATGACCATGGGCAATTTTGGCGTCATGGAGGGATTTGTTTTGCTGCTCGATAAGCCTTCGAAAACAACCGGCCAGTTTGTCGCCATCGGGTTTCAGGACGATAGCCACGATTTCCTTGAAAACTGTGGTTTACAGCTTCTGGAGCAATTACCAAACGCCTCCGCATCGGAAAAATCAGTGCCCGGCGCCCACCGAAAGCTTCTTCCTGAAT
>Ga0056116_1000056_pt1 | contig 34452 bp, 31 predicted proteins | sample WorMetOlspDAHAB2_FD_67352 | JGI IMG/M metagenome (GOLD analysis project Ga0056116, IMG submission 67352) | Marine gutless worms symbiont microbial communities from Max Planck institute for Marine Microbiology, Germany - Olavius sp. DAHAB.2 ...
CTGTACAGGGTCGCAGTGCCCTAAAAGACAATCCAGCCTGAAACCTATCCGCCTCTCCCAACACCTTATCAGAGCCAGGATGCTTGACCGTTCACCCCTCATTCATGCCATCTCCTATGGGGAGCAGCGCAGGCTCGAGGTGGCCCGCGCCTGCGCCACCAATCCCAAGCTTCTCTTGCTCGACGAGCCGGCGGCCGGCATGAACGAAGCCGAGACGATCGCGCTGTGGGAACGGATCGACCAGCTTCGGCGCAACGGGACGACCGTGCTGCTGGTCGACCACGACATGGACCTGGTCATGGAGCGCTGCGACCACGTCTTCGTCCTCAACTTCGGCGAACTCATCGCCGAAGGAAGGCCGGCCGACCTGAAGAAGAACGATGCCGTCGTCGAGGCCTATCTCGGCCGGGAAGACGAATGATGCTCGAGGCAGCGGGCATCAAGGGCGGCTACGGCCAGATCGAAGTCCTACACGGGGTCGACCTCGAGGTCGGTGCCGGCCAGATCGTCACCTTGATCGGCGCCAACGGCGCCGGCAAGACGACGCTGCTGAAGGTGCTCGCCGGCGTGCTGAAACCGACGGGCGGCCGGGTGACCTTCGAAGGCGAGCCGATCACCGGCGTGCCCAGCCATCGTCTCGCCCGCAAGGGGATCTCGATGGTCAAGGAGGGCCGCGGCGTGCTTGCGCCGATGACGGTCGAAGAGAACCTGCAGATGGGTGGCTACACGCTGGCCAAGGACCGCCTCGGACACAGGCTGCAATCCATCTTCGAGATGTTCCCCGTCCTCGAAGAGCGCCGCAAGCAGATCGCCGGGACTCTCAGCGGTGGCGAGCAGCAGATGCTGGCGATCGGCCGCGCGCTCATCTCGGAGCCGCGACTGCTGATGCTCGACGAGCCGTCCCTGGGCCTGGCGCCGCTGATCGTCTCCCAGATCTTCTCGTTCATCGAGAACCTGAGGGGATCGCACATCGGCATCCTCCTCGTCGAGCAGAATGCCTCGAAGGCCCTCAAGATCGCCGACTACGGATACGTGATCGCCTCAGGACGCATCACCCACGCCGGCACCGGCGCCGACCTGCTCGATGACGCCAGCGTCCTCGACGCTTTCCTCGGCCGCGACGCGGCCTCGAAGTCCGAACGACACGCTGCCGCCAACGCGTAACGGACCCATTCGCCTGACTTCGGTGCCGTCCTTATCATCGGCGACGGCCAACCGGGCGCGCTGCCAAGAACTGCCCTAGTTCGTGCCCCCCTCCGGAAGCCCTGCCGTGCGCAGACCGTCGAGATAGCGCTCCATGGTCTCGGCGTCCTTGAAGTAGGGAAGACTCTCGCGAAGCTGGGCGAGGGTCAGATGGGGGAGGAGTTCCTGGAGTTTCTCCCGCGCCGACCGCGCTTCGTCGACGAGACCGATGTTTCCGGCGCTCGCCGCCAGCGACCGGTAGCCGCCGGGGAACGTCGGGTTGGCCTGGATGGTCTTCCTTGACCATTCGGCCGCTTCTTCGTCGCGGCCGACGACGAAGGCGGCGATGGCCAGATAGTTGTACCAGGTCGCGATGTGGACATCGCGCGGGCTCAGCCTCATCGCCATCTCGAACGACGCCAGGGCCGCTTCGTAGTCGCCGGCGACGCCGAACGTTGCCCCCAGCAGGGCGTGGTTTTCGGCTTCGTGCGGGTTGGCGGCAACCGCACGCTCGTAGTAGCCGCGGGCGGCGTCGTAGTTTCGCGAGAAGAAATGGATGACCCCGGGAACCCGGATCACCTGGGCATCCCGATCGTCCAGGGCCAGACCGTGTTCGGCGATCTGGAGGGCCTTTCTCATCGAGTCCTCGCGCGACTCGCTCCATCCGCAGAGGCCATCGATCATATGCACAACGGCGAGCACGGCGTGGTAGTTCGCACGGTTCGGGTCGAGCTCGATCGCCTTCTGCAGTAATTGATGTGCCTTGGCGTTGTCGTCCTTCGTGTATCGCAGGTAGTGCCAATACCCGCGCATGAAGGCGTCCCAGGCTTCGAGGTTCGGCGTATCCGTCCGCCGGGCCCGCTTCAGTTCGGCGGAGAAGTATTCCGGAGCAACGGCGGTGACGATGCTGTTCGAGATATCGTCCTGGACCTGGAACATGTCCTTCAGCGCCCGGTCATAAGTCTCCGCCCAGATGTGCTTGTCGGCCTCCGCGTCGATGAGTTGGGCGGTAATGCGGATACGCTCGTCCGTCTTGCGCACGCTTCCCTCCAACACGTATCGGACGCCCAGTTCCTGGGCCACGGTGCTCACGCGAATGGCGCTTCCCTTATAGGAGAACGTCGAATTCCGGCTGATGACGAAGAAATACCCGAACCGGGACAGCCCGGTCATGATGTCCTCGGTGATGCCGTCGGCGAAGTACTCCTGGTCGGGATCGCCGCTCATGTTGGCGAACGGCAGGACGGCGATCGACGGCTTGTCGATTGCGGGAACCGAAGCGCTCTCTCTTTCTGACGTTTCGGGCGCGGACGGTGGAGCAGGCGCATAGGTGGTCCAGACGAACCAGCCGACGACAACGGAGACCGCCACCGCCGCTAAGGCGGCCCATGGCTTTCGCTTCGGAATCGTGGCGGGCGACGGCTCAACGATGTCTTTCGGTTTCGACGGCGCCGGCTGTTCGATATCGGACGCCGGCAAGGGCGCTCCAGTTCCTTCGCGGATCTCTTCGTAGAGTCGGGAGGTCACGGCATCGGGTTCGGCACCGAGTTCTTGCCGAAGAGATTCGGCAACGGTCCTATAGTGATGCAGGGCTTCGGCGCGCCGGCCGGCTTGGGCGTAGGCCCGCATCAGCAGCCGGGTCCCTGATTCGCGCCAAGAATCGAGGGCATGAAGTTGCCGGCCGACCTTGACGGCCGTTTCGGCATCATCATCCTGCAACAGCCGCTCGCCGTGCGCTTCAAGGGTCGTGCAGGCGAGGTCGTGGAGCCGGGTCCGTTCCTGAGCGAGCCACGCATCGAAGGCATCGGACCGCGCCGCCGGCTCCTCCATCAGATCGCCGCGATAGCCAACGGCGGCCTCGTCCAGCCTCCCCTCCGTGGCGCTGCGTTCGAACGTTGCGACGTCCGTTTCGATGGTCCCGCCGCGCAGGGTGACCGTCTCGTCGTCGGCATCGATCGCGTCCGCAGCACCATCGCCGAGGGTCTTGCGCAGAGATAGAAGCCCCTGGCGCAGGCTCTGGCGGGCCTGAACATCAGGGCTGTCGCCCCACAGCAAACCGGCGAGTGTTTCGCGCCTGACCGGTTGGTCCGGATGCAGCGCCAGATAGGCTATCAGGGCGCGGATCTTGGGGCTGCGCACCGAAATCTCGCGCCCCGATCCGTCGTACAGGCGAAATTCCCCGAGAAGCTGGATACGCAACTCTGCCATCCGCCAGGCCCGCCCCCGTGATGCCCCCAAGCGGCATGGCCAGTATATCGCGCCGACCGATTCGTCCAAAGAGGGCCATGAAATTGCGACTTTTTTGCATTTTCAGTCCCGATTGACGCTGCTTTGACGCCGTCGTTGACGGCCGGCAAACGCTCGCCTGACACCCCCCGCCCACACTGAAACCCACCGGCGCTTCGTCGTTCCCCCTGCTGACAGGGACCGAAAGCGCATCAACTCGTCGAGGAGAGACGATCATGCAGTTCATAGACGTCAAGGGCACGATGGTCGCGTATGTGGACCAGGGAAACGGCCAGCCGGTCGTCCTGTTGCACAGTTCGACCGGCTCGAAGGGTCAGTGGCGGACGGCGTCTGCCGAGTGGACGCAGCGCTATCGCGTCATCGCTCCTGACCTGTACGGATACGGCGACACCGATTCCTGGCATATCCCGCGCGCCCTGACATTGGCCGACGAGGTCGAGATCGTTGCCGCGGTGGTCGCCCGTGCCGACCGGCCGGTTCATCTGGTCGGCCATTCCTATGGCGGTGCCGTCGCGTTGCACACGGCGCTTGCGCTGGGACCGCGCGTCGCAAGTCTTAGCCTGATCGAACCGACGCCGTTCTATCTGTTGGCCCAAGCAGGCGACTCCGAGCCAGCGCCGGAAAGAGAACTGGCCGAGATCACCGGTGTCGCGCGGGACGTGGGCGACCTTGTTTCGGTCGGCTTTCCGATGGCCGCCGCCCATCGCTTCGTCGACTACTGGTGCGGCGACGGGGCCTGGTCCCGCTTGCCGTCCGAGCGGAAATGGCAGACCGCCAGCCACATGAGCAAGGTCCACCAGGACTTCCACGCGCTGCTCACCGAGAAGACCGACATCGCACGGCTGGCGACCATCGAGGTCCCGACGCTGATCCTCTGCGGAAACGTCTCGCCGCGACCGCCCCGGCGCCTTTCGCGGGTCATCGCCGAGGCCATTCCTCAGTCGCGCCACCGCACCATCGCTGGGGCCGGGCACATGATGCCCCTGACCCACGCGGACGCGATGAACGCTCTCGTCCTTGAGCATATGGAAAGCGCCGATCAGACAATACGCGCGGCTAAGCCCGTCGTCGTTCCGCTGCCGACTCGGACGGTCATCGCCCACGAGGACATCCGGGTTTCGGTGTCGCCCACCGGAGGCATACAGCCGGCAACCGCCTGACCGGGTTCCGAAACCGCCCCAAAAACCGAGTCCAAGGAGATCAATGATGCTTACCAACGACTACAGCTATGCCGATTGCCTGACCAATGCCGAAAAGTCCGCCTGGACCGTCGATGACTGCTTCGGCGGCCGGGATTTCGACTACTCACGGCGATTCCTCCCCGACCGGATTGCCGGCGTCGACGGGATCAGTTGCCCCGACGAGACCGAGAAGCGGACCCTCAACCAGATCCGCGGCAACAGCTACCGCCACATCTTCGCGTTCGTCGAGGAGTACATCATCCCGATGGTGATGGACCATGCGCGGGACGACGTCTACGGCGACGAGACCCGACTGAACTATCTGCTGTCCTTCGCCCAACAGGAGGTCAAGCACCAGCGCATGCTCGAACGCGCCATGGACCAGATCTCGGCCGGGCTCGGCACCACCTGCGGGGTCATCCCCGGGCGCGAGCAGGTCGCCGAGGTGGTTCTCGGCAAGTCGCGCCTGACGGCCCTGCTGCTGACCAGCATGATCGAGTGGTTCACCCAGCTTCACTACAAGGAACACGTTCAGGACGACCGGGACCTGGACACGCTGTTCCGTGACATCCTCAAGTTCCACTGGATCGACGAGGCGCAGCACGCCAAGGCCGACAGCCTTCTGATCGAAGAAGTCGCCGGACAACTGACTCCCGAGCAGCGCGAGCAGGCCATCGACGAATTGTTGGAACTGGGGACCGCCGTCGACGGACTCCTGGCCAATCAGGTCGAGATGGACATCGATGCCCTCGAAGCGATCACCAACCGCCGCTTCACCGACGACGAGCGGGACGAAATCCGCACCCATCAGCGGCGGTCCTACCGGTGGACGTTCCTGGTTTCCGGTCTCGATCACCCGATGTTCAAGCAGATCGTCGGCGAATTGACCGCGGACGGTAGCGCGAAAATCGCCGGAGCCGCCGAAGCGCTGGCGGCGTAAGGCGCAATTCTGTGGTGCGAATCGGCCACCCGCGTACACTGGTCGCGCGGCAGGGACATGCCGGCGATCGAAGAAGGGACGACCTCTTGGAGAGTGTTTCGGGACCCACGGTCGTTCGCACCGCTTCGTTGACTGCCGTGGCCATGCTGGCGTTTGCCGCCAACTCGCTGCTGTGCCGGCTGGCCCTGGGTCAGGAGCTTGTCGATGCGGCGACCTTCACCTCGGTGAGGGTCGTCGCCGGCGCGGTGACGCTGAGCCTGATCGTTCTGTTCCGCACAAACTCGCAGGAGCGCGGGCGGCCGGACTGGCGCACGGTCACCACGCTGTTCACCTACATGGTGTTCTTCTCGTTCGCCTACCTGTCTCTCAGCGCCGGTACGGGCGCCCTGATCCTTTTCGGTGCGGTCCAGCTGACCATGTTCGTGGTCGCGTTGAAAGGCGGCGAGCATTTCCCACTGCTGTCGTGGGGCGGTCTCGCCTTGGCCGTCGCCGGATTGATCTATCTTGTCTCGCCGGGCATCACCGCGCCGGACCCGCTGGGCGCCGTGCTCATGGCCATCGCGGGAATTGCTTGGGGGTTCTATTCGCTGCTCGGCCGGGGAGCCGCCGATCCCCTCGGCACCACCGCGCGCAACTTCGTCTATTCGGTGCCTCTGGTGATTGTCGTGCAGTTGGTGTTCCTCGGCGATTTCGACGCCTCCACGTATGGAATCGCGCTCGCGGTCGCCTCGGGCGCCATCGCCTCGGGGTGCGGCTATGTCATCTGGTACGCGGCGCTGCCGGGATTGACGGTCACCCGTGCGGCGACGGTTCAGCTCTCCGTGCCGGTGATTGCGGCGTTCGGCGGCGTGCTTCTGCTCGCCGAAGACGTCACGCTGCGTCTGGTGTTGGCGTCCGCCGCCACGCTGGGCGGCGTCGCCATCGTCCTGGCCCAGCGCGCCGCTAAGGCGCGGTGACAACTTCGGCGAAGGCGCTCCGCGCTACCGTCCTACTTCCGCACCGGCATCGTGTAGCAGACCGCATCGCCGTCGAGGGCGACAGTGCCGTCGTCCCGGACGACGCGCGTGAGCAGTTCGGTGATCGGTTTGTCGGGGCGGGACTTGGTGATTTCGACCTCACCGGTGATGGTGTCGCCCGGCCGGACCGGCGCCTTGAAGCTCCAGTTCACCTGCAGAAACACAGTACCCGGTCCCGGCAGATCCTCGGCGACGACGGCGTTCAGGATGGCACTGGTGATGTCGCCCTGGACGACGATCGTCCCAAACGGCGTCGCCTGGGCGACGGCTTCGTCGTAGTGCAGCGGATTGAGATCACCGCTGATCTCGGTGAACAGCTCGATGTCGCGAGCTGTCACCTCTCGCGATCGCCGCGCGGTTTGTCCGACTTGCGGCATGCCGTTGGGCCAGACGTCGTCGGTCATCGCGTCGCCTCCCGCTCCGCTTCGGAGTCGCTTCGTCAAAGGGGTTGGTCGATTGGACGTCCTGCGCTTGATGGCTGGTCAAAAAAGCCTAGCACAGGTGCGTGCCGATGTTGACGGACTGTCGATAGGGGGTGGCCGGGTGCGATCGTGCTAACGCGCCGCCTGCACCTGAACGCGGGCGAGAACGAAATCACCGCCGCGATTGATCACTGCCAAACCGTCGAAGGGTTCTTCGATGGCGCGATCGCCGGCATGGATCAGCTGGGTGCCATCGACGGAGACGGTCATGTCGCCGAACGGTGTGCGGGTCCATTCGATGACGTGAACGCGGCGATCTTCGAGCACCAGGCCCTGCGAATGGGCACCGACGACGCCGGAGCCGTAGCGGGACAACCGCACCAACTGCAGACCCGGTGTCGCGCCGGCCCGGTAGATTAGCCGATCGCCGGCATCGAGAGTGCCGGCGGCGTAGGGACCGATCTCGAGCTGGCCCTCGCCCTGCCAGGACGTCAGCTCGACGCGGATGGAGAAGGCGTTGGTGAAGGGCTGAGCGACGTGGATCACCGCCGCATCGGACGCGGAAGGGGTCGATGCCTGCCCGCCCGATTGCTGGCCGCGGAGCGCCTGTTGGAGGATGGCGCCGAACAACTGCTTCGCCTGGTCCTCGCCCGACGTTGGTGCGGCCGGCGCCGGTGCCGCGGTCACCGTGCTGCGGAGTCCGTAGCCGCGCTCGATCCAGTAGCGACCCGACGTCACCTGCCAGGCCGGGTTGCGGGTGAAGTCGCCGTCGGAAAAGTCATCGAACAGGACGTCGGTCAGCGGCGGACGGTCATAGCGATCCGCTAGGTCGCGTAAATCGCGGAGGAACCGGGGGTCGGCGGCCCGCGCCTTCTCGGCCTCGTCGATCAGGCCCCGAAGCTCGCGGGCCATCTCGCCGCTGTCGCCGCCGATCGGCCCATAGCGCGAGTCCGTCGCCGCCGCAGGCAACACCAACGCGACGAGCAGGACCAGAGCCGACAACCAGACGAGGCGAATCATGAGACGATCCTAGCCCGGATCGAAGGGACCACCAACCGCCGATACCCGGTCACAAACGTTGCGTTGCACCCCGGGCACGGGTAAGGATTGTGCAGTGCACATAGAAAACCGCGACGGTTTCCGGGACGAGGGGGGGGGGGGAACCACATGGACGGCATTCTCAGTGGCATGCGGATCGTCGAGGGCTCGGCCTTCGTCGCGCTTCCGCTCGGCGGCATGACCCTGGCCCAGCTCGGGGCCGATGTCATTCGCTTCGATCCCATCGGCGGCGGCTTGGACTACGGCCGATGGCCGATCACGCTCGACGGCAATCACAGCCTGTTCTGGGCCGGGTTCAACAAGGGCAAGCGGTCCATCGCCGTCGATTTCCGCAATCCCCGCGGTCAGGAGATCCTGACGCAGCTGATCTGCGCGCCGGGGGAGAACGCTGGACTGTTCATCACCAACTTCCCGGCCCGCGGCTGGCTCGACTACAAGACCCTGCAGGCACAGCGCGACGACCTGATCATGGTCAACCTGATGGGCCGGCGCGACGGCGGCTCTGAGGTCGACTATACGGTCAACCCCCAGGTCGGCTTTCCCATCGTCACCGGGCCCAGCGCGTGGCCGCGTCCGGTCAATCACCTGTTGCCGGCGTGGGACTGCATCGCCGGTCAGATGTGCCTGGTCGGCCTGCTCGCCGCCGAGCGCCACCGACGGCTCACCGGCGAGGGTCAACTGGTCAAGATGGCCCTCAAAGATGTGGCCCTGGCGATGCTCGGCAATCTCGGCAAGATCGCCGAGGTGATGATCAACGATTCCGACCGGCCCAAGGACGGCAATTATCTCTACGGCGGATTCGGGCGCGACTTCGAAACCCTCGACGGCAAGCGCATCATGATCGTCGGGCTGACCGGCGCCCAATGGTCGAGCCTGCGCAAGGCCACCGGTCTGGGCGAGCAGTTCGATACCCTGGCGGAGCGCCTTGGGCTTGATTTCAAGGTCGAGGGCGATCGGTTCCGCGGCCGGCACGAGCTGTCGCGGATCATCGATCCTTGGGTCCACACCCGCATGCTGTCGGAGATCCGCATGGTCTTCGACGCCAATCGGGTGACCTGGGCCGAGTACCGCACGGTGCGCCAGACGATCGAGAAAGACCCCGATTGTTCGACCCAGAACCCCATGTTCAGCTTCGTCGAACAGCCGGGGATCGGGTCTTACCTGGTGCCGGCATCGCCGCTTGATTTCGGTGCCGTCGAGCGGGTGCCGGCGGAACGGGCTCCGACGCTCGGCGAACACACCGACGAGATCCTGCTCGGCGAACTCGGCCTCAGCGAAGGCGAGGTCGGCAAGCTCCACGACGATGGCGTCGTCGCGGGCCCGGAGGAGGACTAGACCGACGTTCGCCCAGGTGGCGGCTGAGACCTACCGCACCGGACTTCGCAAGGCGATCTGGCGAGGGCTGGCTGGCGACTGCGCGATCAGGTACCGCGGTTCCTGCAGCAGAAAAAAACTCAGGCGCCATGGTCGGGTCGGTGACGTAGAAGACGAACTGCGCCGCCGCCCCGGGATCGACGAACCCGCCGTAGAAACGCACCCGGTCGCGGGGTTCGGCGATGCGGCGTGCCACGCCAAAGGAATCCGAATCCATCGGCAGTCCGAACGAACGGATCTGATCGAACGACAGACCGTCGGTGTAGGTGCTCGGCGTATCCAGCGCCTCGCGCAGTTCGAGATCGAACCCCGCCCACGCCTGGCCGCTGCGGTTCCGGACCACCAGCACCACGGCCAGGCTGACATACGACGGCGTGACGAGGACGTCGCCTTGCGCAGAGCGGTTGACCTGACCGCGAACGACGATGGCGCCGGGCCGGGGTGTCAGGACGTCCTCGACAATGATCAGAGGATCATCCTGGGTTCCCGTTCCCGAGATGGAAACGAGCCGGAAGCCGCCGAGTTCGTCGCTGAAGGTCAAACCGGCAGCTTCAAGGACTTCGGCGGACGCCGCATGGGCGAACCCGGCCCAGGCGACAAGGGCCGCAAGCAACGCATGGATTCGCGATCGAGAAACCACGCCGGGCCATCCAATATTCGGGGCGCGGGGGGCGCCAACAGCCGGTCCCACGCTATCGAAGGATACCACGGATACCGCCGGGCCGGTATCAGCGCGACGTTTTCAGCAGATGAGATGGGGCGACGCCGCGCCGCGGCGGACAGCCGGGGCCGCCGACCTTGTGCGCGAACCCCTTGAGGCGCGGCGGATCCGTCATGATCCAACGGAACAGCGCATCCCCCTCGTAGCGGCCCTGGTGGTGGAATGACCCGCTACCCAAGGGTTCCTCCATGTTGACGATGACCCGGTCACCGAGTCCTTCGCGGGTTTGCAGCCGCACCCAGTGCTTCCCCGCCTCGCCCCAATCGAGCTCGAAGCACACCAATGCCCCCCATCCGGCGCCCTTGCCGCCGGTGTTTCGGGTCCCTGGCGCGGCGGCGAGTTCGCTGAGCAGGCCTTCCCATTTCTCGGGTTCCAGGGGGAAGACGTTCGGCCCTTTCGTCACGTAGACAGCCTTGAGATCGGACACGGAACGCTCGGCGATGCTCTTCATCGTCGTCGAGCCGAGGCTGTGCCAGATCGTCACGCCGCCGACGAGGGCAACGATGACGGCGAAGAACGCCATCCGCTTCTTGGAACCGAACACCTCGGGAAATGCGCTCACCGCCGCGGTCCTGCGACTCCCAGATCCGGGCCTAAGCCAGCGCCGCCTCATGGGCCGCGACGGATGCCGCGCCGAAGCAACAGAAGATCACCTGTTTCGGCAGCTGGTGATCGGCGAGAAACGATTGGACCGTGGCGACCGCGGTCTTGGCCGCCAAGTCGGCCGGGTAGCCATAGACACCGGTCGAGATGGCCGGGAAAGCGATGCTGTCGAGATTCCGTTCGGCGGCGATCTCCAGGGATCGCCGATAGCACGACGCCAGCAACGCTTCTTCGCCGCTCCCGCCGTCGTGCCATACCGGTCCGACCGTATGGATAACGTGCCGTGCCGGCAGGTTGTAGCCCTTGGTGATCTTTGCCTGGCCCGTCGGACAGCCGCCCAGGGTGCGACATTCGGCGAGAAGGCCCGGCCCGGCCGCACGGTGGATGGCGCCGTCGACACCGCCGCCGCCCAAAAGGGATTCGTTGGCGGCATTCACAATGGCGTCGACGTCGAGCTTGGTAATGTCGCCTTCGACGATCTCGATTCGTGCGTCCATGGCCCCCTCCGCAGTTCCTTGATCAACCCTTCTCCTTGAGCCGGTTCACGGACTGGCGAATCAAGTCGAAGGCCTCCTCGGGTTCGCCCCAGCGCTTGACCTCGACCCATTTGCCGGGTTCTAGATCCTTATAGTGGCCGAAGAAGTGCGACATCTGGTCGCGCAGGATGTCCGGCAGCTCGCGATGCGAAGACACACCGGCGTAGAACGGGTGCAACTCGTCCACCGGCACGCAGAGGATCTTCTCGTCCACCCCGGCCTCGTCTTCCATGATCAGCACGCCGATAGGCCGCGAACGGATAATCACCCCGGGCGTCACCGGCATCTGGCCGAGCACCGCGGCATCGACCGGATCGCCGTCCTCGGAGAGCGTGTGCGGGATGAAGCCGTAGTTGAACGGGTAAAACATGGCGGTGTGCAAAAAGCGGTCCACATAGATGGCGCCCGAATCCTTGTCGAGCTCGTGCTTCACCGGATTGCCACCGACGGGAATCTCGATGATGACGTTGACGTCATAGGGGGGGTTTTTGCCGACGGGGATCTTGGAAATGTCCATGGGGGAACCTGCGATCGGGGGGGCGGGACGTGAAAACCCTAGCACATTCACCCGTCTGCTGAAGACTCGCCCGGTGGAAACCGCCGCATCATCCAGACGAGCAGGATCAACCCGGGAACGGCGGCCAACGTGGTGACGACGAAGAAAGCCGACCACGGCATCTGCTCGGCAAGCCATCCGGCGCCCGACGACATCACCGTGCGCGACGCCGCCATCAGGGACGACAGGAGTGCGTACTGGGTCGCCGTATAGGCGACATGACACAGACTGGAGAGGTAGGCGACGAACGCCGCAGTGCCCATGCCGGTGGTGATGTTCTCAACGGCGATGGTGACGGTCAGCATGCCGAGATCGGCGCCGGCCTGGGCCTGGAGGACGAAGACGAGATTCGACGCCGCCATCAGCACGCCGCAAACAAGAAGCCCGCGCAAGATGCCGATCCGCGCCAAGACGATGCCGCCCAGCAGTCCGCCGACGACGATGGCGGCGACGCCAAACAGCTTGGCGACCTCGGCGATCTCGGTCTTGGTGAAACCGATCTCGAGGAAGAACGGCACCTTCATCACCGCCAGCACCGCGTCGCCGAACTTGTAGAGCAGGATGAACAGCAGGATCGCCAGCCAGCCGCGGCGCTGCGCGAAGTCGACGAACGGGCCGACGACCGCATCGGCAATCGTGGCGCGGATTTCAGCCATGCGGTCCGTTGCGTCAGTGTGCGGGCGTTCCGGTGCCGCGGGTTCGGGGTTGACCAGCACGGCGACGACGCCGACGAAAACCAGTGCTGCCATCACGGTGAACACGACTGGCCATGGCGCCATGTCGGCAAGCACGAGCCCACCGGCGCCCGCGCCGACTTGTCCGACTCGCCAGCCGAACACCTGGGTCGCCGCGCCCGCAGCCAGCGTTCGGTCTTCGAGAATCTCCACCCTGTAGGCATCGATGACGATGTCCTGGCTCGCCGAGGCGAATGCCACGGCGAGGCCGAAGGCTGCCGTCCACAGCGGGTCAACGGCCGGGTTGGTGCCGCCGAGTCCGAGGATGGTGGCCAGCAATACCGCCTGGGCGGCGAGCGCCCAGCCGCGCCGCCGTCCGAAGGCACGGCTCAGTACCGGTAACGGCAACCGGTCGATCACGGGAGCCCACAAGAACTTCAGTGCATAGGGGAGGCTGACGAGGGCGAACAGCCCGATGCCGGTCTTCGAGACGCCGGCGCCGGCCAACCAGGCGCTCAGCGGCTCGGCCAACACGCCGAACGGCAGGCCGCTGGCGAAGCCGAGGAACAACAGCGACAGCACCCGACGATCGCGATAAACCCGCGCCGCCGCGAGCCAGCCGGCCAGCCGCACGTTGCCGCCGATGACCGCGGTGCGCGCCGGGCCTTCGCCTGCCGTCACGTCGCCTCCCTGTCTGGGGTGCGCAAACCGCGCGAGCCCCGTGGACACGCGCCACCTGCGCTCTCTATGATCGGCGCGCCCCGCCGGGACGCCGGACCGCACCGACGCCGCCATGAACGCCAACCGCATCATCATCGTCACCGCCGCCGACAGCAACTACTTCGACTTCCTCATCGGATTGCTCGACTCGCTTCGCGATGACGCATTTGCCCGGGACCTCGCCGTCGGTGTGCTGGACGTCGGGCTGACGCCGGCCGAGGCGGCGACCATTGCCGGGCGTGGGATCGAGGTGATCGAGGCCGGCTGGGACGTCGACTTTCCCGGCCGCGAGCAGATGCCCGGCTACTACCGGGCGATGTCGGCGCGGCCCTACATCCCCAACTACTTCCCCGGCCACGACATCTACATCTGGCTCGATTCGGATGCCTGGGTGCAGGACGGCTCGGTGCTGCGCTGGTTCATCCGCGGCGCCGAGCGCGGCAAGATCGCCTGTGTGCCCGAACTCGATCGCGGCTACTGGACAATGTACAAGCGGCCGAAGCTGTGGACCCAGAACCACAAAGCCTTCGCCTGGTCCTTCGGGCTCCGTGCCGGCGACCGCTACGGACGCAACCCCATCGTCGGCACCGGCATCCTGGCGATGCGCGGCGATGCACCCCACTGGCGGCTGTGGGCCGAGGCGCACAAGCGCGCCCTCAACCGCAAGCGGCGCGACAAGCCCAACGTCTCCAACTTCTATGCGTTCCTCTCCGAGCAGACGTCGCTCAACTACATGATCTTCGCCGACAAGCAGCCGGCGACGTTCCTGCCGGCCTACACCCACTGGGTCTGCGGCAAGGGCGAGCTGATGTTCGATCCCGAGTCCAACACCCTGGTCGAACCTCACGAGCCCCACGCCACCATCGGCATTGTCCATCCCGGTGGCCAAGCGATGAAGGAGCGGGTCTGGGAGATCGCCACCGTCGACGGCGGCGCCGTGCACACCCGGCTCACCTATCGCGAGTTCCAGGAGTTCCTCGCCGGCCGCAAGGCCGAGGGCCAATGAGCCGCCGAATCGCCGGCGTCGTTGCGGCCGGACTCGGGCTCGCGCTTTCAATACTCGGCGAGAAGCGCCGCGATCAGGTGCTGGCGCGGCTGGCGACGCGCCTCGCGCCGGTGAAGCGCGCCGACACTCCGGGCGGTCCCGTGGAGTTCTGGTGCCCGAGCACCTACGCGCTCTATTGCCCGCGGGTGATGTTGTCGGATGATCCCCTGGCCCGGCAGTGGATCGGCACCTTCGGCTCCGACGACGTGCTCTGGGACATCGGTGCCAACGTCGGCCTGTTCACCCTCTACGCCGCCCGCGCCACCGGGGTGCGGGTGCTGGCCTTCGAACCCGGCGCGGCGAATCACTGGGTGCTCAACCGCAACATCGAGATCAATAGCCTGCAAGACCGGGTCTCGGCATATGCGCTGGCATTCTCCGACAAATCGGGCCTGCAGACGTTCAACATGTCGACAAGCGAGCCGGGCGCCGTGTTCCACGTGTTCGGAAAGGCGGAGGGCGACTTCGGCTACGACGTCACCTACGCCACGTCCCAGGCCGCCGTGGGCTTCACCATCGACGACTTCGTCCGCAGGTTCGCGCCACCGTTCCCCACGCACATCAAGCTCGACGTCGACAACTACGAGGCCCGTATCCTCGGCGGCGGCCGCGAGACCATCGCCGATGCGCGGCTGAAATCGGTGCTGGTCGAGATCGCCGAGCATGTCGACGGTCCCGACATTCCGGCGTTGCTTGCGTCAGCCGGACTGGTCGAGCACGCGCTTCCGGATGCGGCAGATGACCGGCGACCCTTCCGAAACCGGCTGTTCGTTCGCGGCGGTTGACTCGTTCGATGTTTCGGGACTCTCTGGCAGCAATCGCCGATTCCGGCTTCACGGGGGGCTAGCACCGTGTCCGACCGCAACCCGGACACCCAGAGCGCATCGCTGTTCGAGCGCGGCGACGCCTATCGGGCGCTGCGGCGCTACGAGACCCCGGCACTCAAGCCCAAGCACATGCGCCAGTACGACCACGAGTTCTGGAACGCCACCGGCTGCCGGCCCGGCATGTCGGTGCTGGAGGTCGGCTGCGGCACCGGCCAGTTCCTCGCCTACCTGGCGGCCAAGGGGGTGGAAGACTTCGTTGGCATCGACGCCGATGGCGGCGTGCGTGCGGCGATCCCGGAGGCCGCCGCGAATCGTTTCGTCGAGAGCGACCTCGCCGCGTTCGTTGCCGAGAACACAGGACAGCGGCGCTTTGACCGGGTCGTGCTGTTCGACGTGCTGGAGCATCTGACCCTGGAGCAGGGGATCGCCGCCCTGGAGAGCCTGCACGCCATCGTCGCCGACGGCGGGCGCCTCGCCATTCGCGTGCCCAACGGCGGCTCACCGTGGGGGCTTCATATCCAGCATTCGACCATCGACCATGTCACGATCTACACGACGGACAAGCTGATCGAACTTGCCCGACTGACCGGCTACGACTGCCTGCGTTTCCTGCCCCAGAAGATCGGTCCGCCCGTGCGCCGCACCTTGCAGGCGGCGTTGCACGCGGTGCTCGACCGGGTGCTGGTGCAGCGCCCCGAGGTGTGGACGGCCAACGTCGTCGCGGTGTTTGCCCGCCCGCACCGACCCGGTGAACGATGAGCCCCAATGAAGCACGGCCGGCGCGGGCGGATACGTTGGTCCGGCGTGTCGAGCTGCGCAATCCGTTTCACGTCGTCGATCTGCCGCTCGTCGGTCGTCTTTGCCGGGCCGCCTATACGCCGCGCCGTCGGTTCGCCAAGCGCTTCGTCGGCAAGCCGGCAAAGATGCTGTTCCGCCTTGCCTACGGTGTTCTCGGCCTCGGCGGAGAAGGCACATTGATCTACGACGGATCGGGCGGCGAGCGCCGACTCAGGTTCGACGCCCGCAACATCCAGTTCCGTGCGCTGTATCTGCCGCAGTACGCCGCCGGCTACGAAACCGAGACGTCGGCGTTGCTTGATGTTCTCCTCGGGCCAAGAGACGCCTTTTTCGACGTCGGCGCCAATTGGGGATACTTCGCCCTTTGGGCCGCCTGCCGGTCGGGTTTTGATGGCGCCATACACGCCTTTGAGCCTTTGGCCGCGAGCTTTGCCGATATGCCCGGTCTGGTCGCCCAGGCCGGGCTCGAGCCCCGCATCACCTGCCATCACACGGCGCTCTCCGATCGTGACGGCGACGGAGTCCTTGCTGTAGACGGCGGTGGCGACAGCGGCACCGCACGGCTCAGCGAAAACGCGCCGGGGGTGCGCGTGACTCTGGCGGCTCTCGACAGCCTGGATTTGTCGCCACCGGCGACCATGAAGATCGACGTCGAGGGCCACGAGCACCGCGTCCTTGCCGGTGCTCGGCGCACGCTGGAGGCAGCGCGTCCGTTCGTGATCTTCGAGAGTTGGCGCGAGGCGAGCGCGCCGGAAACGACGCTGGCGCCGTTCGGCGTGCTCGCCGACCTCGGCTACACGTTTTTCGCGCCGACGTGGTGGCGTGCGACGCCCGCCGGCGGTTTTGCGGTCGAAGGTCCGACCGACACGTTGGCCCTGGTGCCCATGACGCCGGGGCAGCGGTTTCTGCTCGCCGAGCAGATGAATGTGCTCGCCTGCCCGGTTGACCGCCTCGACGATCTGCGCCGTCGGTTCGAGACACCCTGACCGCGGCAAATGCGTTGAGCGGGCGCCCGGATCAGCGCAGTCCCAGCTTGGTGACCACCCGATCGCGCTTCATCAGCCACCAGCCCATCTCAGGCGGCCACATTTGATGACCGGAATCCGCGCCGAGTCGCCCGGCGGCATGCAACGGCCAGTTGGGGTCGTCCAGCAGCTCGCGGGCCAGCGCGACCATGTCGGCGCGCCCGTCGGCAATGACCGCCTCGCAGAACGCTGGATCCCAAAGGAAACCCACGGCCATGGACGCGACCCCGGCCTCGCGGCGCACCCGCTCTGCGAACGGCACCTGGAAGCCTTCGGCAATGGGCATCCGTGGCGGCCGGTCGGTGCCGCCGATGCCACCGGTGGTGCAGTCGATCATGTCCACACCCTCGGCGGCCAGCGCCCGGGCCGTCTCGACCGTGTCCTCGGCCTCGACCCCTCCCTCGGTCCAATCGGTGGCCGAAAGCCGGAAGCTGAGGGGCAGTTCCTCCGGCCAATGGGCGCGGATGGCCCTCGCGACCTCGACGGCGAACCGCCGCCGTCCGGCCGCGTCGTCGCCCCAGCGGTCGGAGCGCCGATTGGCCAGCGGCGAGAGGAACTGGTGGACGAGAAAACCGTGGCCGGCATAGACCTCCAGGAAGCGGAACCCGGCCTCGACGGCGCGCCGGGCCGCCTGGCCGAAGGCGTCGACAACGCCAGCGATGTCGGCCTCGCTCATCTCCGCCGGCACCGGCCAACCGTCGGCATAAGGCAATGCCGAAGGCGCGATGGGCGGCCACGGAACCTCTCCACGTTCCGACTCGTCCTCCCCGTCAACGGGAGTTTCGCCGTGCCACGGGCGGCGTTCGGATGCTTTGCGCCCGGCATGACCGAGCTGGATGCCAGGGACGGCCCTTTCCGCTTCGATGAACCGGACGATGGGCACCAGGGGCTCGATCTGACCGTCCTCCCAAAGCCCCAGGTCGCCGTGGGTACGCCGGCCGCGGGCTTCGACAGCGGTGGCTTCGGCATAGACCAAACCGGCCCCGCCAAGGGCAAAACGCCCGAGATGGACCATGTGCCATGTATTGGCATAGCCATTGACGGCCCGATACTGGCTCATCGGCGACACGGCGATGCGGTTCTTCACCGTCACGCCACGCAGCGTCAGCGGTTCGAAAAGGGCGCTCATGTGGCATTACCCCCCGAGCGGTCGACGGCTCCCTTGGCCATGGATGACAACCCGGGTCGGACGGGCGTCGTCACGCAGCCGCAGGACTTGATCAATCGGCCCTCAAAATATCGTGTGTTAACCTTTTGATAAATAGGGAATTTCTGCCAGATCTGCTCACGAAGCCGAACTCCAGCCTATCAGGCGACTTGAGCAAGTGCAGGGGCGGAGGAGTAGGGCGAATGGGGTGCACGAAAACTAGTGCGTTCGTGTCATATCGCCTTTTTCATCGCGACCTTGTTGCCCTGCCGGGCGGTTAGTTCCCATCCCAAGTGCTCGTAGAGCCCGACGTTTTCCGGCATGTCCGAATGCGTGGTCAGGCGCAGCTCGCGATACCCCGACGTCAACGCCTCAGCCTCAGCAAGCATCATGAATTCCCGTCCCAGACCTGCCCCCTTTGTGTCCGGGTGCACGGCAACGTTGGCGAGCCGCATGAAGCCATCCTCGGGAATGAGAACGAGGCCGCCGACAATGCCGTCTTCCGTTTCCGCCACCCAAACCTGGTACTTGGCGATCTCGTCGGCACAGTCAGCCGATACAGGCGGCAGGTCGACAATGCGCCCGGCATAGTGTGCGTAGGCCGAGTCAATGCAGCGCGATAGCGCGTCGGCATCACGATGTTCGGCCCTACGTATTGTCCAGAGTCCCACGTCGAGGCAACTCACGTTCTGCGGCGATCCAAACCGCACTCCCCTACGTCTGTGATGTTGCGCGTGACGTCAGTCGGACTCCAGCCATTTGTCGCAGCCGAGCATGGAGAGCGTGCCATCGCACCACCCGCCGCGGTTTCGCGATGTCCACTCCGGGAGGGACTGCCCGCCGTGGTGTTCCCAGGGGGCCTCGGATTATTTGTGCGAATCATTATTAACGAGAATTCGCCGCAATAAGTTCCGACATATTCAATCTGAAGTTATGTCAAAGGGTGCTGTGAGAGTTGATGTCTCAAGCGCAAAGGCGTTCGGGTTCAAAGAGTTGCATGCGGTTGCATCAAACCGCTCGAACCGTGTCCCAACGTCAAGGAATCCGACACTTGCGGTGGATAAGTGGACAGCCGCATGCACGGTAAACTATTGGCGAATTGGACCGGATGTTCGCCTTCTTGTTTCGGACTTATCGCACGCGAATGCCGGCTAGACTTGCGGGCGCACCGAAACCCGATGCCTTAGTGCTCGTTCATCCAAGATTGAGGATCCGATGGTCATTTCAGTCGCGCGCAACCAGTCCCTCGCCGATGCCGAGCGGATGATCGACAACGTGCCCGTGCAGGCAGCCCTGGTCGATGCGCGCGGGCAGATCGTCGCCGTCAACGCCTACTGGCGGCAATTCGCCGAGGCCAATGGTTACGCCGATCAATCCCTGGGTCTGGGACGCAACTACCTGGAGACTTGCCGCACCGCCGACAGCGCCACGACTGCCGAAGCGCACGTTGTCGCAGAAGAGCTGGAACAGGTGCTGACCGGCAAGCGCGATGAATTCAGCCTCGTCTATCCCTGCCATTCACCGACCGAACGGCGGTGGTTTCGCCTGCTCGCGGCGGGGACCCGCGATGCCGCCGGTGCGGTGATCCTGCATTTCAACATCACGCCGGAGATGCTGGCCGAAGAGCGTCAGGCGGCGTCCCGAATTCGCGCCGAGCGCAAGCTGTCGCGCTACGAACAGGTGATGCAAAAAAGCTCTCGGCAGGAACTTCGGGCACTGGAGGATATGTCGCCCGCCCCGCAGCCGGATCGGTCTGAGATCGACGATGAGATCCGCATCGCCTACCGGGCGATCATCGATATCAGCAGCGCGCCGACCGGCGACCGGGGGTCCCGTGTGTTGCGGGAGATGTCCCAGGCCGTCGCTCGGAAGTTGGCTGATCGTGACGCTGATGCCAGCCATGTGGCCCGCCTCCACGCCGAGGCACTCGAGGACGCGACCCGCAACGCGTCGAGCAAACGCGCCGCCTCGATCATCCAGGAATCGCGCATGGCATTCATCGGTGTGCTCGGCTATCTCGCCAACATCTACCGGGAAACGCCGCGCCGCTGATCCGCCGCCGCCTAGGAAGTCTGGTGTCGGAGCAGCACGGACCCCACCCTCACGCTCGCTCAGCCGGCTGGCGCGCTTTCCAATATGCGACCGGCAGCATCCGCCAGGGCGCGGATCGTGTCGATCTCGGGCTGTTCGAACAGCCCTGGACGCACATCGGGGCTGGAGAAGTTGATGGTTCCGAACGCCTTGCCGCGAACCAGCACCGGCGCCCCGATATAGCTCTCCAGTTTGAATTCCTTGTAGGCCGGATGGGATCGGCGGTCGGTGTCGAAGACATGGGTGAACGCGACCGGCCCCTCGCTGGCAATCGTATCGACGCAATAGGTGATGCCGAGCTCGAACTGAGTGCCCGGCGCGATCTGGCCGCCCGGTGACTTGGCGTTGAGCACTGTGTAGGTCCCGTGTTCGATGCGGCTGACGATCCCGATCGGCAGGCCGAACGCGTCGATGCCGTAACTCAGCAACTTGTCGAGCTTGTCGCTCCGGGAGAGTTGGCCGTCGTCGAGGATCGATTGCAAATCGGCCCGCACGTTCGGATCAGGATGATCGATCGTATGGCGGTCGCCTGGGCCGGAGGGACGTGTCATGCGCCGACTTCCATCCATGTGCCCGTTTCGAGGAATGTGTCGATCTGGTTGATGAACGGCGTCAGGTCGAGGCCATGGGCCTCGGTCCGGGCGTTGTTGAAATAGATATCGGCGTAGAGCTCGCCGGAGTCGCAGATCAGCGTCACCAGCGAACCGTTCTCGCCGGCCGCCAGCATGCGCGCAGCAATCCAACACAGGCCGTAGAAGTTGGTGCCCGAGGAACCGCCGACCCCGCCGGCGAAGGCACGCCGACAACACCCGCATCGCCGCCAGCGACGCGGCGTCCGGGACCTTCAGCATGTGATCGACGACAGTCGGGATGAATGACGGCTCGAGGCGCGGCCGGCCGATGCCCTCGATCAGCGAGCCCTGGTCGGTGACAAGGTCGTCGCAGCCCGCAGCGACGTTGTCGTAAAACACCGAGTTCTCGACGTCGACGACACAGAGTTTGGTGTCGAGGTGGCGGTAGCGGATGTAGCGGCCGATGGTCGCCGACGTGCCGCCGGTGCCGGCGCTCATCACAACCCAACTCGGCACCGGAAAGGGTTCCAGGCGCATCTGGCCGAACATGGATTCGGCGATGTTGTTGTTGCCGCGCCAGTCGGTGGCGCGCTCGGCATAGGTGAACTGGTCCAGGTAGTGGCCGCCGAGTTCACGCGCCAAGCGGCGGGACTCGTCGTAGAGCGCCGCCGGTTCGTCGACGAAATGGCAGCGCCCGCCATAGAACTCGATGGCGGCGACCTTCTCCGGCGAGGTTCCGGCCGGCATCACCGCATAGAACGGCAGATCGAGAAGCCGGGCGAAATAGGCCTCCGAGACAGCGGTCGAACCGGACGACGCCTCGACCACCGGTGTCCCCTCGTGGATCCAGCCATTGCAGATGGCGAACAGGAACAGCGAGCGCGCGAGCCGGTGCTTGAGGCTGCCCGTCGGGTGGGTCGACTCGTCCTTGAAGTAGAGATGAAGACCGTCGAGCGCCGGCACCCGGAGCGGGATAAGGTGGGTGTCGGACGACCGGCTGACGTCGGCCTCCAGCCGGCAGACGGCGGACTTCGTCCACGCCCGGTCGGCGCAGGCGGGCAGATCGTTGGTCGGCGAAAGCGCGCGGTCGAGCGGGCCGGCGCGTTCCGGCGTCGCCACGTCAGGTATCCAGCAGGATCCGCCGCGGGTCCTCGACGCACTCCTTGACGCGGACAAGGAACGAGACCGCCTCGCGGCCGTCGATGATTCGGTGGTCGTAGCTGAGTGCCACGTACATCATCGGCCGCGCCGCGATCGAGCCGTCGGGCATGACCATGGCGCGCTGCATGGTTTTGTGCATGCCGAGGATTGCCGATTGCGGCGGGTTGAGGATCGGCGTCGACATCAGTGAACCGAACACGCCTCCGTTGGTGATGGTGAAGGTGCCGCCCTGCATCTCCTCCATCGCCAATTGGCCGTCGCGGGCCCGACGTCCGAAGTCGGTGATCGCGCCTTCGATGTCGGCAAAGCTGAGGGTGTCGGCATCGCGCACCACGGGCACCACCAGCCCCTGGGGGCCGGCGACGGCGATGGCAATGTCGTAGTGGTTCTTGTAGACGAGGTCATCGCCGTCGATCTCGGCGTTAACGGCGGGGAACTCCTTCAATGCCACCACGCAGGCGCGGACGAAAAACGACATGAATCCGAGACGCACGCCGTGCTTCTTCTCGAAGGCGTCGCGGTACTCGGCGCGCACGGCCATGGCGTTGGTCATGTCCACCTCGTTGAAGGTGGTCAGCATGGCGGCGGTGTTCTGGGCGTCCTTGAGCCGGGCGGCGACCATCTTGCGCAGCCGGGTCATGCGCACCCGTTCCTCGCGCGGGTCCTCGGGGCGCGGAACAGCAGGAGCCTCCGCCACCGCGGGTGCGGGAGCCGCCGTGGGTGCCGGTGCCGGCGGGGCTGCGGCAGCGCCGGACTCGATGTAGGCCAGCACGTCGCCCTTGGTCAGCCGCCCGTCCTTACCCGTCGCCGGAATCGCCGCCGGGTTCAAACCGTTCTCCTCGACCAGGCGGCGAACGGCCGGCGACAGCGGCATCGCCGCTGCTGGCGCAGGGGCCGGAGCAGGGGCGGGAGCAGCCGCCGGAGCGGGTGCCGGGGCCGGGACGGGTTCGGGCGCCGGAGCGGGCGCTGCCGGTTGTGCCGCCGGTTTCTCTGCTGCGACGGCGCCATCGGCAATGGAGCCCAGCACCGAACCGACCTGGACTTCTGCACCCTCGGCCTCGGAAATGGCCTCGAGCACTCCGGCCGCCGGCGCGTTGACCTCGACCGTGACCTTGTCGGTTTCCAGTTCGACCAGCGGTTCGTCGGCGGCGACGGCATCGCCGACCGCCTTGAACCATTTGGCCACGGTCGCCTCGGTCACCGATTCGCCGAGGGCCGGCACAACGATATCGGTCATGGTCTCCCTGTCCTCCGGATTATTGGTCTTGGGGGCTAGCGCGGCACGCGCCGGAACGGCTGCGGGATCGAGCCGATATCGCCGGTCAGCGCCTGATCGACGATCCGCTCCTGCTCGGCCACGTGGGTCTTGAACAGGCCCGTCGCCGGCGACGCGGCAGCCTTGCGGCCGACGTAGGTGGGCACAACCATGTCGCGGCCGAGTTCCTCGAGGATGTTGACGAAGCGGGGCAGGACAAAGATCCAGCCGCCCATGTTCGCCGCTTCTTCCTGGCACCACACGACCTCCGCGTTGGGATAGCGCTTGATCTCGCCCCTCACGCCATCGCGCGGCCAGGGATAGAATTGCTCGACGCGGACCAGCGCGACGTCGTCAACGCCGCCGTCCTCCCGGCCCTGCAGAAGGTCGTAATAAACCTTGCCGGAACAGAAGACGACCCGGCGCACCTTCTTCGCAGAGACAAGCTTCTCGGTCTCCGGCAGCACACGGTGGAAGCGGCTACCCGGCGCCATGTCGGTAAGGTCCGAAACCACGCGGCGATGGCGCAGCAGCGATTTGGGCGACATCACCACGAGCGGCTTGCGAAAATTCCGGCGCACCTGCCGGCGCAGAAGATGGAAGTAGTTGGCCGGCGTGGTGATGTTGGCCACCTGGATGTTGTCCTCGGCGCAGGCCAGCAGATACCGCTCCAGACGCGCCGACGAATGCTCCGGCCCTTGACCCTCCATCCCGTGGGGCAACAGCATGACCAGGCCGGAGAGCCTGAGCCACTTGGATTCGCCCGAGGTGATGAACTGGTCGATGATCACCTGGGCGCCATTGGCGAAGTCGCCGAATTGGGCCTCCCACAGGACCAGCGCATCGGGTTCGGCCAGCGAATAGCCGTATTCAAAGCCGAGCACCGAGGCCTCCGACAGCGGGCTGTCAATGACCTCGAACGGCGCCTGGACGTCGGAGACGTTGTTGAGTGGGATGTAGCGGCGCTCGTCCTCCTGGTCGACCAGCACCGCGTGACGGTGCGAGAACGTGCCGCGGCCGGAGTCCTGTCCAGACAGCCGCACCGGTGCCCCTTCGGCGAGGAGCGTACCGAACGCCAACGCTTCGGCCGTCGCCCAGTCGATGCCGGTACCGCTCTCGATCATCTGCTGCTTGGCATTGAGCTGGCGGAGGATCTTGCGGTTGATCGTATGGCCTTCGGGCGCCTGGGCCAAGGCACGGCCGACCAGGCGCAGCAACTCCGCGGAAACCGCGGTATCGTCGTCGCGCATCTCCTCTTCGCCGGCCAAAGTCCTGAGCCCCGCCCATTTGCCCTCCAGCCAATCGGCCTGGTTGGGCTTGTAATTGGGTGCCGCCTCGAATTGGGCATCGAGCTCGCCGCGGAATGCGGCGACCATGGCGTCGGGCTCTTCGGCGTTCAACGAACCGTCGGCGACGAGACGGGCCGAATAGATCTCCCGCGTCGTCGGGTGCTTGGCGATGGTGCGGTACATGATCGGCTGGGTGAACGCAGGCTCGTCGGCCTCGTTGTGGCCGAACCGGCGGTAGCAGAACATGTCGATGATGACGTCGCGGCCGAACTCCTGGCGGAACTCGGCGGCAATGCGGGCGACGTGGACCACCGCCTCGGGGTCGTCGCCGTTCACGTGGAAGATCGGCGCCTGGATCATCTTCGCCACGTCGGACGGATAGGGCGACGAGCGCGAGAACCGTGGACTGGTGGTGAAGCCGATCTGGTTGTTGACGATGAAATGGATGGTCCCGCCGGTGCGGTAGCCGCGAAGCTCGGAAAGATCGAGGCTCTCAGCCACAAGCCCCTGACCGGCGAACGCGGCATCGCCGTGCAGCAAAAGGGCCATCACCTGCTTGCGCTCGGCATCCTCGCGCTGGTTCTGCTTCGCCCGCACCTTGCCCAAGACGACCGGATTGACCGCCTCCAGGTGCGACGGGTTGGCGGCCAGCGACAAGTGGATGCTGTTGCCGTCGAAGTTGCGATCCGAGGATGTGCCGAGGTGGTACTTGACGTCGCCCGACCCCTGGACGTCGCCCGGATTGGCCGGGTTGCCCTGGAACTCCGACAGGATCGCCACGTAGGGCTTGCGCATGATGTTGGCCAGCACGTTGAGCCGGCCGCGATGCGGCATGCCGATGACGACTTCCTTGACGCCCAATTGGGCGCCGCGCTTGAGGATCTGCTCCAGTGCCGGGATGGTCGCTTCGCCGCCGTCGAGGCCGAAACGTTTCGTGCCGGTGTATTTGACGTGGAGGAAACGTTCGAACTCCTCGGCCTCGATCAGCCGTTCGAGGATCGCCTGCTTGCCCTTCTGAGTGAACTGGGTCTGGTTGCGGATGCTCTCGATGCGCTGCTGGATCCACGCCTTTTCGTCGGGATGCTGGATGTGCATGAACTCGACGCCGATGGAGCCGCAATAGGTCTCGCGCAGGACCTGGACGATCTCGCGCATGGTGGCCGTTTCGAGCCCGAGCACGTTGTTGATGAAGATCGGCCGGTCCATGTCGGCCTCGGTGAAGCCCCAGAACTCGGGATCGAGCTCGGGGTGGTGCTTCTTGCCTTCGAGACCCAGCGGATCGAAGTTGGCGATCAGGTGGCCACGGACCCGGTAGGTGCGGATCAGCATCAGCGCCCGGATCGAATCGAGGGTCGCCTTGCGGACGTCTCCGTCGGGAGCGGCAACCGCGGCGGCCTGCGCCATTGCTGCCGTGCCGTCGCCATCACCATCGGCGCCGATGACGCGGCCTCCTGCCGGCGCCCAGCTGGCGCCGCGAAGTTCGACGAGCACGGAGTCCGCGTCATCTCCCAGTGCCGAAAAGAAAGAACCCCAACTCGGGTCCACCGAGCCGGGGTTCTCAAGATATCGGCCGTAGAGTTCGGCGATAAACGGTGCGTTGGCTCCTGTCAGAAAGGAGTCGATCGACGATGCCATGTGTTCGAAGAAGGCGCGGCGCCGCGGCCGCGCCTTCCCTCCCGCTGCGAAGTTTCTATCCGCGCAGGGCCTCCACCAAGGTGCTGCCGAGCTTCGAAGGCGAATCGGCGACATGGATGCCGGCACTGCGCATCGCCTCGATCTTATCGCCCGCGGTGCCCTTGCCGCCAGAGATGATTGCACCGGCGTGACCCATACGCCGTCCCGGCGGTGCCGTCAGTCCGGCAATGAAACCGACGACTTTCTTCTTTGTGCCCGACTGTTTGATGAAATCGGCCGCCTCCTCCTCGGCGGTACCGCCGATCTCGCCGATCATCACAATGCTTTCGGTCGCCGGATCAGAAACGAACAGCTCCAGGCAGTCGATGAAGTTGGTGCCGTTCAGCGGATCGCCGCCGATGCCGATGCAGGTGGTCTGACCGAGACCGGTGACGGTGGTCTGGGCGACGGCCTCGTAAGTCAGCGTACCCGAGCGCGAGACGATGCCGACCGAACCCTTTGCGTGGATGTGGCCCGGCATGATGCCGATCTTGCACTCGTCCGGCGTGATGATGCCCGGGCAGTTCGGACCGATCAGCCGGGTGCTGGAATCCTTCAGCGCCCTTTTGACCTTCAGCATGTCCTGAACCGGGATGCCCTCGGTGATGCACACCGCCAGCTCGATGCCGGAATCGATGGCTTCCAGCATCGCGTCCGCAGCGAACGGCGGTGGAACGTAGATGGCGGTCGCGGTGGCACCGGTGCCCTCAACGGCGTCGGCGACGGTGTCGAACACCGGCAGGTCGAGGTGCGTGGTGCCACCCTTGCCCGGAGTCACGCCGCCGACCACGGTGGTGCCATAGGCGATCGCCTGCTCGGAGTGGAAGGTCCCCTGTGCGCCGGTAAAGCCCTGGCAGATGACCTTGGTATCAGAATTGACGAGAACGGACATTACGCGGCCTCCTTCACGGCTTTGACGATCTTCTCGGCCGCGTCGCCAAGGTCGTCTGCAGAAATGATGGGAAGGCCGGAATCGGCGAGGATCTTCTTGCCAAGATCGACGTTGGTGCCCTCCAGGCGAACGACCAGCGGCACGTTGAGGCTGACCTCGCGGGCCGCCCCGACGACGCCTTCGGCGATCACGTCACAACGCATGATGCCGCCGAAGATGTTGACGAGGATGCCCTCGACGTTGGGATCGCGGAGGATGATCTTGAAGGCCTCGGTGACCCGTTCGCGGGTCGCTCCGCCGCCGACGTCGAGGAAGTTCGCCGGATCGCCGCCATAGAGCTTGATGATGTCCATGGTCGCCATCGCCAAGCCGGCGCCGTTGACCATGCAGCCGATCTGGCCGTCGAGCTTGATGTAGTTGAGGTCGTGGCGGGCGGCCTCGAGCTCGGCCGGATCCTCTTCGGATTCGTCCCGCAGTTCTTCGATGTCCTTGTGGCGGAACAGCGAGTTGTCGTCGAAGTTCATCTTGGCATCGAGAGCTATGACGTCGCCGGCACCGGTGACAACAAGCGGATTGATCTCGACCAGGCTGGCGTCGAGCTCGGTGAACGCCTTGTACATGGCGAGCACGAAGCGGACGGCCGATCCGACCTGCTTGCCTTCCAGTTTGAGGCCGAAGGCGATCTGGCGGCCGTGAAACGGCAGCATGCCGGTGGCCGGGTCCACAGCGACCTTGATGATCTTCTCGGGCGTCTTTTCTGCCACCTCTTCGATGTCCATGCCGCCCTCGGTGGACGCCATAATGGTGATCTTCGAGGTCGCTCGGTCGATCAGCATGGAGAGATAGAGCTCGCGCGCGATGTCGCAGCCCTCTTCGATGTAGACGCGCTTGACTTCCTTGCCGGCGGGACCGGTCTGGTGGGTCACCAGGTTCATGCCGAGCATGTTCTTGGCGGTATCGCGGGCATCCTCGACGGACTTGACGACCTTGACGCCGCCGCCCTTGCCGCGGCCGCCGGCGTGGATCTGCGCCTTGACGACCCAAACGGGGCCACCGAGGTCCTTGGCCACCGCCTCGGCCTCGGGCGCGGTGTAGACGACTCCGCCCCGGGGTACGGCAACGCCGTACTTGGCCAGCAGTTGCTTGGCCTGGTATTCGTGAATATTCATGGAACCCTCAATCGGCTTTTATGACATGGGTTTGCGGCGGCGGCCCGGACCGGGCCGCCGGCCGTTCTCCCCCGCGAATGCCCCCTACATCATGCCCTTGGCGACATCCATCAGCGTCGTTACGGCGTTGATGGAGTGGTCGAGCATGGCCTTCTCGTCGGCGTTGAGTTCGATTTCGACGATCTTCTCGACGCCGCCGGCGCCGATGATCGTCGGCACGCCGACATAGATCCCGTTTTGACCGTAGACGCCGTCGCAGTATGCCGCGCACGGCAACAGCCGCTTCTGGTCGTTGAGATACGCTTCCGCCATCTCGATGGCCGACGTCGCCGGCGCGTAGAACGCCGATCCGGTCTTCAGCAGGCCGACGATCTCGGCACCGCCGTCACGGGTGCGCTGGACGATGGCGTCGAGCTTGTCCTGCGTGGTCCAGCCCATCTTGACCAGATCGGGAAGCGGGATGCCGGCAACCGTGGAGTAGCGGACCAGCGGCACCATGGTGTCGCCGTGACCCCCGAGCACGAATGCCGTGACGTCTTGGACGGAAACATTGAACTCGTCCGCGAGGAAGGTGCGGAAGCGTGCCGAATCCAGGACGCCCGCCATGCCGCAGACCATGTTGTGCGGCTGGCCGGTGTACTCGCGCAGCGCCCAGACCATGACGTCGAGCGGATTGGTGACGCAGATGACGAAGGCGTTCGGGCAGTGAGCCTTGATGCCCTCGCCGACGGCTTTCATCACCTTGACGTTGGTTTCGATCAAATCGTCGCGGCTCATGCCCGGCTTGCGCGGCACGCCGGCGGTGACGATGACCACGTCGGACCCGGCGAGGTCGGCGTAGTCGTTGGTACCGGTGAGCCCGGCGCTGACCGACTCGACCGGTGTCGATTGCAGAAGGTCGAGCGCCTTGCCCTGCGGCAGGCCTTCTACGATGTCGAACAGAACCACGTCGCCCAGCTCCTTCAGGGCGACCAGATGAGCGAGCGTGCCGCCGATGTTGCCCCCACCGACGAGCGCGATTTTTTTGCGTGCCATGAGACGTCCCCCTCTAGAAATCCGGCAGATAGCGGATGCGCGGCGGATTATGCCGCAGTGCAACAAAGCGAAGCCGTGTTAGTACCGCGAATCGCCGCCAAGGGCAAGGCCGCGGGCGCCTTGCAGGCTCATTCGCGTCCCCCGCGAAGTGCTTCGTACCGATGTTGCCCCTGCGTTTCGCTGCCGCGCGAATGCGCCTCGGAGCCGCACTGGCAGCGCACTGCTCAATCTGCTACCCGGGTTAATCGTAATGAATTGGGAAGCGGAATTCGGCGCAGATCTTCACGGCGCTTTTCGCGCCGACCATCCGCCGTGGCAATCTCGCGTGCGCCAGCGTCCGTTGGCGGAGTCGGTGCCGAGCCGGCCATCGACCGTTGCCGCGATCGCTGTGCCGGTGGCTTGAACGTCGACAAGGCGGCCGTCCAGAGCCACCCAGCCCGAGATGGCGAAATCACCTTCGGTCGAGTGCGCCACGTAGCCGTTGACGATGCCGTCGTTGATGAACAGCGCGCCGCGCACCAGACCCGCGCACGCCGCCGAATCCTGGGTGACGTTTGAAATCAGCCACCGCCCATCATGGGACCGCGATCGTTTATCGTCTTGCGCCGCCGCGGCCCCTGCCAGACCGACGACCATCAGCAGGACCGCAAGCCCGCGCAACAAAGAATGTCCGGTCATGGATGTTCCCCCGCCTATTGGCACCCGCATCCAATCGACGGAGAGTGACTCCCTCGCGTGGTATTGGCAAGCCGCTCGCGGGAGACGAATCCGTTGCCTACCGTCTCCCGTCAGGTCAGCATGGATTGACATGCCCGAGGGCGGAGACGACGGGACGATGGCTGCGGATATCGCGACGCTGAAGGAAATCGAGCGGCGGCTGTTGTGGCTCGCCTGCTGGACCATCCACAACGCCAACCATCTTCGCCCCAAGGATGACGTGCTGAAGGTCGGCGGCCATCAGGCGTCGTGCGCGTCGATGGTATCGATCATGACGGCGCTCTATTTCCATACGCTTCGGCCCGAGGACCGGGTGGCGGTCAAGCCGCACGGCGGACCCGTGTTCCACGCCATCCAGTACATGATGGGCAACTTGCCCCGGCAGAAGCTGGAGGACTTCCGTGGCTTCGGCGGCGCGCAGTCCTATCCCAGCCGCACCAAGGACGTCGACGACGTCGACTTCTCCACCGGGTCGGTGGGTCTCGGCGTGGCGATGACGGCATTTGCTTCGGTCATTCAGGACTACCTGAAAGCCAAGCCGTGGGCGAAGTCAGGTCCCATTGGACGCATGGTAGCGCTGGTCGGCGACGCGGAGCTGGACGAGGGCAACGTTTACGAATGCCTGCAGGAGGGCTGGAAACACGACCTCCGCAACACCTGGTGGATCATCGACTACAACCGCCAGAGCCTCGACGGTGTCGTCCGCGAGGGCTTGTGGCAACGGATCGAGGCCATCTTCGGCGCCTTCGGCTGGGAAGTGGTGCGTCTCAAGTACGGGGCCAAGCAGCGGGCCGCCTTCGAGGAGCCCGGCGGCGTACGGCTGCGGGAGTGGATCGACGCCTGTCCGAACCAGCTCTATTCGGCACTGACCTTCCAGGGCGGCGCGGCGTGGCGCAAGCGCCTGCTCGACGAGATCGGCGACCAGGGCGCGGTGACGACGCTGATCGAAACCCGGTCCGATGATCAGCTCCAGGAGCTGATGACCAACCTTGGCGGCCAGTGCATCGAAACCCTGACCGAGGCCTTCGACGCCATCGGCCACGACCGGCCGACGGCGATCCTCGCCTACACCATCAAGGGCTGGGGGACACCACTCGCCGGCCACAAGGACAATCACGCCGGGCTGATGACGCCCGAACAAATGGCCGAGTTCCAGACGGCCATGGCGGTGCCGGCAGGGGAGGAATGGGAACCGTTCGCCAGCGTCGGCGACGTCGCGGCGATGAAGCGGGTGCTGGCGGGCGCGCCGTTCTTTTCCAGGGGCTTTCGACGGCAGACGGCGGCGCAGGTACCGACGCCGGGACCCGTGGTTCTCGACGACCGCGAGCTTTCGACCCAGGCCGGGTTCGGACGGATCCTCGATGAATTGGGCCGATCCGATCACCCCCTCGCTCAACGCATCGTGACCGCCTCGCCCGACGTCACCGTGTCGACGAACCTGGGACCGTGGGTCAACCGGCGCGGCCTGTTCGCGCGGGAAGAGTTGGCCGACACCTTCCGCGAAGAACGGGTGCCTTCGGCGCAGAAATGGCGATTTTCTCCCGAGGGCCAGCACCTCGAACTGGGAATCGCCGAGATGAACCTGTTCGTGCTCCTCGGCGCCGCCGGGCTCGCCCATTCATTGTTCGGCGAACGATTGCTGCCGGTCGGTACGGTTTACGATCCGTTCGTCGCCCGGGGTCTCGATGGCCTTAACTATGCCTGCTACCAGGACGCCCGGTTCATCATCGTCGGCACACCCTCGGGCGTTTCGCTCGCACCGGAAGGCGGTGCCCATCAGTCGGTCGGCGAGCCGCTGATCGGCATGAGCCAGGATGGCCTCGCAGCCTTCGAACCGGCCTACGTCGATGAGCTTTCGGTAATCCTCGATTGGGCTTTCGACTACCTGCAGCGGGACGGCGAGGGCGATCCCGACGAGCGCACGTGGCTCCGTGACGAGACCGGCGGTTCGGTCTACCTGCGGCTCTCGACCCGGACCATCGAGCAGCCGGCGCCGCGCCGGGACGACACGTTCCGCCAGGGAGTCATCGACGGCGCCTATTGGTGGCGCAAGCCCGGCCCCAACGCCGACATCGTCATCGCCTATCAGGGTTGTGTCGCTCCCGAGGCCATCGAGGCCGCCGGCCGCATCGGCGAGGACCGCCGCGACATCGGCGTGCTGGCTGTGACTTCGGCCGACCGGCTGAACGCCGGCTGGACGGCGGCCCAGCGGGCTCGCCGGCGCGGCAACAAGGATGCCATCAGCCAGGTCGAACGGCTGATGGCCGAATTGCCGCCGCACTGCATCCTGATCACGGTGATGGACGGCCACCCGGCGACGCTGGCGTGGCTGGGCGCCGTTGGTGGCCACCGCACGGTCCCCCTCGGGGTCGAGCATTTCGGCCAGACCGGCACCATCGCCGATCTCTACCGACACTACGGCATCAGCGCCGGCGCCATCGTCACCGCCGTCGAAGGGCTGTCACCCGGCCGGCCGTTGCACAATCGAGGCCGGATCCTCTAGTCCGCCCGTGCCGACAGCGACGTCTCGGATCACGGCGATCCGGTCGTAGGCCGATCGCGGCAGCGCCTCGCGGGCCTCGGCGAGTGCCGGGTCGGCGAAGGCGGCGAGAACCGCCGATCGCATCCTATCAAGCCGGTCTGCATCCGCGTCCGCGTGGGTGACATAGGGCAGCCCCGGTGCGGCTTCGGTTCGGGTGAGCACGCGCAACCCGCGCAACGCAGCCGGCCGATAGCGGTCGAGCAGCGCCCATGTCACGCAATCGATGGAGGCAACTGCTGCTCCGCCGTCGCGGACCCGGTCGATGCTCGCCAGGTGACTGCCGGTAATCTCGACTTCCGAGAAGAACGCATGGCCCGGCCCATCTTGGGCGAGGAGGGCAAAGAGCGCATAGGCTCCTGAGTGAGAGCGGACATCGTTGATTGCGCAGACCGTGCCGCGCAGGTCGGCGATCCCTGTCGCCCGATCATCCTCACGGACGACGACGAAGCTGACGTAGTCGGCGGCTTTGCAGCCGGGCGCAGCGTAGTGGGGCGTTGCCACCAGCCGTAAACTCGTACCGAGGTTGCCGACGAGATCCGAACCGCAGCATTGCCCGAACCGAAGGTCTGGGTCGCTGAGCAAGTCCACGACCGGCCGATCGTGAGTCAGCCGTTCTTGGAACTCGCCGAGTCTTTCGCGTCGCAGATGGCCGGCGAGACCGGCCCAGAACGCATCGGACGCGCCGCGCACCTCCGGCAGGTCATACATCGGCAGGCAGGCGAGGCTCATGCATCGGGTCCGGGGTGCGATGAAGCGACTCCGGACCCTAGCACGAATTGGATGCGCGGATTCTCAGCCGAGCCAGAGCTGGTAGGCGAGGCCCGAGGCCAGCGAACCGACGACCGCGACAGCGATGTACCACGTGAACACCGGCCAGCGGGCCAGGGCGAACACGGCGATCGCCGCGGGGATCGAGGTGACGCCTCCGGCAACCAGGAAGGCGAGGCCGGCACCCGGCGCCATGCCCGCATCGACCAGTCCGCCGACCAGGCCGAGGGCCGCGTAGCCGTTGAGGTAGGCCGGGATACCGATGGCGACCGATAGGGGCAGCGCCCACGACGTGCTGCTGCCCAGCGTCGCGGCGACGGTCTCGGCGGGCACGTAGGCGACCATCAGGCTCTCCAGGGTGAAGGCGATCAGCAGCCACTTGCCGAGGAACAGCACCACCGACCGCGTCTCTTTGCCGAAGGTGGCGACACGCGCCTGGTCCTGCCAGATGGGCCAGACAACGACCGGAGCGCGGCGCACCTTGTTGCCGGCGCAGCCGCCGTCACCGATGCCGGGACGCAGGGGACTGGCGAACGCACCGCCACGCATCAACAGCCACGTCGAGAACCCACCGAGGAGACCCAGGCCGAACGCCGCGATGGTCTTGGCGACGGCGAACTCGGTCCCGAGCACACCGACGGTCAGCAGGAACATGGAGGGATCCATGATCGGCGACGAGAGCCAGAACGCCATCACCGCCGGCAACGGCACCCCCATGGCCAGGAGCGCGGCGATCAGCGGAATGACCCCGCACGAGCAGAACGGCGACAGCGCACCGAACAGCGCCGCGACGACGATCATCCGCGTTTCGTTGCCTTGGAACGCGTTGGCGATCAGTCCGTCGGCGCCGCTGGCCTTGGCGTAGGCTGCCGTGACAACCGCAAGGGCGAACAAGAGGCCGGTACTGGCGATGGCGTCACCGACAAACAGCACCGAGTCGGCTGCCTGCACGGGCCGCCAGAGCGCCAAGGCGGCATAGATCACGACCAGCGCGGCCCATGCCGGGTCGATCTTTCGGGCCCGACCACCGAGGTCACGCAAGGCCAATTCAAAGGTCGACATTTCTACTCTCCTAAGAAATTCGATCTCTATGCCAAAAAAAGGGCGATTATATACTTGACAAACCCCACCTAGATTCATACAATAGAATCAAGAGGTTGGGTTATGAGCGTTTTATCTAGTGCCTATTTCCACGATGAAGCAGCGGCCTTCGC
>Ga0056116_1000064_pt1 | contig 32776 bp, 28 predicted proteins | sample WorMetOlspDAHAB2_FD_67352 | JGI IMG/M metagenome (GOLD analysis project Ga0056116, IMG submission 67352) | Marine gutless worms symbiont microbial communities from Max Planck institute for Marine Microbiology, Germany - Olavius sp. DAHAB.2 ...
GAGGATCCCAGGTAGATCCGAAACCGTCGAAGTGACTATCGGCTCTCCCCAGCAAACCTGTCACTGTTCATGTTGTTCTCTGACACCTCCACAATGATTAGAGGATCCCAGGTAGATCCGAAACCGTCGAAGTGACTATCGGCTCTCCCCAGCAAATCAGAATTAGTCCTGTCTCCGGACCTCAGTTGTGGTATCAGAGTGTTCAACAAACTTGAGAATCATCTCACTACCACCTAGAATTTCGGGCGTTTTGGGGCTTGGTTTTAACTGTCCGTTGAGCATGTACTTTTTTAAGGCTCAGTACTAGTTGTTCGTGTAGTATAGGTGGTTCTCGGATCAGCTTTAGCCATCCCTGGAGCCTGTACAGCTTTAGGGCCTAGTTTTAGCTGTCCTTGAGTCGTGTGTGGTTTTAAGGATCAGGTATAGCGGTTCGTGTAGCATGGACGATTTTATAAGCGTATCGCGGCTAGTCTTTTCAAAGACTCCTATCGGCTCAATTTCCATCCAAATGTTCTAATTCTTTTGTATATACAACCGTGGGTAAGGTGATGTTTGGAAATAAGTTAACTAGCATCCGGTACTTGATAGTCCCAGTTACCCCTCTTCAACAGAACGCCTCAGTCATCGTCGATAAGACTTCTGACAGAGGAGTGATCGTTGACCCAGGAGGAGATCTAAGGAAAATCCTAGATGTCGTGGCTAGCCATAGGATCTCCATAGAAAAGATTTGGCTGACACACGGACATATCGATCACGCAGGTGGCGCAAATGAACTCCGTACAATCCTGGAAAAACAAACCGGGTCTAAGGTCCCAATAGAGGGACCTCATAAGGCGGATGAACCAATATTGGATGTCTTACACAAGCTGGGACCAGCTTATGGAATCCACGATTCCCAGGATGTAAAGGTAGACCGTTGGCTCCAGGATGGAGACCAGGTGAAAGTGGGTGATATTTCATTTTCCGTTCTTCATTGTCCCGGTCACTCCCCTGGGTCTGTCGCCTTCTACCAAGAAGACCAAGCATTTCTCATAGTGGGAGACGTTATATTCGCAGACTCGGTAGGACGCACCGACCTTCCACTGAGTAATCCTTATGATTTGATGAATAGCCTCAAGACTAAAATCATCCCATTACCTGATGACGTCACTTTTCTCCCTGGTCATGGACCAATGTCGACAATAGGAGCAGAAAGAGAAACGAATGTTTTCCTCCGCTCAGCAATGAGGATGAATATGTAAGGCGCCCTATTTTCTCCCAACTCTGAGGATGAATATGTAAGGCGCCCTATTTTCTCCCAACTCTCCGGTGTGAAGCGTACAATTTCTCAAGTTATTATTGCTTTAAAAAACGCGAGATGTTACGCTTCCCCGTTCTTTATGGAGTGTGGTTGGTTGCAACGTGGTCACCTTCACTGTTCATGCGCCTCCTGGTGCTGTGTCTGTCAGAGACTGCAGTAAAGAGGATTTAGATAGGTTCAGGTTCATTCCGGAGCGAGCTAGTTTCTGGGCCTTTGTCTGTCCTCCTCTTTGGTTACTCTTCAAGGGTCTTTGGCTAGCTTTTTTTCTTTGGTTGATATTTATGTCATCCTTAGGTTCTCTGCATTCCTTTGCGGGATCCCACCAGGAATACTACTTGCTTTCGCTCATTTCTGCGACTCTGGGTTGGGTGTTTAGCATCTGGTTTTGCTTGGCCGCGCGTGATGTGGAAAGGTGGACCTTAGAACGTAGAGGCTGGCTGTTAACCGGAGTGGTAACAGCAAGAAATGTCGAAGAAGCTCAGAAGTTGTTTTTTTCGACAGAGCTATGATCTCTGTTAAGAGTAAGAGTGGTTCAGGCGGTCTTGTGATGGTTTGTCGTATCTCTTTGGGTATGCAACCTGCTGAGTCTAGATTTTGTGAGGTGCTTTGTGTCGCTTGATTCTCATGTTGTAATTGACAGACGAGCACTGAAACGCCGTATTGGCTTCTGGCGTGCTTCGTTTTTTGTGTGTATCGCTTTTATATGTGTCGCCTCTCTGCTTGGGCTTTTACGCATCTCTCAGACACAGTATATTGGTCACACGAGAGGATGGTCTTATTCGAATATTAGTTACCCTGGCGGACGGTCTTATATCGCAGAGTTTCGCCTTTTCGGCTTGATCAAACAAGACCCCGCTTTTACAAAAACAGTCAAAAAGGTGATCAAAGACAAAAGAGTTAAGGGCGTTATAGTGACTATAGACAGTCCTGGCGGTTCAGCTTCAGATGGCGAAGCCATATACGAGGTGATACGCGATCTAGCAGAGAAAAAACCAACGGTCGCGCGAATGGAAAGAATAGCAGCTTCCGCAGGGTATTTGATAGCACTGGGAGCTGATCACGTCATCGCAAGACGCAATAGTTTGACCGGCTCCATCGGAGTGCTCTTCACATGGCCAGACTTGTCTGGACTCGCGAAAAAACTAGGAGTTAAGTTCGAAACCATCAAATCGTCACCTATGAAGGGAGAGCCTTCTCCGTTCAACCCCATCTCTCCATCTGCGAGAAAGATGCATAAGTTGACGATAGCTGATGTGCACGACTGGTTCGTTAAACTGGTTGCAGAGAGACGTGGTTTGTCTGTTAAGGTGGTCCGCAGATTGGCAGATGGTCGAGTCGTGAGTGGCATGAGGGCGAAGAACTTAAAATTGGTCGATGAACTCGGAGGGGAAAAAGCTGCTCTGGATTGGTTAGCTTCCAGAAAGGTTGATCCAGAGACGAAAATTGTCACAGTCTATCCCAAAGAGGATCTGTTCTCCTTGAAGAAGCTGTTCTCTCGGGATTCAATGCAATTGAACATCACCGAGTTGGTCATGTCGTTATTTGGGGGCGGTGTACTTGAGGCTAGGATGCTCGATGAGAGCGTGACGCAGTAGATCATTGCTGCATAGTGTTTTGCGGGCGTAGTTCAGCGGTAGAACGTCAGCTTCCCAAGCTGGATGTCGTGGGTTCGATCCCCATCGTCCGCTCTTTCCTTCTTGTATAGAAGGAATGGAGTCGCTGTTTTTCTTCTCATCCTGATCGAGTCTTGAACCGGTTCTTTTTTCACCCGGCTCGGATCTGGGATCGCTACTTCCGTCTTCACCCGGCTCGGATCTGGGATCGCTACTTCCGTCTTCACCCAGCTCGGATCTTGGACCTCGGGTGAAACTTAGCGTGATTTGTCAGCATTTTCTCGTGATCTACTGCCGTGTACCCTTGAGTCGTGCGAAGACTGGCATGGCCTAAGAGCTCCTGAATAGACCTGAGATCCGCACCAGATGACAGGAGGTGCGTGGCAAATGAATGCCTCAGAGCATGCGGAGTGGCTGTATGTGGGAGACCCGCAGCAGTACGTATCTTCTCTATGGTACGTTGCACGACACGAGCTGATAAGACCCCTCCTCTAGCACCCAGAAACAAAGGATATCCTGGTCCAACATTGAAGGGTATATGGTCTACGTAAGTCTTGATCCTCTCAGCCACGATCTGCAAAACTGGGACTTGTCTTTCCTTAGAGGCCTTTCCTGTAACTCTGATGTAAGCTGTACCGGATGTGGAGGGAGCATCTTCTTGTTTCAGGCTTAGAGCTTCAGAAATGCGGAGCCCACAAGCCCATAACAAGGTAAAGAGAGCAGTATCCCGCAAAAAAATCCAGTTGTCAGATTCTTGTTGGCAATACCCGATGACAGCTTCCGCTTCTCCTATCGCTAGGGGACGAGGTAATGTCTTCTTTATCTTTGGCGCTTTAATTGTCCCAGGAATAGAGGTAGCGAGGTAACCCCTATCTGCCAAGAAGCGAGATAAAGAACGAATTCCCGCCAGAACTCTGGCAAGACTGCGCAAAGACATGCCTTGTTCTCTGCGATGAGCCAAAAAAGTACGGATGTCAGCATGAGATAGAAGTCCGAAATCAGTGATGCAAACAGGTCGCTTCGTTTGACTGGTGTGAAACAAGCAAAACTGCGACACATCTCGCACATAAGACGACAACGTGTGTTGCGAACAACGACGCTCGACAATGAGCCATTCACGCCATTCCGCGATGCTGGCAGCTAAATCAGAATTCACTTGACCCGATATATCCATCAGACTGCGCCTCGGACTAGTTATTGCGTCCTGGACCAGTTGACCTCCACCTGACAACCTGAGCCCCAGACTAGTTGACATTCATGATCCTGGTAAACTCTATAATGCTACCTGATACATTTTCGACAGATATTCGATCTGATATAGCATCCTAGAGAGAAATCAAGACACCTTCCCCTTGACTACTGGTTTACACCAGACAATAAAAGAACAGAATGGAAACTATACATAAATGCCTTCTTTGCATAACAGCAATACAGTCTCCTTATCGACAACATTTCTCCAAAAACAAATGTCTCATCAAACATCGAGGTAATCACGTAATGACAGTCGAGATTTCTAAACTGACCAACGGAGTAACACTGGCTACCGAGAATATGCCTCATCTGGAAACCGCATCTCTTGGAATATGGGTAGCTGCTGGATCCCGTTTCGAAGATGAGAAAGAGCACGGAATAGCACATATGTTAGAACATATGGCATTCAAAGGAACTTCTAATCGAACCGCAAGAGAGATAACAGAGCAAATAGAAAATGTCGGAGGAGAACTAAACGCCTTCACAAGCATAGAGTATACAGCTTACTCTGCCAGGGTCTTGGCAGAAGATGTCTCTTTAGCCGTCGATATCCTGTGTGATATCTTGACCAACTCCGTGTTTGAAACCTCTGAACTGATCAAGGAAAGGCGCGTGATACTTCAGGAAATAGGAGCAACCCATGACAGTCCTGAGGATTACGTATTCGACAGTTTTCAACAGACTGCCTTCAGCGGGCAGGCAATAGGAAGACCTATCTTGGGGACACCTGAACTAGTCGCTTCCTTCAACCGAAGTGATCTGTGTGAATTCATGGAAAAGAGATATCGTGCTCCTGCAATAGTGTTTTCATGCACTGGCAAGGTGTCTCATGAATCCATCCTGGACATGATCACTGAGCGGCTCAGCGATATAGATTGCAACAATGGAACCTCACCATCTCCCGCGACTTACACCGGAGGTAAGTGGCACGAAACGCGTGAACTGAGAGAAATACAGGTCATGTTGGGTTTCAAGGGGTACTCTTACCTGTCTGGACGACACTATGCCGCTCATATACTGGCGATTCTATTGGGTGGAGGCATGTCATCTCGCTTGTTTCAACAAGTACGTGAAGCCAAGGGGTTGTGTTACTCGATTTCTGCTTGTCATTGGCCATACAGAGATATTGGGCTCTTTGGAGTCCACACTGCCACAGAGATCAATCACATAGATGAGCTCATGGAAGCCATCGCAGTGGAGTTATCTCGCATCTGCGACGATCTGCCGGAAGAAGAGCTCAACAAGGCCAAAGCGCAACTTAAAGCAGCTCTGTTCATGAGTGCGGAGAGTCCAGTCTCCAAGGCACACCAGACCGCTCGACAGATCATAACCTATGGAAGGCAACTACCCGCAAGTGAGATAATACAGAGGATCGATGAAGTCAGAACTTCTGATCTGAAAGACATGGCTGGAGACATGTTTCGCACATCTAATCCCACAATAGCCTCTCTTGGACCGGACAAATTGCCAGACTTTCTACGCATATTCCGGGAAACTATTTCTTAGTTTGTGTTGTCGAATATTGCATATTTGTGTCCTGCGTATTAGTGGTATTTGGCGGTACGGCTTCATGGATTCTGTGGGCTTTCCGTGCATTTGATACTGTATCGCCTGTATCAATGTGTGTGGGATGCCTTGCCACCTGTCGTATCGTCTGTTATCATGTGCTTTCCGTGCCTGGTATCTGTTGGGGGATAGTTTAATGGTAGAATCACGGATTCTGACTCCGTTGGTCTTGGTTCGAATCCAGGTCCCTCAGCTTGCATTTCACTGAATCGGGTTCGGAAGCCTAACTATCTGTGGCAGAAAAGCGCGGTCCGCGACCGACACAAGCGCAACCAGTGGTAGATAGTGCAATCCCTATCACGTCTTCAGGACTTTGATGAAAGCTTCCTGCGGAATCTCCACCTTCCCGAACTGCCCCATTGCCTTTTTGCCTTCTTTTTGCTTCTCCAGGAGCTTGCGCTTGCGTGTAATATCTCCACCATAACACTTGGCTGTCACATCTTTCCTCAAGGCCCTGATAGTCTCTCTAGCTATCACACGCCCTCCAACCACAGCTTGGATCGGAATCTGAAACATGTGTTGCGGAATAATATCCTTGAGAGTCTCGCATATGGCGTGTCCACGCTCCTCTGCGCGTGTGCGATGAACTAACATCGCCAGAGCGTCAACCGGCTCTCCGTGCACCAAGATTTGCAAGCTCACCAGATCAGATGAACGATAATCCATCAAATAGTAGTCAAAAGAAGCGTATCCCTTCGAACAGGACTTCAGGCGATCGTAGAAGTCAAACACCACCTCACTCATTGGTAAATCATAAGTGAGCAAAACCCTCGAACTAGTACAGGATAGGTTCACTTGTATGCCGCGTTTGTTCTGACAAAGGTCCAGAACCGCACCTAAACAGGCTTCCGGAGTGAGAATAGTAGCTCGGATCCATGGCTCGTTGATTGATCTTATCTTGTTAGGAGATGGCATATCCGCAGGATTGTGGACTTCAACCGAGTCGCCATTGAGCAGGGAAATCCTGTACACAACAGAAGGAGTAGTGGCTATCAAGTTCAGTCCGAATTCTCTTTGCAAGCGCTCCTGGACTACCTCCAAATGCAAGAGACCTAGAAAACCACAACGAAAGCCAAATCCCAAAGCTGATGAAGTTTCTACCTCGTATGTGAAACTCGCATCGTTTAGACGCAGCTTGGCTACAGCCCTACGAAGAGCGTCAAAAGCTGAGGAGTCCAGAGGAAACAACCCACAGAACACTACCGGCAAACTGCTGCGAAATCCTGGCAACATTTCTTCACAAGGTCTGGAGTGTTCTGTAATCGTGTCTCCGATGCGAGTGTCAGAGACCTCCTTGATAGATGCCGTGATAAAACCTATCTCCCCTGGACCAAGTGCATCGCAGTATTCTCGCTTGGGGGTAAATATGCCGGTCTTCTCAACTTCGTAGACTGCGTTTGTCCTCATCATGCGGATCTTACATCCCTTTCTGATGACGCCATCGATGACACGTACCAGAACCACAACCCTGAGATAGGCGTCATACCAAGAATCGACCAGCATAGCCTTAAGAGGAGCTTTGACATCTCCACTGTAAGGAGGAGGAAGATAGTTCACCAAGGAAGACAAGACTTCAGGAACACCCAACCCGGTCTTTGCTGACACCTCCAGCGACCGCGCTGTACTGATACCTATCATTTCCTCCACTTGAGCCTTTACATTTTCCACGTCAGCAGAAGGAAGGTCAACTTTGTTGAGAACTAGCAAGATCTCATGATCGTTGTCGATAGCCTGATACACGTTAGCCAGAGTTTGTGCTTCTACTCCCTGACTGGCGTCGATGAGCAACAGAGACCCTTCACAGGCAGCAAGAGAACGGGATACTTCATACGAAAAGTCCACATGACCCGGAGTATCTATCAGGTTCAGAATGTAGTTTTCTCCATTTTTATCCTTGTAGTTCAGGCGTACTGTTTGTGCCTTGATTGTGATTCCCCGTTCTCTTTCGATCTCCATCTGATCCAGGACTTGCTCGCTCATCTCCCGTGTATCCAAAGCTCCTGTAAGCTGTATCAAGCGGTCGGCGAGTGTCGACTTCCCGTGGTCAACGTGAGCAATGATCGCGAAGTTACGGATTAAAGCTGTATTCATTTCCGGCATTTCATCCTAATCATAAAACCTGATGCAGCTCCGGCATTTCACCCTAATCATAAAACCTGATGCAGCTCCGGCATTTCATCCTAATCATAAAACCTGATGCAGCACACCTGCAGCACTCCACACCAGGTGAAAAACAACAGTAGCGCGACAAAATACCCAGATAGCACGTCTGATAAGACAAGCAGGGAATTTCTTACAGCCTAAACCAGGCTGTGAATGACAAGCCAGATCGTACCACAGGCAATGTAACAAATCAGATCTCCTAATTGAATACGAAAGTATTGTGTACTCGGATATGAAGGTGTTGTGTACATGATTGAACTGGGATCACGTGTTTCACCTGATGATTTAAATGATACTGATATCACAATCAGGTGATTGAAATAGTATTGCCATTTCCAGTATAATCGTTGTTCGCGAGTCTGTAGAACCTCGAGAAAAGCCTCGTGATGTTATTCCCTATCCTGATGACTTCGGGTAGTGTGGTTTTGGAACTAATTTGGGAGCGCAATCTACATCTTTCTTATATAAGAAGGGTATAAAGCGCGGGAACCCGATCCGACACTGGTAAGCTTCTCAAGCTGGGTTCGGACTAGGGTATACCCGGAATTGGCCCCGTAGCTCAGCTGGATAGAGCAGTAGCCTTCTAAGCTATGGGTCGCACGTTCGAGTCGTGCCGGGGTCGCCCTCCTCTTTCTATAACATTGTAGTTTTGGTAAGCCGCATTCTCCTTGACTGGCTTGAGTGTAACTCCTTTTTTATGGTGATTTACGTATGGACACTTCGATCGATCAGTTTGGAAAGCTTCCAGAATGGGACCTTTCTGAGATATATCCTTCCATGGAAGCCAGTGAACTGCACAAAGATCTGGACAGAGCCATGACCCTGGCACAGGAATTCGCAAAAGAAGCAAAGGGTACTTTTGTAGAAGCCATAGTGCAAAACAAGGACGGTGCTAGACTCGCAGCCTTGGTGAGGAGGTACGAAGAGATTCAAGAACTATTCTGCAGAATCATGTCATTCGCAGAACTCCTGCACAGTCTCGACGTAAATGACCCAATGCGTTCCAAATTCTACAGTGACACCCACACCAAGATAATAGAGGCCATGTCTCTGTTACAGTTCTTCGAACTCGAGTTGAATTCTATCGATCATAACACCATGGACAGCTTATATGATGCCTGTCCTGAATTGTCACATTACCGTCCCTGGATACGAGACGTCGCCACAGCGAAACCACATCAGTTATCCGACGAGTTAGAGCGCCTGTTCATTGAGAAGTCCATCACCAGTAGCGCAGGATGGTCACACCTGTTCGATGAAACAATCAGCAGTCTGAGATTCACTGTCGACGATGAAGAACTGACCATCGAACCGACATTGAACTTGCTATGGGATCCAGATGAGGAAAAACGCAAAAAAGCATCCCAGGCCCTGTCCAGGACACTCAAGGGAAATCTGAGGCTGTTCACTTGCATCACCAACACCTTGGCAAAGGATAAAGAGATATACGACCGTTGGCACAATTTCGAGGATGTCGCAGATTCCCGTCACTTGTCCAATCACGTGGAAAGGCAAGTCATTGAAGCACTTGTCTCTGCTGTAGAGTCTTCATATTCCCGTTTGTCACATAGGTATTACGCTCTAAAAGCCAAGTGGATGGGAAAGCCTCACCTGGAACACTGGGATCGAAACGCTCCACTCCCCGAAAAAGACACACGGCTCATCCCATGGAGTGAAGCTGAGGATATAGTCTTCACAGCTTACGAAAAGTTTTCTCCTAGTCTGTCTGACTGCGTGGGGATGTTTTTTGGTAACAATTGGATCGACGCTCCTGTAAAGCCTGGGAAATCACCTGGAGGCTTTTCGCATCCAGTGGTTCCGTCTGTACACCCGTTCATACTGATGAATTATCAAGGCAAGACGCGGGATGTTGCGACTCTAGCCCACGAGTTGGGACATGGAGTCCACCAGTTCCTATCTGGAAGCAATGGTTTCCTCATGAGTAGGACCCCACTCACCTTGTCGGAAACGGCTGCTGTATTCGGGGAAATGCTGACCTTCGACGTATTGTTGGAGCGGGCCAGCACAGTGACCGAAAAAAAACTCATCCTAGCCTCGAAAGTGGAGGACATGCTGAATACAGTCATCCGTCAGATCACATTTTACTCATTCGAGAGGCTGGTCCACACAGAGAGGAAGCGAGGTGAACTCACACTAGACAGGTTGTGTGAAATCTGGATGCAGCTTCAAGGTGATAGTTATGGTCCTGCTGTCAAGCTTGGAGATGGTTATGAGGCTTTTTGGGCGTATATACCGCATTTCATCCATTCGCCTTTCTATGTTTACGCTTACGCTTTCGGCCATTGTCTTGCGAATTCGTTTTATACCTTATTTCACGACAATTCTGAGCTTTTTCGGGACAAGTACATTGAGTTTCTCAAGGCAGGCGGAACTAGGCATCACAAGGAATTGTTAGCTTCATTTGGTTTTGATCCTTCCAGTGTCAAGTTTTGGTCTATGGGCCTGGAAATCACGGAAAACATGATCACGGAACTGGAAGCCATGGGTTAGGAAGAGATCGAAGCGTTACATCGATCGAATTTGATCAGGACATCTCAGCAGGCGTAGGTTTTTGGTCGGCACTTATTGATGCAGACCATTAGAAACCTTGGTTTAAGAGTTGATCTGAATAGTTATTGTGATACACTTTTTGTCTTGCTCTGACTCGCCTTTGTTGCAGGTCGTATGGGCCTCGTGGCGGAGTGGTTACGCAGCGGACTGCAAATCCGTGTACTTCGGTTCGAACCCGGACGAGGCCTCTAACCAGTGGCTGCGAATCTGCCGTCTTCTGGTTGAAATTCTGGGTCGAACTCAGGCAGGACAGCTGGGCAGAAAATCCACTTGAGCTACTGTTCGACCTGCCGTAGTAGTCATAATCTGCGCATTCCCCTGCGAACTTACTATTCGACCTGCCGTAGTAGTCATAATCTGCGCATTCCCCTGCGAACTTACTATTTTCTACACTCCTCACAGGATGATAGTCTCCACAGTTGGGCTGCGCCCAGATCTCACATTCCCATGTCGATATTTACATAATAATTGACATAAAATGTGCAAACTATAGAAATGTTTTTTCAGACCATGTCTCGAAAGTGGTGATACGCTGTTGACTTGTAGCTTATATATTAATGATGCGCTTTCCTGGAGAGTCTTCGCTCAACCGTTCCATCTTCCAGAATTAGGAGAGCGTTACTGTGCATTCGGTCAACCAGTACAACGAGTCTTAGGAGAGCGTTACTGTGCATTCGGTCAACCAGTACAACGAGTCTGATGAAATGAAATACCCTTGTCAAAAATGAAGTCAATACCATCAGCGGTCTCATGTCACGAGTAAATAGCCAGAGCCGCGTAACATCTAGTCAGGAGCTAATAAATGCTTGTTTTTGATGCTGTTGTGCTTGTCTTTATAGTCATCTCCACCTTTCTCTCCATAAGCCGCGGGTTGGCAAAAGAGCTTTTCTTAGTTCTCGCGTGGATAACGGCAGGTGTAGCTACTTACTACCTCTATCAGCCAAGTATAGGTCTGTTATCTGAATATATAGGTACGAGCAAATTTGCGATTATTACAGTTACAGCTTTGATCTTTATGCTCGTCCTGGCATTCACCAGTTATTTACTGTCAGAAGTGCTCATGCCGTCATCTCGTGTTGCACTTGGAATCACTGACACCACTGCTGGTGCAATATTTGGAGCAATACGCGGTGTGCTTCTACTAGCGGTTTTGGTGCATCTTTTGAATCTTCTGGTACCTCAAGACAGCATTCCGGCTTGGATTGAAAATTCCATTAGCAAACCTGTTTTGTCCCGCATAGGTCAGGAACTACATGAGGCACTCCCCGATACTGCACAGGACTGGCTCGTAAGCCTAAGCATTTGATGACGTCAAAGGGGCCTCTTATTCGGAGACCCCCTGACTGATTTTAGAAGCGGGAATGTCCTGGATGCTAGACAACCATAGGGTAAGCCGGGTGCTTGTGGAAGCTCCTGCCTGGTAACCCTCAATTGTTGTTACCGATTATTCCTGTCGTATCGCTGCACATAAAGCTGCGTCTATGGTTTTGTCCAGCCTTTCCAAATCAGAAGGACGAGAGAGCCTGTGGTCTCCGTCCTGAACCAGACTGAGGGTTATATCTACACAGGATATGTGCTCCAGTAACAAGACTGCGTGACGCCAAGGAACTTCGAGGTCACCAACACCTTGTAAAATGTAAACCGGACAACCTAACTCGATACTGCCATCCATAAGCAAATTCAAACGACCGTCCTCGATGAGAGACTGTGTTATGACACAATCGTCATCAGAACCCTGAAATCGTAGGTTGAAGCGACCAGCACGCATTAACTCATCTTTATTCTCTTGAGACAAACTAGGCCACAGTATGCGCTCAGTAAAATCCACTGCCGGAGCTATCAGAACCATCCCAGCGATCTTGTTACTGATGTGCTTCATATTGTGCTTCATAGCGCGTACAGCCATCAACATCGCTATCCAGGCTCCCATAGAAGATCCAATCAAGATCTGCGGACCGGAAGTGATCGATAAAACAGCCTCTGCCTCCTCACGCCAACGCGAAATCGTACCTTCGAGAAAATCGCCACCAGAGATTCCATGTCCAGAATAATCGAAACGAGTGCATTGAAGCCACGACCTGGCAGCATAATCGTCAACATGAAGCGCCTTAGTACCCTCCATGTCGGAAAGAAAACCCCCTAACCAGAACAGACCATACGCATGCTTGGAATTACAATCACCTCGTGAAGCTCTAGTCTTAATGGCTATTTTACGCCCGGGTGATCCCACCTCAATACTGGTAGTGACAAGTCTAGTATCTACGGTCATCGCAATTGCCCCCCATAACCACCACCATCGTGCTCAGTTGACGACATCGACTACAAACTCAAACAAATATCCTCAGAAGAACCTGAGTTCCTTCTGGCACATCATCCAGTATATACTACTACAAAGACATGAAAGCTCATACAACAACAGAAATTTGCAGGAACTCCACCGAAGATTGTAGGCACAACAAAAAAACGATACGAGCACTCAACTTACAAGACTCCGAAGCTTAATCGAGCAATTCACTGATTATCTTGTCCAGTACTAAAACACCAGACTCCGTTGCCCTCATATGATTACTAGGTGTGATCTCTATGAGCTTCTGTTCGATTAAGAAGTTGTATTTATCCCTGTTTATAAACTTCCTGAACCTATTTTCGTGACGGTTCCAATTCACTCCTTCTGTCAGTCTCATGCCCATCAAGATCAACTCACGAGCTTGGTCTATCTCCGACAATGCCTCATCTACCACGAGCCCATTGCCCGCCTTTCTCACCAGGGAAAACCATTTTGCTGGAGACCTTTCCATCTCAATTGCGTACCGCTGACCGCAGTTATTTACGCGACTATGAGCTCCTGGCCCGACTCCAACATATTCTCCACAGCGCCAATAGTTGAGATTGTGAAGGCTCTCGAAACCAGAAACTGCATGATTCGAAATCTCATAGGCAGGCAGACCTCTCTGAGACAACATAGAACGCGTCATGTCAAACATATCCGCAGACACCTCGTCAGAAGGCATGATTAGCTTACCAGAAGCATAGAGACTAGCATAAGATGTACCGGGGTCTATTGTGAGCTGATACGCTGAAAGATGATTGGTCACGAGACCCATGGCAAACTCCAGCTCTCTTTGCCAGGACATCAATGTCTGTCCTGGTCGAGCATATATCAGGTCGAAGGATACATCAGAAAACACAGAGTTAGCAGTGTCGATCGCTTGTAGAGCTTCCTCAAGACTGTGCATACGTCCGAGTTTCTTCAAGGCTTCCTGCTCCAAAGCCTGGACCCCGAGAGAAAGACGGTTCACTCCAGCTATCCGGTAGTCACGAAACTTTCTCACCTCCGCAGTATTCGGATTCGCTTCTAAGGTGATTTCTATCCCATCTGGCATTGTCCAAGCCTTAGCAATCGCCGACAGGATCCTAGAAACCGTATCTGCCGCCATCAATGACGGGGTCCCTCCACCCATGAATACAGAAGAGACAAACCTAGGTGCAGAAGTACGTGAAGCCATGTACTTAATCTCAGATTCTACGGCCGCAGCGAAGACTTCCTGATCCGGGATGTCACGGGATATGTGACTGTTAAAACCACAATAAGGGCATTTGGAAAGGCAGAAAGGCCAGTGAACATAGACACCGACACCTGCATCTACGAGGCCGCCGATATCGCGATCTATACTGGTTTCATGACGGTACACCATACGGTCTCTACCTGCATCTAGGATGGCGCCGATAAGGCACCGGAATCGCGATCTATACTGGTTTCATGACGGTACACCATACGGTCTCTACCTGCATCTAGGATGGCGCCGATAAGGCACCGGAATCGCGATCTATACTGGTTTCAGGACAGTACACCATACGGTCTCTACCTGCATCTAGGATGGCGCCGATAAGGCACCGAAATCGCGATCTATACTGGTTTCAGGACAGTACACCATACGGTCTCTACCTGCATCCACAAGAGCGCAGCGTCTAGAACAGATCAGATGAGCTCCACTGGTCCAGATTGGAAGTATTAAGCCTCGAATCCACGAACTCAATTCCCAAGGGTAAAAGAAGGTCGATCGGTACGCACCAAATCGGAAAAGCGAGTGTGTTCTCCGGAGAAGTGAACTTCCACCACCCCAGTGGGACCATGACGCTGTTTCCCCACGATCAGCTCAGCTAAACCCTTGACACGGCTCATTTCAGATTCCCATTTAAACCAATCTTCTGACTCTCTGTCTGATGGCTCCTGGTTTTTCAGGTAGTACTCATCCCGATACACGAAGATCACGACATCAGCATCCTGTTCTATCGAACCGGATTCACGTAGATCAGCTAACTGAGGCCGTTTGTCCTCACGCCCCTCCACCTGACGAGACAGTTGGGACAGGGCGATTATAGGAGTATTCAGCTCCTTAGCTAAAGCCTTCAATCTGGTCGTTATCTCTGTTATCTCTTGAACACGACCCATCTGACGATTGCGACTTGAACCAAACAACAATTGCAAATAATCCACAATCAAGATATCGAGTCCCCTTTGACGCTTTAGCCTCCTAGCCCTTGTAGCCAACTGTGAAATTGAAATGCCTCCAGTCTGATCGACATACAGTGGGATCTTCGACAAATCCTGACTGAAGGCTACTATTTTCTCGAACTCGATCTCCGTGATATTCCCACGCCTGATCTTATTAGAAGGTATTTCTGTCTGCTCTGAAATGATGCGTGTAGCGAGCTGTTCGTAGCTCATCTCCAGTGAAAAAAATCCCACGATGGCTCCGTCAATAGTCTTCATCACTCCATCAGACTGTTCTTGGGCGGCATAAGCAGATGCAGCGTTAAATGCTATGTTGGTTGCCAAGGAGGTCTTTCCCATAGCAGGACGACCAGCGATCACAATGAGGTCAGCAGGCTGCATTCCTCCCATCATTCTATCGAGGGAAGTGAGGCCCGTGGCGATCCCAGACAACTTACTCACCCTCTGATACGCCGAAGCTGCCATCTCGACAGAACCCTTCAGAGCTTGAGAGAAGGTCACAAAACCACTGTCATAGCGACCAGTTTCAGCCAGTTCGAACAGGCGTTGTTCAGTGTTTTCAATTTGATCTGTCGCTGACTCCTCTGGCGACACCTCATAGGCGGAGTTCACCATGTCTTCGCCGATGACGATCAGGCTCCGTCTGATGGCGAGATCATGTATCAGACGCCCGTAGTCTTCGGCATTTATGACAGTTGTAGCTTCTGCAGTGAGAAGCATCAGATATTGGAAAATCGGCATATCACCGACATGCAGGTCAGAAGGCAAAAAACTCTTTAAAATGATCGGCGACACCGTCTTACCGGACTTTATAAGCTGGGAAGCCTGATCAAATATGTTCTGATGAGCTCCGAGGTAAAAGTGTTCCGATTTGAGGAAGTCCTCTACGCGATAATAGGTTTCGTTGTTCAACAGCAGAGAACCCAATAACTGACGTTCGACTTCGAGATTACTAGGGGTACTGCGAATCAATTGCACATCGCCAGTATGATCATCGACACGATCCATACTCATCCTCTCTGGCACCAATTGTTGAACCGCATTGCATCCAAGGCTCCTTGAAGAATAAAGGCTGCGGCCATTTTATCAACCAGCTTAGCACGCTTCAAACGACCCACACCGGCATCGACCAGTGTCTTTGTGACAGCTAACGTTGAAAACCTCTCATCCCAGCAGGTCATCGGCAATGGCGTCAATTTGGATACATTGCGAAAAAACCCCTCCGTCGATTGAACACTCCGACCGTGAAACCCTCTGGTATCAACTGGCAGCCCAATGACGAAACCAGAAACACGATATTCTTTCGCTAGGTCCAGAAGCTCCTCGACCGTCTGTGAAAACTTACCCCTAGACAGAGTCTGCAGAGGAGAGGCGATACCGTTGCGAATATCGAAGACTATCGCTATGCCAATCGTCTTCGTACCAAGGTCTATACCAAAAATGCATGCATCAAGCGGCATAACAGAGAAAAAATGCTCCAATGAGCAGAATGGAGACTTGCTAGTGCCACTAGCAGTACTATTTAATTCCGTTTGCATTTCGTTTCTCACCCATTCTCCTGGAACAACCCATCACCAGAACATATGGTTAGACTGTTACCGGACTTTACCACACCTATCACCTGATATCTCACTCAAGACATTTGCCAGTCGCACGAAGCCCGCAACATCCAACTTCTCTGCCCGGAGTGATCCATCTAGATCTACTCTATGAAGTAACCCCTCAATAGATCCCTCCAATGCCAAATTCTTCATTAAGGGCTTCAGGCTGGAACGCAACATCTTGCGTCTTTGACCAAAGGCTGCTGCAGTCAGGTTCTCCAGAACTTCTCTCTCACAAGGCGAGGGAGATGGACGCGGAACTAAACGTACAATCGCAGAAGACACCTTGGGAGCCGGAACAAAAACATCTGGAGATACACAGAAGAGAACAGCGGCTTCTGTCAACCAGCCAGCCAAAACACTGAGTCTACCATATGCCTTGTCTGAAACTGTAGCAACTATCCGATCTGCTACCTCCTTCTGAAACATAAGGACAGCACTATGCCACCAAGGTGGCCACGGCTCAGTACGCAACCAGGTCAAGAGTAAATGAGTCGCAATCTGGTAGGGCAGATTCGCGATTATCCTAACTGATTTATCCGACAAAGAGGAAAAATCTTGCTTTAGAGCATCACCCACAATGATGTGTAGCTTGCCTGGATAGTGAGAGGATATCTCTTGCAGTATGTCTAAACACCGGGGATCACGTTCTATAACGATGACTCTTTCCGGGTTAGCGGCCAGGATAGATCTGGTCAGCCCCCCTGGTCCAGCTCCGACCTCAATTACTGTCTGTCCCTCGAGGCTCCCTCCAGCAAGGGCTATGCGAGACGCGAGTTGCAAGTCGAATAGAAAGTTTTGTCCCCATGCTTTGCGAGGTGCCAAGTTGAAGCGATCAACAAAACTGCTCACGCTTGGGAGTGAATCAATCTTTGCCAAATCAGATCCTTCAAGGTGCCCGCTGAAAACAAACTACTCAATACCCGCCAAACCAAATTCACTGTTGTATGCGAGCTAACTTCCCAGCAAGTCCGATGACTTTAACAAAACTATCCTGCCTAGTTATCCTATTTCTCGCCGTTGTATGCGAGCTAACTTCCCAGCAAGTCCGATGACTTTAACAAAACTATCCTGCCTAGTTATCCTATTTCTCGCCGTTGTATGCGAGCTAACTTCCCAGCAAGTTCGATCGCTTTAACAAAACTATCCTGTCTAGCTATACCCTTCCCAGCAATGTCAAAGGATGTTCCATGACCTGGAGATGTACGGACAAAAGGAAGTCCTAGAGTGACATTGACGGTGTCATGAAAGGAAAGAGCCTTGACTGGAATTATACCCTGGTCATGATACATGGCCATCGCCACATCGTAATCACTCAGCTTGTCCTTACAGAAGATAGTGTCCGCTGAATGCGGACCAGTAACCTCGATACCATCCGATAAAAGACTTGAAATCGCTGGTTTGATGATGAGTTCTTCCTCATGACCTAGCAGTCCGTTTTCTCCGGCATGTGGGTTCAGACCTAGCATGGCTAAGCGCGGGTGCTCAATCCCAAAGAAACGCCTAAAATCACGTGCCACAATACGACTGGTACTCACGATCAGATCTTGAGTGAGAATATCAGGTACTTCTCTTACACTGACATGGGTGGTTATCGGAACACTGCGCAGGTACTGGTTCAACAACAACATCACAGGCGTGAAACCATGGCCTGACAAGTCTGAAGAAAAACCCTCTTGCCTTCCGAAACTGAATATATCGCAGAGATGAGACCCGTATTTCTTCTCTGCTAGGTGCCCCAAATAGGAAGTATGTCCAAGCCACTTGAATCCAGCAGCCAGAAGACACCACTTGGAAACCGGACCAGTGACCATACCAGAAGCAGCTCCGGACTTCACTAGGTCTACAGCTTTCTCGATGATACTGATGACGACGCTAGCATCACCAGGATTAGCAGTCCCCGGATTAGTGCCAACCGAGTAGTCAAAACTGACTAAAGGCAAGGCAACTGGGAATACCTCACAAGCCTCTTCCGGAGTACAGACACGCACCTCCACTTCTAGGTCGATATCTTTCGCTCGGACTTTGAAGAGTTCAGGGTCTCCCAGCACGAAAAAGGGATCCAGAAACGCGCCAGACTGATCCCGCATGCACCAGGATTTCATGATCAGCTCTGGACCTACTCCTGCTGGTTCTCCCATGGTAACCGCTATCGGAGCTACATCCTTCATTGGCATAAGATCACATAGGCCTCAGTTCTGTACAATAACAGACGCGACGACATCCATTCATTGGTACAGTATCACTGCCCTACGCTGTATCTCCGTCATATACCTACGGGCAAGATGCCAAACCTCCTGGTCGGATAAAGACTTCTCAGCTCGCGCCCTGATAGACAAATCCCCCTGCACAGACCTCTTATCACACACGACAAACATCCGCATAGTGCTCTGATCACCTGATACGACCTCAGAAAGTCGACCAACAGGAGTGGCTTCTAGTTCATCGCTTAAATCCTTGGGCAATGTATCCGAAGTATGCTTGCCAAGAGGGGTGACTACGACATCTTCAAACTCGGCAACAGCCTTGAGTAACGAAGCACACCCATTAATCTTCTTGCGCAGTTTCTCGATATCTGGAATGAGATACTCACTCACACCATCGCGTGCAACCATGACGACTTCATAGAGGGTGTATTCTACACTGCGCCCCCTGGCGATTGCATCTTTTCCCAATCCGGCGGTTCCCGCAAGCGACTGTTCCTCAAGAGCACGGACAATCCGTTCCTCAGGAATCGAAACGCGTCCACTAAATCGACTTATTACCAACTTAGTCCACAGAGACTGGCTCTTTATCCTGTCGCTGAAGGTCTGAATACTTATGCCATTCTGGGTTAGCCATTCGAATAGAATATCTGTCTCGGTTCCCATGTTCTTTGCTACCATAGCAAAAGCTTTATCCAGTTCCTGATCGGATATGTGAACACGACGAGCTTCGGCCTCGTTAGCCCTCAAGACCTCAACGATGAGTTCTTCTCGCGCCATTCTGTTCAATGCTTCATCACTGTGCTTCGGATGTACTAAACGCAAAAACACAGATCGCTCTTCAATCTCACGAGTGGTAATCGCAGCCCCATCCACAACAACACTCACAGAAGAGCCTTCAACCGCATAGGAAGGAAATGAAAAACAACAAACCATAAGCGAAAAAACGGAAGCTCTAAGACAAAAGAGCAAAAATCTGGTATTCACTACCGTCTACTCCTACCAGCAAACCAAAGAACATAAATCCGCAACAACTTTGGAATATAGCATATACCACTGCCTTGATCAAAAGGCTAGAACAGAAAGCCTAGCTCACCAGAACAAACCGATATCATGCACAAAGAGGAAATTTCAATAAACACCGATCGCAGTTACCGCCTTACAGTATCTGACCTCAATTGTCCACATGCAGCAAGAATATCCCGACCCCGCGGATATCGCACCGTTCCAAGATATCCAGCGCAGTTCACGATGTCAGAAAACTTCTCAATCGCTTGACAGTCGGAGCATTCATACTTCGAGCCAGGCCATATGTTGAAAGGAATAATGTTGATCTTGGAGGGAATATGCTTCAGAAGACGAACGAGTTCTCTGGCATCCTCTGCGGAGTCGTTGACATCCTTCAACATGACGTATTCAAATGTGATACGCCTGGTATTGGACAGACCAGGATAGTTGCGACAAGCATCCAACAGGGATTCGATATTGTATTTGCGATTGAGTGGTACAAGCTCATCCCTCAGCTCGTCTCTGACTGCGTGTAGTGAAACAGCTAACATCACACCGATTTCGCTTCCCACTTTCGGGATCATCGGAACCACCCCCGCTGTAGAAAGAGTAATTCTTCGTTTGGAAAGAGCGATTCCTGTTCCATCGCTGGCGATCAGCAAAGCCTTTTTCACCATCTCAAAATTATATAGAGGCTCTCCCATTCCCATCATGACTATGTTTGTTATCAACTTCGCATCACTACTCGAACGCGGTCCTGGTTTTGGAAGGTCTCCGAGCCTCTCACGTGCTACCATGATCTGAAGTAAGATTTCTTCTGCCGTGAGATTTCGTACGAGGCGCTGTGTCCCGGTGTAGCAAAAAGAACAGCTCAAAGCACAGCCAACCTGAGAGGAAACACAAAGTGTTCCCTTGTTATTACCTGGGATGTAAACTGTCTCCACATCCACATGAAGAAGAGGTTCCCTCCTCCGCGGCGTGGAAGAATCGGAAGTCACACCATGATCCCGACAACCAATGCCGGAAGACAAACTACTACCACGAGTATGAAAACGCAGAAGCCATTTTATCGTGCCATCACTGGAGATCTGTTCTGTGACTATCTCCGGCCTGGACAGGATAAATTTTTCCTCAAGAGCAGAACGCAGATCGCTTGAGACGTTTGTCATCTCGTCAAAGGATGTTATGCCACGATAGTACAGCCAGTGCCAGACCTGACTGACCCGCATCTTGATTTGTCGTTCCTCGACACCGATATTTAGCAATGCAGATGACAGTTCAGGACGTAACATCCCGACCAAGGACACGCGATGCGCATCGCTTGCAGGGGAAATGGTATTCATCATAAGATTAGAGGCCTCTGACAAAATCCTTCAATGGAGATCTAGTATCATACACATCATTCACACATAATTCATCTGCAAAACGCGAAAACCTAGTAAACGCGAAGGACATGTTGAGGATCATCTTTTATAATCTTCTTTAGCAATTCATCCTTGACAGTCGCTATCTGAGCACTTAATCCAACGAAGATGTGTACAGACACCAGATGTACAGACACCAGAGAGTTTAATCCTACGGAGAGGGATACAAACCATAACCACCTGAAAACTTAATCCCACGGAAAGGCGTACAAGGGGCTGTAGCTCAGATGGGAGAGCGCTGCAATCGCACTGCAGAGGTCAGGGGTTCGATTCCCCTCAGCTCCACCCTTATATTTAAGCCTTTATGCGGAATCAGGTCACACCAAAGTACTTGCGCCACATAGTCATTACGGATAGACTCGGCCTCCAGTTGAAAAAGGTGCTCAGTAGAAAACTGGTTGAGGAGTATAACGACAGCGTATGGCCACAGAAATCAATGCTGACGAGGCCTTGCAAACCTTGATGATGGGAAATGCTCTTTACGTCGCTTCTTCGCAGAATCTGGAGAATGGGAGCTTCGGTCCCGGGATCATGGCTGGACAGAGTCCATTCGCTACAGTTCTGTCTTGCTCTGATAGTAGGATTCCTGTCGAGCTCGTGTTTGGCAGGAAGAAGCCGGGTGAATTATTCGTCGTGCGCAACGCAGGAAACAGCGCCGATGCTGGAGCCATTGGTTCAATCGAGTACAGTGTTGCGGTTCTCGGTGTGCCTTTGGTAGTTGTCATGGGACACAGGGGATGTGGAGCTGTTACAGCTGCGTGTGATACTGTACGAAGTGGTACTGCGCACTCGACATGCATAAGCAAAATGCTGGAACCTATCATGCCCGTCGCTCTAGAATGCTGCGGAAAAGGAGAGGACTGCGTTGAAATCGCCGTCCGAACCCATGTGACAAGGACTGTTGATACGATCATTCATACTAGTCCCATAATCGCAGACTATGTCGAAAATCGGAAGGTAGAGATAGTCCCGATTTACTACGATTTACAAACAGGACGTGCTGAGATCATCAGTGCTTGATCTCACATGGGTTCTCTGTCGCACGACCTAGGTGGATCCTGTGGAGTGGCGGATTTTTTGAGTTTGCCTTTCGCAAGGTGTGGTTACGTGGTTGCGACCTTTGTATATCCATTCCGCGAAGGGATACTGCTAATATGGAATCCTCAACCTATGCTTAAGTTACTCCGGGCTTCATATCCAGTTCAGGAGACTGGATAGTCTAGGAAGCGCGGAATGGGAGCTTTACACCTTCGAAAGACGAGAGCATCACATCACCTGCGAGAATGAGCATCACACCTTCTAAAGACAGTGGCCTCATCCCCACACCGCAAGACGGGAGAAACAACCCCCGCGAGACAGAAGGATCACACTCCACATCACCAGATACACCGAAGAAACATAAAATCCATCAGTGACCAAAAACAGCTTCTTCACTCCAACCCATCAAGTCCAATTTGACCTTGGTCGGCAAGAAGTCAAAACACGATTGAGCTAAATCAAGACGCCCTTCCCTCTCCAAAACAGTCGTCAGATAATCCTTTAATCTGTGCAGGTAAAACACATCTGAAGCTGCATAAGCTATCTGCCTCTTATTCAAGGTATCCGCTCCCCAGTCAGAGTGCTGCTGCTGCTTGGAAATCTCGACACCCAACAGTTCTCGGAGGAGTTCTTTCAAACCATGCTTCTCCGTGTAAGTCCTAACCATCTTGGAGGCAATCTTGGTGCACCATATGGGACGCGGCATAACTTTGAAATGATGAAACAAGATGGCAACGTCAAATCTCGCATAGTGAAACAGCTTAGTGACTTTCGGATCGGCGAGCATTCTAGTCAAATTCGGTGCCTTATCCGCAACGACTAGTCCTCCTTCTTCGATCCTGGGTTTGCTGTTGATGTGAACCACATCCACATCCTCGCCTCCGGATGATAACTGTACCAGACAGAGGCGATCTCGTAAGGGGTTCACCCCCATCGCCTCGGTGTCAATTGCGACGGTATCGCCACAAGACCAGCTGTCAGGAAGATCACCTTCATGCTGATGAATATTCATAGTTCTCTCTTTCCTCCAGTATTAGAATGCTTTAGATTGGCTAAGTTGCTCAAATTTTACGCTCTGGTGTTCGGTGTCTCCTCACTGCAAAGCTGGTTTGTCTTCGCGCAGGTCATTTCATACGCCAATCGGGTCTTTTAAGACAACAGGAGGCTGCGACCCTCCTGGACCTCCGTGTCATGACCCGGTCATGTTATCAGAGGCGATCAGGTTCCTGAACCCGCAGCCACATGAAATTATCGTCGATGGCACCTTCGGTATCGGTGGTTATACGCGTGCCATACTAGCACGCGGAGTAAAACGACTGATAAGCATAGACAGAGATCCTGAGGCTTGTGCGATTGGATGTCAACTGATGGCCGAGCATCCCGCCTTGACGATGCTTCATGGAACCTTCGGCAATCTGCTGGAATACTTGGAAGATCTCGGTATCGAGGCAATTGACGGTCTCGTGCTGGACGTAGGAGTATCCTCCATGCAGTTGGACACGGCAATGCGCGGTTTTTCATTTACACACGACGGACCACTGGACATGCGAATGAGTTCCTCTGGACCATGTGCGTCTGATATCGTCAATCATGCCTCCGAGAGCGAGCTGGCGAACATTTTCTATCGATTTGGAGAAGAACACAGATCCCGGGCTGTAGCCAGGGCGATTGTGAAAAAGAGATGCTCTAAAAAGTTCACCAGCACTCTAGAGCTAGCCAAATTGGCGGAAGAGGTGATTGGAAAAACTACGAAAAAGCATCCTGCCACACGTGTGTTCCAAGCCTTACGGATAGCGGTGAATGACGAGCTGGGCGAACTTACCAGAGTCCTGGAAGACGCTGAGCGAATTATGAATCCTGGTGGACGATTGGTAGTAGTGACATTCCATTCATTGGAAGACCGCATAGTTAAGACTTTTTTTTCTCAACGTTCTCGACCTCATCATGGCTCTCGTCATGAGCCGCATCTGGACAGGGATCCGGCATCTTTTCGCCTTTTATACAAGGGTGCCTGCAGACCTAGTCCAGAAGAAGTATGCCGAAATCCTCGTGCTCGAAGTGCAAAGCTGCGAGCTGGAATAAAGCTGTAGGTGAAACTCGCTCAAAGCACGGATTAAAAACAGGAAAGCACCTACTTCAAATGCGATACAGGCGAAAATGGAAGTAGATGACAAAAAATGAAAAACAACTAGCTCAATAATCTTCGCCTATCGTCTATCATCACCATGAAACAGACCGAGGCTTGACCTGATTCTCAGCGAAGACACTAGGAAGTTCGAATACCTCGAATTATTTAAGCCTGACTGCATAGTTCTAGAAACGATTGTACAGACACAATGAGAGTCATAAACATAGCTCTAACGATCATGATGCTCACAGCGGTTGCCTTCGTCTATTTCATAAAGTACGGAGCCGAAAGCAGCCTAGATCAAGTCGTGCAGTTACGCAAAGCAGTCAAGCGTGAACAGGAGACTCTAACTCTGTTGCGCGCAGACTGGGCACGACTGAACCAGCCACAGCGCTTGCAAGAACTAACCCAGAGACATTATTACGAACTGAAGTTGGAGAGTATGAAACCTGAACAGATCGGCACGATTGACTCCATTCCGATGCCTGATGCGGACCGAATGGAAGTATGGAAGTAAAAGGCTCGTGATCCAGACCAGGTTGGGAGCGCTCCTACACGTTATGCGTGGAACAGGCGGGATAAAGCCAGAACACCATGCATATCAAGGAGGACAGCCCTGAGGTGATCAACCGTAATCCCGATGAAGTGATGGCGAAAATAGGACTACGCTCGCGATCCTTGCATGTAGCTGTGTTCTTTGTGTTCCTGTACGGAGCGATAATCGCTAAACTCGTATACCTCGGCATCCAGTCCGAACAGTACAGCACTAAAAGGGTGACAAGACCTACAAGACAGCAGTTATCATGGAATCGTCCTGACATCCTCGATCGCAACGGAGAACTGCTAGCTACAGACGTCAAAACCTTCTCTCTTTACGCAGAACCTCGTCTCATCCCTGAAGACAACGTAAATGAGGTCATGAATAAATTGTCGAAGGTGATCCCAGGGATAAAAAACAGCCAGACCATCCGAAAACGTCTCTCCAGTAGAGCCGGGTTCGCCTGGATCAAACGCAAGCTGGCAGGAAATAAACGACAAAAGATCTTTAACCTAGGCATTCCAGGAACAGGTTTCATCAAGGAAAATGGGAGGTTCTATCCAGGAGGAGGTCTTGCATCTCACGTCGTAGGCTACGTGAACGTGGACAACCGAGGCCTAGCCGGAATCGAAAAACACATCGACTCGCGCATCCGAATCGCTGACATACAAAGGAAAAAAACAGGTGCCAGTGCACAAACCAAAATGAAAGAACAACAATTGGCACTGGATACACGCGTACAGCACGTGGTGAGAAACGAATTATCTAACGCAATCAAACTCCACCGTGCAAAAGCTGGTGTTGGAATCGTACTCAATGTGCATACCGGTGAAGTCTTAGCGATGGTGTCACTACCAGATTTCAACCTCAACAATCCTGGAAGATTTTTCGCAAATGAAAAACACATGAACAGGGCGACAGCTGGTATCTATGAAATGGGTTCTATATTCAAGATATTCAACACGGCCCTGGCTCTTGACCGCGAAACAGCTGAACTCGATAAGATCTACCCTATTTCCAAATACATCCAGATCGGTCGCCACAAGATCAAGGAATTCCATTACAAAAAGCGTCCTCTTAACGTGGCTGAAATATTCATTTACTCTTCCAACGTTGGGTCTGTGCACATGGCTCTCGAAGTTGGACCTGTCGAACAGCGCGAATTCTTCGACAAGTTGGGTCTCCTGCAGAGGCTGAAAACAGAGTTACCAGAACTGAGAGACACACAATACTCATCAAAATTATCTGACATTAACACTGCCACGATGTCATTCGGTCATGGAATAGCTGTATCGCCATTACATGTAGTTGCTTCTGCAGCGGCTATGATCAACGGTGGACTGTATATACCTCCCACATTTTTCCCGCGCTCATCCGCAGAAGCCAGCAAAATCGCCAAAAGGGTGATAAAAAAGACCACTAGTGATGAGATGATCGTACTACTTCGCCTATGTGTTGAGGAGGGAAGTTGCAAAAATGCAGAAGTTCCCGGTTATCAGGTCGGAGGAAAAACCGGAACAGCTGAGAAAATAACAGAGGGGAAATACGCAAAAGACAGACATTTTAACTCGTTTTTAGCTGCTTTTCCTTCGGCTTTCCCCTTGCGTAAACCGGAGTACGTCTTACTAGTCGTTCTCGATGAGCCCATGGCCCTGGATGACGATACGGCAGATTTATCTGGCAATACATGTGCAAAAACCGCTAGTAAGATCATCAGTCGCATCGCTGGAATGCTTGATGTAAAGCCTGCATTTGGCCTTCCCTCTCTTAAGCAGGCATATAGCGTACGAGATATGAATACAGAGCACTAGTACAGGAGCGAAAATGAAATGTGAATGTAAAAAACTAAAGAAAATCTTTGGAAAAAATGAAATTGGGATACGATATCAGGAAACAGCAACCGTGGAAAATGTTAAGCAAGCGAGCACAAAGTGCAAAAAGCGACCAAATTGACTGCATCACATCCTCAGTCTGCCAGGAAACAGTACACAACTTCGCATGAAGAGGTAAATGGACAACTGGATTGTGAGCTATTCCAAAGGGTTTCTTCCGAGATAACAGGAGTGACGTCTGTCTTCTGCGAATTAAGGCCCGGAATGATCTTCGTGACTACAAATGGAGATTTGCAAAAACTAGACCAAGTCCTGGACCAGGTCACGAGCAGCGGAGCTGTTGCTGTCGTCACCCAAGAAGAAGTCGGAGATGCAGCACGGAGGCTGAAAAGCGATATCCCAATCGTCCAAGTAGAAAACTCCAGACTAGCTCTCGCGCTTTTAGCATCACGACTCTCAAGGGTTCAACCGGACACAATTGTGGCAGTCACGGGAACAATGGGAAAGACATCGGTAGCTGAATTCACCCGACAGATTTTCACTTTTGCCGGTTATCCTGCTGCCTCCATCGGAACACTCGGTGTGATACACTCAAGAGGGAACACCAACACCAAATGGACGACGCCGGAGCCAGTCACTGTGCACAGGGTCTTGAACGATCTCGCAGAGGATGGGGTCACACACGTGTCCATGGAAGCATCTTCACATGGCCTTTCACAGTATCGCCTGGATGGTGTCAAGTTGGCGACGGCTGGGTTTACCAACCTATCCCAAGACCATCAGGATTATCATCACAGCATGCCATCTTACTTTGAGGCCAAGATGCGCCTCTTTGGCGACTTGTTGAATGGAGAAAATGCAAGTGTCATCAATGTCGATACATACTGGGGACAAAAAGCAGCTGAGTACGTGAAAGCCAGGGGTGGGAACCTCCTGAGCGTAGGATATCAGGGAAGCGATATAATGGTTACTAGCTGTCACAAGCGATGTGACAGATTGGAACTGGAACTCGATGGTATCACTGGCAAATCATCTGTATCTCTCCCGTTTATTTGGGATTTTCAAGTTAGCAACGCTATTGTAGCGGCTGGTCTCACCATAGCAGCTGGGCTAAATTCCGAAACCACAGTCGCCGGTCTGGAAGCTCTGCAACCACCGAGAGGACGCCTTGAGTTCATGGGAAAGACACCCAAGGATGCACAAGTGTTTGTGGATTACGCACACAATCCTGCGAGCATGAAGAAGGTCTTACAAACACTCCGTTTGATCACTCTTCGTCGACTTGTCGTCGTGTTTGGCTGTGGCGGAGATCGTGACACCATGAAACGTCCTGTCATGGGGGAGCTAGCCTCACGATTTGCAGATACAGTCATAGTCACCGATGACAATCCGCGCAGTGAAGATCCAAGCTCAATACGTCATCAGATCTTGTCATCAGCTCCGGGAGCTATTGAAATCAGCGATAGGGCGGAAGCAATACTATACGCTGCACGGAGACTGGAAGCAGGAGATGTGCTCGTCGTTGCTGGAAAGGGACACGAGACCTACCAGGAGATTGGAAACGTCTTTGCTCCATGTTCGGATCATGATTTGGTAAGGACAGCTATGAAGAATTGCGAACCATGACATTTTCTCGAGGTGGCTCACCTTCTAGTAAGATTCAACAAACTGAGATTTCTTGTCCACACTCCCTAGCACCTCTCTGGACACTGAATGAACTCATAGACGGGGTTTCAGGTCGGCTTGTACACAAAGACCTTGCCGACAGATGGGACCAGGAAAAAGAACCAGAAGAACCAGAAGCTGCAGGTCGGCTTGTACGCAAAGACCCTGCCGACAGATGGGACCAGGAAAAAGAACCAGAAGAACCAGCAGAAGCAGGTCGGCTTGTACACAAAGACCCTGCCGACAGATGGGACCAGGAAAAAGAACCAGAAGAACCAGCAGAAGCAGTATACGGCGTGTCTATAGACTCAAGGACAATCTCTCCAGGAGAAGTGTACTTCGCCATAAAGGGAAAACTTCACGATGGACACAGTTTCGTGGACCAGGCATTCCAGCATGGAGCTGTCATTTCCGTCATAGAAGAAGGTAGACTAGACGAAATGTCCTCCGGACGGCGATATATCACCGTACCCGACGTAGACGATGCATTGAGAAGTCTTGGAAGAGCGGCCCGCCAAAGAAGTCAAGGAGTTATCATCGCTGTCACCGGATCCGTTGGAAAGACTTCGACAAAAGAGATACTTCATCGAATACTGACACCTTATGGAAAGGTCCAGGTTTCAAGCAAATCATTTAACAATCACTGGGGTGTTCCATTAACATTGTCCAGGTTGTCGCCGGATTCAGACTACTGCGTACTAGAGATCGGAAGTGATCATCCCGGGGAAATAGCACAGTTGGTGAGTTTGGTTCAGCCTCACATCGCTATTGTAACGGCGATTGCCCCTGCTCATATAGGTAACTTCTCCGGCATCACAGATATCGCGAAAGAAAAGGCATGCTTATTCGAGGCATTTCCAGATCAGACGGATGATACTGGAAAAACACCAAGTCAGACAAATATTCCTGGAACAGCCATCATCAACGCCGATACTGCTGAAGCAGAAATGCTGATCAATACCGCTAAGGCAAAAAAAGCTAGGGTCTTTACATTCGGAGAAAGTAAATCCTCTACGATGCGTTTGGTATCCACCTCTTCCAAGGGGGTATGTGGAACTGGTGTATCTGCCATTATTTCCGATTCGAACGAGGCTTTATCGTACTGCATCGGTGCTCCTGGCAAACACTTGGTGATGAACTCACTTGCAGCCCTCACGACGCTGCGATCGCTCGGACTGGACCTAACACGAGCAACAGAGCAACTAGCTCACCTTCGGGCAATAGAAGGACGAGGTCAACTGACAGACTTGTACCTGAACAAGAAAGATCCCTCCTCCCCCACAAGGGCACTACTGATCGATGAGAGCTATAATGCGAACCCGGCCTCAATGCATGCAGCATTGAACCTACTGAATGAGATAGGAGAAGCTGAATACAGACGGCGCATCGCAGTACTAGGTGACATGGCAGATCTAGGAGATCAAAGTCCAGAGCTACATGCCAAACTGAACGAAGTAGTACGTCAGTCCGGACTCGACAAGGTGTTTTTGGTCGGACCATTGATGGAAAATCTGTGGAAACTACTTCCTCTCGAACTCCGTGGAGGCTATGCTCACTCTCCTGAAATGATCGGTCCCATTCTATTGTCCTGCATTCAAGCCGGTGATGTGATAATGATCAAAGGAGCTAATTACATGCGCATGCATGTCCTGGTGGAAAATCTGAAAACACAATTCTCCACGCGATGATTTTCGAGGGACCCAGGTACAGTGCACTGGTTTGATGCCTTCCTACATGATTGGCTTTCTATCACAGGCATCGAGGCAACCGTGTGGCGCGCGATAGCAGCGATGTCATGTGGAGTCATACTGATGCTGTCGATCGGATCTATAGCTATCAAGTCCCTGCGAGCCAACCAGAAATACACAGAACAGCCAATCCGCGATGATGGACCACCATCTCACATGGTCAAACAAGGAACCCCTACTATGGGTGGGCTGGTGATTCTGCCAGTGCTCTTCTTCACCACTGCGGTATGGGCAGATGTCTTCGACACCACACTCCTCGTGGTCATGCTGAGCACATTGGCCTTCGGAGCCATCGGATTCTACGATGATTACCTGAAGGTCAGCAAACAAACCCACCGTGGCCTGTCCGTAAAGAAACGATTGATACTGGAATTTATTGTTTCCATACCCATCGTACTGTACCTGATCTCTATATGCGATGGCACTGGTTCAGATACATCAGCACCCATGTCTGTGATCTCTAGCCTCGACGGTACAGGTTCAGACACATCATTCCCGATGCACCTGATCTCCGTACTCGAAAGCATCGGTTTGGATGCATTAATCCCTCTGTCCCTGATATCCAGCCTCGAGACTATCAGTTTAGACACGTCAGTAACCATCCCATTCTTAGCAACACTCGATTTGGGACTTTTCTACATCCCACTCGGAGCAATGACCGTAGTATTGACTAGCAACTCCGTAAACATAATGGATGGAGTAGATGGACTCGCAATAAGCTCGATTGTGATTGTAGCACTTGCCTTTGCGGTAATAGCTTGCTGCCTCGGCGATGGAGAATGTGCAGGTCACATGGGAGCACGATACATGACGAACGGAAAAGAGTTAACCGTACTCCTAGGAGCCGTCATCGGAGTCGGATTAGGGTTTTTGAAATTTAACGCTCCCACGGCACTTGTCTTCATGGGGGACACTGGTGCCCTGGCCTTGGGAGCTCTGTTGGGAGCGGTAGCGGTAGCTACCAAGCACGAATTGTTTATGGTGATCATAGGAGGAGCCTTTGTCATAGAAGCCACATCGGTGGTTTTGCAGGTAGTGAGCTTTAAACTCACAGGGAAACGTATACTCATCATGGCTCCACTTCATCACCATCTCGAATTACTCGGTTGGAAGGAAATGCATATCGTAGTATGTTTCTGCTTTCTGTCTTTCATCTTTGGCCTTATAGGTCTTCTATCTCTCATCATCTAGAACTAGGTGTACCTTGATACCGATTACCGCCTTTAAAAACAAACTTGTCGCACTTTTTGGACTCGGGAAATCTGGTCTCGCCACTGCCCGAGCTATGACTGCTGGTGGATCTGAAGTGATCGCCTTCGATGATAATCCGGATGCCTGCGAGCGAGCTGATGTCAGGATCGAAGACTTGCGTCAGATAAATTGGTCTCACATAGAGGCTCTCATTCTGGCTCCCGGTATCCCTTTGGAACATCCTTCCCCTCACTGGACAGTAGACATGGCACGTTCAGCCGGAGTGAAGATCATAGGAGATCTGGAACTCATGGCCTGCGAACGTCGGTTGCGAGGTATGGACTCAAAACTGATAGCCGTGACCGGAACGAATGGTAAGTCGACTACTGTGGCCCTGATAACTCATCTCTTGCAGTCTGCAGGCCTCGATGCACAATCAGGCGGGAATATCGGTTATCCCGCCCTCGAGATGGAAGATTTCGCTCCTGGCAGACATTATGTCGTCGAAGTATCTTCTTTCCAGGCTGACCTGACGAGCGGACTAGACCCAGACATCGGAGTAATCACCAACGTAAGCCCAGATCACCTGGATCGACACCTGACCATGGACAAGTACATCACCGCCAAGGGAAAAGTCCTGACGAGAGCAGGTGTCGCCGTTGTAGGTGTTGATGACGATTTTTCTGTCGAAGTGAGCCATCTGAATCGTGTCCTTCCAGTCTCTATCAAGAGGAAGTTGGATCATGGCTACTACGTGACTGGTCCGGTGATAACAGCAAAAGAACCAGGAAATCCTCCTACAACATTGGGTGACTTGACTGGAATAAAATCCCTGCGTGGACGGCATAATGCTCAAAATGCCTCTTGTGCTGCTGCAGTAGCTCATGTCCTGGGCCTGAATCCTGTTCAAATTGCGAAGGGCCTGCAGTCATTTCCCGGATTGCCGCACCGCATAGAAGAAATAGGACAGATCGGAAACGTCATGTTCGTAAATGACTCGAAGGCTACCAGCGCCACGGCTGCAGCCCAGGCCATCGCCTGCTTCGATAACATACACTGGATACTAGGTGGAAAGGCAAAGACCGACGGAATCGAACCATTGACTCCGATGTTTCACAAAATCGCACGAGCCTATCTGATCGGTGATGCAACAGAGAAGTTCGCTAGGTTCTTAGATGGCAAAGTACCTTTTGAAGCTTGTCATACGATCGACAGAGGACTTAGATCCGCTTTTCAGCGAGCTAGTATGACCTCAAGCTGCGATAATGCCACTTTTCAGCGAGCTAGTATGACCTCAAGCTGCGATAATGCCACTTTTCAGCGAGCCAATACGACCTCAAGCTGCGATAATGCAACTTTTCAGCGAGCTAGTATGACCTCAAGCTGCGATAATGCCACTTTTCAGCGAGCCAATACGGC
>Ga0056116_1000081_pt1 | contig 29551 bp, 17 predicted proteins | sample WorMetOlspDAHAB2_FD_67352 | JGI IMG/M metagenome (GOLD analysis project Ga0056116, IMG submission 67352) | Marine gutless worms symbiont microbial communities from Max Planck institute for Marine Microbiology, Germany - Olavius sp. DAHAB.2 ...
GTACGAGTACGAGTACTTTGTCTATGAGTACGAGTACAAGTACGAGTACTAGAAATTTGTACTCGAGTTATACTCGAGTACGAGTACGAGTACCGAGTACTACATCTCTGCTGCTTACTGTTAATAATAATAATGCTAATAGTAATAGTAATATTATCAGGACCCTATTTATGGTGCCATCATTTATGGCAGTGCTATATGCGAGAGTTCACTCAGGTCATCTGAGTGAAAGTCGGTTAGCGCCAGGTGGCCGCCAAACTCGTTGAGTCAAGCTGTAAACTTGACCTTTGAGTTCGCCTGTAGGCTGCTGTGGGCGAAACATTCACCAATCGTCATTTGTATTATTAACTCGGCGAATGTTGGTTCAATCAATGTGCATCACGTCCCAACTGGTGCTGTGTTGGCACAACGGATTTGTGTTTTTGACGTTTATCTTCTGACGCAGCAACTTTCGACTACCTCTTTACATTGTGCTTCTCGAAACGATGGTGCATTTTTTAGCTTGTAGTCAAAACTCGGGATTCGCGTAAAAGGACTTGGGGAAAGAAAGATGAAGAGAGAAAATTATTTCTCTTATCCGTTCTTCTGATCCTGTCTGTGGCCCTGATGAGGCATAATAATGTCTTTGATGCTGTGTGACTAGAAAGACATCCACCGGCCATGGTGTCAATGGGCAACGTAGTGAGACTGTTGTTAGTAGTGATGTAGTTCGTATGTATCTGTCTGTGTTGTCAAATGGCGCACTTGTGTTCAGTTTTGGGGCGATTTTGTATTTTAGAAGCTTAAGTGTTTTGGATTATTTTATATGTATTTTTTTTGAATTTCACCGCAGTACCGTTGATAGCAATTTGCAGGCACGTGCAGTTGCTGAGAAGTTACGCGACATTTGTACATATATTTGCCAAAGGCTGAGGTTTTTGGGGTGGGAAATATTGTGACAGCCCAACGAACAAGATTACACGGCTGGACCGTTACTCCAGAAATTGTTATGCTGACTATTGTGACGACTATGTACAGTAGTAGCATGTAGCAGTTGGATGTTGTAAAAATTGTTGGTGTGCATGGCTACTTTCTACAGTCAGACGTTTGTGCGCACTGGTAACGCCATTCATTTCTTCCGCCCCATTTGGTTTATAATAATTCACACTGTAAAAAGTAGACTTGTTTTGTTCCCAATATCGTCCATCGAGATAGAAGGCCTGCTGTGTAGCTGAGTGAAGTTTTAGATACGGTACGTGAAAACTGCTTATATTTTGTGAAATTGCCAGCAAGAATTGGCCAGCATACCCCTTACGGTGTACCTCACAGAATAATAAAGCAATATATATAATAACTGTTAACAGACTAATAGTCTTCCATGTTACATCTGTCGTCCATTTCCAATTTCCATGTTTATAATTTTATATTGTCCCAAGTCGGCTGATGCTTTAATTGTAAAGAAAGCCATGTTTTTCGATTTGTACACCTTTTCCCTGCAGTTGTACTGAAACCCGGAAAAGGCATATGTTTCTGGTTGATCATGTGCGTGGAACTGTGTGAAAGTTCGTTGTTGTTGTTTCCGTGTGATATTCGGTGTATATGCTGTGCTGCTGGTGTGTCTGTCTGATCACTGCCTTTATATCGGCCAACTTGAGGCAAATGACTTTTTGACCCATTGTGCTCTCTCGTATATTGCTAAGTAGTCACGAGAATTATGAACACTCTGTTGTGTCAGCTTACTCAGGTTTCTACGCATGCAGAAACTTGTATTTCTCCGATAAACTCATTTATATAACTGAATTACTTGTGAGAATTACAGTTGAAATTTCAAAGTGTTTTCATTAAGGCAATATATTCTAAGCTCTAAAATTTGTTAGTCGGTGAAGGAACAAGTGAGTGAGTGAGTAGAGTTAACGCCCCACCCGACACAAAATAGGTCATTTTTGAGGCGGAAAAAGTCGTCAAGCCCAAAGGCTACTAGGCCGAAAACAAAGCAAAATATCAGCTGGAAGCTGCGGCCAAACAGGATCAGCTTAAACGTCTTATTAATTGTCCGTGGTTGAAGAGAGTGCTGAGGTGTGGTGGCACTGTTACACATGTGTAGCAGCATCAGCAAACATCCTATCGTGTATAGTTGTTAACAGTTGTTGCTCAGTCCCAACCACTATGCTTTGTTTTGGCCACGTGGTCAGCAGTGGCGCCGACTCAATAGGGCACGGGTGCATGTGCCCCCCACTTTTACAAATGGCTGGGCATGGGGGGCACCGTGAGTAGAAGAACAGCAAACAATAAACTGACCAAACTGTACTGACCATCACGAAAGCGCTCATCAAAGCGACTACTTTTAGAGCCAAAAAAGTGGAGGGCACAACCAAAAATAATTTTTTTTCCGGCGCTTTGCGCCGGATCGGTGCCCCCCACTTTTGCTCCGGACCGGTGCCCCCCACTTTCAAATTCGTTCCGTCGCCACTGGTCAGCATGCTCTCTATGCCTGTTGGTTTACCCGCACTGACCAAGCTGTGGTACAGTTTGCACACGGAATTATATTCAACAATTGATTTTGTTTGCATGTCTTGAGATTTGTTGTTTGTTATTATCGGTAGATATTACTTTTCAAAGCAGAAATATTTTGTCTTCCACGCATGGTAAAGTCACATTCTGGTGTCGTCCTGTGTACCACGTAGGGCACTGGGAAGTGATTTTGCCATAATTTATTTGGCAATCCTGGTGATTAAGTTTATTTTTCTGATTGGCTGGCGCGTGTCCGCCATTTTGGCGTTCATCACAGAAACTGTCAACTGTGTGCTGGCTTGTGAAAATTGAATATGCACATGATTTAGAAACTTTTCCGAAATTCCCCAAAATCAATCCCCACAAGTTAAATGTAGAGCATAGGCCAGTTGGTGGTTTTCAGTGAATTGGTCGCAAGATTCTTCTGCAACTGAAAACTGTGTAGTCTGGAAGCTGTGAGGCTCTCAAAAATCAGGTTAGCTAATATCAGAAATGCCAACTTTTGAAAATGTAAATGCCTAATGATTGTTCACGAGACAGTCCTCCACATCAGCATTTTCATAGAACAGTGTATGCTGCTGCTAAATGCTGAATAATCCAGTTAACAGGCATTTTATTGTTGTATTAACTGTCCCAACCAAATAGGCGAACTAGTGCTTATATGTGATACATTCAAACAAAAACATAAATAAAAGAAGATGAGTTACTGGCTGACCAAAATCACACTACCAACATGCAAGAGCTTGGTAATATGCAGTTTTCTTCAGTCCTAATCAAACAGTTCTATTAGTGTTGATCAATCACAAGCACTGTACTTGCAGGGCATATTTGGTAATTATGGACCGGTTAGGCGTAATGGCGTAGTTAGGGGTCAAAGAGCGTAATGATTATGCCTAAATCCTAATGGTTGGCATTTCTGTAATATGTTTATCGTGCTATTTTAGGTGAAATTTTTTTAACGACAAGTGTGTATGATGTGACAAAGATCGCGATTGAAAATTTTGTGGCATTTTTCTGTGTCCACTGTACTGTCAAACTGATATTATGCGTATCTTCACTGCTTTGTAAATACAACCCGTGTTCAATCTTTGCCATCAACCTGCCAAATCACTGATTACACCTGCCATTGGTCGTTCTTTCGATGTCTGCAGGAGTGTTGCAAATGTATGTTGATCATTGTTGTTGCGGCATGTACATTTATCAGCACGAGTGTTGTTTGTTGAATAAAATACAGGATAGAGTGTCCCGCTATATTTATGCATACTATGCTTGTATTTTTGCAATTTCTAAAACAGAGAAAGTATAGCGATCTGATTTGCAGTGGTTCAGTCAGCACAGTTGGGACTGGGCTTGGCAGCCAAATTTTTTTATCCAGAATACGTATTTGCATTAGCATTAGCTGACAAGCTCAGCTCATACGATAGCGGATTGTGCAGGCAAGCAGGCAATAGATGGTCAAGTTGGGTGGGGTTTAATGGCACTTTCAGACGATATTATGGTACTGTTATCTATGGCATAAACGAATAGTCTTTAAAAATTGGTGGAGTTTAGATAAAAGGTTGACCAGTTCTCAAAACGTCTAGTCTGGAGAATAAATAGGGCTTTCTACAGCTCACTGAGACCTGAGCCCACATCAGGCATGCAAAAGGCTATGAGCAATGGAGAAAGATTACAGCTGTACAGTATGTGCATGTGCTACTGCATGTTATAAACTCGTAAAAGCAGTTCCACTTTTTGTTCGGTAGTCAACGGTACAGACAAGATTAACACCACAAGTAGAAACAACGCTACAACAGTCACTGCTTCAGTCACTACATAAAAAAAAGAATGCCATTAGAAAGTTTAAAGCACGAGACGCAATGCCTAGGGGAAAAAAATGCACAAAAACAGTTGCCCGAAAACTGGACGCCATTTGCTACAGGCCGAGGTACAGCGACATTGGAAAGTCGTAAAAACAGTGTAACAACATTCATTTTCTGTCTCGTATGAATTTCTGTCAATAAGCGGGACGTCGAATGCTTACTATTAGTGTGTGGAGATTACGGTTAGGGTTAGGTTTAGATGTAGTGTCTGGTTGGTTAGTGGTTACGCACACGTAATAGTACTGCTTTCCGTTGTCATTGTACCGTACCCTGCATACTGCACTGCACGACATTAAAGAAATTGTACGAATACATGTAACACTATGAACATGCAGAAGGCAAACTTTAAAGATATCCACGCGCATCATAACAACAGGCACTTACAAGGCATTCTTTCGATTGTCGGTCGAGCTTAAGACGCACATCATCGTACAAAATTCGAAGCCGGAAAAAAGCTTCAATGCTATGTCATGCTGCTTGCAGAAAAAATGCAAGCTGCTAATGCATCACTGCAACAGCAACTCGTACAACACCACAATGCGATGACCACTCTGTGTGCAAACATTATGGCTACACAACGTGCTCCGGAAAAAAAAACTAATCACTTTGTTCGACATTTGGCGATATTGTAAAAAAAGAACAAAATTTTCAACAAAGCCAATCGCTATGTCTCCGACGGTGCACTGAGAACTTTGGTTGTACTAAGTCTGTAAGATCTGCGGATTTGCCAAATCCTTCCAAGGCTACAAAGAGAACTAACCATCAATAATTTTCTTTTCGCCACAAATCAGTAAACTGTGACAGGCTGCTTTAACTGTTTTGCTATGGCGTACAATGTATAATGATACCGGGACAGTTTCTTGCAGACAGCACCAAATAATGAAGTTTCAGCATCATCATAAACATTTTTAACGTGGCCTAAATAATGTTAATTAATGCAAGGACCACAAGTTTGCAGTCGTGTAACAATGCAACTAAGGTGTAGTGGAAAATACTGCACATCTCTGTAGGAAATTTAGTTCTTTTACGGTGGTGAAAACATTTTGCAAATCGGATGAGCTTATACATCGCTATCAAAAAAAAGCCGAAGTGGTTATTTCTATTGAAACACAGTGTATAGTTTTAAGATTTCGCAGAATATCATCCACAGTAATAGACTGTTCGATGCAGGGAGTCAGCACAGAAGGCACGCGTATATTATACACGGCATTCACACGTGCGTCTTCTATCGATGCACGGTTACCACTCTCCAGACAGAAAAATAAATCGCGGACTTTTCCAGATGAAATTACGAGCAGTATGTCAAACAAATGCACATTTATTAATCCAAACTCTCTGTGAATATCATGTATGAAAAATGAATTACAGTACGAATAAAGTACAGGTAAGTTACACGATGATCTGAGAACGTGTACATGCACTTCACAGTGCACACAACGGTTTGGTTACCAGCATTTTTTTCAGCTGCCACAATCAAATTTCCCCACTACACAAATTCCGACCTTTGTCCGACTTTGGGCCTTTTTCCTGATTTTTCGCTGATCTTAGCCGAATTCTCTGACATTTCCAGAAAAGTTGTAACCCTGTCAATGGTGGAATCTTTTCCCTAGTTATACGACGCAAAACTTGCAGTACCTTCCTGTTGCGTCTCTCAACTTTTTCAGTGATTTCTTCTCAATCCATATAGGTCCATAGGCAGAGTGATGTTGTAACCTTGTTGAGCCTGTAGGTGGTATACCATAAAGTCTGTGCAATGACAGACCCATGGATACCTTCCCTGGCATTGGTGCATCTCCACCCACTAGTACCAAATTATAACTGCTAAGTGACAGAGACATATGTGCGTAAGCAGTTTGCCCAGTGGGGCAGCACCTGAACCCGTGACCTCTCACTCTCCAGTCTGATGCTCGAATACAGAGCTATCTACAGACACAAAGACAGGACAGAAAATTTTGTGGTACCGTCCAAGTAGCTCCAAAATGGGCACCTCCAGTACCGCACTGCATAAAAGTACATATAGTAAAATACCACAGATCCGGGTGTACAAAACTTAAAACTTTTAAAAGGTATAACTGTCACAAAATTCAGAAAACAACCAGTTAAATAAAACGCTCAGTTCTGTACATGTAGCAGTCACAAGTTAAAACATTTCCCGTAACACACATCTCAAAACGCCGACAAGCATTTTCTATATTATATTAAAAAACCGTCACATTGCAGCGACAGCATGCTACTGCATACCTGCCGGTTTGCTAACACTCACACCAGTTAGTCATCAACCAGCAGTTCTTTGCCATTTACAAGTTTCAGATCAATATCTTCCAGAAATGTAGCGGCCACAATTTCGCTGACTGCAGTTTCCAGCTTGCTGGCCGGGATGTTCATGGTCTGACTATTCTCCTGCAGCGTCGGGCGTCGCCGTGTCGTCACAGTCACCGGACCGCGAAAGCCATTAACCACTGGCGTTCGACTGCGACGCTTACTGGGACTCTTCTCCACGTTCTCCGAGGGAGCGGTTAATTCGGTCATTTCGTGGACACAGTCCGGTTTTTCGTTCTGACTCGGAAAATGCTCCTCGACCGGCGACTGCGATCTCAAAATGCCGGTGTCCAAAACGTCGAAAACGATTCCGTTCTTCCCGTGCAGTTTGGCTGCTGCGACGAGATCGCGCTTTGGCTGGCGAGATGCGATTTTGACGCGGAGCCGCGGCCGATGTCGCGACGAACGCGCGAGTTTATTCGACGCGCCGGTGGGACGAATTCGCACGCGGCGTTTCGCACTTGCTGGTTCCCGTCGTGCTGTGACTCCAGCATCAATGACACCACCACCTTCCCGCTTTCGCAGAGACAATTCAGCCGGAGACGCGCCAACTGAAGGCGACACTCCAGTATGCTCCTCGACAATATGACAGTTGTCTGGCGCCACCACATGTTCTGCAACTGTCGAATCAGTCTTGTCGTCACGATCTGAAGTATGGACAGATGCCGTTTGTAGACGTCGGCGGCGGCGCTGATCCTTTGCGATCTTGGACTGCATACTTTTGTGTGATACGCAGACGCGATGGCGAACTCGACTGCCGTTACTAACGGCGAAACTACACGTCTTGATCTTGCCGACCGCATGCAGGTCGCAGTAAGACGTCGGACAGAAAACGCACATGACTGCAGCAGCCTCACCACAAGTGAGACAACAGTGACGCATACACAGCCAGTCATCTGCACGCACAGCAAAAATATGGGACATAACTTCTGGCAATGACTGCCGCCAGCACAATATGACGGGACAATGTTTTGTTGTAATTACGACAAAATGTCCTATGTTGATTTCCTTGAAATGACCGAACTAGAACGAACAAACCATATACATAAAATAACACTAAACATCAATAATCTATAAGTGGGCTTTTTTTCGAGTTAATAATGTATACTCATTTTCTCAGATGCCAAGCAGTGATGTATAGACGCCAAAAACACTGGTGAATACTTTAAAAGTTAAATATATTTACTGAACCCCGAGATATCCCATGTCGACATTGCCAAAGCTGTTGGGAGTTCATTTACACAATGCAGTTGTTTTATATACATTTGATCATACCATAAAGGTACATCAAATGAAGAATACAGCATTGCAGCTATCAGGAACATGTTCTATGTTAACAATAACTGTATTACTAATTCAAAAAAGATTGGTATTATTAATCTGCTTCTTAATGCTAACAATAGCTTAAACGACATACATTTTCACAATAAATACCAATAATCTTTTCACAGTAATGTATTACTTTTTCTTAACAAAATTAGAAAAGAACATGATATAAAGTGGAACACAAGAAAGACCTAGCACTTAAGCAGATGAATTTAATGGAGTCTTATAGTTTACAAGCAACACACAAAAACACGTTACAAATTACTGTCATATTCGACAACTGTCATGAATTACACCAACAACAAAACAGCGAACGAAATAAATAAAAACCTTGTGGTTTTTCGGAAACGTTAAGACATGACAGATGGTAGATCTTTGCGCAGTGGCCACGAGAACAGCAAACCGTGTCGCCACAGATGTCTTTTCCGCAAACAAAACACACCGTGGACGGCGGCCGCATTTTCGAATGCTTCGGCACTGCCAGTTTCTGTTTCTTAGGCTGTGGAAGCTTCGGCTTTTTTACGTTGTCCACCGCAGCAGCCTGCATCAACAAAACATGTACTGAATGCACGACGGATTATTATCAGATCACCTCAATACCTTTTCGATTAACTTTGATTTTCTATTCAATTTTAAGCAAACTGTTTTTATTCAAGTTAGCAAGTTTATGTACCTAAAGTGTTCTTTGACTGTAATGGGCACTTCACAAATTTTCTCAGCCTCCCATCTGGAACTCTTCCTGAACATGTCTGTTCTGATACCAAACAATGCTTGTGCGTCGTCTGAAGACTTATTATTTTAACATTCAATCTAATACTCTAATAACTTTAACAATAATAATAATAATGATAATAATTATATCAGAGATCGATAAGACAAAACGCTTAACAAGCGATCTGAGATATGTGCAAGGATATGTATAATATCTATATCTACGGTTTGCATATATGAATAAAGTGGAAAGTGGTCTATTTTTCCAGAATTTTTACAGGATTAAAGTACATGATGACCTCAGGCAGAGTGGACAGTGCACGTGCGTTGGTTTGACCCATGATGAACTGTAAATGGCCCAAGGTTTTACTGTAGATAGATGGTGAAAGGTTTTACTGTAGATGGTGACTCTAATTATGATTTTATTCTTAATATTTATTTATACTTTTTCAGGCTATGTGTACTATGAGAACCACGTATATAATAAATAACAAAAATAACATGTCGTCATTAGCATCAAGCAGAATTAAGATGAGAACCGAACCTTTGGTCGCACTCCTATGAAACCACTGCAGACTGGCTGTCCACACTGACACACGGCCTTCTCATTGCCATAACAGTCCAACAGGTAATTGAACGTCAATTCAGTTCCTGCAACAAGCACTGCACAGGTTACTGGGTGGCATAAGTTGACATATTGTAGGTATCACAAATGCAATACAACACTTGAGTATTTTCATCTTTCACCATTGTATAACACATTACATGAGAAATAATTATGAATAGTTTTATCGGTTGTGTGTGAGTATAACATCTACTGCATTTCCTGCAAGACTTCATCACTTAAACACTAAATCTTAACCTCGACCTGACCCCGACTCGTTTTTGCTGTATGACATCCAGTCGCCAGCGATTTTTATCCTCTCGCATTTCATCACCTCCGCAGTATAATCATCACTAGCAATGCGGCTCCGCGGAATACGCAGAACAATGTGGCCCTTTTACATGGAGCAAAACAGTGCCGAGGTGCATTTCTAAAAAGTTCAGAAACTGCACGTTATTTAATGGACGCAGGTTAAAAAAACAATGACGGATCAACCTCGGGACGCGACAAATGGTTTCTTAATCACACACAACAACGTTTCTACCGTGTATGTGTGAGCATGCAGTTTTTGCCGAGTCACACGTGGTGCTAATATATTTAAACGATGACCCCCTCACCATCCTTCCATTCACTCCCAGCAAGCACTCCCATTCGTTCCCCTTCCATAGCTTACGCAAGCCGACAATTCCTGCCTTCAAGGCAACGACTCTGGTCTGCTGTCGTTCAGCAGACAAGGGCAAAATGTAGACTGCAGATCAACGGGTTACAGTGAACATGATGCCTTCAAAACCCTACCCTATTTTACCTGTTGTATGAACCGCAGTCACCGGAGACCGCGTCTGATCAAGTCCCACGACTGTACCATAAGCAGCAAAGCCAAAATTGTATGGCACGCAAAAAATATTCAGCAACGGCAACTAACCGGCAGAGATGTCATCTATTGCAAAGAGTCCGATGCGGATGTCACCATTGACGTTCCACTTCTGCGACTCGCAGTTTGGCTGACAGCTGTGGTTCATGAATCGAGAATAGTTGCCTTTCGGTCCAGCGTCGATAATACTGAAACCATTAAACAATCGATGTCGTTCAGTTTAGGGGTGTACCAAATAGTGGTTTTAGACTATTCAGCCAAATACGAATAGTTCTGTGAACTATTCGGCCAAATAAGAATATGAAAAGCGTTGCCGGCTGAGCATTTTGACGCTGCACCTGCTTTTTTGATATTTACCACCTCTTTATGTCACTCGCTAATTACAGCCGCGCCTACGTGCTGTCTAGCCATGACCCTCTCCCCTTCGTTCGTCTCCCATAATCAGGCGGTCTGAGCGAGAGCAGCTGGCAATGACTGAGTGAAGTCAGCCGTGGACGTCACTAGCTGCACTATACAGACTAATTATTCGTATTTGTTCTGACGACACTATGTCCAAATACGAATACACTATTCATGACCACTATTTGGCACTGAAGCGAATAATAAGCGAATATTCGGTACATCCCTAGTTCAGTTCATTATCAAACTCAATCCAGCTTCTCGCAGCATAGTTTACACTGATCATACCGTTAATGCGGCCGTTCACTGTTGGCGATAGAGCATCCCGTTAGTGCTCCACGTGTCTAGAACAGTCTACAACTACAAGTCACTTCAGCACCATCTCTAAAGAATTTCAAGAACTGGCTTAAGCCCTTTTCGTTTATCCAGTTTCCCATCCTAGTTTACTGTTACCTACAGCTGTTGGCCTAGCAGCATTCAGACTTAACACCTTGTCTAGTCTTAGTCTAGTCTATTTAACTAACAAACTAGTGGCATCTTGAAGGTTGAAATAGCTCACATCACAGCAGCCAAGAGAATGTGCAACGGAATGCAGTCGACATTTGAGAAAATGTGACAAATAGCTAAAAATTAGCACAAGATACCGTTTTTTGGTGTTGAGAAAAACGAAAATGTGTGGACAGTCTGTTGAAACCATAGTGGAAGAGGCAGTAACACACAGTAGAACTCACCGGTTTTTGTCCAGCGTCAGCATGTAAAAGTTGGTGATGTTGTTGTCATGCGCGAGGGCCAGTCTCCGCTTGCACTCTGCTTCGTCAATGAGGTCGCCAACGTACTCACTCACAAACTCACCCTGAGATTAGGCAACCATAAGCACATACGCCTGATTACTTGCAAGTAAAAAACTTGAGTAAAGTCCTTCTGGAGCCATTTGGCCCACAGGGCATCACTGATCTCCGATTCTACGGCCCTCAGCCAGGCACCAGAAGAACCTGCAAGACCATAAAAACGGGGCCAGTGTGTCGAATGGTGTCCCTGTTTACTCCTCAGCTTAAGCTGGTAACATATACTGCTTGCTGACAGAGGCAAACGTGTATAAATGCCTTGTCCAAGTGGTGAGTGAGTAGAGTTTTATGCCCCACCCGACACAATATAGGTCATTTCAGAGGCGGATACACCCTGGGAGTGTTGTACATTTCCTATTCAGTAGTGGATGACCAGCGACATAAATAACCCCCTCGTCTCGCATTGCCTGTTGTTCACAATGGCCCTAAAATGGATGAAGCCAGCTCCTAACCCGCGGAGTGGGCAAAAAACTCGAAGGGGGCTCATTTAAGTTTGTTATGCCAGCGCCAAAACATGAAGGGAAATGTATCAACTGTCCAAGGTAAAACAAAACATATATGAACATAAAGATAAATCATGCAACCCAAAAAACACAAAGACAAACTCACGGCCCAACCGGGTTGTGTGAACTGTTTGTGTTAACTGTGCCCATTGAGAGGTAGCACGTTGCCAATATAAAACAGTTCAGATAATACTCCCTCCTTACCTCCAGACAATCACCATAACTTTAGAAGTTGTCAAATGGAGGGGAGGGAGGGCCTTGTCCAAGGACGTACTCAACAGTGCAATCATAAGTCCAATATCCTGAACACAATGCAACCAAGTACAGTGAGCCACCCAAGAAACCATTTGGTTTATTCAGCCACTAAACACTGTGACCCTAAAAAAGCAGTAAAGTCCACACACACACACACCTTTGCAATGTCGACACACGTCTTCAGGCCCCATCCACGCCTTTCAGTGCGAAACGGCTTAACGGCCGGATACTGACGTCGCTGGAAACGTCTGTTGAGGCACTGTATGCCGGCAGGACATACGGCCGTGTGGCACTCATAGAACATACAACGGTTGATGCAGTCCGAATTGGGTCCGCACGGAGCCTCGGCATCAGGCTTGCAGTGACAGCATGGAAGTTCGCTCACTATTACTCGCGGTATGTCGACATCACCAATCGGAACATTGCACTACAACCATGTACAGTTCGTTGTGACTTGACGGCACAAGCAGGCAGATTATGCACTAAAAAAGCAAGTTGTAGTTAAAACTTTATATTAACATGCAGGACATATAACTAATTCCACACTACAGACCCAAACAACAAAAGGCTATCCTGAATCAATTAAATCATGTACATGTATCTGGACTGACAATGACGTGACTGACAAATGAATATCCCATAATAAAAAACAAGGTTCAGGAACCTATTGTCCATCACAATCCACAGCCTTTCTAGATGTTTTCCCTCAAGAATTAAATCTACAATTCTATAATAAATAGAAGGTTACGACCACAAAAGTAGTCAGTTCTTGTTTGTTACAAAATGCAGTTGCAGAAAATTTTAATTTACTTCCATCAGACATATGACTAACAATGCTAACAACTGAACTGGATTCAGCTAAATTCCAAACTTTTCAAAAACACTTTTACAACTTTCTGAGCGTTTTAAAATTCAAGGCCAGCCCTGAATTCAGGGCCAGCATTGCACACTGCACACCTTGATATGCTTGTAAGGAGCTGGTTTCATGTTCTGCTTTTCCGTCAGCATTTCATCCCGTTTTGCCCGAACATCCAGCCAGATGCAGTAAGCAGCCTTCGCCTCTTCCAAAGCTGAACACAAAATGTAAATACACAAAACGTGATCTGTCACATCTCGGCAGGAGTCATTTCGAGGGGAACACGTGGTAACGCCGTTCCCATAGTTAGTGTATAAAAATGCATAATGTACGGCATTGCAAACAATTTTCTAGCTAAAAATGCACTAGACTGCATGATTTTGCATATACAAATTTCTGCTTGGCTTGCCAGCGTTCCCACTGTTCTTGTTTCACGAAACGACCAATGCATCTCGGCCTTGTTCAAATACATACATGCAGTTTTCCCCCTTTATCTCATTGACCTAAAAGCGTGCATTATTCAGTGACCATCTCCATTTGCGAAAGTTCAATATACAATATGCATTTTCCTGAAAAATTTCCTCATAGTTACTTTATCCGTACAGCCAATCTTTTCGACACTTTTCCATATCCACACTTCAAAACCTTCCGGTATTGGTCCATCATACGGCAGAACAATCTGTTATTTCTTCTAACATGCCACGATTCTCACCACACGTTAACTGGGTGAGTGGAGATTATATTGCCAGGAAAATCAAGCAAAACGATTTCACAAAAACTAACGGGACAATGAAATATCGGTACTGCTTATGCAACATAATAGAAAAGTAAAAACCCTTCAGAAACACTTTCATCAGCGACTTCGACGAGCTGTTGCTGCTACCACGATCGCCCTCTTGAAACTGGAACACCCTGCCGACAAAATTAATGGTTAACACTAAAGGTAAGTTAAAAGGAAAGGGCTCGCTTATATAGGCACAAGCCACATATGCAGCCTCGACGTCTGTGCCTCACAGACAAGGCTAACGTTCAGCCTAGGCCGCAGCTCAAGACCGCGGTCATGGACTTTGTCTGCAGCCATAGTCTGCCGTTTTGTGGTATCCATCCCTGTAATGCATGTAAATACATGAATTGCTACTCATATACTGACCCAAAGGGATGGAAAGCCGAGTCAGCTAACCCGAGGAAAGACAGACCGAAAGCAGAGCACACGACAGAGGAATGCGACACATTATAGCTTTTCTATTGTTTTCGGGGATGAGACATTGTAGGTGGTGGTAAAAAGGCTCAGTGGAGCAGACGGGTGGCGACAGGCGACTGGTACAGTTCTGGGCATAAAGAGCTCGACAAGTACACGCTACACACGTGACAAGGATTAAAATGGAAAAACTTCGAAATCTGGAAGCAAAATGGCAGGCTTTAATCAGACATTTGAATAATATGTACGTATATGTATAAATGTGTAAGAAACCAGATGACAACTTTCAGGCATCGGACGTCTACTGCCACGGAGCTATCCACATCTCAATGCAGAGAACAATAAAAAGCATATTACGTCTCTATACCTGCAGGTACAATTTGCACTGATATTCCCCACGTCTGCCGAGAAGAAAACTGCAAAAAAATATCCGGGAGTACTTCTTTTTTGCCACACCAGGTAGCGTCCAGCAAACTATATGCAGTCATTCACAACTGCCTTCTTCGGCCAGAATATCAACCTGTTTGAGACCACTATCACAATCGACTACCAGCCACCGCCATCAAAAACACATGAAGATAACGAAGATAACTAGAAGCAGTGCAGTATGTACCTGCCCTGATGAGACCAGTAATATTCGCCGGTACCGAAATAGCGCACCGCGAATTCTCCGACGTCATGCTGCATTGCCAGGATGTTGTCGGGCACGTTGCGTGGATGACAGATCTCACAAGGCCACCACCTGCAAATTACACAGGTAACCAACAGGTAACCACAGACCAGTGCTTTTCAACTTTTTTTACTTGAATGCAACTGTTTCGAGCATTTGCATTGCTCGTGATAAATGATTAAAAAATGATTTTTTAAAATCTATATAGCGTCATAATAAGAAATGCAGAGGCACTCGCATGGCAAAAACGTTACACATGACGCAGTGAAAAGTGTGAGTTTTCAGTAGCTTTTAAAAGTTGCCAAGGTGTCTGAGTTGATGACACTGCAGACGGTGAAGCGACATAGAAAGCACGGCTGGCAAAAACTGTTAAGAGTTTGAGGAACGGCCAGTCTCGGTGCGTGGCTTGACCGCAGTGGTCAAGAGAGGACGTGTGGTACAAGCAGTGACTGAAGCTACGCTGGTGTCAATGTCAATCTTGCCTTGAAGCATACAGTTGCCAGTTTGTAAGTTTGACGCACGGGTAGCCAGTGTAGCGACTCAAGCAGTGGCTTAGCGCTGCTGCGTATGTCACTCTGTGTTACAACATGGGCAAGACTGTTTGAAACCTCATGCAGCAACAAAAGGGTTTGTTGTAATCCTAATAGACAGAAACATCATTATCCTATGTTTGGTTATGCATGAAAGAAACATCGATTGATACAGGTGTACGTGTGTAACACTGTAATTGTAGCCTATGTCAAATATAAACTCACATGGCCAAAAGAGCCAATATTACTGATTATTTCACTGTAACCCTTCAGCACAGTGTTTTCAATGATTTCGGCCGTTATTTTAATATTTTACAGGCCACTGGTGGAACTCCTGGCCGGCTCTCACAGAACCCTTAGGTTCCGCAAAACCGAGGTCCAGAACCACAGTCATAGACAACGAGTTGAAGAGACGGTACAGCATACGCTAATAATACAAAAATCCCAGACATAATGCCACCTACCTGTCAGGGTTCAGGCACCCGGGTACATACCCAAAAAACCCGGTGGGTTTTTTTTGGGGTAAACCCACCTAAAAAACACACCTCAAAATAAGTCACTTTTCTTGTTCTGCAGTAGCATAACATTTTATACAATTTATTGTGGACGAAGCTTCTGAACTTTTTAACTAATGAGTTTTATCACATTTTTTTGATATTCCAGACTGAACTCAGCTTCAGTTTATTGTCAAAATCTTAGCATGCTGCACATAGCAGTAATTTTCAGTCATGTCACAACGGTCATTCCAGCTAGACTAGTCTCATTAGTCTACCAATCAGGTTCATCATTGTCATGATGGAGGTAACTGTATGCTTTGACAAGTTTCTTAGCTTTGTCAGGACCCAAGCCATTGCGCTGCTTGGACCACACATGTCCAAATGTGGAGAATATGCGTTCCAATGAAGCAGAGCTAGCTGGAGCAGAATGGTCACACTAATCATCCACGTGGCCCAACAAGAAAAAGCAAGTAATTTTTATCAGTAGGATCTAGTAATCACAATATAATGCATAAAAAGAAATTTACTATACAAGTGCAGAACTTTTCTTATTCACCTCCGCATTTATTCAATATTTAAAGTGAACAGCATTTAACAATCCCAATTCAACTAAAAAAACTCAAGACCCAAAACAGTAAAACCTCCGAAACCCATTGGTATGGCATATTTTAAAACTCCTCAAAACTCAATAAAATGCCCCCAAAATCCACTAAGATGGGATTTTTTTAAAAGCCAAGGTTTAGTCCAGGTAAAAAAAAGGTTCTTTAAAAAACCCGGGTTTTTTTAAAGCCCAGTGGGTTGGGCTTTTTTCTAAAAACCCAGGTTTTTTTGAACCCTGCTACCTGTAGTTGCCGAGTTTAACCCAGACAATGTCGCCATAGTGAGGTCTCTTGCCACTCGAACAGTTGTTACAGTACCATGTGCCATCCGGCGGACCAGGCAACTCCACACAGTCGGCGTGGAATGATGCGGGACAGTTATCACAGCACACCAGACTACCACCTAAAGATACACACAATGTAAAATGCTTGTCGTTTAAATCACCGATTAAATGGAACGGAAATGCCTCCAGTTCCCCAATCATTCAAGGCATTCTCCTACACACCAATATAAATCAGAGGTTGCTTGCTTGGTATGTTAGGTTTAACAGCACTTTCAGCACAATCAGTGCTATACCGTGTCTTTAAAAATTGTAATTTGGTTAAAGGTTGCTGTCAGTGAAAATGCTTAAGAATGCTTAATAACTATGGAAGTAATTCTGCATCACAGCCACGACAGTGTACATTAAACCTCGGTCCATATATAAATGCAAATTTTGAAAATATCGCCATAACTTTCTATATCAATATAGAAGACATAATAAGATATATTGATATCGTCATGATATATTGGCACACATCATCAGTAATTCTTATTGCACGTGTATACGAAGAACGCAGGTGTTACGTCACAACACTTCTTTTCCGTAATGCACCACTAAGAGTGCATTGTGCCGGACGTAGACAGTGGCGCCAGAACGAATTTGAACGTAGGGGGGCACCGGTTCGGTGCAAAAGTGGGGGAGGGGCAATGATCCGGCGCAAGCACCCAAAATTTTTTGGGGTCGTGCCTCTCCACTTTTTTGGCTCTAAAAGTACAATTTGTCAATTTGGTGAGCACTTTCGTGATAGTGAGTACATTTTTGTCAGTTTCTTGTTTGCTGTTCTTCTACTCACGGTGCCCCCATGCCCAGCCATTTCTAAAAGTGGGGGCACGTGCCCCGTGCCCTATGGAGTCGGCGCCACTGGATGTAGACAACTGTAGAGATGCCACGACTAGACAATGGCACAATGCACAACACAGACACTGCACCAAATTAATTCGCGACGACATTTCAGCAGACCCTTTGAGCAGATGAAGCACCAGCCGACGTTGACGCGCGAATGGTATCGGCCTTTAGTTCGAACGTCCGGCATAAAGTGTCGACTGCAAACAATGTCGAGGCCGCCGAGGTGCACGCTGCCAGCAGCAATGCACAAATCGTTGGCATGATACGCAGTTGGACATCGGACGCAGCGGTACATGCGACCTGCAGAAGAAATTCAATGCCACACTTTCCGCTTGTAAAAATTCTTGGGACTTGAAAAAACCATATTCAAACATATGTAGTAGTAGCAGTAGTAGTAGTCGATTTGTATAGCACATTACACAGTGCCTCTAATGCGCTAATCATCCCTTTGCGCCGCAAAAGAATGAGTTTTCAGAGCCGATCTGAAGCTGTATACTCCGAGCAGGGTCCCGGAGTCAGTGTGGAAGCGAGTTCCATTCCATCGGACCTGCAACGGAGAAAGCCCGACGAACAAATGTGCTGCGACTATGTCGTGAAACCATCAACTGGTGACGGTTGGCCGATCTAAGTTGTTGATGGCTTGAGACGTCAGATGTATGAAACTAATACTCTCCAGAAAGATATCATAACTGGCAGTATTCTGGGCAAGACGTCAACCCAGACAGATTGACTGAATGGGGTTTAAAGGGACTGTCAGCACAATAAGGCTATATCGTGCCCTTAAAAATTATAGGTTAGTTAAAATTTGATCAGTTGAAAATATACTTTGGGGAACGGATATGCCCTAGGAGTCTTGTACATCTGCTATTCAGTAGTGGATGACCAGCAACATAAATAACACCTTATCTTGCAATGCTTTTTGCTAACAATGGCCCTAAAAGGGATGGAGCCAGCTCGTAACCTGCAGATTTGAAAAATAACGCCAAACCCAAAAGAAGGCTGCACAAGAATCCTACACGTAGTCTAACCTCGAACTGCTTGTTGACGTAGTCCTTCAGCATCATCGTCTTCGGCGTCGGCGAAGCAAGAGGCGCAAGCATGCAGAGGACAGTGGAGCCGGTCTTTGTGCAGTTGAGTGGTTTCGATGCGCAGGGCACATGTGCGGTGATAAAACCGACCGCAGGATGTCACGGAGCACGGCATTGTTTCGTGGTCGGCCATCCGACAAACAAAGCACGTGTGCATACCTGGCACATCAGATCACACACACGAATCTCTACCTCATCCCTTCACATCCTTCCTTCTTACCTGTTCCACCCCCAGCTGAAAACACTTCTGTTAAGCTGCAGACACAAAATACTCCTTTTCGACGTCACTTTTTGTTTCCAATGCCGAGCTGCCGAAACAAACATGGCCGACTGAGTTGACGGGAATGCTTTCGCTCAGGATTATTACTGTCATCGTGGGAAACAAAAGCAAAAATGGGGAAAACCAGTCACAAGCTTTATTTTTATTACGTGATTTTCTAAAATCGACCTTGGAACAGAACACGATCTGATCACAGTGGCTGATTGACTTTTGCTCAGGTGAACTCTTGCATATGGCTTGTGCCATAGATGATAGCATTAAAAATATAGTCATGGTTATTATTATTATAATATTATCATTATTTGCATGCCAAAACTGCCGTGCTGTTTAACCAACAGCAGCACAGCAATGAAGTGATTTCACCAGCTACAGATTCATACCTCTACTTACAATTGCCAAAAAAAAGGATGCACAGATAGGCAAAAATGGATATAAACAACAGACCCCTTGCTCACTGCTCTAGCCTCTAAGACTTAGTTAGGTAGCAGGAAGAAAACCTGGTCTGCAATAAGAACATGGACACAAGGATCTACATGCTGTCAACACTCCACGCGTTAATATGCTTCACACGCAGCAGTAAAACCCAGAATTTGTCTCTCACGCCACACAGTCAGTGCAGGCCATAAAATACAGTACAATAGCCGACAAAATTACCTGTGGTGCACTCGTCACAGGTGAACTTCTGAGAAGCAGGTGGCACAGGTAAACCAATACACCTGAAGTGGAACACTCGGAGACAAGGTCCGTCGCAGTGCACGAGGGTGCTGTCTCCTTCCTCGCAGATGATGCAGACCTCTTCCTGCCTTACAATCGTCCGAGTTGCACCGGACGAAAGCTTCAGAATCTCCAGTCGCTGGTCGGACACAGGCGCGACTGACGCACGACCACGGCGGCTAGGCTTCGGTTCAGCGAGCAGCTGTTAAACACAAATGCCATTGAGAATGTAAGCAAATGACTTCTTACTGAGTGAGTGAGTAGAGTTTAAACGCCCCACCAACACAATAAAGGTCATTCCGATGGCGGGACTGCTTACTGACTTACTTATGCAGACCTGCATCCTCTAGTCACCTCTGCGACGTTGGATTGCACTACGAGTTCTTCCACTTCGGTCGATTATTGGCAACTCGTGCACTGCTTTTCCACGTACTGCGTGGACTGCAAAAACTTTTTTAACGGCAGTCTAGACATTCTACGAGGTCGTTTAAAATTACAGAAGGAATGCAACGTCCTTCAGTGTTGAACAAAAATCATGGCGATAATGGATAGCCAGAAGATAACGAATCAGTGCTGGTTTGTTGAAGATGAAAATAATATGAACACAGGAGGACAGCCGTAACACGGAAGTAACCAAATTCTTACACTGTCTGAAGTGGAAGCCACCGTACTGGAATCATCGAGTCCAATGCTGGATGACGAATCCGTTTCCATGAATTCTCCCTTGATCGCTAATTTCCGTTCATCCTGCAACACTTCCGGCTTGTCTTTCTCTTCAGCGCTGCCGACTTCCGTATTACCACAAGCCGGCGGTTCGATGTTACACTTCCTAGGCCTTGTCATTCGCCGTCCGGAGTCTTCCGGTGCTGTTTTGGTTTGTTCCGAAACACTCAGACTGCTAATGTCCACTCCAACAACATCCGACTTGCGGCTGGGTCTTCCAAGGTGAGACTTTCGACGAGGTGCGGGTTCTAAAGATCTGACACGACCGCGTTTATTCTCTGGCTGACTAACATCCGCCGATTTCCTTCGGTTTTGAACAGCAGTCCTCTTTTTTGCAGATACCGTGTTACCACTTGGTACAATCGAAGCTGCACTGCTATAACCGCCAAAATTCCCCAATGAGAATGAATCATTTTCGTCAACAGAATTCGGGTGTTGTCTTCTGGCACTTGCAACTGCATCCGCAGCATTATCTTGCGATGCTTTATTCCGGCGCCGAGTTAAGGAACCCGACCCTGGCATTTTCGGTGATGCAACTTCAACCTCTGGCTCAGCAGAGTGTGACAATTTCCTTCGATTTCTCACCAAAGCCCTCTTTTTCACAGTCTCCGTACTTCTGCGCAGTGTGTGGGGCATGTCTGGAAGTTTTTCGGGCGAAGGTGTGTCGTCACCATCACTGCCATTTAGTGAGAGCAATTCGCTTTTCGGATCAACAGAATTCACGACTTCTCTGCTAACAAGTGCATCACTGGCGTCAACGTCTTGTGTTAATTTTTTCCGGGGGCTTGAACGCCGCGAAAGTGTCACTTTCTGCGGCGACTTAGAATCGGCCGCTTCTGCAATAGAAGGAGGAGCATCTCCATCTTGAACAGCCGGAGAATAATACCTATTAGATTTGTGCTCATGTGGTATAGAAGCAGTAACATCATCACCTATCGGGAGATGGTTACAGGCAACACCAGAAGACTTTGTGCCAACCACACAGGAATCAGCTTCACTGTCAGACGGAATCGTTTTCTTTGGGCTTGCATGCCGTGATTTTAACACGACAGAACTAACTGAATCTTGAACTGGCGGACTCTGCAGCGTATCGGAACTGTGAGACTTTGATCTTCTAGGCGACTGACGAAGCGGGGACACGCAAGTCACTCCATCGTGTTTCGGAGAAGTTACGGGATCTGGACTGGCAACAGGGAGATCGTCCGACCGAGTAGCTCTGAACGATCGTGCCGATCTTCGCCGATTCGACTGCAAGGGTGAATCATGGCCAGAACCATTTAGCGGAGACTTCACCGATGTCGCACCTGATATAGATGGACTACTGGCACTATCGGCAGGGCAGCAGTCATTCTTTCCGGCGCCTACAGGATGAAGCTTTCTTACTGGCCTAGAACGTACCCCTCTTTCACAGCTACTACTATCACATGTCGATGATTCCGACAGCATCTTTTCATCAATGGATACAGCTGATTTGACACCAGCAGCAGGACCAGATGCAACAGTGCTATCAGCTGGCACCTGTGCTGCACAACCAGCATCCTCTTGTCCACCGGCATCAGCATTTTCAGCTAACCTGCGCTGCAACAGCATAAAATACAAAATCTCTACTAGCAAAAAATTAACTGCAGTAAGCAGTGGAGCTGTTAATATGGATATGAAAGCAGGAAAGTAAAAAAACTGATCAGTGTCTGAAATGACGATGATGTCACTGTGCAGGCACGACAGGGGCTGTGGAGAAGGAACGACTGAAGAGATGGGTCCTCAAATGTTACCCGAAAACAGTCAGTGACGGCACCGATGTGACGTTCTGCAGCAGTGTTCCACAGCCAGAAAGCAGTGTATGGAGCTCCATCGCTGATGGTTGAAAGACAGGTGCATCACACAACATGCATCCCATACCGTACTGTTCTACACAAAACTCGGTCCACTGAATGGACACAGACACAGAAAAACTCGGAGAAAGACGATCGGACCAAGCTGATACAGATGCACCAGGAAAATGGATGCTAAACCAGTGTGCAAATGTGCCTGCAGAAAAAGCTCGGTATTATTATTCTTATTCTTACAGAAAATCGTACACTTTTTACATACTTTACACAGAGTACAGAGTGAGCGAGTCAGTAGAGTTTAATGTGCCACTTGACACATATCACATATCATATCGTGGACTATTTTTACAGGCCACATAAATAGCCCAACCGACAATGCAGAAGCATTTTTAGACAAAATGGCCTGTTGACATAGTACACAAACAAAGAAAAAGCATAAACAATCAAAAAACAGAACAATCAAAACAATAAAAACACGCAAAGTAAACCATACCCACTGAAGTAGATATTCTTTCTAATTACAACTTCTAAGTACAACAAGTTAACAGTTACTAATTACAACGAACATAAAGCACCGCTACTGAGGCAACACATTCAGTTTATAATCAGTTCGACTTATATCCTCTTAAACCGTCAAAGCTCCCCCTGCAATTTTACAGACTGCACACTGTTCTGGTGCCCAAGCAAAAGTGTCATAGCACGCACCAGCGAATTTACTCTCAAATGTGTAAATTGTTCAAATTGAGTGCAGTCATGCTTACGTGTGCTCTTAGTCTGGTCCGACACACATGAGTAATCCCTTTATCTGTCAAACACATAATCAAATATGCACGTGAATCCATCGCATACCTTACAGCATTCAGGAAAGGCAATTGCAAACTGAGTCTTGGATCACATACATGGTGACCACTCTTTTTGGCAACAAAATTCCTACACTTTTGAAGGACTATCAAGGACACTTGTGGCCTTGTAAGCTTTTTCCAAAACCACTTCACTTAACACGTAACTGACGCAACTGGCGATACAGTTCATTATTGTTTTGGGTGCTAATGTTATCATAACTCAATATGAGTTACACTTTTATATCAACATTGATCCACGTACAGCAACTTACTGTAAAGCTGATAGAGTAAGATCGACGTACAGACCAGGTTTTAAAATGATGAAATCTGAGGATTTTAAATGACCTTCAGTTAAATTCAAGGACATTCAATGGTTTTAAATAGGAAAAAAGGAATAAAAACAAATTTCAAAAACTTTTGATTAGGAGCAGCCACCCTTCACACAGACACATAACATATTAATGACTCTTTGTTATTTAACGACAAGCCAGGAAATCAGTTATCACAAACAAATTACGGGTTCTAAAAGAGAGGAATGAACAAACAGCAGTATTGGCAGCATAATCCTAATCGGGATAACAGTCATCATCGGCACAAAATAATTTCTGACGCATCTACTACATGATAGGAATCGATGAATCATTCAGTCAATCAATCAATGAAGAGAAATATGTACAGCGACTCCTACAGGGTGCAGACAAATGTGCTTAAGGCATAAAAATACTTTAATGACAGGGACGGCGTTCAAAAAAATAAAATGAATAACATCAATATAAAACAGGGGGAAAATAAACTGTGAAAGCTGTTTAAAATACTGCTTAATTGTCGGGATAAGATTAGTTTAACAGTTTCTCTGAGGTTGATTGTTAAAGCCAATTCACAATTCCGAAGTAAAGTTGGAGACTTTTTAACTGAGAGCCCCCAATGGCATGGTAAATTTATTTAATTTATTTTTTACTTATTTATTTCTAAACTGACTTACAAAGCGCCGTAAGATCGTTACTTCAGAGGTGCCGTTTTCTTTCCGGAGATGGTCGAAACCATCTCCGGTACTGATTGCACCTACCCACGGAGGGATGGCCAGGCTGAGTGAAACTGAGTGGGATGGATAAACACCGGGATGTTAGAACCACCAAAGGTTGTCATCAATCCCAGTACCGGGCTTAATGCAGATTAACTTCTTCGATGTGACGAATGTCATTATCACTATGCCAAACCAGCCAGTTTTTTGTAACATAAAAAAATTATAATTCAAACAATTTGGAAACAGCGGTCATGAAATTTAAAAAAACTGCGTTACACGGGTGAACTGCACCCGGGACTTTCTTTTACCTCCTGCACTCTCTCCAACAGCAGTCGCAGACTCCCATGAAATGGAGTCCCACACTGCAGGTGAAGGCACGCCAAAACTGGGCGAAGACAGTGGCACGTGGCCATTCAAAAGTCCATCACTGACTTGCTCCACTGACATCGACGCCTTCCGTCTGAACTTCTTCAGAGGCGGAGAAGCACCACTCATCGAACTCCGATTGCCACCAGCAGCGGAACCCTTTCCACCTTCCGACTGATAGGAACGCTTGGACTTCTTTGGACTTGAAACGGCCTTCCGCGGAACCGTCTCGTACATGTCAGTCAGGAGCCGAATCCGTTTGAGGCGGTCAAGGTGAATCGCTTTTTCAGCAGAGTTAACAGCCACGATCCACGCCTGCCGTCGACCCGGCTTGACTTTCATCGACGGATCGGCCTCGGCTTCAGCTTCAAATGCCGCCAGGCCCCTGTAGGCCATTAACCATTTAACCCCAACCCAGCCATGCTCTCGCTCGTTGCCGAAAAACTGGACGTGGATCTGTCCCGTGAAGTTTTTGCTGCCATCTGCACATCACACAAAAAAAAGTAGGTTGGCATGCAACAAAGTGACCAAGCTTCACCAACTGATAAATTCCACCAACCATGGCCAACTATATGCATTCAATTCTTGCACTGTACGTCTGTATATTACCATGTAAGTAACTGAATTTTTTATCACCCCCAGCAAAAAAAAAGTTCATCGGATAATCATATATGCTTCTTGTCACCTATAATAAACACAAAATATGCAGTCAATCACTGGCCACTGCCCATAAGAGAACAGAAACAAATTGCTATAAGCATTAACAGTAGCAACGACCAAAATATTCAAACGCGGTGCATAACAAAGAAAGATAATTTACAAACACACTTCGAGTGACTCCCATTGCATTAGGGTGCTATAAAGTGTTGTGTTATTACGCTATAACAGCAAAAGCATCTGGTGTAAATGTTAAGTGCTGAATGAAACCATTAACATAAACTCCAGCTGTCACGATCGGCATACATACCAAAACTATTGAGCTTAGCTCTAAATGAAGATGAGTAAGTAGATTTATGCAAAAACCACATGGTCCATCGCGAGGAAGCTCATATGACCTTTTAGCTGGTGAGTGCTAGACCCAATTAAGCCAGCATACAATAAGCCAGCAGTCCTGGTAACAGGGCCCCATGCTATGCTGTAGCTGCCTAACAGCATGACAGCACTTTAAAAAATTATTATGATTATTATTATTATTATTATATTACTAATATTAGAACTCACCATTTCTTCTCCAGTGGTGGCCGAAACCATTTGCCACTACTCATTGCAAAAACCCAGAAGGATGGCAAGGCTGAGTGGCCTGAAAAATACTGGAATGGTAGACCCACTAAAGGTAGTCACCAATCCCAGTACTAATCAGACTCAACGTAGCTCAACTTTGTTACGTGACCAATGCTGTTACCACTATGCCAAACCAGAAGAATTACCAAATAAATCAGTACATTGTTACACAGAGACTCAAATGAAGCAAAAATATGCTCTCAAGCGTGGACAACAGCCAAATACACGTAATCGTCTTACTTTTCCGATCACGTATGAATGTTGACGTCGATACATCGTAAGCAACCATGCATGGCCACCACGGATGGCCAGATATTCGGCCCCACCCTAAATCGCCAACAAGCCAGGATGGCTGACGATACTGAACCTGCGTTGCAGTATTCACCTACACACAAGACCACAATCCAGTGTATTGCTAATTATTACCAAGTGCTAACTATTACTGGCACGGTGGCATAGTGGCTATAGTGTTCAACTTCCGATCAGGTTCAATCCCAGCCGCTGCACTGTCGAGTGCGACCTTAGGTAAGCAAAGCACTATAATTTGGTACAAGCACAAGCTGGCAAGTAACCAGGCACACTGTGCCTTGTACCTCATACTGGCTGTGTGAAGATTGATTGATTGGGGTCTAACGGCACTTTCAGCACAAATAGGCTATATAATATCATGCCTTTGAAAAGTATGTTGCAGTTAAAACAGTGAAATTAATGAGAAAGTTAACGATGTTACGTGTTGGGAATACATACAATAAATAAACCATTACAGTATATAGCTCTTCAATCTGGTCTTTGTGGGGAACCCTTCGACACAAAAGATATCACGAGAGAGAGAAATCAAAACCAAACAAAACAGAAAAATACATAACTCAATACAACTCAATAAACCTAAACAAATAAACAGAGTAAACACAAGCTAACCTTGATTTGGTCATACTCCAATGACCCTCGGTCAGGAAATGAGGTGGCCCCTTTCGGGGAGGCTATGTGAAGGAAAAAACTACTAGTAAGTTAGTAACAAATGAAAACATCACTCTGTTGTGCTTAAGTAAGGAGTGGGGGTAGGAGGAGAAGGAGGAGAGGGAAATAAAATACAGATAGCTGGCAAAGAAATTACACTGTTATCTATACCAGAGTAGGAATGACAACCCGAGTGAGATTGTCGACATCCAATGCCACTCCACTCCATAAAAAACACATTTTCATTTCATGCAAGGCTCACAAAAGCTGCACACAAAATAGGACTGACATATTAATGCCAGAATTCTATCAGCTAATCTCAACAGTGACCTCAGGTTTTGCCACATTCCCTGGTCTCCGGAACGGACTGCAAAGAGACAAGTAACCTGCGCAGAAGGACGGTCTGGAGATGTGATCTTCTTAGCGGAAATGATTGCGGATTTGTCGTCAGATTTCTCGCCAGTGGGAACGTGCACTTTGCCGGAAATGCGCAGACGTTTCTGGCGCAGCTGCTGCCTTATGGTGCCTTTCGTCTTGGTATGCTGCTGAAAATTCGAGTTCAGGTCACAGTGTTCCATGGGTGAAGATGCAGCCGCGGCTTTGGCGATGTTTGCCGAGACAGTATCTTCAGCGGCATTCTCATGCACAATAACATCGGTTTTGATACAGGACGCAAGCTGCCCCTCATTTGACAACACTTCCATTACTTTATCATCCTCAACGTTCACGTCTGGAACCGGTTCTCCGGAGCAAGCAACATCCATTGCATTTCTGCAAAACACGACAATCATCGACAGTCATTACACGGAGCTCGGGGTGCTAGAACATTAAGAAAGGTGGTATGGCTCAAGAAATCAGACTTTAAGACGTCAAGCAGAACACGGTCAACTTGATTCTTGCAGGAATCTTGGAACAGGGACAATGATAACAGGTGTTATACATGCAGATTCATAGCCATCAAACACTCAACCAAACACCAACCATTTCGACATTTAGCATATATTCATATGGACAAAAGATATCGACTTTAATTTTATCGACTTTAATTTTAACAGTTTAAATTTTGTTAAATTTGATAGTAGTAGCCAGTTTTGACATTTAGCTTGGATTTCGTACTGGTAATGAATTTCTACTTTAATATTAACATCGAACTTCAATACTTAGCCTTGATACTTTGATACATCGTGTGGCATCATAAGCCACTTCACATTCTAGAATTGTGTGTGAAATTTTTCGCAAGCCTCTAAAAATACCATCAGTTTAGTAAAATCATGGCAATAGCCAAAACAATAATTGTTGGGTCAGATCGGTGATCGGCCTGTAAGGTAAGAAAAACTTGATAGGGTCATGACATGAATTGATAAGTTAATTCTTGTGTTTCAGCAGCAAGAATACCATATTGGTACTGCTAGAAAAATGTCAGTGGATATATACACCACCTCAGATCTGTTGTTGCTTATTCAGTAAAAGTTGCACATCGTGCAGTACCAAAACGGTAGTCTTTCCTCTGCCTCTTTAAGCCAGAAAGGTGGGCCACATTGGTTTGATGAATTGAAAACTAAGCTAGTTACATCTCCGAATTACTAGTAGCAGCGTTTTCATGTCAAGTCGACAATCTGATCGTGACGATCTGATCCTATCGATTCTTCAATACCTTACAGTATACGCCGATCTGAACCCAACACTGTGCTAGCCAAAATCTAAGTATTTGCATTGACCGGCTAACTGTGTTTCGGGCAACACTCTACATCGACATCTCACAAGGGTCTATGGTCAAAACGGCGGGTGTACGGACACTTCGTACCTAAGACACTTCGGACCCAAGACATTTCGGCACCATGTGTTTGGTGCCGAAGTGTCTCAATTTCGGCACTGGTGCCGAATGTCTCAGACACTTCGGCACTAAAGTGCATGAGACACTTCGGACCCAGAATTAAAAGACGCTTCGAATGTCGCCATGGTGTTTAAGAAATGTAGGCCGGTAGGCTCACCTTATGTTCGCTGCTCTAATGTAATGGAAGTGCTTGGCAAACGACTAACAGTGAATGAGCAGTCACCCACTGTCGACAACGAACATTAATAGGTGCGGAAGCAGAGCACTGCCACCGCACTGAGCAGACATGAGACGATGTTAGTGCCCACAGAAGCGGCAGGACGTTGTCGCCGCCAACGGCCATCCACAGGTTGCCCAACATTTGGAGAATGTGCGCCAAACTTGGGTGGATCTAGATCGTAGCCTATGGTGAACTATATTTTCTGGTTCTTATTTAATAAATATAGACGACTTTGAGATTGAGTCCGTGTCAAGTGTTTTCAGTGCGTGTGTATTAATAAACTACTGTGTACTATTATAATTGCATGACATAAACACATACAAATATAGAAGAATATAGGCCTATATAATCGAAACAGCCACATAGACGTAGATGTAGACGTAGAGAGTTGACAGGCGCAGGTTGAAGAACCTCTTTGCCCACCTCTCAAATACACACTAAATACACACTAAATATATTTTATAATAAAAATTTTGAACTAGCTTCACTTCTGCTTCCGGTTCCATGAATTTCAGCATGATAATCATATAATACATCTTGACTTTTCCAGAAGTTATCGAGACGACTCTTAAAAGAATTAACTGTATCAGCACGTACAACATGACTCGGCAGGGAGTTCCAATTATTAGCCACTCTATTTGTAAAAAAATATTTACGTAGATCGTATCTTGCCCGAAATTTTTCCAAAC
>Ga0056116_1000089_pt1 | contig 28284 bp, 15 predicted proteins | sample WorMetOlspDAHAB2_FD_67352 | JGI IMG/M metagenome (GOLD analysis project Ga0056116, IMG submission 67352) | Marine gutless worms symbiont microbial communities from Max Planck institute for Marine Microbiology, Germany - Olavius sp. DAHAB.2 ...
GTATCGGCTGGGAACATGGAATTAAGGTCCCGGCCTGGGATAAGCGGGTCCCAGACAAAACCCCGGGCCACGTCCGAGGGTCGGAAAGCAGTAGGTACGAATTGCATAGATCAGGCGGACAACGTCACCAATATGGCATGTGTAAATTCGCCTTCGTCCGCCACTGGGGTCACCAGAGACGGGAAGGGAACTTCCCGCATCCTCCCAACAGAGGGCGGTCGGTTCAGGGCCACCAGCCCCCAACCCCATAGTGAAAGTGCGGGAGGAGCCGGCAGGTCGCCCGAAGGGAGCCCGCCCCGTCGCCGAGGGCAAACCCGGGAAAGCGGCGACGCGGACGGGAGAGCTACGCCCAGTCGTACACCAGTAGTAGTTGCAGCGGAAAGCGGGAAACATCCCCGACAACCAGACGAAGGTCGACCAGAATTTACATACATCAACTGTTGCACGTTCTTCCCTTGGAACATCATAGCTGGGAGTTGGCGAGCCTTGTCCTCTCTTCATTTAGTGAGTGTCTAGTAAACGGAAATTGATGTCTGTAGGCGCTGCTGGTGCGACTGGATTTCCTGGACCGACTGGTTTGCCTGGATCGGCTGGTCTACGAGGTTCAGATGGTGCCACTGGACCAACTGGTCCAATCGGTGCACAAGGATCTGCTGGGTTTCCAGGTACACCCGGTGGTACTGGACCACCTGGTCAGCAAGGTGCACAGGGTGCCACAGGACTCAGTGGATCACCCGGAGTGAGTGGATTTACTGGTTTCTTGGGACCTCAAGGAGGTCCTGGACAAAGAGGACCAACTGGACCTGCTGGATCGGCGGGATTACCAGGCGATACGGGATTCACTGGACACACTGGACCTGCGGGAAGCTCTGGAAACCCAGGTCTGTCGTCTGTATTTCTTATCACTGACACTGTATCTGAAAACCACACCATATTTGGATCGTTCTGGCTTCGAAATGAAGGGACTGCTAACTCTGTGCGAATCTGCACAGTCTTAATTCTATGTTTTAATTCTATGTCTTAGTTCTGTTGTCGTAAAGTTCCGGTTGCTATTTCAACTGAGTAATGTTCTATGCATATTTTTTACGAGAAATACGTTACTTACTTAGTGTTTCATGCAGTGTGTCCGTACTGTGCGAATCAGGTGGCATAGGCGCTACTGGTGTACCTGGTGTTGCTGGGCCTGCTGGTTCAACTGGCGCCCCTGGATCGGTCGGAGCTACAGGTGTTCCTGGTCCATCGGGTTCACCTGGGTCACTTGGTCCAGTTGGAACCGGTGGACCGGCGGGTGACCCTGGATTTATTGGTCCGGCGGGCTCGCCAGGAAGCAGAGGTGAGGTTCAACCATTCTTGTCAACAACCGTCGTTCAGTTGCATTTTTTAAATTTTTTGGTCTTTGATACGGACAAAATTTCGCAGGAGCTTAAATTATGCTCCCACGCGCTTGATTTTGTGTTTTGTTAGCATAGATCCCATTTACAGTCCGGTGAAAATTACGGCTAAAAATAACTCTAAAGCAAGCGGTTTGCAACATCTTGCTTTATACCAAGCAGTAAAATTTGTTGTCAGTTGTAGTCGGGAAGCTGGGAAGTGAACAAACGCACAACGCAACATACTGTCTAAGCTGTACCTCCATTGGTTTGCAGCTTCAGCTGGTGTCTCGCTAAGTGCCAGAGAATCGGAGATCGTGTGGACCGTAAGGCTTGAAAAAAATGTTATTTAACTTCGTCGTTGACCGCACCATGCGTGAGAAAGTGATAAAGTGACTTTTGACAGACAGCTCCAGGTAGAGTGTGTGTTGTTGTTTGCAGGAAACATGGGCGCGACTGGCACACCGGGTGCTACAGGCAGGGCTGGAGTGTCCGGAGTAACTGGAGCTACTGGTCCTCGTGGTGATCCCGGTGCCACTGGAAGAACAGGACCAGCTGGCCAGACTGGAGTGATTGGACAAACCGGTTTTTCGGGTGCTCCTGGTCTAGCGGGTGCTGTAGGTAGCCGTGGACCTGTTGGTGCCACTGGGTTGGCTGGAGTGCCCGGTTCTCAAGGTGCTGTTGGCGAAACCGGTCCTTCTGGATCGCCAGGAGGTCCAGGATTCACTGGAGCGCCTGGAGACACTGGACCACGAGGACCGGATGGTAGCAAAGGTCAGGATGGATGGACTGGGGCTAGCGGTGCTCCGGGTGTTGCTGGGTCACCAGGCGCGGTCGGCGTTTCTGGCTTGCCTGGACCGATTGGAAGTCGTGGTCCTCGTGGTGACACAGGCACAGCGGGTGGGCCAGGACAACCAGGCGCCATCGGACCAGTGGGACCTGCTGGACCGGATGGTGTTGCAGGAGTCCAGGGACAGATTGGACCTCCTGGATTCGCGGGTGTGCCGGGATCACCGGGTGTCGTAGGACCCACAGGTCCGGTTGGTGCTTTTGGGCCCACTGGAAATCCGGGTGGAAAGGGTCCAGTTGGAGACCAGGGAGATACTGGCTTAACAGGACTTCCAGGAGGTGTGGGCTGGACTGGTGCCCCTGGAATGCCTGGTAACACAGGGGCGCGTGGACCCACAGGAAGCACTGGATTCACAGGAGCGTCCGGTCTCCGCAAGGGGTCATTGGGAGCGCCTGGAGCGACAGGGTTCTCCGGACCTCGTGGGATCAGCGGAGCTACAGGTGAATGAGGGTTCACAGGCTGTTACTGTATATGTTCATGGCTATATCATCTGGACTACGGGGTTCCGAAGTTCATCATCACTGTTCGTGTTTTCAGCATGCAATGCAATGTTGACGAAACGAAATCAGAGGGTGCATGTCTCGTTTTCTGAATATGTGGAATCTGTCCCTGTCGGTTTTAGTGCAATTTAAACGATAAAAGAAAAAAGGTCAGTTTTCATTGGCCCACTCATCCTAGTTCTAGTAGGCACAAGTTTTCCATTTTCTGCTGATAAGTCTGTATACTATGCAAACCGTAATGTGTTAGCGCATCTGCATCGGTTATGGAGCATTTTGATCTGGGTTAACTGCATTAATATGTATATATTTGATAATTGAGCAGAAAGTGCTAATATCATCATCGTCGTAAATACCATGCAGCAAGACTAGCCAATCTCGCCACAGTGCATAAGATATAACATATTGTATGTGTTATAACTCATATGTAATATGTATAGTGTAAACATAATAGAAATGTCTCTTGTCTGCCTCAGTAGCTCTTCCATGATCTTGATGAACTAAATAATGGTAGCCTATAATTACTGGAGTTGCATTTCAGTTGCTGACGTTGCATGCTTACTAACATTTTTATTAGTGACAAACTTTTCTTTATTCTACATTTAATTCGTGCATTCCTTAATATTTGTTAGTTAGTTAGTTAGTTAGTATTAGAATCGTCATTAACGTGACGTAAATCCAAGACTTCAAGGTCACGGAACAAAAATGTTGAGTCTCAGTGACACACACACAACAGTGTTGCGTGTGTTGCACAATGCATCATATTATTAGACCTTTGATGCGATTCTTTTGACATATAGTGCATTAGCGTTATGCGATTGTGTCCCATGTTTTATGTAAGTTTTACACAGTAGCATTGTGTAGTCGTTTATTAAGTTAACCTGTATACAGGGTGGCCCAAAAAAGTAAACCACTTTCAAGTATCATCATTAAATCGTATTAAAAACCTTCATTAAGGCTACATTTTTTATCAATTTTGACTATAAAATGAGCACAAGAATATAAAAAGTCTGTACTAAATAGTCTATGTGTGACCTAATTTGTGACGTCATCACTGCTCTGCTTGAAGCTGTGATACGGGTGAAATCAACGCATTTGATAAAATCATGTGTGAAAACCAGAAACAAAAGAGAAAATATAGAAATAAAAGATATTTCTACATAAAACTCCATCTATCAGATCGTTTAGACATAAAATTCACTACTTGCTAAGGCCAGCTGATGCCAGACGAAGCGCTAACATCATTTACCGTATTTGACGCATATTGCTAGTTTGCGGGTCAGGCATAAAAGTAGGTCACGCATAGAATATCTAATACCAATGAGTAATATTATAGTGCTTGATTCATACTTAAATTTGACGAGGAAATCTAATCTCATTGACGGGCTTTAATACGATTTAATACGATTTTTTTGATAATTTGGTAGTGGCTTACTTTTTTGGGCCACCCTGTACATACTATGTGTTTGCCTGCATTCAACAGGTTTTAGCGGTCCAGATGGTCGCCCTGGTGCTACTGGAAACACAGGACAGTCTGGCGCTCCAGGACCTATAGGACCTAAAGGTTTCACAGGCACTCGTGGTTTACCAGGAACCTTCGGTGCTACTGGTGACATCGGTTTCACTGGTATGCCAGGCGCACCTGGCCAACGAGGTGGGCCCGGTAGCCCTGGAAGTCCTGGAGCTGTTGGACCAAGTGGAAATCCTGGACCAGCAGGTCAACCAGGCCAGGCGGGAGCTACTGGTCTTCCTGGACCACAGGGCCCCACTGGAGCGTCTGGGTCTAGTGGAAGGGCAGGCCAACCAGGCCTACCAGGTGTCAGTGGTTTAGTGGGCGAGGCAGGTGCGCCTGGAGCCATTGGTGATACTGGTTTTCCAGGAGCTGTCGGCACGGGAGGATTACCCGGACCAGCAGGTCCCGCCGGAGCACCTGGCCCCATTGGTGCTTCTGGAGAGGTAGGCGAGCAGGGATTTACCGGCGCCAGAGGACCAAGTTCCGATGTCGGTGCTCCAGGAACAGCAGGTGCCACAGGCGCTGTTGGTAGTGTGGGGGCAGTTGGTGCCAAAGGACCACGTGGCTTGACAGGACCATCCGGGAGCCCAGGTCAAACAGGGCTGGTTGGGTTCACTGGTAACACTGGTCCGGCTGGTGCTTCTGGTCCCCAGGGTGATGTCGGGCCGGCTGGAGCCGCTGGGGCGACTGGGCGCGAGGGTGAGAAAGGAGTCAAAGGACCTCGTGGTTTAGATGGCCAGCCTGGATCGACTGGCCCTACAGGTATTGTTGTTATTTTCACCTTTTTCATTTGTATTTTTCATTTTTTTTGCTTGGATTTCTTAAAAAAATTGTTTCAGTTTACTATCACTTTGAATATTCACCTGTCTCTGCTATAATTTGTCACAGTTTTCTTTCCGTATTCCGTTTATAAAGTTTCGGATTTGTTATTCTATTTATTTTTCTTAACGGTTAATATTTCTTTTTGTAGTGCACCTGTAAATGTGCAGTATAATTCAGCCAATGCTCATATTCGACCAATATAGGCGGCGTTTGCTTCAACAGTCGCCTGCCATAAACTGATTGTGTACGTGGATAGTTATGGTGATTAAGTTCATCGTTCTTTCTGCAAAACATGAAAGTCGACATAAGCCATTGTCTTTTGACAATTCGCTGCTTAGAGGTTGCTGAGGCGTGGCATCGTTTCCATGCTGAGTTTCGTTCCATTTTCAGTTCGTAGTTCAGTGCTCTTCAGTCATAGTCATTACTTAGGTGGTAACGGTGGTCCGATGGTAGCATGTCCCAATTCCGCTCGAAAACAGTTTTGACTGTGACTGCGGTACAGCCGACATGCTTGTCCGGTCCGTCACACAAAACTTAAAAGTCTTGGTTGTTTAATGAAGACATTTTCTATGATGTATCTGTGTCTGTGTTGTCGATGTAGGTCTAATAGGCGCACGTGGACTTCCAGGCTTGACAGGATCTCCTGGACTGCAAGGCGTCCAAGGACTCACTGGTGAGTCTGGTTTCACTGGCGTCTTTGGAGCCAGTGGCAGCCCAGGTCCATCTGGTCCTATGGGTGACACCGGCGCATCTGGAAGCGTTGGTCCTTCTGGCTTTACTGGCTTTACCGGATTGTCCGGAGCTGCAGGTCGTGTGGGTGACCCTGGAAACACTGGATTCCCGGGACCCGTGGGACCGGCTGGTTCACCAGGAGATCAGGGATGGACAGGCCCCACGGGAGCGCCCGGTGTAGCTGGCTCTTCTGGTCCTGTTGGTGCTATAGGCAGTCGTGGTGCCCCAGGTTCTCCAGGACCCACTGGATTCACGGGAGGTCCTGGTCCTGCTGGCAACCCTGGAGGTCGCGGAGCAATAGGGCAGCCTGGACCAGTCGGAAGTCCAGGCCAGCCTGGTAGCCAGGGTATACAAGGATCGCCAGGTTCACAAGGATTCCAGGGCAGCATCGGATCTGTTGGTGCTTCTGGATCAAGTGGGTTGCCTGGAGCAACTGGACTCCCCGGAAGTCCTGGAGGTCCCGGTGCAACAGGTGCTGCTGGTCCAGCTGGATCTGCTGGACAACAGGGACCGACAGGGCCACGTGGAGACCCTGGTGCGGCTGGAGCTAAAGGTGATACTGGACCCCAAGGTGCACCTGGACCATCAGGCTCTACCGGCTTTGTTGGCATCGCCGGAGCGACTGGCTTTCCGGGTGGAGTTGGAAATACCGGTTCGAGTGGACCTCGCGGTTCCACGGGACTTCCAGGTCTTGCTGGTTCACCTGGATCTGATGGCGTATCTGGTCCACGTGGTTCTCCTGGTAACCCAGGGTCAGCTGGACCAAATGGAAGGACAGGAGAGGCCGGGGCCACAGGAGCGACTGGAGCACCTGGGATTCAAGGTGACCCTGGGAGTCAAGGAATATCTGGACCCATTGGTCCAACTGGACCTACAGGATTGATAGGCGTGGCTGGTAGCCCAGGACAAGTTGGAGATAGCGGTGATGTGGGAGCTACTGGCATGACTGGTGCCACCGGTTTTCGCGGACCGACTGGTTTGCGTGGATCCGCTGGTGACACTGGTCCCACTGGACTTCGTGGGAGTGTTGGATTCACCGGAAATGCCGGAGCTACTGGGGCAAGCGGAGGTCCAGGAGCACCTGGCATTAAGGGGGTGGTCGGCGTGACTGGAGATAGCGGCATTCGAGGAGCCGCCGGTGATACTGGACCTCCTGGTGCGACGGGCGATCGTGGGCCAGCTGGCAGGCAGGGTGATACTGGACCCGCTGGGGCTGTGGGGCAGATTGGTTTTCAAGGACAGCCAGGCGTACGTGGCCAACCCGGCGTTCAAGGACAGATTGGATTTCCAGGATCAGCTGGAAGTCCTGGAGCCGTTGGTATGGCTGGAGCGACTGGAGTAACTGGAGCACCTGGACCTTTTGGACGCACAGGTATGGCCTGTCTGTCTGTCATCGCAGATCGTAAGAATGATTGACATATTTAACACGTTTGCATATTTAACATGCATTAGATAAAGAAATATATGTGTATATTTGTCTGCAGTATTGTTATTAAAACATCTAATCTATTATTCCTCCTGTTAAGCTGCTAGATAGCTGTGCATAATCGAGGATCATTAAAATAATAAAATAATGACGCCAGGAAACGCCTAAAATGTACGGTACACTGTGCAGGACAGTATAAAGGGGGTCCTCAGAATCGTAAAAATCCGTAGACTGAGAGTTACGATGGTACAACTATGAAATAATAATATTTTGGCGCTTCCGTAGTTTGGCAAGAAAAGCGAGTTTCTAACCTTGCTCAGTATACATGTAGGTTTAGTTCGTTGTTGCTGTGCACTGCAATTTGTATTTTCATTGCAGGCGTCATCTGATTACTTTGCTATATTTAAGAAATCTGAATTTTGCTACGTATTACCTTGATGTGTTCAATGTGTTGTCCGAATTATTGCGTACTTTTTTAATTGAAATTTCACGTTCATTCTGTCGGCGAAAATTCAAATTGGCCAAAAATAGTCACATTAATAAACAGGCATATACTGGAATGTTGTATTGAGTCACAAATCCGCAATTTTAATTTGTGCTTGCAGGTGCGACTGGTGCTAGTGGTGCAATTGGCCCGCCTGGAGTTAATGGGTTAACTGGTCGACAGGGTGCGGTCGGGAACACTGGATTGCCTGGCGTTGCCGGTCCTCGTGGACCTGTAGGATTTACTGGTGCTTCAGGTAATTTGCTTAGTTTTTGTACGTATTTAAAACACATTTTTTCGCAAGTCTGTAAATGTTATATACGTGGCCGCAACTAAACCTGTACAGCGAGACAGCTTTGCACAAGATTATCACGCAGTGGAGTGATCGTGGGCCGAGATGTTAGCACGGAATATTAGTGTTGCCTGTACCAGGAAGTACTACAAACGTGCATCATCCTTGATAACTTCCAGCAGGTTTAGTCTTCGGAAAACAGATGCTGATGTTGTGCATCCCACTGTCCCATTGTGGACATGACATTCGAACTCGTTGTCACATTATGGCCATACTGGTGACCAAATCCGACCATTTAGTACTATTTGTAGCATGCGGGCGTTGCCAGTATGTGTAATCAGATTTGATGAGTGGCTCGCCGGGCTTACCACCGGAAATTCTGTAGCAAGGATCAGTTGATTGCTGTTATTAGTCCATATTGCTTCAATGATGTGTTTGTTGTTGATTGGTTGATTAATTGATCTTTACTAGCGCGCATTACTGACGTACGTGTACAAATGTGATAATTATGACAGATAAAGTGACATTTTTAACTGAAAAAAAGAAATGAAAATGGACAGTGTGTGGAAGAGCGGCGCAATGCGGCTGACGAACGTAGAAGCGACAGGATGATGGCCACTCACCGCACGCGCTCTGACTTGCACTGCAAATGCTGATTGCTTTACTCACGTGCATTGGGTGGTCATGGGTTAAACACTAGTCCTGATTATTGTCTCAGCTTGTTTAATTCGGCTGACGACGTCAGTCGTTATCCTGTAGCCGACAACAACCGCTGTACCTCAGTAGTCAGCACTCGTTGCTGGTTTTAGGAAGTGGATCCTCGTTGCAGAATGTGTTCTGTAGTTGTGTGATATGACGAAAACTGAATGGTGTCCGTTGCGCTGTAGGTCCCAATGGTCAACAGGGTCCGGCTGGTGTACTAGGGGCTGTCGGTGCCGCTGGAAGTCCTGGCCTACCAGGATCCCCCGGTGCTACAGGTCCTCAAGGCGCATCTGGTAGTGACGGACCTCCAGGTGGCGTGGGTGTGATTGGACAGCCAGGTATGACTGGAAGCAGTGGCGCCATTGGAGTTCCTGGTCGCCTGGGTGGCCCGGGAGCAACCGGGGCTCGTGGAGATACGGGGTTCAGCGGCACACCTGGGCCGGCTGGACCCCCTGGACCACGAGGCTTCACTGGCGACTTTGGGGCTACTGGAAACAGTGGACCGATTGGGCCTGCTGGGCCACGCGGCGACGCTGGAGATCCGGGGTCAAATGGAGCGCCTGGATTTACTGGCTTCCAAGGCGGCCCTGGACAGCCTGGAGCGACCGGCAGCACTGGAGCAACTGGTGGTACTGGCGCCATTGGACCAGCAGGTGCTGTCGGAGTTGATGGAAGTACTGGTGAAATTGGATTGCGAGGTGCCGTCGGAAGCACTGGTATGTACAGCAGAACTACGAAACTTCTTAGTTTTTGCTGGTGACTGTTTACTTTTTTATTGGTCACATGCGACAGACTAAGTTGGTCAGTTTTTTGGCTAATTTTCTGGCATACGTTATGCATTTTGATTTTTTTAATTTGATTTTGATTCATTTCAACTGCGAAAGGTCAGTTCAGAGACCTCAGATGATCCATTGCTACAGAATGACGCATTTCACAACTTTTGACGACTTGTTGGACAAAGTAAAGCAATAGCAATTCTCTCGTGGCAGAGATTCATTTGTTTCATGTGTTAAATTAGACCAGCCCAAACAGTGGCTCGTTGGACTTATGACCTTTAGCCTGTTGGAGTAAATATGGTAGTCTGATATTTGGTGTCTGCTTACACTACCCTTCGTCGCCATTGTCTTAGTGTAAGCAAGTATGTACTGTATATAAGTAAGTATATAGTAAATTTACATAGCGCATAGTCATAATACCTCTAATAAGCTCAATACGTTGTGCCTAATCGTGTGTAAACAAGAATGTCTTCAACTGATGCTTAAAACTATTAAGTTCAAGGGCCAGATCACGCAGATATCTGCCAGGGAATTCCACACCAATGGGGCTGCGACAATGAAAGCACTTTGGCCGGTTCCAAACAGTTTGTGGTGTGGCGCCATCAGTCTGTTTTGGCGGACAGATTGCAAGTGTCTCCGAGAAGGTACATCAGCAACTAATGTACACATGTCACAAAGATACTAGGAAGCAGTAGCATGCAAGCAGTGATGAAGCATTACACCACTAAGTTTGCATGTCACTCGACATTTTAATTTACACACTCCGTGAAGAACGCAGGCGCATGGCTGTTGTAGCAAATACCGTAGCAAATGAAACAATAGAAATAAAATTAGAGTCTGCTGAATAATGTTTAGACATATATAATGTTGATGGCAGTTAAACCATATGCAAAGAAAAGTGTATTTTTTATTCACTCGTGATATAGTAGTCGGGCCAATCTCGTTATGAATGTCTTCCTGTTGAGCTTTCCAGGTTTGTGGACGGGCATAGTAAAACGCTCTTGCACTGAACTTGTAGTGCCGTATAATATTTATTTTGTGTACTGCGTGTGTACTTGTGTAGGTTACACTGGTGTACGAGGAAGGACGGGAGTGGCTGGGAGTTTTGGATTTACAGGCGTAGACGGCATGCGAGGTTCGACCGGTCTACCTGGTCGTATAGGCCCACCTGGTACAGGCGGTGCACCTGGTACCCCCGGTCCTAAAGGACAAATTGGATCAACTGGATTGCCAGGTCCAAGAGGTCCTTCTGGAACGGCCGGCAATGCGGGTAGCCCTGGTGTGATGGGTGTTGCAGGCCAGACTGGTTTTACTGGCAGCGCGGGTGCCACGGGCCAGCCTGGTAGTCCCGGGAGTCCGGGAGCTCCAGGCACACCAGGCTCAGCTGGTTTGATAGGTTCACCTGGTGACACTGGTCCTGCAGGATCTATCGGCCAGAGAGGTGTAATCGGTTTACCAGGCGGTACTGGACAGAAAGGTGACCGTGGTCCATCTGGGTTGGTGGGTGATCCAGGCAGACGTGGAGCAACAGGACTGTCTGGACCGCCTGGATTCACAGGTGCGTCTGGCCAGCCTGGCAGTTCAGGAACCCCAGGACTCGCAGGTTCTCCAGGAGCTACCGGTTTACTCGGCCCTGCTGGACCACCTGGTGCTGACGGCACACGAGGTGTTGATGGCTTTACAGGGATTACTGGTCCTCCAGGGCCTCCTGGGCCAATGGGAAGTGTAGGTGTTGAAGGTACTACCGGTGCCATTGGCAGCACTGGTAGTACAGGTGCCACAGGTCAAGGTGGTTTGATTGGACCATTAGGAGCAACAGGTGTTGCTGGTTTGGTTGGTGCATCTGGTCCGCCAGGTCCAGTTGGGTCTCCTGGACCTTCGGGAACATCTGGTGTAGGCGGGTCTCCAGGTAGCACTGGCGCCACTGGAGCGACTGGAGCGAGTGGAAATCCCGGAACTCCGGGAGACACAGGTATGTTGGGAGGGAACGGTGCTGTTGGTTGGACTGGACCGACTGGTTTTCCCGGTCCGACCGGACCCCCGGGTTTTGCCGGAAGTGTTGGAGCCACGGGGTTTCCGGGGCCGTCTGGAGGAATCGGAAATACGGGAGCCACTGGGCCGGGTGGCGCGTCCGGCTTTCAGGGAGTGAGAGGCAGCGCGGGTGCAACTGGAAATCCTGGACCTCAGGGATCTCCTGGAACTGCTGGCGTACAGGGAGCTGTCGGATCAACTGGAGCAACTGGTTTTTCTGGAGCGCCTGGAGGAGTTGGAGTGGCAGGACAACCAGGAGACACTGGTTTCACAGGTACGTAGTAGTTCATTTGACAGGCAGTGGCAACACAATCATTTGACTTATTCGGGGGACGGGTAGAGGGAAATCTCAACAAAATAATCTCACAAATTCCTTCCGTCTGTGCCGTGGAGCGAGTATTAATACGGAATTCAAGACTACTGAGGACATTATAACACATTTATTCATCCCACATGCATGAATACAGACATAGAAATGCAGAAATGCATAATAATAATACAGTTACGAACTGCAGCTTTAAAATATAAGCGTATTTGTAAAAAATGTCCTATATATCTACATGTACTTGCAATTAATAATGGCTCAAAATAGCCTACTGTTCAAAGTAGTAATTGATTAAGATATTGCTGTCACTGGCAGTGGCAACATTGTAATGCGAACATGACTTTAAAATTTATGTTGAAAAATAGAATATATTTCGTCCATCTGTAAATGTATTCTGCATTTTCTGGCATTAACTACTGTGTGTTGGAAAGGGTACCATACGGCTGTTAATACAGTATTTCATAGGTGTGCACTTTTAGTCATTTTTTGTGTGGTTTGTATGATTTTATGGCAGTATTCATTGTTCTTTAGCTGCTTATAGGTCTGTAAAAAGCTTTTTGGAGTATAGCAATTTCAGTATTTCAACATACCCCCGTTATGGCGATTTAATATAAAAAAAGAGTAGAGTAAGTACAGTAAAATTGCTGAAGTCTAAATAAAAACACCTTCTGCGATGATTCTTTCAGTCCACGCTTGCTGTTTCACACAGAACAATGCACAGGTTTTGTTTACCAGCTGGCAGTGGTGCAACAATACCTTCGGTGTATAAGATGGCGACGGCAACTACTGCGGATAGAACGACGTAACTGTTATTCTAGTGTCGCTCTTGTATGCTTTGTTATAATTTTGGCACAGTGAGAATTTTTGATATTGTTGTTGTTCAATGATAGTGATAATGATACTGATGTCGTCGCAACTGTGACGCTGGTATTTGGTCTATTCAGGAGTTAGAGGATTCACTGGACCTGCTGGACAACCTGGAACTTCAGGACAACCAGGCACTGTTGGAGTAGTTGGACCTCTAGGTGCACCCGGTCCTTCTGGAGATATTGGCTTTCCGGGCGTTCCGGGTGGAGTTGGTGACACTGGAAACACTGGGAGCTCCGGACTTATTGGCCCACAAGGGCCGCCTGGGTTCCCTGGAGGTCCAGGAGGTCCTGGCGCACCTGGTACTCCAGGTTCAACTGGGTTTTCAGGCGCTGCCGGCTTCCCTGGTGTAGCTGGGTCCGACGGACCAGTTGGCTTTACAGGTTTTCCCGGTGCTGCAGGAGTTCAGGGTGCAAGAGGCACAATGGGTGCCACCGGTGAGACTGGAGATACAGGACCAGTTGGGCCAGCGGGATCCGGTGCATCGATTGGAGACACTGGCGCCACGGGTCTGCCAGGTGGTCCTGGCGCTGCAGGTCCCACGGGTTTTGCCGGTCCGCAAGGCTCTCCTGGTGCAACGGGACTGCCAGGATTCACAGGACCACTTGGACCCACTGGACTTTTGGGGCCGGCTGGTGCTCCAGGACTGATGGGCAGCGTTGGGGCGACTGGTGAGACAGGTTTCACGGGTCCCTCAGCACCCGATGGCGTCCCAGGAACTATGGGACACACGGGAGCCACCGGTAGTGCTGGCCTGGGTGGAGGTCGCGGTTTTCCTGGACCTGGCGGTTCACCTGGCTTGCCCGGAGGTGTGGGACAGACAGGCGATACAGGTTTTTCCGGCTTTACAGGCGTCAGAGGTGACACCGGTTTCTCTGGTACCGTAGGTGATACTGGTGCTCCCGGACAACCCGGACCTCTGGGTCTACCAGGCCCGCGTGGAGCCGTTGGTCCTGCAGGATTCGGTAGCTTTATTGGAGCAACTGGACAGCCTGGTCGGGATGGCGCTACTGGCGCAACGGGTGACACAGGGTTTCCTGGAGGTACAGGAACGCCTGGAGGTGTCGGAGCCACTGGTTCGACTGGTCAGTCAGGTTTCCAAGGTGCTAATGGTTTTAAGGGTGTCAAAGGAGAGATTGGAGGTCCTGGGTTTACCGGCCCAGTCGGCAACCCGGGAGCTCCCGGTTTCCCTGGATCTCCAGGATTCCCGGGAAGTACTGGAGCAACCGGCGCTACAGGTCCGATGGGTCCTCAGGGAACTGGCGGAGTAGGTGGCCCGCCTGGACGTAACGGTGATGCAGGGGATACCGGTCCTATTGGAAGCCAAGGATTCAACGGATTTCCGGGAGGTCCTGGCGCGACCGGACCCACTGGAGCACCGGGTGTCCCCGGCGGCCCAGGCTTTCCTGGACCAGTGGGTCAACCTGGAACTATTGGATTCCCGGGACCAAAAGGAGCGTTCGGAGCTACAGGGCCAAGTGGACCACCCGGACCGGTCGGTGACACCGGCTTTCCGGGTTTCCAGGGGTTTGCTGGATCACCGGGCAGGAATGGTCAACCAGGCCAACCTGGCTTCCCTGGACCGCCTGGATTTAATGGTGCACCGGGAGCAACTGGATTTGCTGGACTGCCTGGATCAAAAGGACCTGTAGGGGCAGCTGGATTTCCAGGTTTTGCCGGAAGCCAAGGTGCACCAGGACAGCCTGGATCCCCAGGTCCGCCCGGTGCCACTGGATTTCCGGGTCAGTTTTAATTTTACCTGTGCACTAAACTGCTGTAACCTGTTGCCTTTTAGTGGGCATTATGTACAGTAACATGTTCTCCAGTGTCTGCTGGTTTCATTAACTTCTGCCTTAAGTGTTATTCAGACTTGACTTTAACACTGATCTTAATTTTTATCAAATGTCGTATGACTTCCTCTTCTTCCGTTGTTCAATCCTTTAATTCTGAGCCCCGTTTTAAAAGTTTTAATTAGAGGTAATTTTAGATATATGTGGTGTTGTAATTCTGTTTGTAATAATAACTACTACATTTAGTGTAGTATTTGTTTAATATCATCGTGAAAAATCTGGACAAGAGCACTTCGACTGATATGTCAACATTCACGGGATGGTCCAAAACTGTAAACCACTACTGAATGGTGATGTTCTACCGTGCATTTTATAGGCCTAGTCAATTAATGATGATTACTATTATTCATAATTGTAGACTAGTATTTGAAATAGTAGCAGTATTTGTAGATATCTTTGTATGTTATAATAATAGTGGTATTGATAATTTTTGTTTCGGTTTGTTTACCATCTTGTGGCGAGTAAAAGCTTTTTGTTATCAATAATTCGTATTAAATCATATTAAAACCTGTCAGTAAGGCTAGATTTTTGTCAGAATTGAGTGACGCAGAGAAGCACTGCAATATTAAATATTCTATGTATGACGTAATGTCAATTACAATGCGTGAAATGAGCCTTGACACTGGAATGGCCGGGGAAGACCTCTTGCAAAACTTTGTAAACCAGATCATCATTGTATGGCAAAAGCGTCCACAAATATTCAAAATTATGGGGGGGAGGCTGTCTGGGCACGTTAATCACTTCTAAGTGGACCTTTTCGTCTCAATTTTAAGTCTGACTCCATGAACGTATTTTTGTGAATACGGTAGTGGATAACTGTCTCACCAGAATATGTGCTACTGAAATCAGTACATGTAGAATATTTGGCATTAGCACAAATTACATGCTGTCATTCTTGAGTAAGTCTGCGTATAAAACGACAGTGTTTTTCTTAGCTATGAAGTGTTATTTATGTCAGAAAGACAAATGTATACTTTTGTGGACCACCCCGCATATGCAGACCAGTCGGCTGTGTATGCTGGAGATAGATGGGAGCGCAGTAAAGCTAACGAGCTGAAATACGTCACGTGTACACGTACACACATCTCGGCCTTGCAGTGCAAGCACAAGTTGCTCCATTTATAGCTGTTATGTCTTCATGGTTGAGCGTTGGGCCAAATTGTGTCCTCAGCTCGTAATCACAGAGTATATAAGCAACTTCCGGTGGACAAATTTAGCGAAGTATTTGTTAAATATATTATTTTTGTTACAGAATATTTTTTTATTCTATTGTAATCCATGTTAAGAGAAAGGAGTGCTATAAACAACTAATGTTTTACCAGACGAAAGTGATTGCGGTAGTTGGTCTGTGAAAAAATCCCTTTTCAACAATAAGTTCTTTTATCCCTCCCATGGTTTCATAAAAAACAAGAGAAGACGAAATCCTACCTCAGTCACAGTGACTATGATTACCGGCAGTTGCATATGATACTGAAATACTTGCGACAGTGTGAGAATGTCTGTTGTATAGGATTTGCTGGCGCGTCTGGTGCACCTGGTATTCCTGGTGCAAAGGGTGCCACTGGATTTCCCGGACTGTCTGGCTTTCCTGGCTCCGTTGGACTGCCTGGAGCGATGGGTCCGGTGGGCTTTCCAGGCTTTCCGGGACCTCCTGGAAATATTGGAGCGCCGGGATTTCCAGGTGGAACTGGCCTGGCTGGTGCAGTGGGATTACCAGGCAGTCTTGGATTCCCCGGAGCGACAGGCGCAACAGGAGCTTTAGGTGCGGTCGGACCGCCTGGACAGCAAGGACCTCTTGGTTCGCCTGGAGACACTGGAGCTTCAGGACCACCTGGACAGCAGGGATTTGCAGGACAGCAGGGTGCAACCGGGTTTCCTGGACTCGATGGCGCACGTGGTATTCAAGGTTTTCCTGGCAACCAGGGACCCAGAGGTCCCCCCGGAGCTAATGGCATTCCCGGACAACCGGGGCCGTTGGGTGCTCCGGGATTCACTGGAGCACCTGGAGCTCCGGGGATTAACGGTGCGAAGGGTGTGATAGGGACACCAGGTGCATTTGGAGAGGTGGGTAGTACTGGTGCGAGAGGAGCAACTGGGTCTCGAGGTGTCAAGGGCCAGCCTGGGTCCACTGGCGCTATGGGTGTTGTGGGCCCACTAGGCGCTCCCGGTAACAGAGGTTTTCCCGGTGATCCTGGAGCTACCGGATTCACTGGAGTGCCTGGATCATCCGGAAACACTGGAGCAAGTGGAGCAACCGGGGTCGCTGGACCGATTGGGTCAACCGGCGAAACTGGCAGACGAGGAATCACGGGCGCTGTAGGACAGCCTGGATCCACAGGATTCCGTGGAGAAAAGGGAGCCACTGGAGGAACGGGTAGCACTGGACCTCGAGGAGCTACTGGGCGTCCTGGGAATCGAGGAGCTCTAGGCCAAGCAGCTAGTAAGTAACATCTTTCTACTTTTGTATATATTTATACAAGTCATGCAGGCTGCACAATTTTAGAACGCTGCGTACGAGAACAAGGCAGCAACGCGGCAGAAATATAACAATCAGACACAAGCTTGCTTACTATGGAGTGACATGTGCATGGGTGTATGACATCATCTTCATGTGAGAATTGCATGCAGTTAGGAAAGGATAAGGTGCCATGACGACCGAGTGTCACTTAACGAGCGGTAGTTAATGGTCACTCTGTCAGTCAAACTGTACATTTTTTTCAGTCGTTTCTTAGGCCACCGCAAGAATTTACTCACCATCTTGTGTATCCCGGGCTTTACTGGCTTTGTTGTCCCTTTACGACACTTTGCCACGAAACGGAATGGTTCTGTTTAGCACTTTCGACCCCACGTGGAGCTTTTGGTTTCGTAAGCGTACCATGATTATACACGTGTAGTTGAAACATGTTTCATCAAACAGTAAGTGCTTGAGACCTGATTGTTAGTGTGCGCGCGCGTTCTAACAATTTTGCAGATTTGAAGCAATACTGTCAGTCATTGAAATGCGACCACGACTGTGAGGTCGTTCACGGCTTTGACGTGGCGACTCGGAGCACTGTCTACACAGCTTCGTGTGTCTGCAACGTCGGCTACACGCGAGTTCGAGTCGTCGACGGCTTCAGTTGCGCCAGTCAGTAAAGCACTTCTTGTTGCTTAGTGAGATATGACTAATGTTGTGCTTCATGCCGAGCTGCACTGGCTCGATGTGACAGATCGAGCTCACGTACAAGCTCTGCATGACGGTGTACAAGCGTCTTCACAGCCAAGCGCCTGACTACCTGTCCGAGCTGTGCACGCCGGTCGCCCAAGTCGCCGAACGACAGCACCTTCGTTCGGCCAGCCGCCGCCTACTCGTCGTGCCGCGGATACAGCTCGTCTCTTTCGGCCGTCATGCGTTCGCCGTGGCTGGTCCGACGATCTGGAACTCACTCATCAACGATCTGTGCTACCCAGACCTAAACATCGCCAGCTTTGGCTGCCTGTTGAAGACGTACCCCTTTTAGCAGTATGGGTCCAGTATGAGTAACTGTGCGATAATATATTGACATTGACATTGACACGTACGCACGTTTTCGTCTCGTCATTACAACTATTATTCAATCGTTCCCCATATGCCAGAACCTCATACGGCTTGCGTGCACGAGGTATACGAGCAAATATGGTGGCGCAGCTATACACAGAACAGACATTCTCACAGCCTGCGAAAGCTTTAAGCGAACTACTTCCCTCCCCTCTTAATTTCCCCGTCAGCCATTTGTCATGCGTCTTTTATAGATTTACCTGCATTCGCGGTGTTTGCATGCCTCCGTCTGTACTGGCGCTGAAGAACGTAACAGTCATGCCATGCACAGGTGTACGCTGATAATCGACTGGGGAAGGTCCGGTGAGTGTTCATAAGTGATGAAAGGGCTTCAGCCATTCTTCGGGATCGATGGCGTAGACGTCAGACCCCACCCAGCAGGGGATACCATTATTTGGCCGAGTCAGAAACTCTGGTTTCAGTTCTCTCATAGGTTCTCTCATAGTCTCTAATCAAGACGAGGCTTGGGCTGGCAAGCGATAGACCTGGAAAGTGACCCGTCAAAACGGTATAGGATATGTGTGTGTACGTGCGTATCGTAGAACGCGGTAGAAATTGCCTTCGTTTCTGTGTTGTGTCAGCTCTTAATCCATGTGACTACGACAACGGCGGCTGCGAGCAGAAGTGCATACGGGAGCTGGCGACGGCGGCAGGCCAGCTTGGATACCGATGTAGCTGCGAGATGGGCGTCCTCGCTCCTGATAAGCACACTTGTGTCTCAAGCGGTGAGTGTGCCGTGCATTCAGTCAAAGCAAAGGCAAAGGCATATAACACTTATATAGTGCCACAAGCCGCAGCTGCAGCGGCGCTTTTGTGTCACAGACAGAGCGATTGTACAGCCTATAGGCCGTAGGCTAAGCCTGTGCCCACAGAATTTGGCCTACTACTACCAAACTGCAATACACAGCCCTGGTCTGCCGTTTAATGGTCTTTGCCCCCTTAATCCATGGATTACTCATTGACCGACCCCAAAGGGATGGAAGGATGAGTCACCTTATGTCCAGAGTTGATATTAAGCATTTCCTAATTTATTCAAATTATATTCAACGATAGATGTCTTCTGTGAAATATTATGTGCTGTATTAACAAGCAGTTTACACGCAGTTTTTGAGTAATGCTAATAATGAAAATTCAGTTTGTGAAGTTTACTTCCGGTTCGTTTATGTATGTTCAGCGCGAGTTGATCATGCTGTAGGTCTAAATTTGAAAGAGGGAAAATGCGTGTATTGATATTGTGAAAAACTGCATACAACTGTCACTTCTAAGGATATTTCAGTGAAATGTGGTACAATGAATTGTGTTTTTGTCAATAGTGATAGTTTTGTGAACACCTTATATTGCGTTAGACCCGTTTGAATGTTCTTGTGTCTGTGACGTATGCGTTTATAGGTTTTCGACAGCAAGATGCTCCATCGGTGAACTTGGCTGTGAACTGTGCGGTGGACGAAGGTCTATGCGATCAGATATGCCAACCGGGCGACCCGAAGGAGGGCTCGTTAGATCGCTGCGCTTGTCAAGTTGGATTCATTCTGGCTTCCTCCGGTCACAAATGTCTCGGTCGGTATCAGTAGCCACAAAATATTATTATTCTTTTTTATCATCATTTATTATGAGGTGTATCAGGTGTTATGTATCTCTTTTTAAAAATTTTTGTTTTCTACATGCTGACGTAAGCCCCTGGAACCAAAATGTTGTTTTAAAGTTCGTCAAATTTGAATGTTGAAGAAGCGTGTCAAATAATTACTGCTGTATTATGTGTTCAAGTTGGTGTTAAATATTCAGTGCATGACTTAATATATGGCGTCGTCAATTACTGTGATTTTACTTGAAGCTGTGATATGGGCAGCAATAGTACATACTATAAAAGATTAATAGAAAGCCTGAGAATTGAAAGAGGCAGGCTTTAGTACCATTTTATGCTATTTATTCATAATTTGGCAGAAATTCCATATAGTCTTCATCGTTGCTGTTGTTGCACTTGCATTGATTACACTGTCACGTCACCATCGAAATAAAAGCTGGCTCACAAGTAGTTGGTATTTAGTTCACCTAGGCCTGTACAGATACTACTTAACAAATACAGGGTGGGCCAAAAAGTAAGCCACATACAAATTTATCAAATTGAGTGTAAAAGAAGCAATAGAATATTATAAGTTGGTATTAAATATTCTATACATGACCTAATTTGTGACGTCATCAGTTACTGTTTTAAGGTACGATCATATGGGTAAGAAGGGTACATGAAAAAATCGTAACTGAAAACCTGAAAGAGATAAATATGGAAATAAAAGAAATTTTTACGTGAGTTTCCATCTAAAGGATGGTTTCGGAGTGGAATTCACAGTTTACGAAGGTGAAATGATAAAAGAAATAGTGCTGACGTCATTTACATTATATGACATATCGCACGTATATCGTATATCGCGGCTAACACACAAAAATTGACGTCACAAAATAGGTCACACATAGAATATTTAATAGCAAGTGATAACATTATTATTTTTGATTGGCACTTTAATTTGACGAGAAATCTTATTGGCCAGCTCTCTGTCAACTTTTGGGCGCATTATAAAATAGTGATTGATTGATAGATTGGGGTCCTGGAAGTGTGGGGACAAAAGTCCCCCAGAAGATGGAGCAAGATGTGAAATTAGTGTACAGTTTTTTTTACGTTATCCCATACAAAATTTGGATTTAATAAGTATATGAGCAGTGATTGGACAGTATTTTGTGCACTCACACAATTCCAAAAAATTCCAAAGATTCAGTGGGGTGAACTCCCTGACCTCTGTCTGGTTTCGCCACTGTAGTGGCTTACCATTGGGCTACCTTGTATGTTACTAAACAAATGACATTATTATCTGGCTAGGTGTTGTTGACTATTATTATTATTATTAGTATTATTATTATGGTTTACTGACTGTAAGTTGCTGCTGCTGCACAGATGTCGACGAGTGTTCGTCGTCTGAGTGGCCGTGTAGTCCAACTGAGTTATGTCTCAACTCATACGGAAGTTTCGTTTGTCTACGGCAGTCATCTGCCGCCGCTGTTTCAGCAGGTAGATAAAAAGTTTTCGCAGCTTAAACTGAACGCCAAAAAATAGTAGGCCTGTGTTAATAAATTTACTGATACCCTGTACATATATCACTGTCAATAATGCGTCATAGGTTCAGTTTCCCTAAATTAGTGAGCTTTCAACAGTCGAGTGTGAACTCGCACAGTTCAGACTGAACGTTTGCATTCATCCACAGTCAGACTCCTGACTGTTGCACAGAAGCAGAGACTTCCGTTTCCGAAACGAGGTTTTGTTTTGGACAGCTTTCGGCGAAAGTTTACAAAAAGTTGTGAACGTCGTCTAAGGACTCTTGAATACCGGTAGTTTAACTACAGAAATGGATCGATTAAACACTGTTAGATATAGTGCACATTCAAACCTGCAACTTCTGAATATAGGCCTACTAACCTTTTACACTTATGCAACCTACACGTGTGCTGCTTGTGGTAGGCTTGGCTGACTCGAACTCTGCGGACGACGGCCGGTTGACTGAAGCATCTCATCAGTTAGACAGAATCAGTGACAAATTCGAGCCTGTCGCAACGACAACGTCCAACCTTTCAACCATATTCGTATCCCTAGTGGTGTGGGTCGCGGTCGTCACTGTTCTGCTGGCTGCCATTATCATAGTAACTTGTCGGCATCGGCGATCCGCTAGTGCAGACTTTGACAGTTCCGTCCGTGGTTCCGACAGTATTTCTAGCTGTTCCGTCCAGCTAACGCGCTAACACAGTTAATTGATCGACGTAATGTATATTTATTGTTGGCGTATTTGTCGTAAATGTTCGTGTGCCACAATTGGCGTTTCGTTAAGCATCTATTCTCGTGGCTTTGTAAGTAGAGTATATCTGTGCTGCGCCACTAGAGCAGATGGTTCTTGTTTCGTGTTAACATAAGCGTCCGTTGCTCCATTCGTCGGCGACAATATATTGTTAATGCCTGTCGTTCGTGTACTGACTGCTGTGCCAGTTTTCTCAAAATAGTCTGTAAGCTGTAGGCCTATACTGAGTAACGTTTTCCAACTGGAAAACTGCAGGTCAAATTACTAGAGCCGTAGGACATCTGTTGGAGGCAAACGTTTTCAATGTAACGGAGAGAGATGTGATACGGCGCAAAGAGCAACGTTTAGTTTTATTTCATTGGCGTAAACGAAGTCTCCTGTTAATTTGCACACTTACAGCAATCAAGGGAATACAAAAAACGTAGAAAAAGAACAGGTGCAAATAGACTATAACAAATCTACAGGGATATCACTACCATTGTCCTGTTCTCGATTTAAGTCAAAATCTGTTAAAACTGGTCATAAAACGCATGTTGAATGCCTGTACGTAAATGCTTACTGGCAATAAGACGTGATGACTTCTATGAAAATATGAATGGCGTTGGCGTTTGATTTTGAACACATACAACGTGTACGCGAGAACAGTCTCTAATTGAACAAGGTGTGTTTGGCACGACATTGATCAAAAAGATTTTCTACAAGCACATGGAAAGCAGCTCCGCCAGCTGAAGCCTACAGGATGACACAAAAAACTACTTGCTTGCAAAAATAACATACGCAGTATTTGAAGAAATAATCTCTACTGCTTAATGGGGTAAGCTACCTGTATTTTATCACAAAAATGGATTTCACAAGTGCCTTTTCCATACCAATTTAAACTGCATATGCCGTCCCAGTGATGCATAAAATTAGGTGATAGGCAGCAGGGAAGTGATGTGTCAAAACCTCACAGGAAAAATAGAGACAGCAATGCAGTAAACGATAAAAGTCTGTGTAATCGTGCCACAAGACACGCATCGCAGCAACAGACAACAGTGCCGTATTCTACTGCATTCTAATACTCGTTGCTACTGCCACATCGTATGCTCAACAACATCGAACATACACACACAAACCTTTGTATCAATTAATTATTGTGCACAATTTTGGGAAGTCAGGACTCAGTAGTACAGTTTGCTATAGCTTTCGGCTGTTATTTAGAAAAGCACAGCTTCACAAACCTCGTGTTCAAATCTATGAATCACATCGTATTAAATAATAGGCCTAGTTATTTTCTGCAAATAGCCATGCTTCCTTCGCTTAGCCGATACCGCTGGTTTACTTTAGCATAGACGCCACAATATAAACAAATGAAAGCAGCACACACAGTTTCTTTTGAGACGTAAAAATGACGCCAGAGACAACGACAGACAGGCAAGCAACACTGGACAGTGGGCGGCAAACGATGTCTGCCCATGCAAAACTAGTCACTGTTGCCTGCTCACTTGGAATGTACTTGCATCATTTAGAGCTGTACAGTAGCAGGTTACCAGTATGTCTCACCGACTGCACACTTGCCTCACAACAGCCGACTCTTTCTGCAACTGAATTTTCAACAATACTACAAAATGTTTTTAACATTTCGTGCAAAGTTCATAATACGACAGTCCTAGGCTTATGCGTATGCGCCTGTCATGGATAACTGACGATGTTCCGAGGCTAGAGGTGACAACAGGCTTAGTGGAAAACAATTTGGTAGTCTACCGCCAGGTCCCCAACTAACCAGCCACTAACTTCACTCACCTATGGACTGAGACTGGCATCAGCTCTGGCTGGCTCCAATGCTGATTAATGAGATTGATTGATTGGAGTTTAACGGCACTTTCAGCACAGTAAGGCTATATCGTGCCTTTAGAAGTTATAGTTTGCGTTTTGGGAAATAGAAACACCCTGGGAGCTTCGTACATCTCCTATTCAGTAGCGGATGACCAGCGACATAAATAACCCCCTCATCTCGCATTGCTTTTTGTTCACAATGGCCCTAAAAGGGATGGAGCCAGCTCCCAACCCGCAGCGATGAGGAGCTGATTAATGAGAGAGGGTCTGCCTGTATTAAAAACTCCCTCCAGTTCAAGCACAACTTTATAAGACAGCATAGTCCGTCGAAAAAGTCGAAACAGGCAACAATGAGACATTCTGCATATCTGTCAATGGCAACAACGAACACACACGATGAACGCTTATATAAAAAGAATCGAATATAATCAAGCAACATTGGAATACAAACAGAAAAAAGATCACAATAACTCAGGAGAAAGAAAAGCTGCAACACTATGGGCAAGAAACAAGCAACAGACTCGTAACGATATTCAAAACAAATTTGTCCAAAACCACCATGCAATGCATCATATACCAACAACCAAGTTCAACAAAGCTGCTGGCCTTATAAAATAAACAAAATCCACAGCACAATTAGCACTCCGAGAAATATGTTATTTTAACAGATGTGCCAAACTGACACTCAAATCATCAGAGATATTCTGGACATGTGATGACAGTTAACCATAATTTTAACTCATAATAATATAGAAAGCATGAATTACTTTAGCATACAAGACTGTTACGGTGAAACCTTTTCAGACAACATCGGAAGTCACAACATTGGTAAATTTACCCAACCGTGTCACAGTAAGTGAGCTTTTGTCCAGAACACAGCAACAATGTTAACCAACGTAACTTACTGATAAAATCAAATGAAGCCTGCTTAGAACTGCTGACTGTGAACCCAACATGGTTTCAGTAAAATACTGGAACAAGAGAGAAGAGAATACAGCACAATACACAAGAGAATACAGCACTTTCTCCTGTCCCATCACTGAAGAACTCACTATACATACATGTAAAGAAAGAGTGAAACGTCTCATTAGGTTGCAATACGTATATGCGACACACATTTGCAGAGAGCAAGCGAACAGTGCAGATACGATAAACCAACTGTCACCATGCAAAATAAGAAACTAAAAATAGACAACAACACAGAGATCTGTGGTGCTGATGATAACACAACACAGACCACATCGATTGCAGTGGCAACCAGCACCCACTGCTAGTTGTCTGCAGCTGCATGATGAAAAACGCCGTGCATTTCGTTGCCGTCTGGTTTAACAGCAGCACCACGTTTCTTATGGATGACGGCGGTCTCCTCAGTCGCCGCTTTGTCGTAGTTGAACCAGCAATCCGACTCGTTGCGCATACGAGCCGCGTTGACCGAACCGACGGTCTTGCCCTGCTGCTTCTGACCGTCATCCCCGGTGTGCTCATGACTGAACCACTCCGAAGCGCTGCCTGTCTTGTCTCGGCGACAATACGTGGCACCTTCTTTCTCCCGTCGTGCAGTCTCACTGCCAGAAGACTCCGACTTGTTCTCCTCGCCACCATGGTCATATTTGTACCTGTCAACAGCCATCATCTTTTGTTTCGAGGTATTCAAGAAAAATCACATTACTGACGTATGATTTTAAGTAAAACGACAACAATGCATACTAACATAAAGCAGAATCGCTGCAGAAGACAGATTCGATCATTTTGGAGGCAATCTTCATGGCCAATCACTTAATGAAAATCATAAAATTAACCAACAACACAGCAAATATATATATATACAACTGAATTTTCAACAAAAATCCCAAATGTTTTCAACATTTTGTACAAAGTTCATAGTATGAAAGTACTAGGCTTATGCATATGTGCCTGTCATGGATAACTAACGATGTTCTGAGGCTAAAGAGGTGACCACAGGCTTAGTGGAAAACAGAACACAACAAATCTAACGTGAATGAGGCTCGTCTGGTAACATTCTGTTACCAGACGATCCTCATTCACTTTTCTCACTCTTTTAGTGTGTACTGTACTCTTATTATCATGCTTTACTGAGCAGAGTGGAAATACATAACTAAGTATGACTCAATAAACCTAAACAACGAAATATACTGAACAAAACATGCAACCTTTGATTTAGCTGCCTCCTGTGATACTCAGTCAGGAAATGAGGATGGCTTATTCTACAAATCTGGAGCACCACATGGGGCACTTTATTGAACAAATGAAAAAATAATGTGGACGACTACTATGATAACGATGAAGACACGCACCATTCATTGCTGTCACACTTCGGTCTAATCATCTGCGCACGTGCTGGTGGTGCAGCAGCTGCCGCAGCAGCTGGAGCAGGAGGTGGTGCTTCTGCAGCTGCCGAGTGGTCAACATGGTCTTCACTGACCACCGCATCAGTGGTTTCTGTGACGTGCTCGGAGGGCTCCAGTGCTGACTCAGCTGGCGCCTCTGCTGGGGCCAACTCGCTGGGTGGTGCTACTGGTGCTGCAGTCTTTGCAGATACACTATCGTGAGTAAACCAATCACTGCCAGCTCTGTTGCGCTGAGCATACTGCTTTGCCTCAGTTGCCATTGTTCATGCACCAGACACCTACAAATACCAGCTTTATAATGGTTCTATGCAGCAATGACACAGTGAAAACGAAGCTTCGTCAACCTGCTTGCACTGTGCCTCGGTGGGCATATAGTGGACAAGCTGGACAACCAAAGCATGGACCACAGATTAGAATTCTGACCACTGGTGCACTTGAAAAAATTCAAAATATGTGTACAGCAGTGACAGTCACCTCCCACAAGACGGTATCATCAGGTCAACCTGTGGTCTTTGAATGTAAGCAACGTAAATGCCGCCGAGAACAAACAATAACCAATACGAACCACATAGACAAATGCAGATGATGATTATTAGGTCTATGTGGTGGCTGCCAATGATCCGCAGTCATGCCCACTACCCCTTCACTTTTCTGCATCAGTTCTGCAGGCTTGGACGACGCCAGTGACCGTTAAATAAGCAATGTGATGTAATGGCAATGGCTAAACACGCATTTCTAAGTGAGACTAAACAAATTAAAAAGTGAAAGTCGAAAAGTGAAAGAACAAACACAGTGTGAAAAATCTGGCATCTGACTGGCGGGTGGGGAGAAATGCCTGGGCATCACCCACTGCGACTTAATTATTCGGAACAAGGATTCCCTGTCGTCCGCAATACTTAAAATGACCAACAGAAACGTTCCATGGTAACTTCATACGTCAGTGGTCATCCTAAATAATGCGAACAATGTGGACTGGATGACAATAAATGGGCCAGCCTACATATCAAAGTCCACAAAATCCACGGGCTAAAATATTGAAATTCAAGTTGACACTGAAATCAACATCCATTGCCCATTCGAAATCCATGCTACATCATAATCAACCACAGAAATACTGAAATCCACTTTAAAATTAATGTCAAAATCTGTTCATATGTGAAATCCATGCTGAAGCTGGAATATCTAAAAGGATTTTGCCATAACTCTCAACTTATAAATCGGTATTTCTGTTGTGGATTTTGATATTCAGCATGGATTTCGCATGGGCAATTTCAATGTGAATTTCAATATTTTAGCCCCTGGATTTCGCATCTGCAGTGGATTTTGAAATTTAGGCCATTTTTGGGTGGACTGACGATTAATATATCTAATGGGCGATGATGATCCGTATATCTACTGGCCTGTCTCCCTTTAGTCGTCTGCATCAGTTCTGCAGGCATGGACAACAGCAGCGACAGAAAAACTACACTATATGAACACTAAATCCTAACCCCAATGTCAACGTCAATCGTAACCCCAATGTCAATGTCAATCCTGAATTTATATAGTGCAGAATCACAAAGCATCCCTTCTGCACTTAGTGTGTTTAATAACTCGCAAATAATTCAATTTTAAGTAGTTTCCTAAAATTGTCAGAACTCAGTCACGGAGATAATCTGAAAAAGAGTTCCACGAAGTAGGACCAGCGACCAAAAAGGCCTGCTGCCCAAACATGCTCAGCCGGTAACGTGGCACAGTAGGTGCGGTCGACTGGCTGATCATAGTCAACAGCCAGCGACTTCCAAAACTGGTGTGCAACCAGGTACCTCGGACTCGGAGCTTCCTTCTTCTTACTCTTCCAGGTGACTGTCAACCTCAAAAAGCTGAGGACTCTTGACACTTTGAATGTGCAAGCGATTCTGGTGCAAACAGTGCAAGCAGCAATGCACAGTAGTAACATTCAGTTTGAAGTTGATACACTCTGGAACGTTGGGCCAGTGCAAAGATGATACACGATAACCCCTAACTCTATGGAATAGTGACAGAAAGGACTATCCGCATCATTTGGGCCGACTTATATGCCAGCATTTATAAGATGAATGGTAACAGTGAAGACAAGCTCCGACACAGCAGATCTGTTGCTTATTCAGTAGCACTTGTTCTGCTGAATA
>Ga0056116_1000094_pt1 | contig 26955 bp, 31 predicted proteins | sample WorMetOlspDAHAB2_FD_67352 | JGI IMG/M metagenome (GOLD analysis project Ga0056116, IMG submission 67352) | Marine gutless worms symbiont microbial communities from Max Planck institute for Marine Microbiology, Germany - Olavius sp. DAHAB.2 ...
CTACAATGTTTGTACCCAGGAATGCACGACGTTTTATCTGGTATAATTTTGAGGCACCTCATTTATGTGACGGCCGGTGCCCGGTTCGTGGGCAGGGTAAACGAAAATGTCGCGCCCTTACCGGGTGTGCTCTCGGCCCAGATCCGGCCGTGATGAAAATCGATAATACGCTTGGTGATGGTCAAACCGATACCGGTTCCGACCGGGCGACCGCGGGTCGGGTTTTTGATCTGGTGAAAAGGTTCGAATATCCTGTTGATATTTTCCGGCTTAATACCGATTCCGTTGTCTTCGACCTGAACCAGGAGGTGCGCGGCTTTGGCCCGCAGGCGAACCGTAATGGAGCCCCGATCGATTTCGCTGAATTTTACCGCATTTGAGATCAGATTGACCATGACCTGAACCAGGCGGTCGCGGTCACCGGCAACGGAAGGTATGTGGGGATCAATAGCAAGATTGATTTTGATGTTTTTGTCCTGGATCAGCTGCCGGGTGCTGGTAACGGCATCCTTGATGACTTCTTCAAGGTTGAGGGAGGCCACCGACCAGGCAATCTGGGCGGATTCGATTTTTTCATAATCCAACACCTGGCTGATCAGGCGGATGAGCCGATCGCTTTCTTTGATGATGATGCCGGTGAATTTTTGGATCTGGTCCGAATCGATGTTGGGATTTGAGTGAAGAATTTCCGAGAGGGACCGCACCGAGGTCAGCGGTGTGCGCAACTCGTGGGAGACCGTCGATATAAAATCATCCTTGAGGCGATCCAGTTCCTGCAGTTGGGCATTGGCCTCCTTGAGTTCGGTCGTGGCCCTTTCAAGTTCGTGGCTGTATGCGATCACCTGGCGGGTCTCGTCCAGGATGTTCAATACCTCTTCGATTCCCAGGGGTTCTTCTTTGACAACCGATGATACCATGACCCGGGCCGAGGCCGATCCGATTGCCCCGGTTAACAGTTTTTCGGCATAGCTGACCAGATCGGCATCCGCCGTTAGATACTGGCTCCAGTTAATGTTGCGTTTTTTGGCGTATTCGTCCAGGGCGTTATCCGCCCGTCTGCGGCCGAGAAATCGCCGCAGCAGTGATTGTAACGCCGGCAGGCTGGCGGTGCCGCGCCAGAAGAGAGAGTCTCCCGTTTCACCGGAATACTTGAAAACTTCGACAAAGAATGCCGCCTGGGTGTGCTCGACGGCCCGGGGGCGGCTCATAACGGATACGCCGATATACGCACTGACATTAAACAGCATGCTCCAGAATACCGATTGGGAGATCGGGCTCAAGTGCTGCAATCCGAAAAGCTGGTATGGTTTCAATAGTTCGATGCCAAAGGGGCCCTGGTTTACAAAGCTTGCGGGAAACAGGCCGGCCTGGACCAGGTAAGGCAAGGGCAGGGTGTAAGCCCAGACGATGAATCCGGCAATTAAGCCGCTGAGGGCTCCCGCCCGGGTTCCGCCTTTCCAGAATATGCCGCCGAGCATGGACGGCGCAAACTGGGCCACGGCTGCAAAGGACACCAGGCCGATGGATACCAGGGCATAAAATTCACCGATGGTGTGAAAATAGGCATACCCCAGCATCAGAACCAGGGCAATGCTGGCCCGGCGGATGGTCAACAGCAAACCACGCAGATCGTTTTGTCCGGAAACGGCCGTGATCGGCAACCGGATTAAAACCGGCATCACCAGATCGTTGCAGATCATGGTGCTCAAGGCAATAGTTTCAACAATCACCATGCCGGTGGCAGCCGACATGCCACCCAGGTACACCAACAGCGCCAGCAGTTGCTGGGATTCTGCCATGGGCAGCATCAGCACGAACCAGTCCGCCTGCGCTGCATCGGAAAAGCGCAGCAACCCGGCCATTGCAACCGGTAGCACAAAGATATTGATGGCCAGCAGGTAGAGAGGAAAAAGCCAGGTCGCACGGTTTAAATGTTCTTCGTTGACGTTTTCGACCACCATCACCTGGAATTGACGTGGCAAGAAGAGAATGGCCATCATCGAGAGAAACAGGTAGATACTCCAATCAAGGTAGGTGGCTTGGCGGGCATTGATAGTCAGGATATCTTTAAAGTAATTGAGCGGCTGGTCACTGGCAAGGGGTTCTGTTGGCTGAAGGCTTGGCAGGCTGTGGGCCTTTTGGAACAAATCGGCAAAACCACTGTGAAGATAATAGGTTACGAAAATACCCACGGTTAAAAATGCGGCCAGCTTAACGACCGATTCAAAGGCAATGGCCGCCACGAGCCCCTCGTGCCGCTCGGTGGCCTCCAGATTTCGCGTGCCGAACAAAATGGCAAAAAGGGCCAGGGTCACGGCGACGTAAAACGCGGTGTCGCCCAGCACGGGAATATCTGCAAAATTAAATGATACTGAGACTTCGGGGTATTGATTGATCATTAAAAAGCCGGTGGAGATGGCTTTTAACTGCAGGGCGATATACGGGATGACGCCTGCGACGGCAATGATGGTTACCGCTCCGCCCAGTACGGGACTTTTACCGTAGCGGGAGGCAATGAAATCGGCAATTGAAGTAATCCGCTGGACCTTGCTGATACGAATGATTTTACGCAGCACTAGCCAGCCCAGGATAGTCATCAGGGTTGGGCCCAGATAAATGGTTAAAAAGCCCAGGCCGCTGCGGGCTGCCATTCCCACGCTGCCGTAAAAAGTCCAGGCCGTACAGTAAACCGCCAGAGACAGGGTGTAAATATACGGATTGGCAATAAGACTGCGACCATCATCTGCCCTTTTGTCACCCCAATATGCGATCGCAAATAGGAGGCCCATATAAAAAAAAGAAACAAATAATATGGTCCCGGTGTTTAGCACGGATTAATTTCCCGATTTTATGGATTTATTAATTTATTCCCTTGATCGGCTCATCACCAGAGCCGACAGAAAAATTAATAGGCCCCAGATGCCGAATATATAGACATACACCAGCGGCAGTCCGAATACCGTGATATTGATATTGAGTAAAGACAGGATCGGGTAATTAAGCAACACGAAGCCGAATAGAAATAAAGCGACCAAACGCTTGCTTTTTTTGTTTTCAGGCGTCATTGATCTACTTTAGGGTTTTGGAGATATCTGGTGCTTCCGAAATTGCCGGTAGATGCGCAGCCCCAGGATTCTGCCATGGGTTGAAGGAACGACCGGGTCAATTGTCGTCAGACAGGCTTAGCATAGACGAATGCAGGTGTCAAATCTGACAGTTGAATCTATAGTTTGTTATTGTAAAGGAGAAAGGCTGTTACGGTGTTCTGTTAATTGATTTAAATTGGAACCTATTCAGGGATGTGGTAAGTTAACCGTATCGTTAATTGTTATGGGTTATTAGATCCTAAAGATCGGGTGAAAAAATGGAAGATAAGATCAGTAAATTTTTATCAGGTTTTCCGCTTTTTTCCAAATTGTCTAAAAAAGAAGTGTCCTTTGTCGCCGGTGAAATTGAAGAAAAAAAATATCCTAAAAACACCATTATAGCGGTTCAGGGACGCACCAAACTGGATTGCGTCTATATCATTAAAGCGGGGTCGATGGAGCTGTTTTATGAAATCAACGGCCAAAAGAACATTAAAGGTGCTATCGAACCGGGTGAGACGTTTGGCGGGGTTTCGATTTTAATGAATGCCGGGATCTCTGTGCGCACCGTGCAGGTCGTTGCTGACGCCACACTGTATGTTTTGCCGCAAAAGGCGTTTTTGGAAGTTTGCACCCGCAATAAAAATTTCTACGAGCATTTTGCCGGCCGGTTTCGCACCCAGATGTCCAATGATTCCTATGCCTCCATTGTTGCCGCCGGACAGGCCCTGCATTTTATATCCGATCTGGTGCCGATTAGCTTTCTGCCGGAAGAAGAAATCAGCCGGATTGCCGAATCAATTTCGATAATCAACTATCCCAAGGATACCCTGCTGTTTATCCAGGGGCAGTCAAAACTGGAGTACTTGTACATTATCAAAAAAGGCTCCGCCGAGAGATATTTTGAGGAAAACGATGAAAAATCCCTGCGCGGGATGTTGGGTGAAGGCGACATCTATGGCGGTATCTCCATGCTGATGAACAAGGGGCTTGCCATCCGCACCCTGAGAGTTACCGAGGATTCTTATTTCTATATATTGTCCAAGGATATTTTCCTGGATATCTGCCAAAAGCATGAAGCCTTCTCCGATTACTTCACGGATACCTTCGGCAAGCGAATGCTGGATCGCTCCTATGCCGAAATTATCGCCGGTAATTTCAAATCGACTGAGATTTCACCGGAATTTTTCAACCAGCCGGTATTGAGCATCGTTAACCGGGAGTTGGTGTATTGCGACCATGAAATGCCGATTCAGGCGGCAGCGGCGGTCATGAGCCAGCATAATTCGAGCTCCATTTTCATCAGCGAGACAGACGGCGAATTCGTGGGGCTGGTGACCGACAATGACTTGCGCAACAAAGTCACGGCGACCGGCTACGACATTTTAAAACCGGTATCAGACATCATGACCTCACCACTGGTATCTGTTTCTTCCCAGGCCCTTATTTTCGAGAGCATGATGGAGATGATGCAAAAAAATATCAAGCATCTTGCCATCCGGGATTTAAAGAACAAGGTCGTGGGTGTCCTCACCAACCGCGATTTGCTAAAAGCCCAGGGGCAATCGCCCTTTTTCATCGTGCGCGAGATTGCCCAGGCCCGATTTGTCAATCAAATTGTACAGACTCGTCGCCAGGTTCCCCAGCTGGTCCAGGCGTTGATCAATACCGGGGCCAAAGCGCAAAATGTTACCCGTTTTTTGACCACGGTTTCCGATGCCATTTTAGAAAAACTTATCGGCTTTGCAATAGATGAAATGGGTCCGCCGCCGGCCAAATTCGCGTTTATGATTTTAGGCAGTGAGGGCCGCAAGGAGCAGACCCTCAAAACCGACCAGGATAACGCTATCGTCATTGAAGATCTGCCTGATAAAGTTGCCAAAGAAGCCATGAACTATTTTTTAGGCTTTAGCGAAAAAGTCTGCGGCTGGCTGGACGAAGTCGGCTATGATTTCTGCAAGGGCGGCGTTATGGCTAAAAACAGACAATGGTGTCAGCCAATAAAGATTTGGAAGAACTACTTTAGTCAGTGGATTCATACCGCCGAGCCGGAGGCCCTGCTGCAGGCCAGCATTTTCTTTGATTTCCGGTGCGCTTACGGGGATAAGGATTTAATCGACGAATTGCGCGATGACCTGTTTGAGTCACTGGGCGGATGGGCGGGGTTTTTCCGACACCTGGCCGAAAACGCGTTGTTTTTTACACCGCCAATTGGTTTTTTTCGCAATTTCCTGGTCGAATCCAAGGGCGAACACCGCGACAGTTTTGACATCAAGGCCGCCATGCAACCGGTGGTAGACTATGCCCGCATCTATGCCCTGAATAACCGGGTCGCAGAAACCAATACCCTGGGACGTCTCCGTGAATTGCTTGATCAGAAAAAGCTTTCCGCCCAGCAATATCAGGAGATCGATACGGTTTACAGTTATCTGATGCAGCAGCGTTTTGTACGCCAGGTCAAAGCTTCCATCGAAGAAAACGGCAAACCGGATAACTACATCAATCCCAAAAAACTCTCCCGCATCGAGCAGACTACACTCAAAGAAATCTTTAAACGCATCGAGAAGTTTCAGGAGAAGCTAGGCTTCGATTTCACTGGCTTAACCTGAAAATGACTTCAAAATGCCCTAATTTATCCTTTTTGCCTTTCAATAAATCTATTGTTTCATGATTCCTTGTGACCGGCCGGGCATCAAAATTCAGGGCAACCGGTATAACGCGCCTAACAAACGCTTCGGTAGATACCCGATTTTTTATGATAATCGGGGACGGACTAACAGACTTTGAGCATTCGTTCAATCTGAGCATTCCTTGACATTCCATGGGTTTTTGTTACAATTTATTCATGTTCGGATACAAAAAATATACATTCAGAGTCATTAAAACCCCGCATTAAAATGAGAGCGGGGTTTTCTGTTTTTAGGGTAGTTACTGATCATAATCAGAATTTGACACTCTGGTATGGAAGGAGCTTACAAAGTTTCCAGGGGACTGTTCACCGCCTGGATATCCTTTTCCATGACGTGAGTATATATTTCAGTGGTCTTTACGTCGGCATGGCCCGGGAGTTCCTGAACGACCCGTATGTTTACTCCGTCTTCGAGCAAATGGGTGGCGGAAGGTTTGGGTACCGATACGTTTTGTGATTCCGGCCCGATCAACGGCGATCTTGACGGCCTTCTGTAAACCGGATTCAAGAACGTGATGCCTGCGAAATGTATCAGATCTGGGATCCCTGCTCAATTTTTTAGCAGGAAAAACATATTGCCACCGATATTTTCTTGAAGCGTTGCGATATTTACGGGCCAAGGCCTCGGGTAGGTATACATCTCCGTACCCGGTATCCAAATCTGCTTCATGAATGTTTTTGACATTTGAAAGGTGTTCTTTCAGTTCACCGTAAATGGATGGCGGAAGAGTTGTAAGGCGGTCTTTTCCGCCTTTGCCTCTGACATAAATTTGTGATTTCGCAAAATCGAGATCCATGATCCGCAGTCGCAAGCACTCCATTAGGCGCAAACCGCCCCCATACATCACTTTTGCCATCAGGAAATGGGTCCCTTTCATTTGACTGAGAACTCGGCTGACTTCGGCCTTGGCCATCACCACCGGAGGGCGGCGGCGTTTTTTGGCTTTCACGGGGGCGATATCATCCTCAACAGGCTTGTCCAAAACATGCTTATACAAGAAAACGATTGCATTAAAAAAACCAATGCAATTTCTGCCCCCAACCGACTGCGGATCATCTCGCAGCCCGTTATGTGTCAGCAGATAAGTTGTAGTCGTGAATATGGAGTGATAAGAATATGCCATGTCTACAATCTGTGAACAGTATATACAGAGGTCCCATTGTTGAGAGAAGATACGATGAAGATTGATATCATCGTGGCATATATCCAACGATATACATTGGGACATGAGAAAAATTTTGTTCCACCGATTACCGGCATTCATTTAGCCGCACTGCTATCCCAACGACACGATGTGCGAGTGTTTCATCAACAAGTCGATACAATTGACCTGACATCTGATGCTGACGTGATCGCCATCTCGTTTTTTAGCGGATTTGCGCAAGAGGCTTTTCGAATAGCTTCTGCATTCAAACAACGAGGGAAAATGGTGATCGCCGGAGGTCCTCATGTGACGTTCAGTGCTCAAGAATCCTTAGCCTATTTTGATGCGGTGGTCATCGGTGAAGCTGAATCGGTCTGGCAAAACGTGCTTGATGACATCGAACATGGCTCGTTACAGCAAACCTATGTTGGAGACCCCACAGATTTAGCTCATCTGCCTACGCCGCGCTATGATTTACTCTCAGAGGAGTTTTTTATCAAAAAAGTCATTCAAGCCACACGAGGGTGTCCGTATTCCTGTGCATTTTGTACCGTCCCCCTCATGAATCCAGGATTCCGAAAACGACCAATAGCAGATGTCATTCGTGATATGTCCTATGATCACTTTGAGCATTGGTGGCAACGAAAAGTGGTGTGGTTTTGGGATGATAACTTCACCATTGATCGTCAGTATATCAAGGAACTCTTGAGGGCCATGAAACCGTTACAGAAATGGTGGTTAACTCAGGCCAGTGTGGACATTGCTCAGGATGATGAACTCCTGACACTCATGAGGGATTCTGGCTGCATCGGGGTGTTTCTTGGTCTTGAAACGTTTAGGGAACAGTCACTCCGTGATGCCAAGAAGAAGCACAACAGTGCTGCCGACTATATGCAGGCCGTCAAAAAAATCCATGCGTATGGTATTGCCGTGATGGCGGGTTTCATTTCAGGATTCGATCATGATACCTATGACAGTATTGTCAGCATGTCGCATCGCGTGATGACGAATGGTATTGACGTCCCTTTTTTAAGCATCATGACGCCCTTTATTGGAACCGAAATCTATACAACACTTCATCAAGAGGGCAGAATATTGCCTGAAAGAAACTGGAACTATTTCAATGGCTATAATGTCACGTTTCTTCCTAAAAATATGTCTCCGGATGAACTCTTGAAGGCACATCGAGTGTTGTGGAACGACGCATTTTCATTCAAGAATTCCGTCATACGGATACTCAGAAGTCTGTTCTATCTGAGACGGGGAGCTATTTTTCTGACCGTCTTCATGAATGGACTGTATTGTCTCAAGAAATTGAGAAAGAATTATCCGATAGATATGACAAAAGAGTCTAAAAATGCCCTTTTGGCGACTTGATATATGAGAGTCATGACAGGAAAAACTTGCGGGGTTAACCGTAAAGGTTATTGGGTCCTCGAAGGCCGTACCGCCTGCAGGTGATCCGCAACCGTTCGGAGGAAGTTTAGAAGTTTAGGGACGTCCGTTACATATTTATATATATGATAATTTGTGTTAATAACCCAAAATGCCACGAAGAGCCCGCATAGACGCGCCAGGCGCATTGCATCATATAATTATCCGCGGTATTGAGCGCCAGGCAATATTTAGAAATACTGCTGATCGTGAAGATTTTTTGAAACGATTAGACGATATCCTGCCGGATACCAAAACCCATTGTTATGCCTGGGTGCTGATGACCAATCATGTGTATCTGCTGTTGAAAACCGGATTGGCCCCGATCGCCATGGTGATGCGGCGATTATTAACCGGTTATGCAGTTAGTTTCAACCGCCGGTATAAACGCCATGGGCAGTTGTTCCAAAACCGGTACAAGTCCTTTTTGTGTGAGGAGGATGTGTATTTGAAAGAACTGATACGCTACCTTCATTTAAACCCAATAAGAGCCAAAATGGTCAAGGGTGTTAATGAATTGAAAACCTATCCGTACAGCGGTCACAGCGTGCTTATGGGCAATACCAGATGTGACTGGCAGGATACGGAGTATGTATTGAATTTGTTTGGAAAATCTCCAGGACCGGCGCGGCGGGCTTATAATGCATTTGTATCAAAAGGGATTTCTTACGGAAAACGGCCCGACCTTGTTGGCGGTGGCTTGTTAAGGTCGGTAGGGGGTTGGTTTGAATTAAAGAAATTTCGGGATAGTGGAATCCGGATCAAAGGAGATGAACGGATACTTGGTTCCTCGGATTTTGTAGAAAGTGTATTAAAGCAAGCTGAAGAGGACTTGGAAGAAAGGTATCGGCTGAAGGCGTGCGGTATCGATGTGGATACCCTACTGCTGCAAGTTGCCCAGCATTATAAACTAGACCCTGAAGATTTAAAGACAGCCAGCAAACAGGCTACGATCACCAAAGCACGAACCGCGTTGTGCTATTTAGCGGTTCGTAAACTAAAGATTAGTGGTGCAGAGGTTGCCCGCAGCCTAAGAATCAGTCCGGCAACGGTCAGCAGAGCCACCAGTCGTGCTGGCGCGATAACGAATATGAAACAATTGCAAGATAAGTTATTAGGCGATATAAATGAGAAAAAAAAGTAAAAAATTGGCGTAAATTAGCGGAGAGCTATAAAAAGGTAAATATATAACGGACGTCCCTCTAGTTCTCCCGTTATTCCCCCTTAGTTTCTTTTAGTTTTACAAAATTTGGTGAAAAATGATGGAATTCAAATCAATTAATTTCAATGAGAAATTGTCCAAATTTTCTGAACACTGGTCGCCAAAAATAATCGCTCAAATGAACAACTACCATATTAAGGTCGTAAAATTTCAAGGCGAATTCGTGTGGCACAGCCACGATGATACAGATGAGGTTTTCATTGTCCTCGATGGTGAAATGTTAATTGCCTTCCGGGATGGTTCTGTAGCGCTGAAAGCAGGTGAAATGTTTGTCGTGCCAAAGGGTGCTGAGCATAGACCCTTTGCTGAGAAGGAATGTAAGGCAATGTTGATAGAACCTGCTGGTACAATTAACACCGGCGACACTGGTGGCAAAATGACAGCAGAGGACGATATATGGATATAATGCCCAAATAACCTCTCACTTGAAAGAGACCGGCAAAGCCATACCATTTTAAAAAATGCATACCTGGGTCGAACATTTTAGCCTTTTCTTACAATTCGAAATGGCCTCACTTCGAGATGGCAGTGGCGGAGAATGGTTTCTTTGGTTTTCGGGTCAGCTCGCAGGGATATAAATGTGTGAGCCCTGAAGATGGTTTCATGCCTGATCTTGAAAGTGTCAAAGCGACGCTTCCCCCTGAATACAACTCTTTTATCACTGAGTCTGATTTTAGCAAGGATCTGGCCACAAGCATCTGGTACTTGAAAGAATCAAGCTGGATAAAACAAGGGTTGGCCGTAAAATGGTTATTAGATCCTCTACGGATCGTTGCTGGTGAACATTCATGGGCCACCCCATCAGACATCAAATTCGAGAATATAAAGGCAATTGACCGGATTATTCCACTGGGTTTTTCAAAGGATGGGGTATTTTCCTACATCTTACAGCAGAATTCTTGTCACAGATCATTGGGTGCTAATCAGAAGCTTTCTTGGATTGCGATTAATCGTAAATCTTAACAGACAATCCATACCGTAAAGCCACGGCCGGTCCAGCCTGCAAATACCTTCACCTCAACTATGGGGTTTAGTCAGCCAACAACTCCTGCCTAAATCGGTTAGACAGCGGATAAACATAAATTTCCTTGACAGCCATCCCCTGGCGTTTATTTTCCCGGTCCATTCGTCCTCGGCCGGTGGTTGACCCCATATGAATCCAGTTGGCAGCCTTATAGCAAGTGCCGTTGAATCGTTTTTGCGCCACCAGCGTTTCCATAAGAACCGGGCGATATCCGTAACAATCATGCCAATCCACGGGCACTGCTTTGGCCGCTCGGCCTAGGACCGAACTGGCAAGAGTTTGGACTTGAACCCAGGGAAATATAATAAAGCGGCTATTACAAACAACCTTTTGCAAATTGCGTTGACGTTGCTCGTCATTCCAACCGATCCAGCGGTTTCTTGGAGCCATTTTCCATGCCGGACTTGAAAATTGTAAACAGCCCAGTGCTAAATCCCGGCCGGTGCCGGATTTAATGAAATATCGTATTTGTGCGCCAAAAGGCATTTATTGTAGTATAACAGGGATCAAAAATTGTCACGAAAATATTTCAAGAAAATCATATACCAAAGGATGCTCTGCAGCGTGATTTCTATGCAGAGATGTGCCGGGTCAAGCGCTGGAGTGTGCGTACTTTGCGCCAAAAAATCGACTTGTTATTTGAATTCTAATTGTTGATATGAAAACAATGGGATCACGTCTTCATTCTTGAAAGATATTGCCCTATGAGCTATAAAGAACATAACCATCTTCAGCAGATATAAGAGAAAAGGTGTATGACCGTATCTGATTATAATAAATGGTCCGAGGATATTTTCCAAATTATGATGGCCCATCAGGTGCGCCAGGTTGCCTATGTGCCGGATGCCGGGCACACGCTGCTAATTAAAATGTGTCATGACAGCAAAGACATGAAGACCGTGGTGTTGACGACAGAGGAGGAAGGCGTGGCTATGCTGGCGGGTGCATGGCTCGGCGGGGACCGGGGTGCCTTGCTGATGCAAAGCAGTGGAGTCGGCAACTGTCTCAACATGCTGTCCTTACCGCGTGTCTGCCGCATGCCATTGCTGATGCTGGTAACCATGCGGGGTGAATGGGGTGAGTTCAATCCCTGGCAAGTACCAATGGGGCAAAATACCGAAAAGGCTCTGACCTTGGCCGGTGTTATTAATTTTCCGGTAGACGAGGGCCGGCGCATTCGCGAAACGGTCGAGGCTGCGGCCCGGATGGCTTTCGAGGGCTGCACGGCAACGGCTGTCCTAATATCACAGCGCATCTTAGGGGCCAAGACATTCGGGAAGTAGACCATGGATACGGATCGCAGCAAAAAATATCTTCTTGTCCGCCGCGAAGTCGTCAAAAAATTACTAAATCAACGTGGCAATATGCTGGTCGTAGCCGGCCTCGGCGCTTCAGCCTGGGACGTGACGGCCGCCGGCGACGGACCCTTGAACTTTCCCTTGTGGGGTGCGATGGGCGGTGCTGTGTCAGTCGGGCTTGGATTGGCCCTGGCTCAGCCATCCCGTCGCGTTTTGGTGATCACCGGTGATGGCGAAATACTTATGGGACTTGGCTCCCTTGCAACGGTTGCCATCCAGCACCCGCCGAATCTGGCTATCGTTGTACTGGACAACGAGCGTTTCGGGGAGACCGGTATGCAGTTGACACATACTGCCGGCAGTGTGGACCTCGCGGCAGTGGCAGCGGCCGCTGGAATTCCTAATAGCAGCACCGTCACCGACGAGAACGGTCTTTTAACGGCCGTGCAGCAAATTCGGAATAAATCCGAACTGGTTTTTTTTAACATCAAGGTCCGCGCAGAAAAACTACCTCTGGTACTCCCCCCCAAAGATGGTGCATATCTGAAGGACCGTTTTCGTTTAGCACTGCTTGGACCTGAATCCTTTACCTGACAAAGCGGAGATCGCAGGAATACGGGTAAGTGCATTCATTGTTGTCCTCAGAAAGGTATGTATGGATATTATCCTGAATGAAATAGAGGATCTGAAAGAATCCTTCCGGACATTTAAAGAGCAGAAAGCCTCAACTTAATTTTGGTTTTATACAGCCTCAGGCTGTTTGTCACAACAGAAACGCTGCTGAAGGCCATGGCCAGGGCAGCCAGGATGGGGTGTAGCTGCCGCAGCATTGTCGGCAGGGATTCAAAGGGGTAGAGAATACCGGCGGCAATCGGGATCAGGATAACATTGTAGCCGAAGGCCCAGAAAAGATTTTGTTTGATCGTGTTCATGGTGGCCCGGCTGAGCTGAATGGCTTTGGGGACACCGCTGAGGCTGCCGGAGGCGAGAATGACGCCGGCAGTTTCGATGGCAACATCGGTGCCGGTACCAATGGCCAGGCCGACATCGGCTTGGGCCAGGGCCGGGGCATCGTTGATACCGTCACCCACCATACCGACCCGCCCGCCATTTTGCTGCAACGCTTTAATTTCGTATGATTTTTCTTCCGGCCGAACTTCGGCCAGGATCTCGTCGATATTTACCTGGGAGGCGATGGTTTGGGCGGTCTGCTGGTTGTCGCCGGTCAGCATCACGACTTTAAGGTGCTGATTGTGGAGCTGTTGGATGGCATTTTTGGACTCCGGTTTCAGTGTGTCGGAAACGGATATCAGGCCGCACAATTCACGTTCCAGCACCATCACCATCACGGTTTTGCCCTGGGATTGGAGCTGATGGATGTCGTCTTCGGCGGCCGTTATATCAATCCCCAATTCTTTGTACCAGCTGGGTTTGCCGAGCATTGCCAGCCTGCCATCGATCCTGGCTTGAACGCCGAACCCACCCGATGCCTTAAATTCCCTGATTTTAAATAGCTCAATTTGACGGGATTCGGCTTCATTGACGATGGCCTTGCCCAGGGGATGTTCGGAGCCTTTCTCGACCGAAGCGGCCAATTGAAGCAGTTCTTCTTCGGTTTCACTGCCGGGTTTAAGCGGCAGAATATCTACGACCGCCGGTTTACCCATGGTAATGGTGCCGGTTTTATCCAGTACGATCGTATCGAGCCGGGTTGCGGTTTCCAGGGCCTGGCTGCTTTTAAACAGGATGCCTTTTTCAGCACCTTTGCCGGTGCCGGCCATTATAGCCGTCGGTGTAGCCAAACCCAGGGCACAGGGACAGGCAATGACCAGAACCGCCACCAGCCTGATCATGGCCGGAACAAATTCACCGGTTATCATCCACCACAGGATAAACACAACCAATGCAATCACGATGATCGCCGGCACGAAAATGGCCGCCACTTTATCTGCCAGGGCCTGGATGGGGGCTTTGCTGCCCTGGGCCTCCTGGACCAGTCGAATAATCTGGGCCAGGGCGGTCTCCTTGCCGACCCGGGTGGCACTAAACCGCAGCAGCCCCTCACCATTGATGGTGCCGCCGACCACGTTATCCCCTGTCTGTTTGTCGATTGGCAGGGGTTCACCGCTTAGCATGGATTCATCGACGGCCGATTGACCGTCGAGCACCAGACCATCGACCGGGATTCGTTCGCCCGGACGGACAATGACCATATCACCCACTTTAACCCGGGTGAGCGGAATTTCTTTTTCGATGCCATCCTGCACGATGGTTGCAGTTTTGGGACGCAGCCCGATCAGCTTGCGGATAGCCCCCCCCGTGCGGCCTTTGGTGCGGGCTTCCAGCATTTTGCCCAGTTTTATCAGGGTGATAATCACCGCTGAAGTCTCGAAATAGACATGGGCTCCCAGGGCAGGTAAAAACAGAATCGCCAGTGAATAAAAGTAGGCCACGGAAGATCCCATGGCCACCAGAACATCCATATTGGCGCTTTTATTTTTAAGGCTTTTCAAGCCTCCCCGGTAATAATCCCAGCCAGTGTAAAATTGGACGGGCGTGGCCAGCGCCCAAAACAGCCAGTTAACCCAGGGCGCGTGGCTCCATGGTCCGATGAGACTAAAATCGCGTCCCATGCTTAAAATAAAAAGGGGTAGGGCGAACATAACTCCCACCGCAAATTTGCGGGTTTGATCGCTTATTTCGGCATCGCGGGCCTGCTGTTCGACATCTTCTGCGTCCGAACCTTCTTCCGGCGGGATGGCACCGAAACCCGCTTTTTCGATAGCTCCAACGATGTCTTCCACATCCAAAACACCGGGAATATACTCCACCAGTACCCGTTCCGATGCGAAATTTACGGCGGCATTTACCACCCCGGCGACTTTTTTGTTCAGGGTCCGTTCGATATTGGCCGCACAATTGGCACAGGTCATGCCGGTGACCGGCATCTCGATATTGGTGGTGGTGACCCCAAAGCCGGAGTTATGAATTTTTTCGACCACATCCTGCAGTTGAAGCTGCCGTGGATCAAAGGAAACCGCGGCGCTTTCGGCCGCAAAATTGACGTTGGCTTCGGCCACGCCGTCCAGTTTTTTAACCACCCGTTCAATGTTAGCGGCGCAGTTGGCGCAGGTCATGCCGGTGATCGGCAATGTTAGTTTTTGTTCGGTCATCGCTTGATTTGGATATTTTTTGTTATTTGTTTTCTGGAGCTTGTAATTTTTTATACTTAAAGGCGCATCTATAGTTTAACTTCCAGTTATAGTTTTTTTAACGTATTTGTGAGACGCAGCACTAAGCTGCCGGATAATTGATTTCTACCAGGGTCTCTTTAATTTTATCCAGGCTGGCCGGAGCCTCCCATTCGACATCGACCGTCTTGGCTTCGGGGCTGCCCTCCACTGATTTTACGCCCTCCAGTTCGCTCAACTCATTTTTTATGGCGTTAACGCAATGGCCACAGGAAATTTTAGGGATGGAAAAGGTATCTTTTGCCATTTTGGCGGTTCTCCTTTATTTATGAACGTTATTACTATATTCCTACCTGCTCTTATGATTACATTTAAATGATTTGTACCGAATTCCGATCTGTCAACTATGAGTTATTCCAACATTGAATGAACAAGTACTCGGTAAAAACCAATATGAATCATGCAAAAATAGAGACGGGGGTTTATCCCCGCCCGTAGAAATGTGAAAATGGTAGGCTCTTTGCTCAGTCTTTGTGCCGCTCGGCAATATCGTTAAAATCGGCTGGTGTAAGAATCTGACTGAATCGCCGGCCGTATTTGCTATTATTTTTGTAAAATTTCAGGCAGTCTTTGACAATTTCCAGTACCTGCTGTTCACTGTAAATTCCCGGCAGCTCTTTTGCCAGGCGGGGATGCCGCCCGAGTTTGCCTCCCAATTGTACCCGGTAACCTTTGGCACCTTCAACAATAGTGCCCGTGGGGCAGACCTGCATGCACTTGCCGCAGTACAGGCACTTATCATAGTCGATCCGGGGACATTCGTTTTCAGGGTTTAACGTAATTGCATCTTCCCGGCAAGCCTCAAGGCATGCTTCGCACTGGGAGCACGCTTCTGCAGTTAATTCCGGTGAGCAGGCACCGATGATGCCTACGTCTTTAATTTGAGGTTGTGAGCAGGCATTGGGGCAGTCGGCCAGGGTCACCCTGAATTCGTGGTGAAACTTAAGATCGTCCCCGACCTGTTCTTTAAGAAACCCGAGTAAGTCTTCTTCTCTGAGAAGACTTTCGATATTTTCCAAAAGACGATCGCTGACGATTGTCCGATTCGGACATCCGCTGGGTCCGAAACAGGTTTCAACCTGATAGCCTTTGATTTCCGCGGCCATGTTATTGAGGTAACGAGCCTGGGTCGTTTTGACATCGGCCAGCGAGACCTCTGTTTTACCGGCCTCCCGGGCCTCTTTTTCAACCCGCGCTTTGACACGCTTGCGCACAAAAAAAGGTACTTTTTTTACTGAATTTTCTGCTTCTTTTGACCAGTCCATGATAACCCTATATCGACCGTATCGCTAATTATCGATTTTTGAATTTATCCAACGCTGCTGCCAGCTGTGGTCTTGGAGTATTGGAGTGGTGGACTATCGGAGTATTGAAAGTGAGATCGTTCCTTAGACCAATACGCCAACACCCCAGTACTCCATTGCTTCGAAACGAAATATGAAAGCTGCGATGATTGGCTATCTTCTTAGGGAATATTATATCTGCCGTTCCCGTGCGTGCCGCTGTTCAGCAGCATCCAGCGCCTCTTGGGCCAGCCGGCCGACGGTGCACGCAATAATTTCTCCGTCGCGGTAAAGGGTCAGCCGCCCTTGATCCCGGGTTAGTTCTCTGAGGGTTGACGACAGGTTCTTGCCTGCAATGGGTCCTGCAGACCAGGCGGCCAGGCCTCTATGAATTGGATCAGCAGATTCCATATAAGGAAGTAGGTGCGCGGCAGCAGGGTAGGCATATTGCGGCCGGCTATGAGCCAGCCGGCCGACCCCCCAGAGTATCCCGCGCTGTAAAACCGGGTGCTCGAGATAATTACAATCCGGCTGGATGTAGGAAATAAGCAAACGCCAGAATTCCTCGGCCAGGTTTTCGTTTTGAACCATGGCTTCTGCCATCGATTCCGGGCAACCCCAACCGATTCCGCCGGATTCGTCGTTCAATTGCCAGATAAAGCGGCGCATGACGACTCTGGCCGATTCCAGATCGGATTCGGCCAGAATTGATAGGACTTGCCCCATGGCCGTTATGGCGCGCCACTTTACCCGTTCATCGATACTGCATAAAAAAGAGAAAAGCGGATTCACAACCTGCCGGGGAGGCAGTCGGCTGATTTCGGAAAGTCCCTTCGCAAAATCTTCTGTCTGAAGAAACTCCGCGACGGTTTGCTTTAATTTTCGGCCGCCTAATTTTTTATTTATCATTTATTAAAACGTAATTATTTCAAAGCCGGCGTCCCGATAGCGAGCCATACCGGGATGTCCCAGCATATCCTCCAGTAGTGTCAAACCCTGGACCTTGGCTGCACTGATCGTTTCCATTTTATTGGCGCAAGCTTTACATACCCCTTCTACCAATCCTTTTGATTTGGCATTTTTCCAGAGCTGGTGTAGTGGATTTCCCTTTTTTTCCAGCTCTGGTATCAACTGGGTGGCGGAGCCTTCAACAATTATTTTAACTTCATATCCTTTATCGGACATGTCAAGCGCATTTAACAGGACATGAATGAAACACATGGGATCACCGTTAAATACAAAAAGTGCGAATTTTTTCATAACAACCTCTGGTATAGTTATCTTCCAATAATTTCAAAGGACGCCCACTCGAATTGAAAAATGAAAGCTATTCGCCTTCCTCGGAAATATTTGTGTTACATCGGAGGCGGATTGCTCCGTCATATTTAAAATCGATAGATTTCCTTAAATATTCAATATTCAATCTAAAATATTCAATGAAGTTAATCACTCTTCCTGCCAGAAGATGCAATCCGCCGGACAGTGTTTAACCGCCTCATTGACTTCGGTTTCCGGGAAGCTTTTTAAATCGCGGACTTCGATGTAGCCGGCATCATTTAATTTAAACACCTCCGGGCAGGCTTCCACACAGACCCCGCAAACGATGCAGTCACTTAGTTCAACAACCGGAATTTTCATTTTAAATTAGCCTTTAACGGCCTTACCTATCTTGCGGCCCAGCTCATAGCAACTCGCCAACGCCTCTTTATCAGGTACATATTGAGTTCTCAGCCCCGGATCGATGATATCAAATTTCATGGCTTCAAGCTCTTTGTTGAGCATTTTGACGGCCTCGCCACTCCAGCCATGCGAGCCGAATGCTGCCCCGATTTTATTTAACGGCTTCAGCCCTTTCATGTAGCAGATGAAATCAGCCAGTGAAGGATACAGCTGATTATTTAATGTGGGTGAGCCCAGGACCACCGCTTTGGCATCGAAAACTTCCGTCATGATCTCACTGCGATGCCATTTTTTCAGATTCATCGGTATGGCGGGAACGCCCTCCTTGATGATTCCAGCAACGATGTTTTCTGCCATTTTTTCAGTACTGTGCCACATCGTATCGTAAATCACCACCGCTTTCTGTTGTGGTTCCTGTCGGGCCCATCTGACATAAGCATCTACGATTTTACCCGGGTCTTTACGCCAGATGACCCCGTGATCCGGGCATATCATCTTAAACTCCAATCCGAGACCCAAGAGTCTGTCCAACAATTTCTGTATGTGAGTTGAGTACAGAAGCAGAATATTGGCAAAATATTTCTTGGCATGATGCATGGTTATATCGCCGGCTTCGTCATCATATTTTTCAGGTCCGGCATAATGCTGTCCAAATCCATCACTCGAAAATAAGATCTTATCTTCATTTAAATATGTACACATGCTGTCCGGCCAGTGAATCATGCGTGTTTCCAAAAAAGTCAGCGTCCGTTTACCAATGCTCAATTCTTCTCCATTGGCCACGGGATGGTAATTCCACTTATGCTGGAAATGTTGCGCAAGGTTTTTATGACCCATTTTGGAGCAAAATATGGGTTTGTCTTCGCCGATTCTGTGCATCACCCGTGCCAGGCTGCCGGAGTGATCCATTTCAGTGTGATTGCTGATCACATAATCTATTTTTTTGGGGTCGATTACGCTGGAGATATTTTCGATCAGCTGATCTGCAAAATTCTTTCTAACCGTGTCCACAAGGACCGTTTTTTCATCCATAATCAGAAAGGAATTATAGGTTGTGCCAAGATCCGTGGAATAACCGTGAAAATCCCTGATGTTCCAATCTACAACCCCCACATCATAAACGCCGTCCGCAATTTGTATCGCTTCCATTTGCTTACCTCAGTCTAAGTTTTTCATTAATATCGTTGCCTTGAATATGATCATAAATACATTGCGGTTGAAGGTCAAAATATAAACATAAATCATTTCAAAGCAAATCGGCTCCAAGAAACGATGCCCTTTTTGCAGAATTTAATTTCTGCCAGAAAAGGGCATCAAATGAAGTTTAGTCGCTTGGGACTGTCAGCCGTTATTCTTCTTTTTCGAAATCATCCTTGCCGGCGCCGCATACCGGACATTCCCAATCTTCCGGTACATCTTCCCATTTGGTTCCGGCTGCAACACCATTGTCCGGGTCACCTTGTTCCGGATCATACACATAGCCACAGATTACGCATACATACTTGTCCATGTTATTCCTCCTTTTTAATTGTTTTTTAAATACTTAGCCTATAGTCTTCCAGATAAAGTTTTTGGACAGCGTTATCAGTCGCTCCCCTTCAAAAATGTACTATTTCTTCACCTTATTCAGGCGGGCTTCTTCTAGCCTTGCCAAAAACATTATCTGAAAGCCTATATATGTGGTCGGTTAAAGGATATCGTTAATTAATTTCGTGACTCGCGTTTCAATATCGTCGCGAACCTGCCGCATGAATTCTATCGATTGATCGGCGGGATCTGCCAGATCCCAGTCCTGCTGCTGTGCGTTCGGGACGTATGGGCACTGTTCCCGGCAGCCCATGGTGATGATATGGTCAGGCGTAACGTGTAAAATTGCTTCATCTATTGATTGGGGACTTCGAAATGCCATGTCGATGCCCTTTTCATGCATAACTTTAACCATATCCGGATTCACCTCATCGCCGGGTTCGCTGCCGCCGTTGATGACTTCCAATCGATCTCCTGCCAGAGATTGGGCAAAGGCACTGGCCATTTGACTGCGGCAGGCATTTTCCCGACAGGCGAACAGTACTTTTTTTCTGCCTAGAAACGGCTCCAGGATGCTGCCCACTGCTTTATCAATATCGTCTAGAACCGATGGGTGGGCAGCCATGTCTTTGGGACCTTCAATGCCGCGATAGGTCAAACTACCTTCAAATTTGGCACAGATGGCGTCAAAGAAATACTGGGTAGTTAGCTGAAGGCCCTCAAACAGATTTTTGCCCCTGGTTGCACCCGCTGAAAGCAAAAAGCCGCGCCGCATATTGGCACCGGGGTCCCTTAGCTTAAGCCTGTATTTTCTCGCCCAAAACATCTGGCAGCGATCAACCACGGCTTTTAGCTGGGCCGACATGTTATAGAAGAAAATAGGAGATGCCACAACCACGACGTCCGCCTGGCGCAGCAATGGATAGATTTCTTCTTTGACATAATCGTCGATCGGACAAAATCCCTTTTTCTCACATACTGTGTATTCCTTGCAAGGTATGATGTCTTTTTGAGTTACGTCAATCGCAATCGTTCGGGCACCGGATTTTTCAGCGGCCTCCATAAACGTGGAAATCAAATAGTTGGTATTGCCTTTTTTCCTGGGACTACCCTGTAAACCGAGAACCAGCATAATTATAATCTCACATGTTTATCACCCTAATTGAGCGAAAAGCACACATGGGCGATAATCGTTATTTGATATGGCACTTTTTACACGTCGTAGGTCCTGACCGTTGACCGGCTTTTTTCTTTTGTTTGTGGCATTTGGTGCAAAGTTTGTTCATCACATACTTTTTTTTCAGGGAACCCTGTGCTTTGAGTTTTGGAATAGCTCCCAGTTCCTGAGGAAATATGGAATGACATATCTGGCAGTCACCCAGATTTTTCTGGTGCTGCCGGTGGGGAAAAGGGACTTTGCCCCTTTTGCCCCCCTCCAATTCCATGCTTTCGGCACCCTGGTTTTCCGTAGCAATAGAAACTGCTATTGAAGAACCCCCGACCAACGCAGCCATTGACAACAAAATCACGAAAAGCTTAACACTCATTCAGTTCTGTTCCTTAACGAGGGGAGATGCTTTTGCCTTCGCCTTCAATTGTGCAATTGCCAAAATCGATCGGTTCGTTGCATCCTCTGCAAATGTGTTCCTTATCGAATTCATCGGAAAAAATTTCTTTTTCTTCACCGCATTTGGCGCATTTACAGGTCACCACTTTCAGGTTTTTAAAATCGGCATAACCCGGACAATGCTGGGGGGTCGTATTCTCAACCATATTTACCTCCGTATTGTACTGTGTCTTAATTTAATTTATTGAAATATGTGTTATCCACCAAATTTTTTAGCGATTTCCCGCCCGTAATCCTGGGCCATCCGCTGACCGCCGCCCAGAGAACTCGATTTTAAACGCAAAGTATCGCCGATCAGATCCATTTTCAAGATATGTTTCATGGTATCGAATATGCGGTCGTTGGCTTCACCGCTCCAACCAAAGCTGCCAAATGCCCCGCCGATTTTACCTTCAAGATTGGCGTTTTCGGCGATGGACAGAAATGTTTTCATTCCCTGGAGCATTTCTCCGTGGTAGGTGGACGATCCAAAAACATAGCCGTCATAACCGTCAAGGGCGGCCTCGTTCTTGACTTCTTTGACGCTGACCACATCGGCTTCATGACCGGAAAAACGGATACCTTCAGCAATAAGATCTGCTATCGTTTGAGTCTCACCGGTTCTTGTGGCATAAACAATTAGAACTTTAGCCATATTTTTTGCTCTCCCTCTGCTATGGAATCATTCAATCTTTCTTACCGATTCTATCATCGGTGCCTTCATAAGCACAATCCGGTGTATAACAGGTATTATCGAGAAATTCACACGTTTCCTTGCACGATGGGCATTCGTTTGGGTGGGCATCCGCCTCAAGGGTGTACCCACAATTTGAACACTTCCAGCTTGGCATGCAATCACCTCCTTAAAATTTGTCCGTTGTCAGTTGATTCTTGCCTTTATATGCCTGAACATAGCATCCGTCAACTGTTCCTTAATATCCTAAGGCATAAACAGGGGCCGCCGGGCACCGGCTCGCAGGCTGAAAACAAAATCCAGTTGTTCCTGACCTCTGACAACGGGCTATATCCAACTATCAACTTATACTTTCCACAGACCATGTAAATTGCAATATTCACGGGCAGTTACATTCTGGGCATCCGTTTTAAAGACCGCTTCGGGCGCTTGGCCCGGGTTAAGAAACTGGCGGTCAGCCTTGCCGTCTGCAATGATTTCAATCCATTCGATGTAGTGTTTATCTTCCATGGGATGGGCCACATCGCCGACCTTAACCTTTACGCCGCCATCGACTTTTTCAATAACGGGTACGTGTTTTTCTTTGGCTGCATCCACTGTGTTTTCCACCATCAAGATCATGGCTTCCCCGCAGCAGACCAGCTCGCCCCCGCCGCCATGGATTACCTCTACGATATTGCCGCAGGCCTCACATTTGTAAATTTCCAATTTTTCCGCCATCTTGATCCTCCCTTCAATTTAGTTGGTTTGTTGATAAGTAGATTGCTTTGACGGTACTTTTAACCAGGTTATCTAATTTTTTGGCGCGTTTAAAAGTTCAGATAGACGTCAACCTCAAACCGTTGAACATTCAACGGTCAAGAACCTTTCATCTGACCTACCAGTTTTCATTTCTTTTCCTGCCACCAGCCTTTTCTGATATGGTTCAACTTTTCTTCTTCGGCCAGTTTTTTCAGTTTGAAGGCTGAATCCCGCAAGACACCGTAAAGAATGCCGCAGCCATTGTCTTCACGGTCAGCGTCTCCCTGGTCTGCAAGATAAATCATCTCATCGACAAGTTTCAACGTGTTGATGATATGCAGGTTGCAAGATTTCACGCGCGCGCCCCTCCTGGTAAAAGTTAAATTTCAGAATATGATGACATATCCATGAATGACGAATTTTCACCTGGTGGAGCTACTATTTTCAAATTTTGTGCCAGAAACGACGACGTGGCAGCGCTTTCACGGTGGTTCGCTTGTTTTAAGGGTTCATAGGCCGGATCCCGTGCTTGGAGTATTGTACAAACAGACCTTTTCAGGCCAATATGCGATACATGATAATGATATGATTTAAAAGAATTTTCAATGCTCTGAGAGGTAATCGCTGAATATCATAATAAAAAAGGTTTTGCAACACAGTCTCAGATTAAATTTTGGTACAAAAGTGTCTCATAGCAGAAAATACGAAATACAGGTTTCACGTGTCAGGTGTCAGGAAAAGGGGCCAGATGGCAGATGACAAAGGTCAGAGAACAGAGGACAGAGGACAGAAAGCAGAGCGCCGCGGGCAGGGAGCATAGTGCATAGTGTGATGGCAGGTCTATGGAATTCGGAAGGGGGACCCGTCGTCGTCCGATAGGATCGGGCTATGACGCGGCAAGCATGCGGAAGTAGGAATAAGGATAGACAAATGAATGGCGTCAGAGAACAGGTGCCAGGAATATATCAATCACTAATTTAGTTGATTTCCTGACACCTATAATTTATATCCAGAACCCGATGCCTTGCACCCTACACCGTGTGCTTCGAGTCCTGAGCCGTGCGCCTGTCACTTATGCTGCCTGTACCTGCCGGCGGTCTATGACCTTACCTCTGGTGCTGATTACCACCTCTTCCATGGGGATTGCGGCTCCGGACAGTTCCATGCCTTTTTTTACGATCATGGGAAGTGCCGAGCAGCAGGGGACCTCCATGACTACCGCGGTGATGCTTTTAATACCGGATACTTTGCAGATCTGGGAGAATTTCTCAATGTAATGCTGGGCATCATCAAATTTCGGACAGCCCATCATGACCGCCTTGCCCTGCAGAAAATCCTGGTGGAGAGTCGGAAAAGCAACCGGTACACAGTCAGCCAGTACGAGAAGGTCGGCGCCTTTTAAAAATGGTGCCGTCGGGGGCACCAGCATAATCTGAACCGGCCAGTGAGAAAGGGCGGATTCTGCTCCCTGGGCGGCAGACGCGGTGCCAGGCTGAGCCGTTGCGGAATCGCCTGCGGCCGCATTAAATGTTTGCATCCGGGCTGACGGGCAGCCACCGGAAACCATGGGCATAATTTTAGGCTCCGCGGTTTCAGTGACTTTCTTTTTGGCCAGGAATTCCTCTACAGCTTCCTCGTCAAATTCATCGGCTTCTCTTTCAACAATTTGGAGAGCATCTTGCGGGCATTCGCCTAAACAGGCACCCAATCCGTCACAGTAGATATCGGCCACGACCCGCGCTTTGCCATCTATGATTTCAAGGGCACCCTCGGCGCAGGAGGGCACGCAGTTGCCACAACCATCACACAGTTCTTCATCGATTTCTATAATTTTTCTAACAACTTTCATGATTTCTCCTTTTCGATATATGGGTTGGAAATGCTTCCAAATTTTCCTTTAGGCCAATAGGACTTCCTTTGCAGTTTCGCAACCGGTTGGGGTCAGAAAAAGTTTATCAATTTTTTCGGACAGCTTATTCTTATCCGACGGATCTTCCTTCTGTTTTTCATCAAGATTTTCAATGAGATCGGCATCATATACCGCCTTAAAGTTCGTCGTTTCATCGGTTCGCGGGTGATGATGATGACCGACGATATCACACACCTCTTCAATTAATCCTTCCTGCGCCCCCAGCTTGATTAATATTGCTTTAGCGATGGCGGGGCCTTCCATTTCCTGATATTTAGCTGCGGTGCTGCCGTGCTTTTTTTCAGCCTCCAGGATTCCGATATCGTGCAGATAAGCTGCCGACAGAATTACCGCCAGATTGCCGCCTTCAAATTTGCCGATTTTTTCAGCATAGCGCGCAACCCGGGAGGCATGGCCGATTCGTTTGAAATCGCTTTTAAAGTAACGTTTCATTTCAAGCGCTACCCGATCTTTGAGGAGATCATCTTTTTGAGCCAAAAGTTCAGGCGGCAATGTTCCCAGACATTGTTCGGCATACTGGCAATATGACGCACAACCGAAATCCATACTTGGATTCACAAACCGATGACCGCAACTACCGCATTTGCGCGATGTGTCGTCTTTGAAAAATTCCACCTCTTGTTCACACTTCGGGCATTTTACTTCAAAAATCGCTCCTGGCTGCCAGTATTGGGTATCTTGTCCCGGACATTTCATGGTCAAATCCTTTCACTTAATTATAGATTAAAATTTAGCTGATCTAATCCTTTAAAGCTTTGACTTAGATCAAAATAAAAAAAATAATTTTAGAGCTAAAACCTGCTCCTTTGGATTCATTGGCCTTGACAAAGATTGAAAATTAAATAACAAGAGATCTATGAAAAAAAATCTGGATGTTATCGCAGCGATACCCATTTTCAGCGGTCTTCCCCAAGGTCAGGTAGAAGCGATCAAGCAGATCGCTGTCGAGAAGCAAATTAACAAAGGTGAAATGATTTTCTCCGAGGGCGAGGAAGGCAATGGCTTTTTTGTCATCGCTGAAGGCCGGGTAAAGATTTTCAAAGTCTCGGCCGAGGGCAAAGAGCAGATCCTGCATATCTTCGGTCCCGGACAGCCTTTTGGAGAGGTGCCCGTTTTTGCCGGCCAGAGATTTCCGGCCAATGCCCAGGCCATAGATAAAACCCGGGCCCTGTTTTTGCCCAGAGCCGCTTTCGTTGACCTGGTCGGGTCAAATCCATCCTTGGCCCTGAATATGCTGGCGGTAATGTCCAAAAAACTTCGCCAGTTTACCGTTCAAATTGAAAATCTGTCCTTAAAGGAAATGCCGGCCCGGCTGGCATCCTATCTTATTTTTCTGGCCGAGGAACAAGAGGTCGATGATATCGTCACTTTAAACATTTCTAAAGGCCAACTAGCCAGTATCTTGGGCACCATCCCGGAAACGCTGTCACGAATTTTTGCCAAGTTGTCGGCTCAACATTTAATTCGCGTCCAAGGCAAGAAAATCACTCTGCTTGATCGCGGTGGTTTGGAAGATCTGGCTGAATACGGCAAGGAAATGGAGTGAAACAAAAATCAAGGGTTCTGGATTCAGGTTCAGGGTTTCTTTTTCGATTTAACCGGCTATTTTTTTTGGCCGGCGGTAGCGTTGAATCCAGAACCCAGAATCTCTAAACCCAGAATCGTATACCTCCGAACCCATTAACCCTATAATTCCACCAGTTTTTTACTGAGCAATTTAACGTGTCCCATTTCTTCTTTGATAATGTGATCCAAACGAGCTCTGCCAAGATTCTCCGGTACCGCTTCCTGCATTCCCAAATAGAAAACAATGGCGTCTTTTTCTGCTTCGATGGCCGATTTTAGGATTTGCTTCATCGAAGTAACATCAATTTCTTTCTCAAAAAAAACACGGGTGTCTGCCAACGCACGCAAATACAGGGCCGCCTCGCCCTCGGGGTCAAAAACGGTAGACGCTTTTTCCTGGCCTGACAATTCGGCACGCATGGCTTTGAATATTTCTTCATGGGCATCTTCCATTGCTGCCAGTTCCAGTAAAAATTCTTTGTTGTCGGAATCCTGGGTACTGTCAGCAGCCGTGCGGTAAAATTTTCCGCCGTTCCGTTCCATTTGTTCTGCCATTTCAAATATGTCATCCGCGTTGAAATCGTAACTCATTTTTGATCCTTTCTTTCTTAATTCATATGTTGTGCGTTTATTACCGGCGCATCAAGCGACTTTTTATTCATACCCGGTTTGAGTTCAAGCATATGTGTATCCAAAGCTTTCTATTTTCAATAATTCCCACCCAAGATTCAGGCCTTAATCGCCTGTAAATATATATACGATAAGCGACCTTGTAAAGA
>Ga0056116_1000102_pt1 | contig 26035 bp, 16 predicted proteins | sample WorMetOlspDAHAB2_FD_67352 | JGI IMG/M metagenome (GOLD analysis project Ga0056116, IMG submission 67352) | Marine gutless worms symbiont microbial communities from Max Planck institute for Marine Microbiology, Germany - Olavius sp. DAHAB.2 ...
CCAGTCGATTCTGGCCCACGCCCTTGCCTCTTCGGTATTGAGTTCCCTTCGTTGGGCCTCAGGTTAGGACTTTCGTTTTATGATCACCTCCAAATACATTATCATGCCAAGCGCACTCGCGTTGGATAAAGTTGTTTTTCCCAACGCAAAGATTTTCTTTTATTTAATTTTGATGTCTTTGATAAGCAGCTGGATACTTGATTTATTTAAAAAAGTGTTAACATATGGGGTAAAAGCAATTTGAAGTTTAAGATCTTTTTTATTAAGCATGGTGCGTTGTCCAATTAGATTTAGACCAAGCCCTTCTAATATACGTTCATTTTGTTTAAGATATAATTTTAAATGCATCTTCCCAACTACTTTTGGAGGCCAAATTTGTGTTACGTCAGCATAAAACATAGGAGGAGGATTTCCAGCACCATGAGGTTCAAGCAATTGCATCGAATCTAAAAATTCAAAGGTAAGATCTTCAAATTGTACTCGAGAATCGAGATATAATTTAGGAAGAATATCCGTATTATGTAAAATGCGATTCGCATTTTTTATAAAAAATTTTTTAAACTTCAGAATATTTTCCTTTTTGATCACAAATCCTGCAGCAAAATCATGCCCACCAAAGTTCATGAGGAAATCAGAGCCTTTACGTAAAATAGAGAGAATAGGAAACTCGGGAATCGTTCTAACAGAACCCCTTCCGATATCATTATCGACAGCAATAATTAAAGCAGGACGATTATATTGCTTCGATATGCGAGCAGCAATAATAGAAATAATGCCTGGATGCCACGTACTTGAATGCAAGACGATAGCTTTATTTTCTAAAATTTGGGAATGATTATGAATAAAATCTTCGGCAGCATTTGTATCACAGCGCTCAATTTGTTGCCGATGGATATTATTTTTTTCAAGATCTTTTACTAAATATTGTGCTTTGTTCATATCGCGCATCAACATAAATTCCACACCCTTAACGGGATCTGTGATACGACCTAGGCTATTTAATCGTGGTGCAATTTTTGATGTAATATCAAATGTGTTAATTGAACAAGGCTTGATCTTACATGTCTTCATAAGATTAAGAAAACCAATGCGTTCAGTATTCGCAAATTGTTTAAGCCCATAACGCACTAAAATGCGATTTTCTCCAATAAGAGCCCCCATGTCAGCAATAGTACCTAAAGCTACTAAATCAAGATATTCTTTAAGATCAATAGCAGTTGCACTAATTGTTTCTTCAGAAACTAAATAATTAATGATAGAATGAGCTAGTTTAAAGGCAACACCCACACCGGTTAATTCTCGATTAGGATAGGAATTATTGGAAAGTTTGGGATTTAAATGTGCAATACAATGAGGAATCTTTTCAACAGGTTCATGATGATCAGTAATGATAAGATCAATATTTTTGTTCAGAATCTTTTCTACCCCTTTATCAGAAGGAAAAGCGCAATCTACTGTAATTAAAAGAGTACAGTTTTTTAATATAGCGAATTTGAGCGCATCATCACTCATCGAAAGGTTGGAAAAAGTACGATAAGGAATATAGTAATAGACTTCAGCACCAATCTTGCGCAAAAATTCTACTAAGAGTGTCGTTCCTGTAATTCCATCGACATCATTATCACCATAAATGAGAATGTGTTCTCCTTTGTGTACAGCTCGAACAATGCGATGCACCGCTTTATCCATGCCCACAAATAGATCGGGAGAGTGTAAATTGGGTAGTTTCGCATAAAGGTAATGATAAATGTCTTCAAATGTAGAAAATCCTCGCGACACAAGAACTTGTGCAATAATAGGATGTATATTGAATTCTTTGATTATAGATTCGCACCAACTGGAATTATAGTTCGGATGTACCCATAACAAATTCTTTTGTTTTTTTTGTATCTCTTTCAAGCCATCTCTTCCTATAATTGCCAATAAAACGCCAAATACGCAACCAATGTTTTAATTCTCATTCAATGAAATCTTGTTCATTCTCAACTCTTCTTTTTTATGGAAAAAAGAAAGAAGAGGCGCTGCAATGAAAAGAGAGGAAAATGTACCAAAAATCACACCGACAACCATAATAAGCGAAAGTGCAAAGGTAGCACTTCCTCCAAGGAACAATAGGACAAAGAGTACAACAAGCGTAGTAGTAGAGGTCATAATTGTCCTGCTTAATGTAAGGTTAAGGGCATGGTTGACTACCTTTCTAAAGGAATGTTTTCGCATAAATTTCACATCTTCACGAATGCGATCGAAGATAATAATCGTATCATTGAGAGAATACCCAATGATTGTCATAGTAGCGGCAATTGTATTGAGGTCAATCTGAATGGGAACTTTGAGAAAATGTAAAATACTAATTATCGCAGCAGTCATAATGACATCGATAGCCAAACCTAATGTAGCACTGATCGCATATTTAAACTCAAAGCGAAAGGTAATATAGAAAAGAATACAAATAAGGGCTAAAGATAACCCGATAATGGCATTATCACGCATAGCACGCGACATTTGACCACTAATGCTTGCCCAAGTATTATCAAGATTTTGTAGAGAATGGGGAGTAAGATGCACATCAAACTTTTGTAAGGTATCAACAATCCATACAAGGTATGGATTGTTTTGATAAGGATAGATAGGTTTCCCCACCTCCGCTTTAAAGGGAACATTGAAAAAAGATTGCCCCATTTGCGCTAAACTTTTCCCGATAAGAATTTTTATATTGTTAGCAGGAGTAAGCTCACGCACACGTATATCTTGTGATGGTATTCCCCCTTTGATCAAAGCTTTTTCCACAAGGTTGCGATAAGAGGTATTTGCTTGAGGCTCCACTTCTAGAGAAAGGGAATATCCACCAGTAAAATCCATTCCAAATATCGAATCTCTTTGCACTATAAATAGATATCCTCCAACAAGAGCCACGGTAATGACTCCCCCAAAAACCATTCTACTATGTTTCAAAAAATTGATGCTAGTTCCCTTGATGATATTTGCCATTTTAAGCACTTTGTTTTTGGGATTTTGTACCCATCCCATAAAAAAATAGCGCGTCATGAAGAGAGCTGTAAACATCGAAGAAATGATTCCAATAATGAGGGTAACGGCAAAACCTTTAATAGGCCCCGAATCAAAATGCAGAAGAATAAGAGCAGCAATAATCGTCGTAACATTCGAATCCAAAATCGCTGAAAATGTCTTGCGATATCCAGCATGCACAGCCTGTGCAAGTCTACCAGAAACAGAAAATTCCTCCCTAATTCTCTCAAATACAAGTACATTTGCATCTACAGCTATTCCTACTGTGAGAATAATTCCAGCAATTCCCGCTAAGGTAACCGTAGCAGATATGTTTTGAAGAGCCGCCCAAATAATCAATAAATTAAAGAGTACGGCGATCGAAGCGATTACACCCCCAAAACGATAATATCCAACCATTACGAGAATTACTAACATAAGGGCAATGATAGTTGCCACAATCCCCATTGTACGATCTTTTATACCAAGTTCAGGACTTACATTTTTTTCCGAAAGGATGTGTGGTGTAAAGCTAAGAGATCCCGCTTTTAAATCTGCTTCCAATCGATTGGCCTCTCTTTGAGTAAAATTTCCAGAGATCGATACATTGTCTCTTAATGGAGATTCTATTGTCGGAACGCTAATGATCGATCCATTCAAAATAACAGCCATACGAGAACCTCGCCCCTGCGTAATTTGCCCCAATGGTGTTCCTTGAATTTTCTCTTTTGAAAATGCAGAGGTCCAATGGTAGAGCCCATTACGTGGGTTGAGCTTTTGCCCATCTGAAAGGGTTTGGGAACCCTTTACTTGAAAAGAGAGAAAATTTCCCTTTGCAGGATCATATGCGCTATGTACATTGGTGAGGTTTGATCCCTCTAATGCATAATTTCTCATCACGATGAGAAGAGGAGTGGTTTGGCCTTGCCAATCTGCAAAATTTTCTCCTCTAAAAATCGCAATCTTAGAAACCGCATCATTAAATTCATGAGCAAGAAAAGTGCTATCGGGAGGAGAAAGCCTAAGTCCCTGATCATAAAGCATTCGAGCAACACCCCCCAAGGGTTGTGCTTTATCGGCATCCATTATATCACCATATAGATGTTTCCACGCGATCTGATTAATGCTGTCAATATCTTTGCGATTGGTAACAACAGCTTCATTCCATATTTCTTGTAAAAATTTATTCACCGCTGGGGCAAGCGCTACATTGTGTGGAGTAAATTTCTCATTAACAATATGAAAATACATCGAAGAGGCTTTCACTAAATCTGCGGAAGAAAGGCCTTGTGCACTAGGGAAATCCAATGTAATATTTGCTCCTTCTTGACGAATCGCAACCTCTGAAACACCCATCTTATTCACACGCTTATATAGCTCATTAATTCCCTGTTTGATATCTACATTATTTGTTACAACCTTGTTATGAGTATCGCGTAGTTGGATTTGAACAGTCTTACCTCCAGAGAGATCAAGCCCCCAATGTAAAATTTTACGATTATCCCCACGAAAATATTTATGCAAACTGAGAAGAAAATTACTAAATAAAGGGTTTCGTGTTGGAGCGGGAATATCCAGTTTTGTTGCTTCGTTTGTACTCACCTGTGCCGATCGATATTCATCACGCCATTTAAGTAAGTCCTCCTGCTGCTTGGTTTCAATACGGTTCAAAGTAAGAATACGCTGTTCTACATTGGTAAATTCCAATGTGGCATATTTATTTGTCCCATGAACAAAAAAATCTTCATGAGTAGCCTGCAAAATGTTGCGATAAAAATTTTCTCCTTCAAATATAAAATCCTTAATAAAATCTGTCCCTAAAGGATGGGTTGCCCCAGGATAGGCATAAAAGCCATTTTTTTGTAAAAGATCGCGTAATTTTGTAAAATCTTGAATAAAAGCACGGGCTTGAGGCGAGGCAGAATCTTCTTCAAATTTATGCAAAATTTCTTGCACCCCCTTAGCGATAACATAAATTGAACTAGCTTTAAATCCCGCCATCGGTTGCGTTTCAAATTGAGAAGGGGCATACACTACCAAACCAATCTTTTTCTCAGGAGCAGGGAGCGTCATGAAGGTTTTATAATCATAAAGAGGAAAAGAGGATGGTACTAAATCAGGATGTGTTGGATTCCAATGTGTTTTAATTAAATGAATAAGCTGTTTCTCTTGTTTTTCAGCAATTGATCCTATATTTAAAACCAGGAGGCTTTGGCTATTGGTAAGAGAGTTTAAATACACAGAAAAACCATCACGATATGGTGTAAGTGTTTCATTAGTTATGCGATGAATACGGGCTATTTCATTATAAATCAATTGTTCAAGAGATGGGCTAAGATGTGGGGTAAATTGCGCAACCTCTCTCTTATAGGTCTCGATATCGCTATGCAATTCTAAATCAATACGTTCATTATTCCAGTCTACATGAATCAAGTTGATCAAAGGACTCAAATGACCTACCTGTAACGACTGAATGGTATGATTTTCTTTGTTTTTTAAAGAAATATCTTGCTTGATTTTCATGTATGTCCAAGGAATCGGACCTGCGCTAAAGATCGAGCTGTGGCAACGTAGAATCCTCAGTGTCGAGGAGAAGTTTTCCTCTTTTTCTTTAAGAAACTGTAAATGTTGTTGTTCTTGCGTTTCAAGAAAACCGCCGCTCTCTTCTCTTTTTTTCTCCATATCTTGAAGAGAGCTAATTTCCAACTTGATTCGATCGCGATATCTTTCAAAGCTATGAATGAGTTGATCAATAGCACCCCCCTTATCTTCTATCATTGCTTGGGTGAAAGTTGTGTAATAACGTTTTGCAATGGGAGAATTTTCTCCAAACACTCTAGCATAGGTTAAAATATTTTGAGATAGTATTTGCAAAAATTCTTCGAAACGATCCCCCTCTTTGTGAAACAAAATAGTGTCGAGATATTGAGCATTTTCACTGGTGCCACCTACAGCTAATCCAATTTGTACAAGTCGGTCCTGCACCACTTCACGGTAAAGGGGAGCAATAGAGCCATTCTCTTCACGTTTAAATGTAAAAGTAAAATAATCATCCACTTGATTGGCATCAAAATGAATGGGAATATTTCTTTGAATCGTCACGATCAATGGATCTTGTTCTTTCTCTTCATCCAACACAGAAAGTTGTGCTGGCACAAAGGGAATAAGCACCCCTGCTCTTGGCAAATGTTTGCGCAAAGTCTTTGCATCTTTAATAGTATTATAACGGATATGAATAAATTGTGGATTTTCAGAAGAAAGGGTAATCGCAGAAGGGCGGATTTTCAACAATTTATTATATGATTTCAGCCAGTCGATTGCTGCAAATTCCAGTGCATTGACGCGGGCAAGTGCTCCATCGGCAATAACCTTAGCTTCTTTGACACCGATAAGATGGTTTATAGGTTTTACATAAAAAAGGATTGTAGGAAAAATGTTATACAATGTAAGAACGACGACAATGATAATTAATGCAAATTGCCAACCTTTCTTTTTCTCCATAAAGTGCTCTTAGCGTCTTGTTCTATTAAAGACAGCATAGTCGCAAATGGAGGATTATGTCTAGAAAATTTCACCTTAACATAGAGCTCTTGCACAAGCCATTCAAAGATAACTCAAGCTATTACCCCTCTGAGTAGTTACGAAAAAAATTGTACAGAAAAGGAGGGAACACTACAGTATATAGTCTATCGTGGTGAAAAATTTGTGTATGACTATTTGGGCAATTGGAGATCTACATTTAGCGATTGGAATACCAGAGAAAAGCATGGAAATTTTTGGTGCAAACTGGATGAATTATATGCAACGTATTCGGGAAAACTGGTTGCAAGTTGTGGAGGATACAGATCTTGTTTTGATTCCTGGAGATATTAGTTGGGCAATGAAATTTGAAGACGCTCTTGTAGATCTCAAATGGATTGATATGCTTCCTGGAACAAAGGTGCTCTTAAAAGGGAACCATGATTATTGGTGGCCTTCAAATAAAAAGCTTGCTCAAAATTTACCTTCTTCTATTCATTTTGTAAATAATAATGTATTTAATTGGAATAATGTGACAATTGGTGGTTCTCGCCTTTATGATACGGAAGAATACTCTTTTTCCCCTTTTATTGAGATGCAAGGCCCTTCTTTATACAAAACAAAAAAAATGGAAAAAGAGCAAGAGCGAAAAATCTTCGAGAGAGAACTTTGCCATTTGCAGCTGAGCTTACAACAACTCGATAAAAATGCTTCTTTTCGTATTGCTATGACACATTATCCTCCCATTAGTGCTGAGCTTCAAGAATCACGAGCGTCTAAGCTTTTAGAAGCATATCAGATTGATGTTTGTGTGTTTGGGCATTTGCATAACATAAAAAGAAATCGATTGTTTGGAAAAAAAAATCATATTCTTTATCTTTGTGTTTCAGCAGACTATTTGCGTTTTGTTCCTCTTAAAGTTTTTTCTTGTTTTGCATGAATTTTCACGGCTTGAAAAACATAACGATATAGAGTTCTTGTCGGATTGTCTTTTAAATGGCAAGGTGATAGATTCCTGCAATTTCGGCATGCGTTTTTTAGAACACTGTAAGTTTAAGTACAATACATGCGATCATTTTTCATCATTTTCTTAACATTCCTTCCTCTTTGGGGAATGCAACAGTCAATAACTGTAAATATGGAAAACCCCGAATATAGAGATGGTATAATTTCCACAAATCATGGAGGAGTTATTACCTCCACAGAATTACGCATTCAAGCACGTCATATTGTGTATATCAATAAAATAGAAAATGGGAAGTTTCTTCATAAGGTAAGTGCTGAAGGAGACCTGATGTTACACAATAAAGGACGCACTTACGTAGGTCACAGATTTGAATATGATTTCATCACAAAAAGTGGAATAATTTATAACGGCGTGACAGCGATCAACCCATGGTTTCTTTGTGGAGAACAGATCTATCTTCATACGGATAACTCTCTACATCTTTATAATACCTGTGTCACTACTAGTGAAAAACCTAAACCTAATTGGCAAATCCATGTACCTGAAGCGCACATTACAAAAGACCATCTTTTAGCGGCAAAGAATGTGACTTTTCGTGTTATGAATACGCCTATCTTTTGGATTCCTTTCTTTAAAAGTAATCTCAAGTTATTTACCCGATCTCCAATACATTACACTCTGCGGTGGGGTAGAGAGCCATATCCTACGCTCGACATATTATACCGTATCTATTCGTGGGAACAGTTAGACTTTTTTGTCCGTTTCAATATTCATGCTTTAAGGAAGTTGGGGGTATCATTTGAATCAAATTATCATTCCATTGATAAAAAATCACAATTTCTTACTAAAAGTTTTGTCGATTATGATAGACGGTGCCAATATCGACCAGAAAAACATGCACCTGTCCATTACCATCTTCGAGGTGTATATAAAACACAAAATGAGCAAGAGAACTGTCAATTCTTTGCCTCATATAATTGGCTTAGTGATAAAAACATGCAGAAACTTTTCAATAATGATACATCGGAACTGAAAAATGTAAGACAAACACAAATCAAGGTACGTAATTATCAAGATTGGATGATCTTTGGTGTGAATGGAAGGGCTCGTCTTAATTCCTTCCAAGAGGTGAAACAAGAATTACCGGAAATATTTTGGATGCATAGACCTTTTATTATAGGAAGAAGCAATATTCTTTTTGAAAACCGGGCCACATTGGCCTATCTAGATTATGTCTTAGCGAAAAACATTGAAACCACGCTTCCTAATTTTAGTGCAATACGCCTATCTACATATCACACACTGTATCGCTCTTTTTTTTACAAAGGACTTTCTTTCATGCCTCTTGTTGGGCTTACAACCATTTTTTATAGTGATAGTCGCCATAACCATCCTGTGAGTCAAGTTGTGTTAAACTATCAACTCTCATGCGACTGTACTTTTAAACGACTTTATCAAACTTTTTGCCATCTAATGCAACCCTATGCTTTCTTTCAGGGAATTACTCCACCTACTATTGATCCCGATACCCCTTATATCTTTAGCATTCAAGATGGCTTGAATCGAATCAATCTTTTAAAAACAGGTATGCGTAATCTTTTTTATTTTAATAAAAGTGTTCTTTTTGAGCCAAATATTATTGCCGATATTTATGCATACAGTTTTTTTTCAAATACCACCTTTCAAAAAAGGATACCAAAGATAGAGGGACATATTGTTTGCAACTTTCCTTCATGGAAATTCAGCAATCGTGTGGGATGGAATATAGAGCATCGACTTCTTGAGTATGCCAATATACAACTTGCTTGGACAATTAATGAAGATTATGCTTTTAAAACAGAATTTCGCTATCGCAGTCCTTTTCATTGGCGAAAAGATGTTTCCGATAACTTTATTATGGATGTTACCCGTAAGGATAGCGACCTTCTTCATTCTCCGCTTTCCGATCAACGCAATGTACTTACCGCTCGATTGCAAATGAAAATTTCACCACAATGGGTTGCACGCTTAGAGTCTTGTATAGGTTGGGGGCGAAAGAACGAACCTAGCTACACTATTGCTAAAGTAGATTTAATCACTCTTATTAGCACAAGTTGGCGTTTAAAAATTACTTTTATACATTCACCTACTCCGCAAGGAAGAAATAATTACTTTTTTTGTTCTTTATCCCTAATAAATAGATAGGGTTTGTAATAGGCTGGCTAATGAAGTATAGTATTGTTTACACAGTTTATCTTACAGACTCGAGTTTTCCAATCAACTTGCGGAATGTGGGAGACAAAAGCAAAATTTTAACATTTCTGAAAATTTTTAATTTTCCTGAGGACCTGAATAGTTACTCTTGAAGAAGAACAAACTGTTGTTCTCAGCACTTTTGAAAGTGAACTTTTTCAATCACTACAAAGGCACCGGAAAGCAATAACCATAGGTTAAGCGTGGAAATAGGCTTGTGAAAAGTCAAGATTTCCATTAGAAGCGGATGCCGGAATAGTGAGATTGGGATTATTAATAAACCAACCCATACCGTAAAAAACTGGAATCAATACAGCATTTTCTATCAATATTTTTTCTGCATCGGCAAGATAGTGTTTTCGCAACTTTGGATCGACAGTTTGGTCCGATAAATCTAATAGCCAGGAAAATTCAGAATCTTCCCAACCAGAGAAATTCACTGGCTCATCGCCATATTTAAAAGCTTGAAGAGTATAAATAGGATCGTTAATCCAAGAGACCCAATTTATTACTCCGATTTGATGGTTTTTCGTGATCATCTCCGTAAAATGTTCTTCCCAATGTAGAACCTTAACTTCGCACTTTATCCCCAAAACCCTTTCCCATTGGGCTTTAAACATAACCGCCATCTTTTCATCTTGCACTGTCGAAGAGAGATAGATAACAGGCAATTCATTCAATTGCATACCCAACTCTTTTAATCCTTCCTGTAAATGCTTTTTTGCCATCGCTTCATCTTCAGGAATAAGATACTTAGAATTTAGATGTTGTGTTAATTGCATAGGCAAAGGCGTAAAAGCAGGATGTCCTTTCTCCATTATGGGAATTGTTCGAATAATCTCTCTCCTGTTGATAGCCATCGAAAAAGCTAGACGGATTTTATAATTATTAAAGGGGAATTGTGTGATATTAAAACATTGCCACAAAACATTGCGAGAGGAATAAAACGAGGCTTTTCTTTTTGAGGCTTTTCTATTAATTTCATCAACAGTTGTTAAGTTGAGTCCCATAAAATCCAATTGATTATTTTTAAACATATTGAGAGCAGTTTTGCTCCTCACGCAACTAAAGAGAATTTGGTCGATCTTTATATTGTGAACATTCCAGTATTTATGATTTTTTTTAAATTCAAAAGCAAAATTACCATTACTAGAGCACTGCAAAAAGGGACCATTGCAAATGAAATTTTCATTTTTTTGCATCGCCCAATTAGGATATATTTTATCTACCATATGGTTAACGGGAGAATAGAGAGTATTTGCTGTTAATTCTATAAAATAGGGAACAGGTTGCTCTAGATCTACCACCAAGGTTGTCTCGTCTATTGCCTTGACTCCTACTTCATCGATAGAAACCTTACCTTTCTTTGCTGCTCTTGCATTTTTAATGGGATAATATACATAAGCGTATAGGGTAAAAAAGTTAGGAGAGAGAACTTTTTTCCATGCATATTCAAAATCATAAGCGATAAGAGGTGAGCCATCAGACCAATAAGACTGCCGTATTGTAAAAGTATATCTCTTTCTGTCTTCAGAAACAAAATAACTCTTTGCAATGGAGCATTGTGGCTTACCATCAGTCCCAATACGCATTAAACCATCAAATAAAAGCTTTACGAGCAATGAAGATTCTTGATTTCCTCCGATACGAGGATCTAAACAGACATTTTCACTGCAGGTAAGCTTCAAAGTTTGCAGCTTGTCTTTTTTAGCCTGCCAGGCTGTAAGAGCTTTTTTAATTGTTTTTTGAAACACGATTCTTTTTTTATAATTCGCTTGATCATATACATAGCTTAAGTAATGGTTGCCTTCAAAAACCAACACAGAAGAGATCAAAGAGCAACTATAAATATGTGCCTGATTTAAAGCCTCTTTTACAAACGCAAAATATTCAGGATCATTAGAACGCATTACTGCAATGATAATAGCATCATGTTGTTCAAAATCAACAACATACATTTTTTTCTTAGGACACTCATATCCAACAACTTTTAAAAAAAGTTGAAAAAAAAGAGTAATTAAATGAAGGGAGATGGTAGCTTGTGCTTCAATAGGATTAAGAGAATAGAAAAAATTTTCGAGAAGCTCTTGGTTTCGAGAGGAAATATTTCGAAAGACATGTTTAAATTGAGAAAGTACCTCCTCTTGCTTAAGCATCATTCCACCATTGTAATCTCTAACACCCCCTAAAGCATCTTTGATAAAAGATGCCACTTTTTGTCTAGCGAGATACAGATTTACCGAAAAATCCATTCGAAGAAATGCGGGAAGTTTTTTGATTTGGAGACGAAAAACATTTGCTTCTACAGGATACTTTTGTTCTAAATAACTAACAATCTGGATGCGGTCAGGTATAAAATGCACTCTATTATTAGGATCTTTTAGTAGATCTTGCATAGGAGCCTCTCCCTTTTTTTTAATACGCAAAAGCACTATTGTAAAGATCAAGTCCTCTTGGGAGTGTTGATCAAATGTAATCATCATCTGAGGAATATCATGGGGAAATTTAAACTCTCTTGAAAGCATCAATATATTACGTATCGTCTCTTCTTCATTCCTTATAATGAACAATGAAGGGACTAAATTCTCAATTCTCTTTTTGAGCTCTTCTTCTAAATATGTTTTAAAAATTTTCTTTTCTTCTAAGGTAAACGCAGTGTCTCCCTCTTTTTCTAGATCAACGTAAAAAATAGTAATAGGGCCATTATTTAGATTAAAACGATAGAAAGAACCTGACACAATACGACTATTTGAAACAAATTTTTTTACAGCAAGCAAGACATGCTTTTCTTCAAAAAACTCATGTTTATGAAAAAAATTCACCCCTATGTTTAATCCCAAAACAGATTTTCTTCCAAAGGGAAATAAAAGCCTTGCTGGTGTGTATAAAATTCGCATATGCCTTTTTTCTGGAGACATGTGTAACTTACGAGCTAATTGATTAACAATGAGGGTTTGCGAAACTAAGATGCGGGTTAAGTGAGCATAAGAACGCTGTTCACAAAAATCTGGTTTCGTAAGAGTTTGCATCATGGCAAGTTTATGAAAAAGCTCTTCATCTAAATCTTCTGGAAATCTTTTAATCAATTTGATTAAAATTTCTTGAATTATCCCCATTTTATAATTTAATGAAAAGAGCTTGTGCTTTAATAGGGAATGAGCATGTTGACCTGAAAGAAGCACATTAAAAAATTTCTTTTTAAACAGGTTAAAATTTTTCCTTAATAAATCACTTTGTTTCTTATTTATAATCAAAACCTGCGCCTCTCCCATACAAAGAGGTTGATTGGGATAGAGCTCGAATGATACAGACATATGTTTAAACGAGAGAATAGTGGTCTCTTCATAGGGCAAAAGCCAATATTTGATTATTTCAATAAGCAAAGCCTCAGGTGATATGAGGAGTAATGGTTTAAAGACAAAAAATAGAGAAACACAATTTGGTGGAGGGCCGCTCTCTTTCCAATAAATCCAAGGTAAAGAGGTGTGGACCCATTCTTTAAAACTTTCTTTTTCAGAAAAGGGCAAAGGTGAAGGCAGGGATTTAGATAAAGACTGCTGAATAGCATCTATATGATTTTGAATACTTTGCGATTTGCCATATAGAGGGAAAACAGATTGAATCTTCAAATCTTCAGCATAAATATTGTGTTTTTCCTTACAAATCTTGCTATTCATAAAAAGTATGATAGCGAAAAGCAAAATTATTGCCTAACAAGAACGCGAATTCTGGATTAAATCAAAAAAACACGTAACTATTCAGGGGAAGATCAATAGCTTGGGTTGTCCTTAGAATGGCTTATGTAAGAGCTTCATAAATTTCCACTAAAAACAAACATAACCAATTGATTATCAACAATAAAATCACTAAGTGTTTACGAAACCATACCTTGGTAACTCGCTGGCAATCAGTGAGCAATATGGTTAGTGGGAATTGCCGGTTTAGGGTTTAAGATATAGATCGGATTAAAATCGTTTTTCCCGCTATGAGTGAGCTCTCTTCAACGGAAAGTTCAAAACCCTTAATTCTGATGCTATCCCCTTTATCCAAATGCCGTTTAAGATAGTGTTCCATCAGTTCTTCAAGAGTTGTATCTTTTTCAGCAGTAAGATGAATACGAAACCATTTATTAATATCTGCAACCAAAGTGTTCCCAGGAAAAGAACGGTCAACAAAAATTTTACGTTTTTCTGGAGAGTATCCTTCCAATGAAACCCAGTCAAGACCTCTTCCAAAAATTTCATCCACAATAGCATCTAAAGTGAGAAAGCCTATAGCATTTCCCTGACTATTTAATATGATAGCTAAACTTTGGTTGTTGAGGCGAAACTCTTTCATGATCTCTAAAATAGGACAAGTTTTTGTAATAAACCAAGGAGAACGACAGTAAGGACGAAGGGGCGTACTATTGGGGAAGCGAAGTAGATCACGAGGATAAGCAATTGCAATAATATTATTTCTCGTGCGGTAATAAAGAGGAACAAAAGGGAAATCCTCGAGGCACCACAATTTCTTAAGATCGCCAATAGTGGCTGTATGTGCAATACATTTCACATATGTTAGAGTTCCCATTATATCTTTTGCCCTCTTTGTTTTAAGGGAAAAAATATTTGCTAAAATGGGGTCAAATTGTTGTTCAAATGTGTCTTCGCGTTCCTCAATCGCTTTTTGGAGCTCTTCTCGTGTTAAACAAAGTCCTACAGCTATTTGTGTTTTAAAAAGAGAGTTAACAAAGCGGCAGATCAAATCAAATATAAAGATGATAGGACGCATAATAAGTGAGCTGATATAGAGGAAAGGGATGCCTAACATCGTAACGCTTTCTGCATAGCGACGTGCAGCAAACATTGGGGATAATTCAGCAAAGATAAGAACCAAAAACACTTGCATTAGCGGTGCCCAATCGGGATTCATCCCCAAAGAGCTATAGAAACGACGTGCACATTCCGATCCAAATTGCATTGCAGTATTTACACCGATCAACGTTGTTCCAAACAGATAGGTAGGGTGATTTAACAGGGAACAAAGCCATTTGGCACGCTTATTTTGTAGAGAGAGATAGTATTGTAAACGTACGCGGTTGAAGGAAACACAGGACATCTCCAACATCGAATAAAATCCTTGTACCACAAGAGAAATAACAATAAAGATCAGAAAGTAGGTCCAATTACTCATTTCCCCTCTTTTTGCACGACTTTAAACGACAGATGTAAACGCGACGTACGCGATTTACATCTGAAGCGAGAATATGGAATAAAAAGCCATTTTTCTCTACTTTTGTTCCATTTTTAGGAATATCTCCTAATAGCTCTATGAGCCAACCTCCAATCGTTGCCATGTTATTATGGCTTTCTAAACGCACACCGAACATTTCTTCAAATTCAATGAGCTCTAATTTGCCACTTGCAATGACAATATCTTCAGAGGCGCGTGTATAGTGGCTTATGCTATCACGCCGGTCGGCGATTTGTCCAATAACCGTTTCAACTAAATCTTCCAATGTGATCAATCCAGAGATAGACCCATATTCATCTACTACCATCATCATCATCTTCTTCTCTTTATAAAATTGTTGCAAAAGAGAGCGTGCTACCATCGACTCGGGAACAAATGTAAGTTTTTTTAGTAAGGGAATGATGTCATAAGTTGTACGAATGTGGTCCCTGTGAAGAAAAAAATTACCACTGGTCATGACCCCTAAAACCTTTTCTAAGGTGCCGTCACAAACAGGGATACGTGTGCATTCATCATCCACAAAAAAACGTATTAATTTGCTAAGAGGACTTTTAATATCAAAATAAAGCACCTCGCCTCTAGGACACATAAGCTCTTTAATGAGCGTGCTCTCTAAATGTAAATATCCTCGTACGAGTTTTTCCTCTTCGTTGGTAACAATTCCGTTTTCTAGAGAGTTGCGTAAGGTATGTTTAAGTTCCTCCACAGAAATTTCTTTCTCCTTACTTAGATAAAAGAAAAAGGAGCGTGAAATCCATGTAGTGATATAGGTAATCACATCTCGTATAGGTTTGACAAGACACTCCAACACCTTTAAAAGTGGGACAAAGTGGTATGCAACCCATGTTTTGTGCGCATAGGCAAGCGATTTAGGAATGATCTCTCCGAAGATAAGCGTAAGGGCAAGAGGAACACCTACCGTTAACCCCCAACTTGCAAAAGGATCAAATATTCCTGAAATGACATTTTGGATAAGGATATTCATTAATACGTTGAGTATTAATATTGTGACAAGTAAACGACGTGGATGAGATAGGAGCTTTGCAATCAGTTTCCCTCGAGGATCGGATCCTTGATGAAAGGCTCGTAATTTCATAGAAGAGATAGAAAAAAATGCTGTTTCAAAGCCCGATAATAGAGCAGAAAAGAGAATAAAAATAATAAGAAAAGAGATTAAAACGATTTGCACCATGAACCTATGGACTTATTCAAAGACCACTTTAATCTGTCCCTCGGGCACAACGCCTAATTTTTCTTTGAAAACAAGTTCCATCCATTCTAAATCCTCTTGACTGTGTATTCTTAAAAGCAACTCTTTTTTCTCTTCTTGTGCTAATGTAGTAGCCTGTTTAAGAGCTTGTGCTTTTTCTTCTAACTTAACCACTAAATGGTGTTTTTTATAAATCTCCTGAAGGAAAAGGGCCCATACCATCAAATTGAAGATAATAACCCAGCAATTTTTTAATAAAAAGCGAGGAAAAGTCACCATAAATACAGTTACATCATTGGAATGGTAATGCCCTTTTGTTGCATATATTTTCCCATACGGTCGGCATAAGAGACTTCACACATCTCTTTAGACTCTAAAAACACCAGCTGAGCAATACCCTCATTTGCATAGATCTTGGCAGGCAAAGGTGTGGTATTAGAAATTTCAATCGTTATATGGCCTGCCCATTCGGGTTCAAGGGGGGTGACATTTACAATGATACCACAACGTGCATAGGTAGATTTTCCAATGCAAAGCACTAGGATATTACGAGGAAGAGAAAAATATTCTTTACTAACGGCTAATGCAAAGGAATTGGGAGGAATGATACATACATCACCTTCGATATCGACAAATGCATCTTCTGTAAAGTTTTTGGGATCAACAATAGAGTTGTGCACATTTGTAAACAACTTAAAACGATTGCTTAAACGAATATCATACCCATAACTGGAGAGTCCATAGCTTACAATTTTTTGATTTTCTATTCTACTTATTTGAGAATTTACGAAGGGATGGATCATTCTCTCTTCTAAGGCCATTTTTTGAATCCAACGATCTGGTTTTAACATAATATTACTCACGATTTTTCAGCTTTTATAGATTTAGATATAGCGCTTGAAATCCTTTTCTTGCTACCATTTTTTCATATCTGGTAACATGAAGGGAAATTGCTTTAACGATGACACGATCACCATTTATACAATCATCCTGGGAAAAACGGGATCAAAATCTAGAATCCACATTAAGGCCTAGTACTATAGATGAATTTATAGGTCAGATGTCAGTACGAGAAAAATTAGAGGTCTTTATGGGTGCTGCTAAAAAACGCGCAGAACCTCTTGGTCATTCTCTGTTTTATGGGCCCCCTGGGCTCGGCAAGACAACTCTTGCATATATCGTTGCTAAAGAAATGGGATGTAATCTCGTTGTTGCATCGGGTCCATCTATAGAAAAACCAGCAGATCTTGCTGGCATTTTGACAAACCTTAAAGAGGGAGACATCCTTTTTGTCGACGAAATTCATCGATTACATCGAGCGGTTGAAGAATATCTCTATCCTGCTTTAGAGGATTTTTCCCTCGATCTTCTCTTAGATCATGGAGCACAGGCTCGTAGTGTTCAAGTTAAACTTAATCATTTTACGTTGATTGGTGCTACTACGAGAATGGGGCTTTTGTCTAATCCACTTCGATCTCGATTTGCTTTTACCTGTCGTTTGGATTATTACGATCCCGATTTTCTATCTACTATTTTGTCTCGTTCCTCCTCTATTTTAAATGTGGATATCAATCGGGAATCTATTTTTGAAATTGCGAAACGCTCTAGAGGGACCCCTCGTATTGCTAACAACCTTCTTAAATGGGTGCGTGATTATGCTCAGATGCGCACAGACAGTAAGATGGATAAAATTGCAACACGCACAGCACTAGAGATGTTGGATATTGATTTTCGTGGCTTAGATGAAATGGATAAAAAAATTCTAAAGCATATCATCGAAAGCCATGAAGGAGGTCCCGTTGGTTTGAATACTATTGCCACAGCTTTAGGAGAGGAAGCGACTACGATTGAAGAGGTAAACGAACCTTTTCTTATCATGCAGGGATTTTTACAGCGTACTCAAAGAGGAAGGAAGGTTACAAAGCTTGCCTATCAACATCTGCGATATTCGCCCCCTACTAATATCTATGGAGAAAATTAGATGCGATGTAAGCTATGTTTTCTATTTATTTTTTTGTGTTTTCTCTTTGTTTTTGCAGTAGAAGAGAAGATAGCAGCTGATGTGTCCACTAAACCTGCAACGATAAAGGTTCTTTTGGAACATAATTTGTGCGAAGTTTTTCTTGAAGCATGTGGTTCTTTTGCTGTATACAACCCAAAAAATGGAAAGAAGTTGAGCACAGGATATCGTGGTAAGCGCTTTTATTGTTCTTCTCATAAGGAGGGAATCAAATGGGGTGAAAACTTTTTGGGAATTTTTCAGTTATATATTGCGCCAACAAGTCCTTCTACTACTTTTCTTATAAATGGTGTGCAATATCGTGGAGCTATAGAAATCTACCATGTTGATGATAAATTACAGATCATCAATGAGGTAGATGTGGAAACTTTTATTAAGTCTACACTGGCTGAAAAAATTCGCACCCCATTTTCTAGAAATGTTCTCGATGCTATTGCAATTATTGCTCGTACCAAAGCCTATTATGTAGCATTGATGAATAACAATGCATTTTGGCATACCACGGCACAGGAGGAGGGATATCATGGAATGGGGCTCACCTTGCAAAACTTTGCTATAGAATCTGCTGTTGATGATACACGACATTTTGTAATGACCTATAGAGATCAGCTTTTTCCAAGTACCTGGACAGTTCATTGTGGAGGAAAAACTGCGAGTTATAGATCGATCTTTCGTAAAGATATTATAACACCAGATGGAGTAGTCTCACCCTTTGCCATGGATTCTCATCGAGATTTTTATTGGGATTTTACCCTTGATACACAAGAATTGGCTAAAGTTGTTAAAGTCAATCGTGTAACGGGAATGGATCTTTTTATTGATCATTTTTCTGGGAAGGTATATGCCGCTCGTATTCATGATGGAATGCATACAGAGGATATTAGTTTTCATGATTTGCAAAAGGCATTGGGCATGAACAAGTTAAAAAGCAATACTTTTACTGTGCAGATTAAAGGAAATGTTGCCGTCTTCAAAGGGTATGGAGATGGCATTGGAGTAGGTCTATGCCTTTATAGTGCTATGCAGATGGCAGAACGTGGAGACACAGCCCCTCAAATTTTAAGTACATTCTTCCCACATATGCAAATGGCAAAGATGCGCTCCTATCCTGAAACCATGATTTCTGCACATGCAAGATCCTCTATCTCTCAAGTACAAAAAGGTCCGTTTAAGAAGAAGCCGAAACTTCTGCATAAATGATCCATTCTTGATTATATCTTGTCTATTACAGATTAATGACAGAAAAGATAGATACATGTAAAGAAGAGAATCACAACTGCTGCAACACCGATTGTCCAGCATAGCAGCTGTCCAAGCAACATAACTGTAGTTAGAGAAACAATCACACTGAACAACAATAAGCCCAAGAATTTTCCTACTAATTTTATTCTAGATGTTTTCCTGTTTATAGCTTCCAGGTTTTGTTTTCCTGCTTGCACTGCCTCTTCTGCATGATCTATAGCTTTCTCTAGAACGTTTATCTTTTCCTGTTGAGACTCTAGCCCCTCCCGTTGTCTGTACACTATGCCAAAAATCAGAGAATCTAAAAACTTAATATCAATTGACATACCTTGTAGAGCCTGGCGCATTGCTTCCAGTCTTTTTTCATCTGTATAATTTTTATTTAAAGCATCCTTTATAAGAAAATCAGGCATTATTAGTGGCTCCTCACCACTTTTACGGAAATTTTGCTGAATAATTCCTACTTCATCGAATAGGCATGCTAGCCGTTCTGCTATTGCATTCAGCTTATCTGTATTACTCATTTCCGAGATATGATCAAACAGATGTGCGTTTGTCTTTCTTGTCATACCCACAGCAAAGGCCAACCTATATATTTTATCTGATAATTGATTTACAGTTCCTGCTACATCGCGTAGCGCGTCTGAAGTGTGATCTAGTAGAGGAGGCTCTCCTCCTGCTACTGCTGCTGCACTTGCGTGAGATCCTGTATTTAATAAAAGTTCCGCTGTCATAATAATTCCTCTTTTTATTTTGTTTTAACAATATTAAATCATTTTTGTTATTACAACACTTTTATTTTAACTCTTTTATTGTTTTTTATAAAAAAGAAATTAACAATTGATGACGAAAAATACCCTTAAAACATAAATCATGGCAAGAAAAAGGGTGCAATAGAAAGTAGTTCGGGAGCTCTTTGGAGCTTTTCCATAAACTCCAAAAAAGAGAAAGTTTTTTGAAAGAAGGGGGAGCAAATAATAACCTTGCACAGGTTATGAGTTTGAAGCAGTGTTCCCCCGTACTTTTTTACTCTCTGCTTTCATTGTGCTCCGTACCATTAAAAGGGTCTTTTTTTTGATTTGGACACGCATAAACCAAGGGATTTGAGCCTCAGAAACTCTTAAAATTCGTTGCATTACACACTATACCTTTTCATTCTGAACATTAAGATAGGAAAATTTGCGCCCTAAGGATAGAGTTGCAATGATCCATCCACATACGATAAGAATTAATAAGATGACAACAAAAGGGGTGCTATAAGAGATCGTGCCAAAAAACATGAGTAATCCACTATGAACGATTGAACCTCCCGTTTTTCCTACATGTGATCCTATGCCATCAATCGCTGCTTTTCCCTTTAATTTATGCTCTGAATCTAAAGGGATAAAAGAAATTTCTTTAGTCGCATCAAATAGAGTGTATTTACATGCGCGAGATAACACACTTTGCACTGTTCCAAACAGGGCCCCAATGGCTAATGGAGTAAGTCCTGTCAGCGTAGCCCAAAATGTAAGTATAGCGTTCTCTTTTACAAGAAGTACACCAAAGAAAAACATACCCGTAACAAGTAGTGTTACGGGAGTAATCAAGGCACTAAACGTCCACCCTAAGCGTCGAATTATATTTCCACAAAAAAAGAACCCAATAAAGGAAGAAACAATCCCAATAGCGATTAATACCTGTCCCATATAAGCATTAAAATCATTGGGATTGGGATAGAGACAGTAGACTCGGTCCTTCCAAACAATTTCGATCATATTAATTGCTAAATTAAAGCTAATCACAATAATTGCAATACAAAGGAGATATTTTGATTTTGCCAAGTAAGTGAAGTCATTATATATTCTGTTTATAAACGACCTATTTTCATTACGATACTCTTTTTGCATAACTTTCAAAGAAAGGGCTCTGTTGAGCACATGAACATTGTACCAGCGAAAGATGGCAATAATGAAAAGACCTACCAAAACAATTACAGTTGTCATCAAACCTAAACATCGTCCCCAACGATCCTCTCCAAACAAAAAAGAAAAATGGAGAAGATCTCCTGAAAGAATAATCACGATTTGACCTGAAAATATGGCGGCAATATTGGCACCAACACCAAAAATTCCATAAATCTTCTTTGCATCTTTCAGCTTCATAATTTCATTAGAAAAGGACCAAAAAAGAACTGAAACGACAGTCGTTGCCCAAAGGTCTGCCATGACATAAAAGAGAGTATAGGACCAGTTACGAAAAATCGAGATAAATCCTCGAAATCCTTGAGGCAACAGATGTTGTATTTGATCTGCTACAATATGTGGATGGATAGCATGGCGTAAAGGATAAAGTATCGTTGCAAAAACAAGAAAGAAAGAGAGAAAACCTCCTATGATAATATAAAATACTTTCTCTTGATTGTATTTATTAACGAGATAAGTAAAGAAAAATGTTGTTAAAAATGCCATAGGAAGAATTACCCAAGTTTTGATAAATGGAATAGCCGCAACCCCTGATTCTGGAGCGGTAATGACAAGAGTATCCTTTGCAGCTTTAAGTAGGCTGTAATTGAAACAAATTAATGCATACAAAATAAAGAGTGGAACAAATTTTTTAATTTCTTTACGATGAATAGGCCAAAAAAAAGAACGCAATCGGCTAAATTCTGTATCATTTTTCAATGACATAACACTTCCAATTTTAAATGATATTTTCAAATATATCTAACTATAAGAAACCAAATAAGACGCAGTTGCAAAAGAAACAAACCCCTTGATTGTTGAAAGGAGAGTAGTCTCACAATAAGCTTTATCTCAAACAGGCATTCAATTATTACCTTATATTTCTTAACCCATTAAACTAAAAAGAGGCATCCCCTATTTTAACACCATTATAGCAAGAAGCGGATAATTCACAATACAAGTACTCTCCAATCGAAGATTTTCGAAAAACATATTTTCCTCTACTCCCTAAGTCTCAAAAATCCATTGAAAAAGAATAAAATACATCCAATGAAAACCACCTATTTGACCAGGAACCCCTAAATATCCCAAGTGTCCTCCATGTTCTGTAATTAAAATATCAACATTATTTGGCACCTGAATAGTATCAAAAATAGAACAGTCGACAAAGGGATCGTCTCGAGCACATAAAATATGACTTGGAACACGAATAGAAGGAATCAAATGCCCAGAGCTACAAGCGGCATAATAATCCTCAGTATTAGAAAATCCCATTTGTGGTATAACGTATGCTCTGTTGAATTCAGAAATAGACATGGATTTAGACGTTTTAAAAGGTAGCATGCCTTTGAAGGGTTTATACAGATATTTTCCCTCAACTTTTAAAGCTCGTATAAAAAATCGTTCATATATCTTATTTTTGCTTACAAGAAGAATGCTAGCATGTATATCAATGGGAGGATTGATTGCAATGATTTTATTCACAACGTTTAAAAGATCTTTTCCCCTTTCCCCTCCCATTTTCAAAATAATATTCCCTCCTAAAGAAAATCCGATAACAATAAGCGAGGAATAGGGAGTTTCCCTTTTGATCTCTTTAAGTACTTGCCACACAGCATCACTACTCTCTACACGACACATCTGACTAACATATTCGCTGCGATTTCCACATCCTCTTAAATTTAATCGAATTGAGCGAACCCCCCTTCGAACAAGTTTTTTTGCTAAACGAACAGAATAAGATGATTTATGGGAACCTAAAAAGCCATGAACTATTACAACGGTAGGAGTTTTTTCATCCCAACCTAGTGGTGTTGTAACCTCCATTAATACTTTTGTCCCATCCTCTAAATGAACAAATCGTGTAATGCTAGGAGGGTGGCGCTGTATGGCTAAAAAAAATGCTGTAATAGTTTGTGTATGACGCCCTGATAACAATGGGAATGGCTTAAACATAAAATTATTTTTGGACATTTTTCTCTTCAAAAATTTAGCATAAATTTAGACAAACAAACATTAGCTGAGTTATTAATCATTGCATTAATGGATACCGAAACTCCCCATCTTTGAAACCCTATTAATATTATTGATAATTTTATTCATATATTTAATTTGCTTATTTTTAAGGGGATATAGTAAAAGAATAAAATCTCTGTTTCGATTAAAAGCAGACTGAGTCCAATTAGCAGATCCAAGGATCAGAGTATGATCATCAACTAGAGCCCATTTATGGTGAAAAAGTTGAAGCCCCTGACTTAAATAAATGGGTATTCCCGCTTTAGCAAGAGTGGTCACAGCTTTTTTACTAGCTCCTCGAGACGTTGAAGCATCAATAGTAAGTGTAATTTGGATGCCTTTAGTATACAGTTCAACGAGTTTTTCCACAATCTTAGGATGCGTAAAAGTAAAGAGAAAAAGATGAATCCTTTTTTTAGCTTGGTCAAGTAGTGCAAGTAAACTATCAAGAGCTTTTGCATTAGGAAGAGAAAAATAGTGAATTGTTTGCTCTTGAATGACATGAATAATCTCTGTGTTGCAAGGCTGCATAAGAGCTTGAGCCAATTGTGGTGAGTACACTCCCAAAATACTATTTTCATGCATTTTTAAAGAGGAATAGGTCATATTAGCAGAACCAAAAAAAATTTGACTCTCGTCAATAATCCAAAGTTTTTCATGCATAAGTCCTCTTTCTTGAATAGGATGAAAGTGAAAATGCGTATCTTCAAGCAAAATAAGTTTAGGAGAAGTTTTTTTATGGTAATATAGGTGTACATCGACTCCCTTTCGCGCCTTTTTTTTCAACAAACTTAAAATGGAGAGATCGGTAAGAGCATATGTTCTGCAATGAATAGATCTTTGCGCCCCTTTGATAGCATGAATGAGAACAAGTTTAAGGTCATCATGATTATGGGTTGAATAGAATTGAATAGGAAATTGTATAGAGGGAAGAGAAACCTTTAAGGCATAAAATATGATACATGCTGCCATTAAAAAAGGAAAACATACAATACTCCATCTCTTCCATGCACGAAAAAACAATTTATATTTTTTTCCTTTGAGCGCGAAGCTCTTGAATGACAATAGATAAACCACGTCTATCAATTGTGCGCATAGCACTTGCACAGAGCTTTAATGTGATAAAACGGCTTTCTTCGGCAAACCAAAAACGCTTTTTTACAAGATTAGGAAGAAAGCGACGCTTTACCGCCCCTGTGATATGTAATCCAATCCCTTTTTTCTTTTTCGCGATACCACGAATCGAATAACTTTTTCCTCTTCGAGGTTTTTTCCCTGTAATTTGACATTGCTTTGACATAATATAATCCCACCATGTTTATAAGAGGAAATATTAATCCCTTTCTTTTTTTCAATCAACAGGTTTCGGTACGAATACTGTTAACGTGAATTTTGAATTAAATCAAAAAAACCACTTACAAAATTTGCGTTAGGAAGAATACATGCCCGATTATGTCTTACTTACTGATATGTCCTAAACAAGATTTCATCTTACAGTCACCACTTGTTCGATAACTTTTTTGAATCTGTCAAACTCCTCTTCGTAAAGCGGAAGTAGTTCAGACGCAAAATCTCCGGCCATTCGTACATCTGTTTCATCTTCCTTTTGTACATCTGTTTCATCTTCCTGCTGCTGTGGATTTATGATTTTCATACTTTTAGGTGGAGGGCCATTCTCCTCTCTAAGAGAAAGAAGGTTTTTAGACTCAAAATCTCCGGCCATTCGTACATCTGTTTCATCTTCCTTTTGTACATCTGTTTCATCTTCCTGCTGCTGTGGATTTATGATTTTCATACTTTTAGGTAAAAGATCGTTCTCCTGTCTAAAATAATGAAGTTTTTTTTCTACTGTTTTCTTTATTCCTTTATAACCATAGTCCATGATGAGTTGATCATACATTTTTTGCGGCTTACATCTATTGCCTGTTGTTTTTTCTTGTTCGACCTGGCTTCTAATGCATTCTAACATTTCTTGAGTCATTATGACGCTCCTTGTTTGTGAAAGGCCGTTCTCCCGTCTAAAAAATTGAATTCTGTTGATTACTGCGTTCTTTGTTCCTTGATAACCATAGTCCATGATGAGTTGATCATATATTTTTTGCGGCTCACATCTATCGCCTGTTGTTTTTTCTTGTTCGACCTGGCTTCTAATGTGTGCTAACATTTTTTGAGTCATGACTCTAGTTTCTTTAGGCAACTTCATCTCCCTGTGTTCGTCAATGTGCTCTGATGACCCTAATGCTTGTGAAGTTGCGTAAGGATTTTCGGCTATTTGTACATCTATTCTACCTTCCTGATTCTGAGTTGTTTCTCGGATCGCTGTGTTTAGGAGAGATAAAGATTTTAAATAACGTTCGTTTGCTTTGAGTTCTAGAAAAAATTTTCGCACCGTAACTTTCTTGCCTTGTTGTTTCATTTCGATGTATTCTTTAGCAAGTAGTTGCACCTGTGGATCCTTTTTTTTCACAATTACTTGCAAACCTGCCTTCTCTCTAAGAGAGTGGATTTTTAGGCGTGCTGTACGCCCAGCTCCTTTATAACCTTTGTCTTTGAGTTTTTCATAAATTTTTTGCGACGCATATATACAGCCTTTTTTTTCTTCCTCTTCGAACACTTCTCTAATGAATTCTATTACTTTTTGGTCA